>ENA-OXOB01000093-OXOB01000093.1-human-gut-metagenome-genome-assembly--contig:-NODE-93-length-33144-cov-54.4216_pt1 | contig 33144 bp, 18 predicted proteins | sample MGYA00249744_ERZ652497 | MGnify/ENA primary metagenome ERZ652497 (study PRJEB26925, sample SAMN05826889) | human gut metagenome | biome: ENVO:2100002; feature: ENVO:00000062; material: ENVO:00002003...
GCGCTCATCAGCATCATTGTGATCAAGGCGCGCCATTGGTTCCATACCCCTCACCAATGCATCACCATTCCTAGCGTTATCCCAATGGTACCGGGAGTTCTGATGTATCGCGCCCTCTTTGCCTTCATCGACATTCATGGCGTGATAGGCGAAGTAACCGTGGGTATGAACAACCTCATCAAGGCTTCGCTCGCCATCATCTGCATCGCCCTGGGTGTGGCAATTCCAAACGTATTCTTCCGCCGTTTCATCGCCGACAACCGCAAGCGCAAGCTGCTTGCCATGCTGGTAGAAAGAAAGAAGAAGAATGGCGAATTCGTAGATTTGCACGAAGTAGAAATCAAATAATCATCTGGTTGGAAATCTGATTTTCATCGGATGATAACCGGATAAAAAGAAGTAGAGATGCGATAAAACATCATTTTATTCTTCCCAAAAAGAGGATATTAAAATAAATGTTTTATCTTTGCACCCAAATTTAGCTATCGGTTATTTCTATAGCCGATAGCTTCAATAAAGGAACAATATGGAAATACGACAACTGAAATATTTCTTGAAGGTAGCCGAGACGCTCAACTTCTCAGAAGCTTCGCGCAAGTTATACATCACCCAGAGTACCCTCTCACAACAGATTTCGCATCTGGAACAGGAGATTGGTCTGCCCCTCTTCGAGCGCAATTCTCATGAGGTTTACCTCACAGAGGCGGGCAAGGAATTGAGACCTTACGCCCAAAACGCGGTCAATTCTGCCGAAGCCTGTGTAGACCACATGAACGATCTGAAGGAAATGCTTACAGGCGAACTGAACATCGGCGTAACGTTCTCCTTCAGCAACATCATGTCCGAGACGCTCATCGCCTTTCTCCACGCCTATCCTCATGTAAAGCTCAACATCCAATACCGCACCATGCAGGAACTGATGGACGGACTGAAGAAGCGCGAACTCGACCTCGTTCTAGCTTTCAAGCCTCTGAAGAACGAAAAGGCGGTAGACAGCCGAGCTATTTTCAGCAACCGTCTTGCCGCCATCGTGAACGTGAATCATCCGCTGGCGCGCCTTTCATCGGTCAAGCTTTCCGATCTGGAGCGTTACGACCTCATCCTTCCTTGCAAGGGTCTGCAGGCACGCAACGCCTTTGATCACATGGTAGAGGGCAAAGATTTGAACTACAAGATTATGGTAGAGGTGAATAATGTAAACATCATCTTCGACCTTCTGAGCCGCAGCAATCTGGTGACCATTCTCTCCGAATCGACCACCATTCTGCAGAACGGCATGAAGGCGATTCCTATCGATGCTGCCGACAACGAAATGGATGGCTGCATCCACATTCTGAAAGATGCTTACATGAAAAACTCAGCCCAGGAGTTCATCCGCATGCTGAGCCAGAGCACCAGCATCCTCGCCAACTTTGCGCTGAAGGATATCCTGAGATAATCATCTTAACGCCTGGCGGCTCGCGAGCCTATTTGCTTGCGGCTAGAACAGATAAAAAATCCTCGTTCGAGTTCTTTTTCGAACGAGGATTTTTTCTTCTTTTTACCTTTATGGGGACCAGCGATGGAATCGCTGGGAACGGGGGACGCAAGGGGGCTTTTTACCCTTTTACTTTTTTACCTTTTTACCCTTTCTTTCTTGCGATGATAATCGTTACACCTGCCAGGATGGCGAGGATGCCGAAGGCAAGCTGAAGGGAGAAACTCTCGCCGAAAATGCAGACGCCGATGATTACCGCCGTTACAGGCTCCAGGGCTCCCATGATGGCGGCTGGCGTGCTGCCGATGAGATTGATGGAGATGGTCATGAAGAAAAGCGACAATACCGTTGGCAACAAAGCCAGCTGGGCAGCACAGAGCCATTGTTTAGGTGTTTGAAGCATCTGTATCGGCTCGCCTGCAATAAACGAATAGACAAACATCGTAAGCAGTCCGAAGACTAATATATAAAAGGTAAACTTGATGTTCGACATGCCCGGATTCTTCCATTGGTTGATGGAGATGATGTAAAGGGCATAGAGCAGGGATGAACACATGACGAGGGCAAAACCCGCCGTGCTCAACTTATCGTTTCCATCGCCCTGATAGAGCAATCCTACTCCCGATACCGCCAGAAGAATGGCAAGCGAGGTAGACCACGTTACCTTCTCGTGGAAGAAGACCGTCATCAGGATGGCCGTCATAATAGGATAAACGAAGAGGATGGTGCTGGCAATACCTGCCGCCATATAATGGAAACTGACATAAAGCGTAGCTGATGAGAGCGAAAACATGCAGCCCAGCACGCCAAGACGAATCAGATGTCCCCACTTCACCTTGAAACTCTCCTTGCGAAACAGCATCACCACGGCAAACATCAGTACCGCCAAGAGATAACGATAGATGAGTACAGAACTGGAATTGAATCCGTCGCCATAGAGTTCGAGCGTGCCCAAAGGATTGGTACCATAACATACTGCGGCAACAATGCCCGCCGCAAAGCCTTTAACTTTATTACTGCTTCTCATTAGATTAAATACTATTTTTTCTTATACTTCTTGTTATCTATCTATTTCGGGCTACAAAGTTACAGCAAATATTCGAGATAAGCTAACAAAATCGTATAAATATATTGTAATATCTGAGAAAAAACGCTCTTTTCTTGTGCTTTACGAAAATAAATTGTACCTTTGCAATATCTTTGAAAAAAGATAATCAGATGAAACATTAAAAACTAAACAAAAGAATTAATAACAATGGAACAGATTAAGAATGATCAGCTCACACTTGAGATTTCATCTCTCGGAGCAGAACTTCAGAGCATCAAGGATGCTAATGGTAATGAATATCTCTGGGATGGCGACGAGAAATACTGGAACCGCCACTCTCCTATCCTCTTCCCTATCGTATGCGGATTGTGGAAAGACACTTATCGCACAGAGGGTAAGGAGTATCACCTTCCTCGCCATGGTTTCGCACGCGATACAGAGTTCAAACTCGTTGGCAAGACTGCCGACCGCCTCACCTTCGCGCTCATCGACAACGAAGAGACTCAGAAGAACTATCCTTACCACTTCAACCTTGCCATTTCTTACCGCCTGCAGGGCAACGAGATTCATGTCATCTGGCACGTAGAGAATACCGACGACAAGGAAATCTTCTTCCAGATTGGCGGTCACCCAGCATTCATGGTTCCTGGCTGCAAGAAGGGCGAAGAAATGAAGGCTACCCTGAAACTCGACAACGAGGCTCCTGTTCGTCTCTATGGTAACGTAGGCGGATGCATCGACCGTCAGGCTAAGGAAACCGTAGAAACCGACAAGGGTATCTGGGAAGTAAACGAGGAGACTTTCGCAGAAGATGCTGTTATCTTCGACAAGAGTCAGGTTAAGCAGGTGAGCATTCTCAACGAGCAGGGCGAACCTCATGTAACCCTCGAGTTCAAGACTCCAGCCGTAGGTATCTGGAACCCAACAGGCAAGCACGCTCCATTCCTCTGCATCGAACCATGGTATGGTTCGAGCGACTGGGCTGAATATGATGGCGAGTTTAAGGACAAGTATCTGATGAACCGTCTGCAGCCAGGTGCAAGTTTCATGAGTGAGTATATCATCAGAATTGAGAAATAATGGAAGAAAAAGACAATTTTCAACTCCCTGAGAATGCATTCCGCGAACTGAAAGACGGGGAGAATTATAAGCCGCTGATGTCGCCTGACAAGGTTTATCCTGAGGTGAACGGATGGTCAGTTACATGGGGAATCGTGATGGCAGTCATCTTCTCTGCCGCCGCAGCTTATCTGGGCCTGAAGGTGGGTCAGGTGTTCGAAGCAGCCATCCCTATCGCCATCATCGCCGTGGGCGTAAGTACCGCTACCAAGCGTAGCAAGGCGCTGGGCGAGAATGTCATCATCCAGAGCATCGGAGCCTGTTCGGGTGCTGTGGTGGCAGGAGCCATCTTTACCCTGCCAGCCATCTACATCCTGCAGGCTAAATATCCGGAGATGACTACTTCGTTTATGAAGATCTTCATGGCTTCTGCCCTGGGAGGAGTGTTGGGAATCCTTTTCCTTATTCCTTTCCGCAAGTACTTCGTAAGCGATATGCACGGCAAGTATCCGTTCCCTGAGGCTACGGCTACCACGCAGGTACTGGTGAGCGGAGCCAAGGGAGGCGACCAGGCTAAGCCGCTGCTCATAGCCGGACTGGTGGGTGGTCTTTACGACTTTATCGTAGCCAGTCTGGGATGGTGGAACGAGAATTTCACATCGCGTGTGGTAAGTCTGGGATGCGACCTGGCTGACAAGGCTAAACTCGTATTCAAGGTAAACACAGGTGCTGCCGTATTAGGTCTGGGTTACATCATCGGTCTGAAGTATGCCTTCTTCACCTGTCTGGGTTCGCTCGTAGTATGGTGGCTGATTGTTCCGGGCATGAGCGTTATCTTCCATGATAGCGTGCTGAGCGCCTGGGATCCTAGCATCGTGAAGACCGTGGGTGCGATGAGTCCGGAGGAAATCTTCCGTGCCTACGCCCGCAGCATCGGTATCGGCGGTATCGCCATGGCAGGTATCATCGGCATCATCAAGAGCTGGGGCATTATCAAGAGTGCCGTAGGTCTGGCTGCCAAGGAGCTGAAGGGCAAGAGCAATGTGGATGAGAACGTGAAGCGCACCCAGCGCGACATCTCTTTCAAAATTATCGCTATCGGTTCGCTTGTTACCATCCTCGTAACCTTCCTCTTCTTCTGGTTTGGCGTGATGGAGGGCAACCTTCTCTTCGCCATTATCGCCATTCTGCTCGTGGCTGCCATCGCCTTTCTCTTTACTACCGTAGCGGCTAATGCCATCGCTATCGTGGGTTCAAACCCTGTTTCGGGAATGACCCTGATGACGCTCATCTTCGCCTCTGTGGTGATGGTGGCTGTAGGCCTGAAAGGTCCTGGCGGCATGCTGGCTGCCCTGATTATGGGTGGTGTGGTTTGTACAGCCCTCTCGGTAGCAGGTTCGTTTATTACCGACCTGAAGATTGGTTACTGGCTGGGAACAACTCCTAAGAAACAGGAGGGATGGAAATTCCTCGGTACCCTGGTGAGTGCGGCTACCGTGGGCGGTGTGATGATGCTGCTCAACGAGACTTACGGTTTCGCATCGGGTTCGCTTGCAGCTCCTCAGGCTAATGCTATGGCTGCGGTTATCGACCCTTTGATGAATGGTGTGGGAGCTCCTTGGGTGCTCTATGGCATCGGAGCCGTGATAGCCATCGTGCTGACTTATTTCAAGATTCCTGCCCTAGCTTTCGCTCTGGGTATGTTTATTCCGCTGGAACTGAACGTTCCTCTGCTCGTGGGTGGAGCCATCAACTGGTATGTCACTTCGCGCAGCAAGGATGCCAAGGTGAACAGCGAACGTGGTGAGAAGGGAACGCTCATCGCCAGCGGCTTCATCGCCGGTGGAGCCCTGATGGGTGTGGTTAGCGCCCTCCTGAAGTTTGGCGGCATCGAGGTAAGTATCGCCGACAGCTGGTGGGTTAATCCGATGTCTGAGGTTTGTTCGCTTCTGGCTTACATCTGCCTCATCGGTTTCTTTATCAGAGCCACAAAGAAATAAAGAATAGGCTTTTTACAAATAAGACAATCGCCTGGATGCATCTGAGCACCCAGGCGATTTTTTATTCTATCCGAATATTTTTTCTATCCTACGATTCCGCAGCTACGAAATCCATCGGCTTGACGCCAAACTGCTTCTGGAAGCACTTGGCAAAATAGCTAGGACTGCTGAAACCTACCATATAGCTGATTTCGCTGATGCGGTAATGTCCTTCTTTCAGGAGCTTTGCGCCCTTCTTAAGTTTCACGAGCTGGATCATCTCGTTTGGCGTAACATCGGCAAGACCGCGAATCTTATTAAAGAGCGAAGAGCGGCTTATGCCCATCTTCTCAGCAAGGAACGCCACGTTGAGTTCCGGATTCGCCACATTCTCTTCGATGATGCGAGACATTCGTTCCAGGAACGCATTATCAACCTGAGTTGGAGCAATCTCTGCTATCGGCTCAAGCGGAGTATGAGAGAACTTACTTCTCAACAGACGGCGCATCTCAAGAAGCTGTCTTACGCTTGCCTCAAGATACTTCATCGAGAACGGCTTTTCTATGTAGACATCGGCTCCACAGTTCATACTCTCCGTCTTCGCCGCATCATCGGTTTTTGCTGTGAGCATCACGAACGGGAGATGAGAATATTCAGAATTTTCACGCACCCTACGGCAGAACTCCGGACCGTCCATCTCCGGCATCATCCAGTCGCTTATGATGAGCGAAACCGGATGTTTCTCCAGTTTACGGAGCGCATCCTTTCCGTTGTCGGCGGTATAAACCGTATACATCTTTTCGAAATGAGCCTTCACAAACTGGCGCATGTCTTCATCATCATCCACAATCAGCATCGTCGGTTTTGCCGGTTCACGAAGCGGACTGGCAACAGCAACGCCTGCTTTTTGAGAACCTTGCTCAACTGAAGTTTCATCTGTCAGCAGATTTTCCTCAGCAACAGTTTCTTCTTCCTTCACCATTTCGTCTGCCTTCTCTACCACAGCATCCATCTGGTTGAGCGGCAAGGTTACGATAAAGGTAGATCCCTTACCTACTGCAGATTCTACTTCAACCATACCATGATGAGCCCCAACGAGATTCTTCACGATGTTGAGACCGATTCCGGTTCCCGGTTTGTTGTCGCGTGCCTGATAGAAAACTCCGAAGATTTTCTCCTTTTCGTCAGGACTGATTCCCAATCCGTTGTCTTCCACCTCTATGCGGAAATGGTTTCCATCCTCCAGCAAGCGGCAGGACAAGCGTACATAATCCTCGGTATATTTCAAGGCGTTGGTCATCAGATTGCTGATAACCTTGGTAATGGCCTCCTGATCAATCATCGCCACGAGCTCATCGGCTGGATAATCTACATCAAGACGAATGCTTTTCTGCTCGAAGGTAGGAGCAAAGCGCTCTGCCACAGCATGCATCAGCTTCGAAATGTTGTTCAAACGGAAATGAACCTGCATGCCCTTCTGCTGCACTTTGTTGAAATCGAGCAGCTGATTAACTAGCAGGAGCAACCGCTGGGCATTACGGTCGATAACAGAAAGCGTCTGCGTGATAGTCTCACCATCGGAAAGTTTTCCGGAAACCTGTTTCCAATGCTCTTTCAGACTCTCCAAAGGTCCGATGATAAGCGTTACTGGCGTACGGATTTCATGGGCTATCATCGTGAAGAACTGCAGGCGGGCATCTCTCATCTCCTGATCCTGCTTGAGTTCCAACTGGTCGAGTTCTTCCTGATGACGGAGTTTCTCACGTTTCAACCGGCTCTGCATGAACCAGTAGATTGCGTAACCGATGAGCAGAAGATACAGAATCTTGGCTGGCAGAGACCACCAGAACGGCGGATGAACCACAATCTGCAGTTTTGCCTCATTCTTCGACCATACACCATCATTATTGGTTGCCTTAACCAGGAAGGTATAGGTTCCGGCAGGAAGATTGGTATAGTTGGCACGATGCTCGTGGGTATAAATCCAATCCTTGTCTACTCCCTCAAGTTTGTAAGCATACAGGTTCTTCTCAGGCGATACATAGCTCAGGGCGGCAAACGAGATATTGATGGTATTCTCGTTATGAGACAGATTGAGTTCTGCTGCATGACTCAGAGATTTCTCCAACTGGTCGCTACCCGCCTCTATCAGCTGACCGAAGAGTGCTACCGAGGTGATTGCTACAGGAGGAGCTACCTGGTTGATCTTGACGAGATATGGATAGAAGCAGTTGAAACCTCTTGTAGAACCGAAATAGATTCTGCCATCAGAAGCCAGGAGTCCGGCGTTTGGCATAAACTGGTCGCAAGTGAGTCCGTCATATTTATTGAACAGCTGGACAGGTTCACCCGGCGTATATTTCACAATTCCCTTGCTGGTAGAAATCCACATTACTCCCTGCGAAATGACAAGACTCGTAAAATCCTGACTAGGCGCATCGATGGAGATTCGGCGGAATATACCTTTTGAAGGCAGAAATTCGCAAAGTCCTTCGCTGGTTGCCGCATAAAGCTGCCCCTTTTCGCCGATAGCCAGACAGTTTACCTGATCACTCACCAGCGAAGTAGAATCATTCTCTACATGTTTATACTGTTTCCAGACATTATTCTTGTCCAAGCGCCACAAGCCGTCTCCCTGGGTAGCAAACCATACGTTGCCCTGAGGATCTTCCTTGATATCGATGGTAAGCGACTTGAACAACTTGATTTTGCTGAACTTCTGCTGTCCTTCATCGAAGAGGTTGGCACCATCCATCGAAGCCGCCCAGAGCCGTTTTTTCCGGTCGCGATAAATACAATAGGCATTACTGCCAGAAACCTTTCCATCGGTATAGAAAACCTGCTGCGCTCCGGTAGCCATATTCATTCTGATGACACCATTGCCATAGGTTCCTACCCACAGATTATTTTCATCAGCAAAGAGCGCATGAACATTATACTTGCCCATAGCCGCCTTGCCCGGATAAGAAACAAAACTGTTGGTCTGGGGATTAAAGCAGTCGAGTCCCGCATCATCCGTAGCTATCCAGATGCGATGCTGACGGTCTTCGAAGAATCTTCCTACCACATTACCGCGCAATCCGCCCAGACGGGCAGAATAAGCACGGAAACGGTCTTCAAAACTCGTAGAAGGAAGATAATTCACACCACCATAGAAAGTAGTTACCCAAATGCCACCTTCATTATCACCCGCAATACCATAAACAAAGCGCTCGCTCGTACTCCGGCTCGGATTGTTGACTTCCGACAACATGTGCCAGATATGGTTCTGAATGTCATACTGCACCAATCCATCATCGCTGGCTATGAGAAGATACTTGTTGTCGTTGCAGTAAAGCTGATGGATATGGTGAACAGCATTACTCAAGGTTCCGCTGATGAGCTGTTCGGCACTACCATCGGCGTTGAGCTTGTAAAGTCCGTTTTCCCAGGTTCCGACATAAACATTGCCATCGGGAGTAGCCAGCATCGCCATGCCGTGAAACATGGTTGCATCGCCCTTCAGAGGGAATGCTTCAAACTGATCGGTCGACTTATTGAGATGATAGATGCTGGCTTCACCATGGTTACAGAGCATCCATACCTGGTTGTTGGCATCAACCAGCGTACTTTTCACTTTACCCTGAATATTCTTCATTGGATACTGATGCAGTTCGTGAGTAGTCCGATTGTATCTGAACACGCCCTGTCCGTTGGTAGAAATCCAAACATTCTGATCGCCGTCAAGCGAGAAATTTAGGACAGGCGCCGTAATCTTATCACTCAGTTTCTGGAATCGGTCGGTTGCATTACAGAACAGATAGGCTCCATTATTGCAACCTACCAGCAGTCCTTCTTCGCAAGCTGTAAGGGCGCTCACAAACTGGTCTACAGTCGTAAAGGGATTATAATAGGTTTTGACATCGTATCCGTCAAAACGGCACAATCCGTTGTCTGTACCAAACCACATGTATCCCTTGGAACCTTGAACCACGCTACGCACAGCATTACTCGGCAATCCATCATCCATTGTGATAGAGCGCACCATAGGGTCGATAGCAGCCAATTGTGCACCCGAGTTGGTTTGCGTTACCGAATGTGGCTGCGCCTGAATATCCGTAGCCCCTTTCGAGACGAAGGCTGTCGGCACCTGCGCCTCAGTCCCTACAGGCATCATCATGCAGAGCACAGAAACCATTAGAGTAGATATCTTTCTCATTATATGAGTCTTTATTTCTGTTGTTAGATAATTTAATGCCGCAAAATTACAAAAATATAACGAGAAATACAACTAAAAGAACAAAAAAAGCCCCGAAACAAGCAAATAGCTACTTTTTAAAAGTAAGACTATCCGTTTGCTTCAGGGCAAAACTTAAATAATGATTCAAGTGAGAAGTTTCACTATCAACAGATTGAAACCTGAATTACTTGCTCTTTACATCGCTCCATTTAGGCGGTTTCACACCCAGCAGATTCTTCACGAAGAAATCGTAGCGCTTATGCTCGCCATAGAGTTCGCCCATGGTATGATGGGCTCCAGGAATCACCACGAGTTCGAAATCCTTGTTCGCCTTTTCCAGGGCATTCACCACCTGATAGGTGCTCGATGGATCTACGTTGTCATCTATCTCACCTACCACCAGCATCAACGGGCGCTCCAGCTTGTGGGCATTCTCCACGTTGCTGCACTCTACGTAGCTGGAATCGACAGGCCAGCTCATCCATTGCTCGTTCCACCAGATTTTATCCATCCGGTTGTCGTGACAGCCGCAGGCACTATAGGCTGCCTTGTAGAAATCGCCATGCAGCAATACGGCGGTGGTACTCTCCTGTCCGCCTGCCGAACAGCCATAGATTGCCACATTATCAGCATCCATATAAGGATACTTCTTGGCTGCAGCCTTTATCCAGAGTTCACGGTCTGGGAATCCGGCATCCTTCAGATTCTTGTAGCAAACCTCCTCAAACTTCTTGCCGCGATAGGAAGTTCCCATCGCATCTAGCTGGACTACGATGAAACCGAGTTCAGCAAGCGAAGTGGTGTACCAGTTGTATGGCATGAAACTCTTCGGAGTATAGGCATCGCCCGGACCCGAATAGATATACTCGATAACCGGATATTTCTTGTTCGGATCGAAATTGGTAGGGCGCTGGATGATGCCCCACATATCAGTCTTGCCATCACGCCCCTTAGCCACAAATACCTCAGGAGCAACCCATCCGTGCTTCTTCAAAGTAGCAATATCAGCCGTCTCCAGGGTCTTGACGAGCTTACCGGTCTGCGCATCTCTGAGCACGGTAACAGGAGCGGCATCCACCTTAGAATAGGTATCCAGGAGATAACGGTAATCATAGGTATATTGGGCACTATGATTTCCCTCTTCAGGAGTGAGCGCCACCATATTCTTGCCGTCGATACCTATTTTATAATAATGCACCAGATATGGGTCCTCATTCTTGTTCACGCCACTAGCCGAGAAATAGATTTCTCCCTTCTCTTCATCCACACGCTGGATGCCGCGAACAAACCAGTCGCCCTTTGTAATCTGTCGGATAACCTTCGATTTCTGCACATCGTAGAGATAGAGATGATTCCAGTTGTCGCGCTCGCTCATCCAGAGCAGTTGCTTGCCATCCTTGATAAACTGACGCCACAGACGACCATAGTTCACAAAGGTATTGGCACGCTCCTCTACCACGATACGAAACTTGCCGGTTTCGGCATTCATCGCCAGCATCTGATAGAGATGATGCCCACGCTGGTTGTACTCCATCGTCACCTCCTTGCTGTCTGGTGTCCATTGCATCCACTCCAGTTCATACTGGTTTTCTATCTGATGCTTGTCAGCCTCCACCTTCTTTCCGGTAGCCACATCGATGATGACCGGATAATGCTGTGGCAGGGCATCGCCCGGCTTGGCATACTCCTGCTTGTGGAGGATAGGCTGCAGCTGGTCGGCAGGCGAAGATTCTACGTAGTAAGCATAGCGCTTTTCTACCGGCACTCGCTTGCATACGAAGATGTGCTTGCCGTCTGGACTCCATTGGATGCGGTTGCTGTAATAGCAGCCGATGGTACCATCTTGAGTAAGGATTCGCTTGGCTTCGGTATAAGGTTTTCCTGCCTCATGAACCACCACGTTGTAACCTTCGATGTAGGCTTCCATCTTGCCGTCGGGCGAAAGTACCGGATAGGCCTCCTTCTCCTCATCTACCTCCATCCAATGGCGCTCATGGCGTCTGCCAAACTGAGGCTTATAAGGGCGGCGAGGCTTGATGCCCATCGCCTTCTCCATCGCTTCCTGCGAATCATAAGTCTTCATCTCATCCTTGTCGGCATCATAGGATACAAACTTCTTGCCCTGAGGAGTAGAAATCTGATAATGCAGTACGTGGGTGGAATCGCACCAAGCCGATGAACGTGCCCAATGGAACACGGAATCGGCAGAGAACTGATGACGCAGCTCATAGGCTCTGTTGTAATCTTCTAATGTGCCCTGTGCTGAAGCTGTAGCTGCCGGCATCGCCATCACCAGGGCAAGAGATGCCGATAATAAAGTCTTATTCTTCATAAGCTATGATATTTTTTTATGTAGATGATTTTTATTCGATTCGTACTTGATTCTTATCCGAATCGTACTTCACTCATATTTCACTCTTACCTCATAAGGGAAACGGCGGGAAGATGGATCGAGCGAATGATTCGCAGGAGCTCCCATCACCACCAGATAGAGCGCCTTGAGAGGCTGGGACTTTGGAGCCACAAGCGAAACCTTTCCGTTCATCGCTTCGCCCATCTGACTGTAGATGCATTCATCGGTATCGGCGGTTACTCCCACCAATCCATAACGATAACTTATGGTTCGTGCCATCTTGTCCTTGGATGCCTTGAACACCTTACCCTCGGCATCGAGGGCTCTGAAATCTACAGTAACCTTCTTACCAGCCTTCGGGATTTCCAACTTGATGGCATTGAAACCATAGTTCTCAGGAACCGAAGCTGTATCCGGACGGAGATAACCATTCTTTTGCTTCAGCATCCTGGTATCGAAGGTGCAGGCATAAGGACGGGTCTCCTTGCGGGCATAACCGAAATCGAAGTTCACGAGATGACGGTAGCAGTCGAACATTTCATCATTAAACTGCTTCTGACTCATCTTATACTTCCGCTTGTAGGTAACAACTGGGTCCTCTCCTACTTTTCCTTCCCGATAGAGCTGGGCGATGCTTTCCAATCCATGTTTCTCTGCCCACCATTCTATCACGTATGGCGAATGATAGATGTTGTCCAGATGCAGATAACCCTTATGGGTAAGCTGTCTGAAGGCATCAAAATGATACTTCTCATCTGTTATCCAGTCGGGATTCACTCTCCAGAGCATCCATTGGGATGTCATCTCGAAGAAGCCACTTCCTCCCCAGGCTTCGCCCGTTTTGTCTGCCATAATCTGAAGCTGAAAACTGTGTCCCAACTCGTGAGCCAGACAGTTGAGTTTTTGATCTTGAATACGGTTAGGCGTTACCCAGAGCGCTCCGATAAAATCATCGTAAGTTCCGCCGTAAGCTGTTCCTTCCAGCGAATAGTTCACCATCACCATCATCTTGTACTTGTCGCAGATGCTGCCTGGCAGCGAGAACTTCAGGGTATCGCGGAAGAAACGGTAGAATCGTTCAACCTGAGTCTGCAGATTACCCAGATCGAATTTCATCGGCTTACCTTCGAGCGAAGGAGGATTCTGCGGATTGTCTCCGAATGGCTTTTCCCAGAAATACACGATATTCTGGGTCTGTGCACAATGTCGCCAGCACCATCTCTCATCATCCTTGTTGAAATCATAGGATTTCAGAGAGTCCGGTACAAAGATGAGTTTCTGTGGTGCAGAAACTGGATTTACGGGTCTGGTGGCAGGAGCCTCAGATGGGTCCTGCTGCGCCAGGGCTGCAGTAGCCCAAGGCAAGGTAGCTGCTGTAAGTATCAGCGATAAGAATATTCGTTTCATTTCGGTTATGATTTTTGCGTTATTTATTATTTCGCCACAAAAGTACTGATAATCTTGCAAAAACGCTCGCAATATCGTCTAAAATGATACAAATATCGTATCTTCTCAAAGAACATCTTAGAGATTTGTCAAAAATTACATCAAAATGATAGATTTATGCCAAAAAACTTGGGAGATATTATAAAAAGTCGTATCTTTGCCAAAAGAATTCTATAAAAAGAACAGATTATGAGATTATCAGAAGAACGATATATCAGCTTACTTACCGACTTTGGTTTCAAACAAGAGCTACGAGAATATGAAGACAGCCTCAAGGCTTACCGAGATATAAAAAATTCGATCGATCCTGCGAAGGAAGAAGGCAGAGAAGAAGACAGAGTAGAAGGCATTGCCAAAGAAAAGTTGGCCACCGCAAAACGTCTTCTCGGCATGGGGCTCACACAAGAGCAAGTTGCCAAAGGTACAGACCTTTCAATAGAAGATATAGAGAGACTTGTTTAAACAACAGAACTTTCGCATGTGGTTCAAGAACGGGCTGAAGGCCCAAAAGCTCCTAGCTCAGGGCAGCGCCCTGGGTATAATAGCAATCAGCAAGGCGCCCTGTAAGGGCAAAAGCTTTATAAATCCTTGGTTTTTAAAGCTTTTGCCCTTACAGGGCGACAAGTTTACGTCCATAATAAGTAGCTGTATCACACTTCTGTCAAGCAATTCAAGCTGTTCAGCCAAGCACCTCAAGTAGTTCAGTAAGCGAGTTCAGACGTCTCAGTTAGCTGATGCAGACGTCTCGATAAGCCTACGGATACGGCTCCGTTAGCTTACGCAGTAATATCTGTACCCCGATGCAGTCATATCTGTAACCCGATGCAGTCATATCAGTAACCCAGCGCAGTCTTCATATGAACAAATTTTATGTAATAATCTATCATCCATCACGATTTATATGTATTACACATCTTAATATACTAATATACAGACACTTGAATAGCGTGATAGATACTTCGAAAACGGAAATATCCATCACGATTTGGGGGTATCCCTCACGATTTTCTCACTACACTCTATCAGATACTGCATATCATTGTTGAAAAGCTTGCGATAGATGGCATCAGACCTTAAAGAATTAGATTCGTGTGATTGCCGGCATATGGCAGCAACCACACAAATCAAGATGTTCAAGCCAAATAAACGTGGAAGTATGACTGTTTAAGTAATGAGTTATAGAGTATTAAGACAATACACCTTACGCTTCGGATATGTACGTATTAAACAGGAGAAACGAGAGCGTTATCAATATAAGCGAAGAAACAAAAAAGTTCCGTTGCATTCCACAAAACAAAAGTTTTACGTCAGCAACGGAACTAACTATATCAACTATGCGAATTTCATCTTAATGGTAATAACAGCCTTATGCAGTTTACCATTCTTATTATAAACCATGGTTGGTTTGATGGTATAAGTCTTGCCCTTTTCAGAAGCACCAGGCTTATGACCCACAGTAAGGGCGTAGCCACCGGCATCATATTCGAAGTAAATCTTCGTGCCGTCTCCCCAAACACCAGCAGAACCATCTTCTGCAATCCAGAAGCCGATACCATTGGCAGAGTATGCATAAGATACTGAACCGTCAGGGTTTGTCAAACCTACAGCCACCTTGCCATCAGCAGGCCCCGTAAAGCCCTCAGCTTTCACAACGCCAGTCTCCAATGTAGCACCAGCTATCTCTAAAGGCTGAAGTTTGAATGCCTTGGCTATCTTCTCCATAACACCATCATTCAAGAGATTGAAGGTATGCAGAGGATAACTTTCGCTGCTTGCGTCAAGACTTACCTCAAGTGAAGTCTCCAAATCAGTAGGGTCGCCTTCAGGTATCGTCACGTTGCCGAGCAAGTCTGTACCCGAGAACTTCACACGATAAGGCCATTGCTCATCATTGGTCTCATCATCATCCCAGGCATTACGATTATACTTATCAGGAGCAGCCAGTACACAGAGGTACAATCGCTCAGTATTGGCAGGAACTTCGTAGGTTGCTGTGCCTTTCTTGCCTGTATGCATCTCGCCATAATGCGACTTGCCATCCTTGGTGATTGCCACAAAACCATAACGATAATTCTGCTGAGTATTGCTCTGTGAATTATACTTGGTTACAGTACTCTTGGCATTACCATCTCCATCTACCACAGTACCAGGATCACCAGCTGCCAAAGCAGAGCCAGAAGCCAAACCCTCAAGCGTAGCACTTACCTTGCCAGAAGCAGGAACATTCAGCGGGATGAGATTGAAACCTGTTGTACCCGGACAGTTAGTATAAGCCACCTGATAGTAGCCATCGTTCTTATACAGTTTGGTAGAATAGTTGATGGCAGCCTCCTTCTTATACTGATGCACAGCCTTGAAATCATAGTCTGCACAATGAGCACTATAAGCATACAAGTCCTTGTAGAGAGCATCAAGACTATTGTTGCAATAGATGCGCATATAAGTCTGGAGCGGATCCTCCGGATATTTGCTCTCTTTCCAGATTCGGGCGTATGACTCGATGCCATGCTTTTCAGTAAACCAGTATTGGAACCAGTAGCTCGCGTAGCGCATGAACTCATGGTTGAAGTGGCGATGATGATTCTTCAGCCAAACAGCATAATGAGCATCCTGGTCAAAACACTCGTTAGGATAATCCTGGAACGACTGCCACTGGGCACATTGTTCCCAATAAGCACAACCGCCAGCACCATTTTCACCAAATCCATAACGGAAGCCAGCAGGCACAAGCTGAGAACCATCAGCCCTATCTATTGGCGTAACCTCACCCGTGAAGAGTTTGTCGGCAGAAACCTGATATTGGAAAGAGTGTCCTATCTCATGACCAATGGTTGAACCAACCGGCTTGCAGGTAGATGGATTTACCCAAAGGGCACCAATCTTGTCATCATAGCCTGAACCTGTGGCAAGCCAATCTGTCTGATAAAGAAGATAAATCTGCATCTTATGATTGTCAAGAACCGATTTTCCCTGTCCCACAGTTGCCATACCGAGTTTCTCAACATTGGTCTTATAGAACTGCTCAGCCTTCTGCAACAAGTCATCAATATCCACACGCAAAGCCTCCGGTACAGATTCAGCATTAGGATCATCTCCAAATCCAGGCTCCCAGAACACAAAGAAGTGCTCACTCTGCTTCATTCTCCACCACGACCATCTGGCGTCGCTGCGGAGCATGTAGTCAGGTCCCTTTTCAAATCCTTCATTCCATGTATCAGGACAATAGTACTTACCATAGTTGGCTATCTTTGATTTATCCATCACCTTCACTTCCGAAGGTTTAGGATTTACAGGAGTATCAGTTTCTATGGAATCATTACTGGAACTGCAACTACAGAATGATAATAAAAAGAACAATGACAATACTATCATTATCCCCGTTTTCAGTTTAATTTGTTTCATGATTTATGTTTAAGTTGATTTTGATTAGATACAGAGATCTAAAGAGCTGGAAAAAAATCGCCCAATAGCTTATGTGTTTTGCTATTGGGCGAATTATTCGTTATTTCAAAGGAATCGCATTACTGCTCTGCAGCTTCATCTGGTTCCATTGGCCAGTATGGATTCTGGTACAATGGAGAATCACCGTATGTCTTATGGTCAGGAGCTGTAAGCATAAACTGACGCAAAGGCATTGGCTGCAGGTACTGAGCCATAGACCAGGTCATACCCTTGTAAAGCATATTGGTAGAAACAATCTGGTATGGACGGAAATATTCTGTCAACTTACGAGAAGATACAGTAGCTGTAACAGAACCATCATCAACCAACTGATCTTCTGTATACCATTTTTCCATTGGAGTATTCCAAAGATGGAAGCCCTCAAGCTGATAAGGCTGTTTCTTCAACTGATCGAGTGAACGCCAGCGAATCAAATCCATCCAACGAAGACCTTCAGCCATCAACTCAGTACGACGTTCACGACGAATACTATACAAAGTAGGATCAGTCAATGCCTTGCCAGCAGAAAATGCGCCCCAATCATATTGTGTACCAGAACCATCGGTATAACCCTTTAACTCCTGTGCCATATCTGTGGCAGCAATAGTTGTCTGAGGGTCAGCAGCCTCACCAGTAAAGCCAGCAGCCTCACGGATAGCCTTCCAATATGAAATGCTCTTCGCATTTAAATTGTGGTCGAGCATATATTGAGCTTCAATATAGTTGAGCAAAGCCTCTGTGGCACGGAAGGTGATAGATGCAGTATAACCAGCCTGGTTTTCGGCCAAGTTCTGATTAAACGTACCACCCTTTCGAATAGCATAACCAGTAGTATAAGTTACGTCAAATGAGCGAGTAAACACTTGTGGAACTGGCTCGATAGGACGAACCTGCTCAGCAGCAATATTATTATCCTCACCCTGAAGAACGTTCTTCTGACCAGGACGCTTCAAGAAGATAAACAAACGTGGGTCACGATTGCGAACTACTGCATGAGTCGTTGTATCTTCATATACATATCCATCATGGTGTGCATAAGTAGGCTTACCATCCTTCATCAGAAAGGCATCAATCATACCACGGGTAAAACCAGTATAGGTATTACCACGGTTTACAGCCACCTCAATGTTATCAGTCACACCTTTACCCTTATTATAGGCCTTCCAGAGAAGAACCTCAGGATAGGCAGACATGTCGGTATTACCAAACTTATAGAAATAAGGATTGGTATCAGATAAAGACTGAGGTACGATACCTGTATTCTTATCCAATTTGCCTACATAAGCATCACCTACAATGGCAGCCTCATCAACCGCCTTCTGGAAGAAGTACTTAGCTTCAGCCTCAACGCTACCTGTAGGATACTGATAATTGGCATTATAGTCCTTTGACTTTCCTGGCCATCCCTCACCATTAGGAACGAATGGAGTACCAGCGAAATTGGTCAACCAAGAACCCTCAAACAAGGCTACACGGGATGCAAACAGATGAGCAACAGCAGGAGAGATACGTGTGGTTGCTTCCCAACCATCAGGCTCCATATAGGTTACAGCAGAATCCAGGTCTGCAAGAATAAAACGAGCCACCTCGTTGCGAGGACTACGCTTATTGGCTGCTACAAGGATAGCCTCATTCTCAGGCATGGCCTCTGTCACAATAGGTAAGTCGCCGAAGCTCTTGTACAAGCTGAAATAAGCATAAGCACGGAAGAAGTGCAACTCGCCGATATATTGACGAATCTTATTTTCATCACCCGCAATCAATCCATTCTCATAGTTAGACTGTGCTGTATTCAACTGATAGTTGATATCACGAATATTATTCCAGCTCCATGAAGAGTTGTCGTTACTTGTCTTCCAACTACCTTTTTTATACTTAGAATCGCCATCAGAACCAGTCTGATTATCTGTACCATTATCGTATGCGAATGTACCATAGCCTGCACCACTATGATATGGCAATACAGTCTGATAGAATGCATTAGCTACGGCTTGAAGCTGAGTAGCATCCTTGTAATAGTCGGTAGGAGTAATATCTGTAAGAGGCTCTTGCTTCAGGAAATCATTACAAGAAGCCATCAACATACCGCATGCCAACAAAGGAAGTACCTTTAAAGATATATTGAATTTCATATCATTCTAATATTTATAATGTTAAACTTAAACCAAAAGAGAAGGTTGTGTTCAATGGATATCCATTGCCATACCATGTACCGATGGTCTCTGGGTCATACTGCTTGCGGAGAGATGTTCCTGTCCAGAGGTTCTCACCCGAGAAGTAAACACGAAGTTTCTCAATAGAAATCTTACGTGTCAAATCCTGTGGCAAGGTATAACCAATCTGAAGGTTCTTCAAACGAATGTAAGAAGCATCCTGCAGATACTTTGTCTGAATCTGCTCATTCTTGGCGCTATAGGCTGCACGTGGCAAGTAAGCGTCCTTGTTTGGCTCCTGGAAGCCATTGACAACAGACCAAGAGTTCTCGTCACGATAATAGTCTTGCAAACCATCCAGGCAGACCTGATACCAACGACCATATTCGAAAGTACCAAAGAAGTAACGTGTACTAGCCCAATACTCACGTTTCATGACTCCCTGGAAGAAACAACGTACATCGAAGCCTTTCCAAGCAGCATTCAAGTCGATACCGAAGAGATAACGTGGTGTGGAATTACCTATCTTCTTAAGATCTCCATGATCTTCCAACGTATTGGCACCCGGGGAAATCTTACCATCATTATTGAGGTCACGATACATGATATCACCAGCACCCCACTTGTTATTGTCAATAGTACTCTGGTCAACCTTTGCTATATGAGCATCCATCTCTTCTTGGCTCTTAGCTATACCGATGGTCTCATAACCGTAGATATCACCAATACGCTGTCCCTCAATATAGTTACCCAATGAATGAGAAGGGTTATTAGGATACCTTGTGATAGTAGCATAGGCATCAGAGAGATTGAGGCTGATTCCGTACTGCAAACCATTAGACAAGCGGTCGTTCCAACCGATAGTCAACTCCCAACCATTGGTACGCAAGTCGGTATTGTTAGTAACAGGTACAGCTGTACCCAGGATGCTAGGAAGTTCAGGAGCATTACCTATCATATTTTTTGTCTTACGCACATACCAGTCGAATGATCCATGCAAGCGATCCTTCAAGAATGCAAAGTCAAGACCGACATTAAAACTCTGGATGGTTTCCCATGTCAAATTCTGAGAAACCAGTCCTGGTGCCCAAGCTGTCATCGGTTTCAAACCATCCTGCAGCCATGTACCATTGTTGGCATATACACCAATCGTCTGATAAGTCTGGTAAGTACCAACATTCTGGTTACCCAAGTTACCATAAGATACACGAAGTTTCAACTGACCAATCCAATCATTGATTGGCTGCATGAAGTTCTCTTGTGCAATATTCCAACCTGCAGAAACAGATGGGAAAAACTTCCACTGATTTCCCGGACGGAATCTAGAAGAACCATCATATCGACCATTAACCTCAAAGAGATACTTGCCCTGATAATCATAATTCAAACGACCAAAGAAACCACAAGTTGTCCAACGGCTCATGTTGCCAGACACAGATGGATCCACAGGATTACCATAAGCATCAATACCAGTTGTACCATCAATTTGAGGCTTATTACCTACGATAAGACCAGCTCTATCTGCATATTTGTACTTCATACGCTCATCCTCAGACTGGAAACCAGCCATAATATGGAAGTTATGCTTCTTCTGCAAATTGAACGAATACTCAGAATAGAGTTGGAAATTTGTATAATTTTCCTTATAGTAATCTTCACCTACATAGGTAAAATTATTCTGGTCGTAAGCCTCACCATTCAGATTATACAGATAAGTATGCTGCATATCTGTATGACTCTCATTATGGGATGTACGATAGTTGAAGATAGCATGGGTAACCCAATTCTTGATTGGTTCAATATCCAAACCTACTTGATGATTATACTCATCATTCTGATAACGATAAGTACCACCATTCGTCATGGTATTGACCATCTCATTATAGAGATTACCATTTCTATCATATAAAGGAACACATGGCCACTGTCCACCAAGATATTCATAAACACCCTGACCCAAAGACTGAGGACGATGATAATCCTTACGAACAAAACGGAGGGAGTAGTTAAACTTCATCCAATTCGTCCACTGTGAAGAAATCTTAGCAGTAGCAGTATATCGGCTACTACCTTCATCAGCAACCTTGATCAAACCATCCTGACCTAAATAGCCAAATGAAGCATAGTAGTTGAGTTTGTCATCACCACCAGTTGCACTTACATTGTGCTCCTGAGAGAATGTATGTTTTTTGTATATTGCATCATAGAAATCGGTAGAAGCATAACCATCGGTAAATCCACTCAACCAATAGCCATTAGCATCCGCATCCAAAGAATAAATCAAATTGCCATTTTTATCCTTACGGGTACCCGCATTAACATATTCGCCCTCAATCCAATCCTTCATACGCTGAACATGATCTGGTGTAAAAAGCTGACCACCACCAATATTCGTATTCGCATCATTCTGCATACAAGCAAAATCGACAGAATTCATACTATGCTTCATACGAATTGGGGTACTGAAGCGGAAATTATTATTGTAGTTCACACTTACCTTGTCACGCTTGCCACCCGTCTTTGTAGTAATCAATATGACACCGAAAGGTGCACGGGAACCATAAATAGATGATGCAGCTGCATCCTTCAATACTGATACGCTGGCAATATCCTGAGGATTGATGGTATTGATATCACCCTCCATACCATCGATCAAGACCAACGGACTTCCGCTGGAACCCTGTCCGATTGTAGTTGTACCACGTACATTCAAGCTTGGAGTATCATCCAAACTACCTGCAGCCTGGGTAATCTGCAAACCAGCCACCATACCCTGCAGAGCCTGGGTTGCATTACTTACAGGACGGCTATCCAATTCCTCGCCCGATACTGCGGTCACCGCACCGGTAAGGTTTACCTTTTTCTGGGTACCGAAACCTACGACCACCACTTCATTCAGTTTGGTATCGTTAGATTTCAAAACCACTTTTGAAGTTCCGGCAGGAACTACCTGAGTAGCATATCCCAAATACGAAATAGTCAACTGAGCATTACGCTTTACCTTAATAACATAGTTACCATCAATATCAGTAACCGTACCATTACGGGTTCCTTTTCCATAATGGTAGCTCCGATGACTGGCTCACCGGCATCATCAACAACTGTACCCTTTACGGTAATTTCACTCTGTTGAGCTTCCTCTACCTTTGGGTTTGATAAGGTCTCGCTTGCTGCTAAAGTAGGTAATGTACCTCCGCAGGCAAGGACCAAACACGCGATGGCTTTTACATAAGCTTGACTATGTACAAAGCCTGAGATTTTTTGTGTCTGTCTCATATTCTATTCATGCTAGGTTTATTATTGTTTAAATTTCGATTGCAAAGTAACAAAATATTTTGTATATTATGCTACATTATCGTCTAAAAAAGTGAAAATATCGTCCAAACCTGGCGATTTAGACGATGTTTTCGTCTTTTAAGCCGATTTTGTTACACTTAAATGTTGTTTATTCTAAATGATGTCTTTGTTGTCTTTAATGTTTTATTGTTTTGTTGTTTCTATATCTTTTTTATTGTTTCATCGCCTTCTTCAGTTTTCCCACAGCAGCATGAATCATGTCGTGGGTTCCACTTCCGTCGGTCACGTATTTCTGAACCATTCTGCCATAACTGATGGCTTCCTTGAGTTCCTCGCTGGTGTTGTCATCCGGCCAACCGGCACGGCGAAGCAGACCGGAAAGTTCTCGGAGGTCTTCCATCTCTGCAAGATTGCCAGGACGCATCGTGTTGATGGCACGGTTCAGGATGGCAGTAGTACCTTCCAGTTCATCCTGGGTTACCTTCTTCTTGCCCTTTGCCACCAGCTCCTGTGCCTGAGCCATCACCTTCTGCATGCGCTCATAGCCGAATGGTGCCCATGGAGCATACTCCGGAACCTTCTGCGAGAGGGCATTCCACTTTTCCTGGTCAGCCTTACGCTCTGCGGCAAGATTCAGGAGTGAATTCAGTTCGGTGAAATCTATCTTCACCTTCTTGCTCTTCTTGCTCTTGGCATCGGTCAGGTTGATGCGGTAGTAGTGGGTACTGTTAGCGTTGCGGTAATAATCGGGTTGGAATTCCTTGCCATCCAGCTTCAGGGTAAGGAGATTGGCTCCTGCACCTGTGGTCACGCCGTTCGATTCGCCCACGGTGATATTACTCAATCGGGAGTCGATGTTCAGCGTAGCCTGATTCCAGGTCTGTGCGCCTGTGCCCGCCATCACCAATGGTCCGTACATCAGGGTTCCTACCCAGGATGTCTTCAGCGGAGTACCGTCCATACTTGCCACATCGCTTGAAAGCTTGTCGGCACCATATTCGATATGCTTGCTGAATGGCATGTCGATTTCTACGACATCTCCCACCTTCCAGTGCTTCTGCTCCAGTTCTACATAGGTGCTAGGCTGATAGCTCTTTGCCACTTCCTTGCCGTTCACCTTGATGGAGAAACCTTGAGTTGCCCAGTATGGTACACGGAGTTTTAGGATGAAATTGCCCTCGCCTTCCGTAATCTTGATGGCTGAATGCTGTGCCGGCCACAGGCAATCCTGCTTGATGGTCACGCCCTTCTCCTTCCAGTGGAGGGTGGTTGGCATATAGAGTCCCACCCAGAGGGTGTTGTCGTTGGCGAAATATGCCGATTGCTGGTACTTGGTATGGTTTTCAGAACCTGTACCGCCGCAGCAGGTACTCTGAGGAGTCTCGTTGCCGAACGGCTTGGTGGCATTCAGACCTACTGCATACTGATAGCAGGTCTGATACTGGTCCGGATTGAGGGAACCGATAATCTGATTGTACAGCGTGCGCTCGATATAGTCGAGATACTGCGCATTATCAGGGTTATAACAGTTCAAATCCTTGCTCAACTTGACGAGGTTATACGCGCAGCAGGTTTCGTTGATATCCGGATAAGCCTCCGATTCGCCTTCCTGCAGTCCATTGGTTGCCATACTCAGAATCTGGGTATATGGCTGGCGGAACATCTCGCCATTTCCTACACCACCCATCGCATACATGTATCTGCCCTGCACCAGCCTCCAGAAGTTCTCAGCCAGATTGTAATAGTATGGCTTCTGATTGCTCTTGTAGCTGCGCAGCGCTCCGATAATCATCGGAATATGCTGGTTGGCATGGCGGGTGCGGATGTCATCGATGTTCTTGCTCAGGGGATCATAGAACTTAGGCGCATCGAAACTGTTGGCTGCCTCGAGGAGCTTTGCCTTTTCATCCGGATTGGAAACCATTTCAGAAAGACGGGCGAGCGATTCACTCATACCTCCCACCTCACCGGCGATGTACATGTCCCACATCTCGTAGCGGTTACCCGGCTTGGCTCTGCGCTCGTCCTGGGTGCCGTCCTGCTTTACGTAAGTGCGGTAGTGCATGCGGTTCCATACCCAGAGTCCCATATCCTTGGCGATGAGGAGAGCCTTGTCGCAGATTTCCTTATCATCAAAGTAGGTAGTGATGTCTATCAGACCGGCAAGCTGCTTGTGTACGCTATAATAAGGTGCCCAAACCCAATCGGAGTTGTTGTAAGCCCGATACATTTCAATCAGAGCACAATGCTGAGCCGGAATGGCGTTGATATAGCCGTAGCCATAAAGTTCAGGGTGCTTCTTATACTCATCAAAAGCAGCCCAGGTGCCCTTCATCTCTCTGAGTTCTGCCTCAGGAGCGAAATCACGAGCCTCCCAGTTGCGCTTCAGTTCCTTATTATATACGAAGGTCTTCTCCTGACACTCTCGCAACTCATTCACCATTCGGGTGATGTTCTTGCGGAGGATTGCCTTCTGTTCAGGATTAGTTGCCACGGCGTATGCCTGTGCGATTGCCGACATATAGTGACCTGATCCATGACCCTTGAGCTTGGTATCCGGCGAATCCCAGCCATCGCTCTTGGTATAACCCTCGGTACTGAGTCCGTAGGTATCGCGATAGTTGTAGAGCTGCTGGGTAACATCCCAGGAACAGATCTCACGGAGTGCCTCATCGCGGTTGTGGGTGAGTCGGTTGTCACCATCTATGCTCACATCAGCGAGTGAGAAGGTATGAGCCACTTCCTTTTCTGGAGTCTGATAGCCTTCAGCCACCACCTTGATTTGTGCCTTGACAGGATAACCATTGTCGGTAGTCTCATCACCAATCACAAAACCACCTATCTCATATTGGCTCCCGGCAGGATGTTTCTGCGCATCAGCCTCAGCCTGCTCATCAGCAAGCGGAGCGTTAGCCCAGCGCACCTGGCGATACTCTGAATAACCATCAGAATAGGTTACCCATACGAGATTAGGAAGTCGGGGAGCTGTGCCCACCGGACAATCCACTGATATCGCCTCCACCTTAGAGATAGTGCGATAAACCGTGGCTGCTGTTGTCATTCCAGGCAAACAAGCTACTCCTATTAATAATGTGAACTGCTTTAAATCCATATCTTCTAGGTTTATTATTGTTTCGTTTATTTTTCTGGCTGCAAAATAACAGAAAAAATCAACGAAGTCCTAAAATTATCGTACATAAAGATGCAACTATCGTCTAACAGGGGGCTTTTGATACGATATTTTCATCATTTTGGACTTTCTTTGCATTACATAAACAATTCTATTCGTAAATTTGCAGCAGAAATAAAAACTTGTGGTAATCCGGTAATACAGGCATTGCCACCAAGCGAACAACAAAACGGACAAAACAACAATAAACCTAGAAAGTTATGATTAAGAAACTCTTTTTCATCGCCACCTTATTATATATAGGGGCAACAGTATCGGCAGAGAACTATCTGGTGAAATCACCAGATGGTAAAATCGTAGCAGAACTCAACACCAACAAGCCTCTCTCTCTTCAATTTAAATACAATGGCTCCATTCTGTTACAGGAGTCTTCAATAGGTGTAACGCTGAACGATGGAACGGACATGGGTAAGAATCCGAAGGTAGCAAGCCACAAGCTTAGCAACCATAAGGAAACCATCCATGCGCCATTCTATCGTCAGCAAAACTTTGAAACAGCTTATCAGGAACTGAATCTGAAACTGAAGAACGGTTTCGGCATCATCCTGAGAGCTTACGATGAGGGAGTGGCTTACCGCTTCTATACACAGCGGAAAGGAAAGACCATCATTCTGAATGAAACCGCCGCTTACCAGTTCGGCAAGGACAAGAAGGCATGGTTGCCATATACAACGACACCCGAAAAGCCTTTTGCCATGGCATTCCAGAATATCTATCACGAGACTCAGCTCGATACCGCTAAGCAGGATTTAGCCTTCCTGCCAGCTACCATAGATTGCGGCAAGGCAAAGGTTACCATCCTGGAGAGCGACTTGGAAAAGTATCCAGGCATGTGGCTGAAAGCTAACAGCAGCGAACAGGATAAAGAGAAAGGAATTCTGAGAGCCGCCTTCGCTCCCTACCCTAAGGAGATGGCTTACTACCCTTGGCGACACATGAGCCACGTAAAGAGCACCTGCGATTACATCGCAACCAGCACTGGCAAGCGCAATTATCCTTGGCGCATCTTTGCCATCACCGAGCACGATACCAAGATGCCAACCAACAACCTGGTGTACGCTCTGGCAGCTCCCAACAAGATAGGCGATACCTCCTGGATCAAACCGGGAAAGGTGGCTTGGGACTGGTGGAACGACTGGAATCTGAAAGGTGTGGATTTCAAGGCGGGCATCAACTTCGATACTTACAAATATTACATAGATTTTGCTCATAATCACGGTTTGGAATACATCGTCCTTGATGAAGGATGGTACAACTCGAAAGAGGGAAGCATTCTGAAACCTATAGACGATATCCAGTTGCCCAAGCTCATAGAATATGGTAAGAGCAAGGGCGTGGATATCGTGCTCTGGGCAGTCTTCAACGTGATGGACGAGAACTTGGAAACCATCTGCAAGACCTATGCTGATATGGGCATCAAGGGATTCAAGGTGGATTTCATGGACCGCGACGACCAGACAGCCATCGAAATGGTAGAACGTCTGGCTGCCTGCACCGCCAAGCACCATCTCATCCTCGACCTGCACGGCATCTACAAGCCACACGGTCTGAACCGCACCTACCCCAACATCCTCAACTACGAGAGTGTATTCGGTATGGAAGAGTGCCGCTGGACGGAGGCAAAGAACGATATGCCGCTCTACGACGTCACCTTCCCATACATCCGAATGATGGCAGGACAGGTAGATTTCACACCGGGAGCGATGAGAAACGGAACCCGAGACAACTGGAAGGCAATCTACACCAAACCGATTTCGATGGGTACCCGATGCCACCAGGCTGCCTGCTACATCGTACAGGACAGTCCGTTTACAATGCTCGCCGACACTCCAACCAACTATGAGGCGGATGAGCCATACACCCAATACATCGCTTCATTGCCAGTAATCTTCGACAAGACCATTGTGCCACAGGGCGAAATCGGAAAGTACATCGTTACCGCCCGAAAGAAGGGCAACAACTGGTATGTAGGCGGTCAGAGCAACTGGGATGAGCGCACGCTCACCCTGAAGTTTGACTTCCTCACAGATGGCGATTACGAGGCTATCGTATTGAAAGACGGTATCAATGCCAATCATGATGCAGAAGACTACAAGATAGAGAAATCTGTCATCAATCAGAAATCGGAAATGAAAATCCATCTTGCTTCGGGCGGTGGATTCGTCATCAAGGTTATCAAGAAATGAACATTTTAAAAAAGAAGTTGATATGGTTAATAAGAATATAATTGTAACACTATTCGTAACGGCAGCTGCGGCAGTTCCTCAGACAGGTGCTGCCCAGAAAGCTGCTTACAACACTCCGGGAGCAGGCAACCCTATCCTACCTGGTTACTTTGCCGACCCAACTATCAAGAAGTTTGGTGATACCTATTATATATATGCTACTACTGACGGTAGCGGAGCCGGTTTCGGACCGGCACAGCTCTGGTGCAGCAAGGATTTCAAGAACTGGACCCTGATGCCAATGAACTGGCCGGACAGCCACTGGATCTGGGCACCGGATGTGATGAAGAACGAAGCCGACGGCAAGTATTATTATCTCTACTGCCAGCCTTGCAAACTTCATCTGGGTGTGGGCGATACGCCTCGCGGTCCTTGGAAGAACGTGCTGGGCGAGAGCGAAGCCGTACTGGTGGAAGACAGATTCGTGAAGAATGCCATCACCCTGGATGGTCAGACCTTCCGAGATGATGACGGTTCGGTCTATATGTATTGGGGAACCTGGGGCATCTACAAGGGCTTCGGTTGCGGAGCAGGTAAGCTGAATCCTGATATGAAGTCATTCAGCGAAACCAAGCTCATCCCGAATACCGAGGTTACTCACTTCTTCGAGGCTCCTTTCGTCTTCAAGCGCAACGGCATCTACTACTTCCTCTACTCCTGCGAGCATTGCGAGGATGCCAGCTACCGCGTAGATTACGCCACAGCCAAGAGTCCACTCGGTCCTTATACCTACCACGGAACTATCCTCAAGACCAATGCCGATGGAACCGTTCATGGTCCGGGACACAACAGCGTGCTCCAGGAAGGTGACAACTACTACATCGTATATCATCGCCACGACAATCCGCATTCCAACCGTGGATTCCATCGTCAGGTGGCAATCGATAAACTCGAATTCAATGCAGACGGTACCATCAAGGAGGTCATTCCAACCCACGAAGGTCTCGATCTGAAGCCAGAAATGAAGGTGGCAAAGAACCTCGCATTCGGCACCAAGGTTACAGCCTCTTCCTATTACGACAACGACTTCCGTCCGGAATATGCGGTTGATGACAACAACGGCACACTCTGGCGCCCTCGCACCACCGGACCAGCCTGGATTCAGATTGACCTGGGCAAGAAGCAGAGCATCAAGAGCATCTGGACTCAGTTTGAATACGGAACACAGTTCTATCAGTATCTCATCGAGACATCGAATGATGGCAAGCACTGGCAGACCTTCTCCGACAAGCGACAGAACCGTCTGGCTGGTTCGCCGATGGTAGATTTCGGAAATGCCAAGGCGCAGTACATCCGCCTCACCTATACTGGCGGACAGAAGAATGGTTTCGGTGGCGCCATCTGGAACATCAAGGTTTACGGTTCCGCAGAAGATTCTGCCCCACAGCAGTGGCTCGGTCTGACAGCAGCCGATTTCGATGGTACAACCTGGCATAACAACGAGGGAATGCTTGCCGGCAAGTTCTCGCTCCTTCAGGGCACCGCCCTCAGAGAGCGCATGGCTGGCAAAGATGCAATCACCCTGCAACCGGGCACCCAGCTGGTGATGACTCACCCGCAGCTCGGCAAAGCACGCAAACATACCCTCACCGCCCAAGTTTTCGACAACGGAAGCTGGCATCAGATAGATGAAAACGATCCTCGACTGAATCTTTCTGAAGGAAAACTGGAAATTCTTGCAGGCGAAAAACAATTTACCCTCACCAATCTCCGTTATTATAACTGGGAACAGGAGGCGGCAGAAAAGGCTTTCGATGCCCAGAGCAACATCGTGCGTGAGGCAGTAGCCGACAAGAACTGTCAGGGACTGGTGGTAGATATCAGCGCTGACTACTACAACGAAGGCGATACCGTGCCTTACATCAAGAACGGCAGTCCGCTGGATGTTCACCTCAAGGGCGAGTTCGAGACGCAGCACGATACAGCAGCCATCATCAAGACCATAGAGGGCAAAAAGGCATTCGCCTTTACCGGCAAGGAGAGTTATAGAAGCAACTTCATGCTCCCAGCCACTATCCGCGACAACGCTCCATACACCATCGAGGCATGGATTCTGAATCCGGAGATTGCCGAGAATGAATGCGTAGCCGATTTCACCTCTTCTCACGATGAACTGGAAAAGCTAATGCTGGTAAACGGCACCGAACCACGCTGCGGTGTGATGAACCACTACGGATGGTATGAGGATGCCGGCTACAAGGAGATGAAGGCCCTGGAAGGCAAGTGGCAGCACTTATATGTCTGCTTCGACGGCAGAATCGAGAGCATCTACATCAACGACAAGCTTATCAGCCAGAAGGATATCCAGCTCCTCGTCAAGCCATCGCAGTTTATGCTTCTGGGCAAGAATGCCGAAGAGGCATGGCCTTTCTCAGGCTATCTGCACTCATTAAAACTCTGGGATGAATACATTCCTTACAAAAGACAAACAAAATAAACTAGCAATACATGAAGAAGATTTTAGTAACATCAGCCTTGGCAGCATTGGCATTGATGCCTGCTTCGGCACAGAAGGTGAACAAGAGTTCGGGTGGTTATCCTATCACACCGGTGCCTTTCACATCAGTAAAGGTTTGGAACAATACGTTCTGGGGACAGCGTATCGAAACCTCTCGCAAGGTAACCATCCCGCTGGCTTTCAGCAAATGCGAATCAGAGGGAAGATACAAGAACTTTGAACGTGCCGCTCATCCAAGCGACACCTATGATGTAGGCAAACTGATGCCCTACAGTTTCGACGACACCGACCCATACAAGACCATCGAGGGTGCCAGCTACGTACTCCAGACCTACCCAGATAAGAAACTCAAGGCGTATATCGACAGTGTGCTCGACATCATCGCTCCGGCTCAGGAGGCTGACGGTTACCTCTATACCGCCCGTACACAGAATCCGAAGCATCCTCATTTCTGGGCTGGCGACAAGCGCTGGAGCAAGGAAGAGGATCTGAGCCACGAGCTCTACAACCTCGGTCACATGGTAGAAGGTGCCGTGGCTCACTGGCAGGCTACTGGTAGCCGCAAGTTCCTCGACATCGCTATCCGCTATGCCGACTGCGTGGTTCGCGAGGTTGGTCCTAACCCAGGACAGGCTTGCGTGGTACCGGGACATCAGATTGCCGAAATGGCACTCTGCAAGCTCTATCTCGCTACAGGCAACAAGAAATATCTCGAAGAGGCTAAGTTCTTCCTCGACTATCGTGGCAAGACATCTATCAAACAGGAATATTCTCAGAGCCACAAACCGGTTTTGGAGCAGGACGAGGCTGTAGGTCATGCCGTTCGTGCCACCTATATGTATGCTGGTATGGCAGATGTAGCTGCCCTCACCGGAGATACTGCCTATATCCACGCCATCGACCGCATCTGGGACAACATAGTGAGCAAGAAGCTCTACATCACCGGAGGTATCGGAGCTACCAACAACGGCGAGGCTTTCGGCAAGAACTACGAGTTGCCTAACATGAGCGCCTACTGCGAAACCTGCGCAGCTATCGGCAATGTTTATGTCAACTACCGTCTCTTCCTCCTCCATGGCGAGAGTAAGTATTACGATGTATTGGAGCGTACCCTCTACAATGGTCTCATCAGTGGTGTGAGCATGGACGGCGGCGGCTTCTTCTACCCTAACCCATTGGAGAGCATGGGTCAGCACCAGCGTCAGGCTTGGTTCGGCTGTGCCTGCTGCCCTAGCAACATCTGCCGCTTCCTGCCATCCCTCCCAGGCTATGTATATGCCGTAAAGGATAAGAATGTATATGTCAACCTCTTCCTCAGCAACTCTTCTTCTCTGAAAGTAGCCGGCAAGAAGGTGGCTTTGAGCCAGGACACACAGTACCCTTGGAACGGAGATATCGCCATCAAGGTGGATGACAACAAGGCAGGTCAGTTCGATATGAAGATCCGCATCCCGGGCTGGGTAAAGGGTCAGCCAGTACCATCAGACCTTTACTACTACAGCGACGGCAAGCGACTGGGCTATACCATCACCGTAAACGGCAAGAAGGTAGAGGCTAAGGTAACAGAGGATGGCTATTATACCATCAACCGCAAGTGGAAGAAGGGCGATGTGGTTCGCGTTCACTTCGACATGGAGGCACGCACCGTACGTGCCAACAACAAGGTAGAGGCCGACCGTGGCTGCATCAGTATCGAGCGTGGTCCTATCGTATATTGTGCAGAGTGGCCAGACAACCAGGGCCTCGACATCATGAGCATCCTGGAGAACCGCGAACCTCAGTTCGCTGAGGGCAAGCTCTCGTACGATGGTTTCATCGACCCTAAATATAAGAATGTACTGACACTCTACAAGGGTCAGAACATGGAGACCTTGACCGAGAACGTGCAGACCCTCGCCTACGACAAGAGCGGCAAGCTGAGCACCAAGGACCAGACCCTGACCCTCATCCCATACTTCGCCTGGGCTCATCGTGGCAACGGCAACATGAAGGTATGGTTGCCACAGGATGTCAAAGCTGCCAAGCCATCAGCTCCTGCAACTCTCGCAGCTCAGGCTAAGGTAGAATTCTCTTCTCCAGTGCCAGCCAAGAGCAGTATCACCGACGGACTGGTTCCAGCCGATGAGAACGACCGTTCTGTCCCATACATTCACTGGTGGCCTAAGAAGAACACCACAGAATGGATTACCTACACCTTCCCTGAGAGCAAGGAGATCAAGACCAGCACCGTATATTGGTACGACGACCAGCCATGGGGCGGTTGCAAGGTACCAGACAGCTGGAAGCTCTACTATCAGGACGAGGCAGGCAACTGGAAGGAAGTTCCAGGAGCCGATGCTTATCCATGCAAGCGAGGTGTAGCCTGCATCGTGAATTTCGACCCGGTGAAGACCAAGGCAGTTAAGCTCGAGCTGAAGCAGCCAGAGACTCTGTCCTGTGGTTTGTTTGAGTGGAGCGTGAAGTAATAAGACTTATTTTTAAATATTTTTCTTTCAAGAATTGCCATATTGCCATACCAGCCAGTAATCTCTCTGATTACAAAGCTGTTAGGGATATGGCAATTCTTTATTTTTAGGGGTTATCTGCCATATATTGCCATGAACAATCTTTATTCATAACTTCGCCATCGATGCGGAAGAAATTATGTCCCGACGTAGCATCTGATATATCGCGACGTAACAACAACTGCGTCCCGACGTAGCATCTGATACGTCGCGACGAAAATGAGGGTACTAATTCTCACTGTAAGCGGCTCCGCGTTTATACCTTGCATAATTCAAAAAAAAGCAGTAACAGCTG
>ENA-OXOB01000148-OXOB01000148.1-human-gut-metagenome-genome-assembly--contig:-NODE-148-length-25440-cov-8.15391_pt1 | contig 25440 bp, 18 predicted proteins | sample MGYA00249744_ERZ652497 | MGnify/ENA primary metagenome ERZ652497 (study PRJEB26925, sample SAMN05826889) | human gut metagenome | biome: ENVO:2100002; feature: ENVO:00000062; material: ENVO:00002003...
CTCTCCGTCGTCGGCAGCGTCAGATGTGTATAAGAGACAGCTTATCCTCCAATCCTCTCACAATGGTGGACAAAGTATTGAAATGTGGTTTCGGCTCTTCATAGAATGCCAGCATTTCCTTCACAAACAAGGGTCCCTTTTCCCAGAAAAAGCCCATGATTTCTTCTTCTTTTGCAGTCAATCCTTTCATAACATTCTTTGTTTTCTGCAAATAACTAAATTATTTAGTTCAAAAACTAATTTCTCTCGTTAAATAAAACTAAAGCTTTTAGTTTATTCGGCAAACACCAGTCTCCAACCGTCTCCCGACAAGCAAAATACCTACTAATAGTGATTGCAGTTCTCGGATAAAAGCCGTTACTTTGCGCACGAATCAGAGAATTAAAAACAATAACATACAATGAATGAGCAACATAAGTACCGCTCCACGGACAAGATGAGCGACCTCATCTGTGACAATTACTCCTTATTAATGGTGATGAGCCGCTTCGGACTGTCATTAGGATTCGGAGACAAGAGCGTGAAGGACGTCTGCGAAGCACAAGGCGTCGATTGCCCTACATTCCTCGCCGTAGCCAACTTTATCAGCGAAGAACAATACTCTTACAGCGGCAATGAAAGTGATTTTTCCATTCCCGCCCTTATGGATTATCTGAAGCGTGCCCACACATATTTCCTCGACTTCAACCTGCCGGCCATCCGCCGCAAACTCATCGAAGCCATCGATTGTTCCAGTACAAACGATGTAGCCTACCTCATCCTGAAGTTCTTCGATGAATATGCCAAGGAAGTACGCCGCCACATGGAATATGAAAACCAGGCCGTATTCACCTATGTAGAGCAATTACTCCAAGGCAACCTATCGGACGAATACAACATCGCCACTTTTGCCAGCAAACATAATCAGATAGATACCAAACTGAAAGAGCTGAAGAACATCATCATCAAATACTACCCGGAAAAGGAGAACAACAATCTCCTGAATGCGGTCTTGTTCGATATATTCAACTGCGAACAAGACCTTGCCACCCACTGCCAGGTAGAAGATTATATGTTTGTTCCCGCCGTAGCGCAAATAGAAAGGAAACTGAAAAATGAACAATAATACTTCTTTGAAGATTGTCATTGCAGAAACTTCGGTCATCATCCGGAGTGGTCTGACGGCTGTTTTGAAGCGTATTCCCAACTTGAATGCACACCCTATTGAAGTTTCTTCTCCGGAATCGCTGCAAAACTACATTCACATGCATCCGGCAGACATTATCATCATCAACCCCACTTTCGGTGGCTGGTTCGACCTGCCCGCCTTCAAGGCAGAACACGGAAAATCCGGTATCAAGTACATTGCTATGGTATGCTCCGTCATCGACAACAACATATTGAAGGAATATGACGAGAACTTCGCCATGTGCGATGACGTAGATGTCATCGCCTCCAAAATCAACCACTTGCTACACACCGAGGAGGAAGAAGAAAAAGACAGCGAACAAGAAACCCTGAGCCAGCGCGAAAAGGAAATCATCACCTGCGTTGTGAAGGGCATGACCAACAAAGCCATCGCCGACAAACTCTACCTCTCCATCCATACCGTCATTACCCATCGCCGTAACATTGCACGCAAACTGCAGATACATTCTCCGGCAGGGCTCACCATCTACGCTATTGTCAACAAGCTGGTAGAATTGAGCGACATCAAGGACTCTCTATAAGATTCTTCCGGCAACCGTTTCCCTACCCGCTGCGGCCTATAGGGAAAAACCGGATGAATCCCTTGCAAAAGTATGCTCCTCCATACGGGAAAAGCCCTCTGCCTATTGATTAAGGTTTATCTTGTGCCTGAAGACAAAGCTCATCCCCTATGTCATCCCTCCCCATCCTATGACTCTTTATGCCCCACAAGTATCCTTATCCAACCTTACCCACAGTATCCGTCACGCCATACACAAATCCCCGCTTCACGATATCACATCGGGAAGCGGGGATCCTTTTATCTTCATAAAAGTGGTTACGTAATTATGACTAACTAATTCATTCAAATCTGATGTTGCAAAGATAAGGCATCGGCAGACAGTACGCAATCACTTAAATTAGGTATAATAAAACAAGTCAGTCATCATAAATAGGTAGAACCACCCACAAATCAGGCATTGGCATAGCTGTGCATTCCTCCAAGGATGTAGTTCACCCCGAAATAGGTCATCAGGACTGTCAGAAAGGCGGCAACCATATAGATATGGAAGAATAACGGACTGCGGAAAATGCGCAGGCTGCGCGCATGGAACGCCGCTCCATAAACCATAAAGGTAATCAGCGCCCATACTTCCTTCGGGTCCCAAGCCCAATAACGCCCCCAAGAAGCATTGGCCCAAACCGCACCCAGAAAAATGCCGGCTCCCAAAAAGAAAACGGCGGGATAAAGCAGCAATCGGCTGAGCAGCATCAACATCCGGGCTGAACGGCGAAGACACAATGCCAGTATGCCGTTCAGCATCATAAAGGCAAACAAAGCATAAGACATCATTATCAACGACACATGCGTACTGAGCCACGGAGAAACGAGCACGGGTATCAAGGGAGTGATTTGGGGATTCATCTGTCCCAAATAGGACACCAGTAAGGCAAAACCGGACAGCAAAAAACCGAAAGGCACCATAAACGGGAAGCGCCGCCGAAACAGACAAGCCAGGAACAGCGCACACAATGCCATGAACTGCATCGTTTCGTATCCATTACCCAACGGGATACGCCCGCCGATGTACCACCTCAGACCATACCCGAAGAGCTGAAAGAGAAACGCCGCATAAAGAGAAAACGGGAAAAAAGTATCTGCCAAACGCGAAGAGAAAGAGAGCGCTACAATCCTACCGGAAGAGTCTGACAATGCCGACGAACGGCGCAGGCCGCGATACAGCAGACGGAAGAAAGCCAGCATCCCCACCGTAAGGTTGAACATGAACAGCAATTTGCTGAAAGGAATACGGTTATACAGCAATTCGGCTTGTATTTTAGTATCGGAAACAGGCTCCACACTCCCGTCTTCCGGCAAAGGACGAATCAATGTACCATTTTGGAGCATCAAAATCAGTCCCACCTTTTCATCCGCCTCTACAATGGCCTTTTCCAGAGAAGTCATTTTCTGATGATGGTCTTGCTTCCCCTTCCAGAACTTCTGCAAGCGATACTTCTCACCGTCGAACAAATCAGCCAGACATGCATAAGGTGTCTCCAAATGAAGCAGGCGACGGAGTGCCTCGTTTTTGATATAAATCATCGGCTCATTCTGCCAAACCTCCGGACGCAGAAGCCATCCGCCAATCACCTGCTCCGGCGTCATGCCTCCATAAGACAATTTTCCCGTCAGTTTCAGTACAAAATCGCGCGCAAGGGTATTGAAAGGAACCACACGGTCATTATAAATCACCTGCTTACGGGCAAGACTATCCGCCTGCTTGCGTGCCAGTGCCGGAAGGCTTCTCTTCTGCGCATGTACCCCACTTCCCAGACACAGCAACAATAGGACAAACATTCCTCCCTTCTTCAACAACGGATGCCTCAGCAGCCTGCGGAACTCTCCACCCCGGCTGACCAGCATCCAGAGCATGGAGACACCTAACAAGAGGTATCCACTATAGGTAATCCCTATCCCCCACGGGTCATAATTCACTGTCAGCCAGCTCCCCTGCATATCCTCATCAAAGGAAGACTGATAAAAGCGGAGCCCCTGCCGTGAAAGAATACGGTTCATGGAGACGGGCGTCTCACCGTGAATATAGCTGATATAATCTGCAGGAGCATCCGTACCCGGATAGTACTCAATCCGGAAACTGTCCAGACGTAAGGTGAACGGTAACTCTACAACCTGCCTGCCGTCTTGTTCCAAAAAGCAGTTCACCTCACTGCCGACAGTAAGATGCACATATCCTTTCCGGCCACAAAGAAACGTAGTCATGGCTCCCGCCAAAATCACGAGGAAGGAGCCATGCAACAACAACGTCGGGAGACACCGCCACAACCGCTGTCTTACAAGCACAACAACAGTCATCGCAGCAAGGGCTCCCCACAAACAACAGAACCAAATCGTATGATAAACATGCTTTTCTACAAAATCCGTACTGCACGTCTGCTCTACAAACGTAGTTGCAGCAAGTAAGAGCAGCAAACAACCATAAACAGCTATGAGAAACTTTTTCAATTAAGAGCTATCAATTAAAAGTAAAAAATCAATATGGAGCAAACTCCTTGTTTTCTAAAGACTTGACTCCCATACATTCCATCTCTATCAGCCAACCCGGACGACATACGGGAGCATATACAAACACTCTCGGAGTATCCGGAAAACGCTCGTCATACATTCCTTTGACCACGGTATAGTCTGCAACATCCCGCAGATAAACAATCATCTGTCCTAAATCATCAAACGTACAGCCAGCCTCTTTCAACAAAGCCTCCACATTCTCCCACATACGTTCCGTCTGCTTGCGAATGTCTCCGGGATATACCACCTCACCTTTATTATTGATGCTCGCAGTACCCGAAATAAACACCTGGCGACGGTCGCCATAATCCACATACGTACCTCGCTCGAAACTCACACCGTATTCGTATGTGGGATTCAGATGTGTCGGTGCGTAAAGGTAGTGAATTTGTTCAGATTTCAAACCATCTACAGCATAAGTATCCATCTGAACCGTCACTTTTGGGTCGGCATGACGGCCACCGATACCGGTACTGGAAATATAATGAGTCTTCTCCGTCAAGTCCTGGGTAACAAACACCTCATTACGTGCCTTCACCACTCCGGCATAATTCACATCCACGTTCTGTACAAAGAACCAGGTACGTATGCAATTATCAGCCAGCTTGCAGCCCTGTTCCATCAGCTGCATCACATAGTCATTCAACAGCAGACGGGTCTGGTATTCCGAATTGGCTGCACGATTGAAAGAGCCGCCTCCCCAAAGGTGACGGTAGGCGCCATGTCTCACTTCGAACAATCCGTTATGAAGTACCTGTGTTTCCACACCTTTCTGCAGATAGACCCACAGTGCGATCTTTGTACCGTTCAACGGCGGCTGCTCTACCACGGAGAGTGCACAATCCGAACATTCTGCCGAAAGCGCCAGTAGCATATCTGCCTGATTGGCGGCGTCACTTAGAAAGTAGCGTTTAAAGATGGCAACAGCACCTTGTAGTTCACTTTCACGCAGTTGGCAGTAAGTGTCGACCACCGCATTCAGCTGTTCTTCATAAGTCGCTTCCGGTCTGGTGGCATGAATCATTACATGATATTCCGAAACACCCGCTTCTACCTCATATTTAAAGATTTCGGTTAAGGTATTCTCCGATTGATTAGTTTGTTGTTGTTTATCTTTCATATTAAATATCAATTAGTCGTTGTTGTTCAAAAAAGTACCGGTATTACCAGTAAGGCCCATCATTATTACGGCTGTGCACCATCGTCAATCCAGTTGCCAATCAAAGACTGCATATCAGATGAGGTTATCATCTGAGAATGGTCTATACGCCAATCCGAGCTGATGTCCGTACCCAATATGAGATGCAAGACACTTTCTGACGCATTGCCGGGCATAACCCTCATTTTACCGTCCACCGTCGTTGAAGCCCGGTTGACCAGATCAGCATGGCTATGTCCTTCCAGCAGATTCAAGCCACCACCCGGAGTGGTGCTAAGACCATGGCAAGCCGTACAAGTGGCATTGAATATTTTTTGTTGAATGGCATTGTACATACTTGCATCAACTGTTCCTGCATCCATAAGTATAGTATCAGCGATTTCAGTACATTCCATTGCCACCAAACTGACAATGCGCTTTCTCAACTTATTGATTACACATAGCTCGACTGTTGTCACCTCATCCGTTATGCCGGACATTGTCAACTGGATTTCATCATTATCCGATTCGGATACCGGAACAACCTTTGAAACAATGGCATAATCGCTTTCATCATCAAATCCTGCCACTACCACACTATAGTCGCCCGACCACTTATCCACACCACTAATCCGGCCTGTCATCTTCACTGTGCGTCCTTCACCCGTGGCCACTACGGCATTCTCATAAATTCTCCCCTCATCGCATGCATGCAGACCTATAAGAAGCACGGGCAGAAAAAAGAAAAGAATGTATTTTTTCATAGACGAATCCTTTCCTGACTTCATTTAGAATGTATATTGAAGCATCACCGTGGCAGAGTGAGTGGCCAGACCTAAATTATCATTATCACGGTCGAGCTGCGTGTCGTGTCCCCAACGGGCTACATACTGATACATTGCCTGCAATTTCAGGTTGCATCCTCTGAAAAAGTAATTCATACCTACAGCAGGCATATTCAGGAAACCGTCGTCATCCGTACCGTTACGATTGAAGATATCGTAGCGTGCGGCAAGCTGTAGGCGGGGAGCGACAAAGTAACCACCTTGCACATAACCGCCTAAAAAGCTATACGATTCATTTATCTTTTGCCGTTTGGTGAAACCTACATTCATATAATAAGCTTCAGCCGCCAGATAGAGCTTGTTCTTCAACATGGCAAATTCCAACCCCACACGGGTATCATTGGTACTCTCATTTTCACTCTCCACATTGATAGAACCCGAAAGACCGAATAATATCTTATCCTCGTTCAAACGGTTAGGATTACCTTGTGTGGAAGGCATCACCCCCTTGGGCATATAAGTCAGACGTCCGGCATACAGCAATGAAGGGATATGCCAGTCATCACTCATCGTCTTTGAAGCTGTATTCACGGAAGCTCCGGTTCCATTGAACAAGCCGACTTCATAACCGAACTTATCTGCCACCAGACCGTGAATTTCAACACCCAGGTCAAATCCCGTACCGATATTAGGCGTCACGGCATTCAACGAATAAGGCAAAATTACAGAAGACGTCAGAGAAACCGGCAACTGGGGAAGCAGTGTTTCGCCAAGAGTTGTCAGATAGGCATGCGAGAATGGAGTCTTGAACTTTCCGACACGAATCGCAAATTGTTTTTTCAGCTGTACATCAAACCACGCCTGCTGTAACAGCGCTCCTCCACTTGCAGCAGCATTGATGGACAGATTGAAAGCTACTTTTCCAAAAGCCTTGCCAGTAAAGCCAAGTACGGCATAAGGAATGGAAAAACCCGAATTGGCAATATTATCTTGGTTATAAGCCTTATCCAAGCCTTCATCATCATACCAATTGAAATTAGCACTCGTTTGTACCAACAGATAAGGCTTGAAAACAAAATCACCTTTCTTTGTTTCAATGGTAAAACCTTCTCTTCCGGCCAATGACACTACACCATTCTCCGTATCTTCCTCATGTTGCGCCATAGCGGTCAAAGGCAAAACAGCCAGCATGGCGACATATAAAAATTTCTTCATAATTACTTTTTATATAAAGCTTATTAGTTCTAAAGTGAATTTAAAAATACAATCAGGGCATCACGGTCATCCTTACTCATGTTCTTAAAGAGATTTTTCGATGCTTCTCCCTCTCCCCCATGCCACATTATGGCTTCAACAAGATTGCGGGCACGGCCATCGTGTAAGAAGTAGGTATGTCCGTTTACCTTTTCCTGAAGCCCGATACCCCAAAGCGGAGTAGTGCGCCATTCATTGCCACGCGCCAACCCACTTACATAGTTATCATTCAGACCGACTCCCATAATTTCGGAGCCCATATCATGCAGCAAAAAATCCGAATAGGGGTGAATTGTCTGACTTCCCAACCATGGCAAACGGGTACCGTTCAACAGCACGGAGCCCCGAGGCTTGGTATGCAACGTGGTGACATGGCAAAGATGGCACTTGGCTTTATAGAAATTCTGTTCTCCCCTTATCACCTGCGGGTCATTCACATTACGCCGTGCAGGAACACCAAGACTCTGCATATACAAGTCAACATCTTCCATATCTTCTGTAGAAACATCCAACTGGGCATAAGAAAGCCCCATCATGCTGCCTTGATTCACCTGGGACTGCCCCTCGCATATCTCTTCCGGATAGCGGCTATTGGTAACACCCATATCACTTGAAAAACCAAGTTCAACAGTCAAATCCGCATGTTGAGCCTTATTTCCCGACAGCCCCAAGCTTCTCACACCACGTTCGGTAATGTAATTGCAACGGCCACTTATACCATACTCCGGATAATTACTTTTTGCAGCAAGCGCTTCAATCTCCGTAGGTTCCAAAGCCATCATTTGCCCCATACCGACATGTCTCAACGGGATACGCACCGTACAGAACATATCTTCAGGCTTTATACTGTCAGCATACCATTCGGATATGGAATAAGCCGGTCTGCAAAGTTCATACTTCTCTCCGTCGGGAAAGGTAAAAGTCTCATAAGTATACTCCACAGAAAGCTTCCCCTCCGGTTTCACTCCATAAATTGCCTGGTCATGGAGGACACGACCATAATCCTGAAAAAACGCACCATTCTTGCGGCTTATATAAACCAGCATCGAGGAAAACCCGTAACTACCCGATCCACCTTCACTCCACAGCGTCGGTTTGGTACGGCCGGCATTACGATGACAACTGCCACAAGAATACCCCGCATAGACTGGGCCAAGACCACCTCCCATGCCATTGCTACTCGTACGCACATCATCGTAAAGCCCGTCACCATCATTAAAGCGACTGTTGTAAACACCCGACACCCAGTCTGCCGGTGAATCATAGGCCTTGGATGAATTCATGAAGATTGTGGACGTTCCGGCAGACAGAGCGTATCCTTCAGGAATCTCTATATCCAACACGTCAATCCCATCATCATCACAAGCAGTCAAACCTGCCGACAAACAAAGGAGAAGACATGAATATCTCATTAAACGATTCATCATCTTTATCTACTTTTTAATAATGGCATATCCAAACATGCCAAAGAAGTAAAGGCAGGATTCTCCAAATCCTCCCCTTTACTTCTTGAGTATTGTTTATAAATAATTCTTATTTAACTGTACGAGGCTTGCCATCCTTGAAAAGCAGGAATTCCAAAGTATGGAATCCGCGTACATTTTGAGCAGATTCAACTTTTGCATCATCATCACCCTCGCTCCATTCCAAATCGCCCCATTTCTGGGAATTCAGAATCTGGACAATGGCGTTCTGGTCCAAAGGCCAACTATCCATATTCGGGTCAAGTCCCAGCTCATCCACCGGCCCAAATAGGAACGCCTCACTTTCCTCCCAAGGTTCACGGGCTGTTATCCAAGCATTGCATGCCGTCTCAAAAGCACTGTTAGAGGGATTGTTGGCAAGAGCCACCACAGCGTCATACAGCGTACTATTCTTCTCCTTCAAATCCTTATAGGTAGGCAAAACCACAACATTGACATAATTTTCAACAATCGGGTCAAGTGCTTCATTGCTGTTAATGGTGCTATTGTCCCTGATATAAGGTTTCAACTCCTTATCCAATACACTTTCCAGTTCTTCACAAGCCTTGATAGCCGCTACCGTTTCCTGACTGTTGATATTATTACGGAAAGGTTGGGGAATAGCCTGAATAGCCGATGCTGCCGTAGTGATAGCTGCCGACACTTTCATATCCAACTCCGCATTGACTCCAGCCACCAATTTTGAAATTGACTTGTCGCTCACCTTACCGTCCAAAGAGCCGTAATAGGCATTGCGGATTGAGTAAATATTATTGGTATAATCATCACGGGAATGCCAGCTATACCATGACTCAACAGCATAGAGGGCCTCTATAACATTGTTTGCCATATATTTATTATATGGATCACCAATCTTCGTCTCACCTACCTCATTGGAGATTTCAACACAACCGTCGATAACCTGCTCTATACAGTTCCAGGCACTTGAAAAGTTATAGGCACCATTATGAGCTTTGAAGGAAGTTGCAAAACTTGCCCCACCCTTATAACTCGTATTCCAAGAATCATAAAGATTGGTGGCATCTGTCTTCAACAAAGCCGCCACATTTCTCATGTAGTTGTGCCAACTTGCCGCATTCTCCGAGTTATACTCAATGTCAGCAGGATTAACTGTACTGTTGTCATCATCATCGCTACAAGCAGTAGCCGTAAATGCCAGCCCTAATACCAAAGCTGTCGCATAAAAGAAATTTTTCTTCATCTGTATAAAATTAATTGATTACTATTCATCTACTTCTTGACAAACCAACCGATATAGGCAATACCGATCGAAAACTCATTTTCACTATTATACTTGCCAGTTCCAAAAACCTTGTTTGTTCCGATTTGGCGGGTAGTGTAATCAGCCTTTACCACCAGATTAGGCAAGGCATACCAATTCAATCCGGCAGTCCACATGCTTACCTGACAACGTTTCTCCATTATCTGGCTGGCCTCTCCCTTTTCTTGCGGATTATAATATTCATAACGTGCAAAGGGGTAGATAACCGGAACTTTCCTGTTTCCTTTGAAGAAAGCGCTGATATTCAAACCGGCCTCGGCTGCATAACTGACTACATTCTTTGCAATGGGGGTTATACGGCTGTAAGGAGATTTATTCGACAATTTGGTATTTGCCTCACTAAGCTTCGCTGAATTACCCAAATTTCCGTATACCATATTGGCACGGGCAACCACATATTTATTACGGTATTGGGCATCTGCCGTATAAATTCTTACCGGAATCTTACCGGTAGACGAATAAGTATCCGCTTTGTCAGAATTGGAACCGGCATCAGCGCAGTAATAGAACGAAGCACCTATACGCAACCCCGGAACCCCCTTATAGTCCAGACGAGCCACATAGCCCGGTGAAGTAAAGTTGTCTTCTTCAAAGATGCCTTGTTTGCCACTTGCTATCCAGGTGTTACGGTCAAAGCCATTGGCATTCAGACCGGCCACTATCATGGCCTGATAATCAAAGCTGGCATATCCTTTTCCAAAAGAACCAAAAAACTCGAGTCCGTTTTCATGCCACGTAGAAGGAAGGATGGTTGTCTCTCCTTCCGGCCGATAAGTTCCAAAGAAATTGATTGGTTCATGATGGGCGTTGGTCAATCCTACCGGGACAATGATGTGACCGGCACGTATGTTGAATTGTGGAACAATTAAACGGGTAATGTGGAATTGCTCGATAGCCACTTCGCCACCCTTTTCCACCTCCGTTTCATACTCACCGTTTTCCGTATTCTCAAGTTCATAAGCAGTACCCGTACCACCGGATTCAAACTCGATTTCAGCACCGAGTATCCATTTGGAATTGAACTTGTAATCCAGAGCCAACACGAAACGGGGTATAGAAATTGTATTCCTATGTTTGTCTGGATTGCCTTCAGGTGCACCATAGAAACGGTTAATACCATAATCCTTAAAACTTGCAACCATTTCTCCGTATCCACCGAAACGGAATTTCTTGTAGTTGTCGCCATCATTCGCTACTTTTTCCTTTTTCTCTTTGTCTGTTGAAATCTCCGTACTCTCTGCTGCAGAAGTAACTTTTTCAGGTTCAGCAGCCTGCAAAGCATTGGCAGAAAGCAAAAAACATAAAACGAATAAGCCAGTTAATTTTCTCATCTTTTATCTTAAATTTTGTTGGGAGCAAAGGTAGAGGTAGTTAAAAAGGAGAACAATACCTAAAAATTGCGAAAAGAAGAGAAAGAGTAACCATTAGTAGGTAATGGCAGATTTATAACAACAAATAAAGATGAAAAAGGAGGATAAATGGTAAAAGAACTATTAAAATGCTAATCCACGTAACGAGCACGATAAGCAGGGCCGTACCTTCCAGAATACGGTCAAGCACAGTGGGTTGGAAACGGACATTAGGGCATTTCTTGCCGGAATAAGGACCAAGATTAATCATATTATCTACGATTTAGAATCTGTTATCACTAATCCTCCTTTGCTTTCTCTTCAGACGGAGGAGGATTCTTGGACTTCTTCATCCGCCCACTCTTCCGCAATGCTTCAGCGATAATCCACTGAAGCTGTCCATTGGTACTACGGAACTCGTCGGCTGCCCATTTTTCAATGGCATCCATCGTTGCAGCATCCACACGGAGGACAAAGCTTTTGGTTGAAGTTTCTTTTTTAGCCACTATTTATTTACTATTTAACAATTTACGATTTATGATTGAAGTTACTTTGATATAACCAAGTACCAATCAAAGAGTATTCTGCTTGCCCCGCACGAAGGAGGCAATGTCATCCATAACATATGCCGGGACGGGCGAAGCATGGCTATACTCAAACGGAGTCGCCTTGCCGCTGCCTTCCTGCAACAAGTGATTCAATTTCGGATAAGATTTGAAGTACGCATTCTTACAACGCAACAGACCGGAACGCCATAAACCGAAGTCTTCCATAGTCACTTGATAATCTCTCTCCCCTTGAAGAACAAATATGGGCAGCTTTAGTTTAGCGGCAACCTCCACCGGTTTGTAAGCGTTGGCAAACAGCCAATATGAGCGGGGCTGCCCCAATGGTAAGGGAATTGCCTCATCGAACTCTTCGGTACCAAGCTTTTTGACATTCACCAACTGTTGTTTCAGTTCATCAAGTTGAGCCTTTACATTGACTGAAGAATCCGTCAAAGAAGAGGTATAATAAAACTGTTCCTCAAGAGCATCTTCAAGCGGTCTTGCCAGTCCGGCAAGGATAATGATACCTGCCAAACCTTTCGAACGCCCGGCAATACGGGGAGCCAATGTACCTCCCAGGCTGTGCCCCAACACATACACACTGTCAGAAGCCAGCTCGGGCAAAGCCCTTACCTGCTCCACTATGGCAACGGCATCGTCCACGGCCTCAGTATCATAATCGAGTTCGCGACCGGCAGGAACGCAAGCCGCACCATATGCTTTTGTCCGTTTTTCATAGCGGACGACGGCAATGCCGCGTTCCGCCAATCCCCAGGCCAGGTCACGGAAAGGCTTGTTGGGACCTATCGTCTCGTCACGGTCGTGAGGACCGGAACCATGTACCAGAATAACACAAGGAACCCTGCATACATCCGAACCGACTGCCCTCTTGGGCAAAGTCAACGTTCCGGGAAGCTTGTAGCCGTCGGCTCCCAGCGTAATATCCCTTTCATCCATTTTTGTCTTATCATAGGCTACCGGTTGGGCAGTGCTAACAGCAGGTGCAGGGACTAGCCGGATTGTATTCAGTGCCCCGTCAGCATCAAAAGCCACTAGAAAGCGGAGATTATAACGTTCAAATTCCACATCGGAATAATAGATAGTAATTCCCTGGGCAGAATCGGTCTTCCATTCTCCTTTTGATATGGATTTACCAAACATTTTCTCTGCTTGCCGGAAAGAATCATTGAAGAGTGCCGGAGCCAGTTTCTCCTGCAACTCCCGGTTCAATGCCGCATGGATGCTGTCACCTTGCCCTGCCACAAACAATTCATAAATGTGCTGCGCGCGCGCAGTATTCGCATCTTGTGCAAAGCCCCCATATACATTGCCCAGCAAGAGCAGTATAAGAGCCCACCGTCCTATGCCTCCCATCTCTTTCATCCGTATCCTTTATCAATGGTTCAACGTTCCCGTATTGACTACCGGTTGGGCAGCCTCGTCCGCACAAAGCACTACCAACAGATTGCTGACCATTGCTGCTTTCTTGTCTTCGTCCAGTTCAACAATTTCTTCTTCAGAAAGTTTATGGAGCGCCATTTTTACCATAGAGACTGCCCCTTCCACAATCTTCTCGCGTGCCGTAATAATGGCAGATGCTTGCTGGCGACGCAGCATCACAGCGGCAATTTCGGGCGCATATGCCAGATAGTTGATACGCGCTTCCACCACTTCCATACCTGCCATGGCCAGGCGTTCATTCAATTTCTGCTCCAGCTGTTCATTGATTTCCTCACCGCCCGAACGAAGTGTCAACTCTTCCGTATCAGCCTCATTATCATCATAGGCATACTGACCGGCAACCTGGCGAAGAGCGGCATCACTCTGTATCATGACGAAATTCTCGAACGCATTCATACGGTTGGCCACCGCATTGCCAAGACTGACCTGGTTCGCATTACCCGCTGTCGGAGCGGATGCAGCCATTGTTTGTGAATCAATCTCAAACATGGCTTTATAGGTGTCCTTCAGCTTCCACACCAATACCAGTCCTATAAGAATAGGATTACCAATCTTATCGTTCACCTTTATCGGCTCCACATCCAGGTTGCGTGCACGAAGCGAAAGCTTCTTCTTATTAAGGAAAGGGTTTACCCAGAAAAAGCCGGTCTCCTTGAACGTCCCTTTATATTTACCAAAGAACACCATAGCACGCGCCTCGTTCGGCTCCAGCTCCATATAGCCGGCAAACATAATAAACCATATCAGACACAGACACACCGAAAGGATCAAGGTAGGCACAGAAATGATAAACCCAAAGATTATCACTGCCGTAAGCACTACCAAATGAAGGAACAAGGCCAAAAAGCCATTCATCTTGAAACCACTGAAACCACACTCTTTTGTTTCCATATTCTATAGATTTAATTGATATCATAATGATATCACAAATATATCAATTAAAATTAGATAAGAACAGAGAAGCAAGGAAGTTAACATATTGTATTAAGGATTATTAAGAACATGTATCCCCAGTACACAAAAATTCCGCTTGAGGGTCATGACTTACCTTCAAGCGGAATTTTCTTTTTCGACTTTGTCAGCAATGTATCAAGGCTGAATGACAAAAGACCGGCGCAGCAAACCAGCAGTCTGCGAGCTACCGCCCACCATAAGTTCATAACTGCCTTCGGAAACGCACATGGTATTGCTTTGCGGATTCCACCACACCAACTCTTTATCGCCCAAATCAAACTCTACATCGACCGTCTTTCCTGCCGGGATATGTACCCGTTTGAAAGCACGCAATGCCTTGCTCGGTCCTTCGACATCATCGTTTTTCTTCAAATAGACCTGCACAACCTCTTCACCGTCACATTTGCCGGTATTGGTTACGGGGACATTCAATCTCAATTTCTCACCGGACTTTATATTATCCGAACCAAGCACCACAGCGCCATAGCAGAAAGAGGTATAGCTCAATCCATGACCGAAGGGGAAAAGCGGTTCCTGGGTCATGTAACGGTAAGTCCGGCCGGTCATATTATAATCCTCAAAATCAGGAAGCTGTGACACATTACGGTAGAAGGTGACCGGCAAGCGTCCTGCCGGATTGTAATCACCGAACAAGACTTCGGCTACAGCCGTACCACCTGCCTGACCGGGATACCATGCCTGCAGGATAGCTCCACACCTCCCGGTTTCCGGCTCCAAGCCGATAGGAGAACCTGAACAGTTCACCAACACCACCTTTTTACCGGCACGGTGCAAAGCGGCAATCAGTTCCCGCTGGACAGCAGGCAACTCTATATCGGTACGGTCGCCTCCTCTGAATCCGGGAAGCTCAACACCCATCTCCTCGCCTTCGAGGTTCGGAGAGACTCCTCCCACAAAGACCACGACATCAGCATCCTTTACACGCTCCACAGATTTCCTCACATCCACTTCATTCTTAAATCCAAGGTCAAAGTTCAACTGTGCATCGCTACGGAAATATTCAAAATCCAATTCAACGTCATACGTTTTTCCTGCTTGTACCTGCAAAGTATAAGCACTCTTCTGCCCACCGTGCTGATTGGAGAATCCTCTCACTTCCTCCCCATTTATCCGCAATCTCCCTGAGCCATAAGCATAGATGTCAAAGACCACCTCTCCCGACTGGTCGGGAGTGAATACGCTGTTGTAGGTAGCCGAGAAGTCGGTAAGGTTCACACCCGGAGCAAAAACCGTGGCACCGGATGTACAGAAATGGAAAGGAGTGGTCACTTGGGCAGTAGTGACTGGCTCACCGTCACGAGTCACGTTATTCCAGTAGCGTGCAGTAAATCCGGGTTTCCCGTCGGCAGTCTTGCAACGGTTGAAGACGCTCTGTATCTGAGCTCTCTCCACCCATCCGCAGCCTTGTTCATAAATAAGCCGGTCATCAGTCCCCAAGGCTTTTCTAATTCCGTCCAGAATGGTGACAGTGTGCGGAGGCATACCGTTATAATTTCCCCACTGCATCACAGAATCATTGGCGTTCGGACCCATCACGGCTACAGTCAGCCCTCCACGCTTCAACGGCAAGGTATTATCCTTGTTCATAAGCAGTGTCATTGACTTGCGAGCCATGTCGAGCGCCAGAGAGTCGTGTCCGGCAGAAGCCACCACAGAAAAAGGAATGCCGGTCCAGGACACCTTCTCCGGCTCGTCCATTTCACCCAAGGCAAAGCGAGCCGTCAAAAGACGCTTGACTGCTACATCCACTGCTTTTTCATCAATCTTTCCCTGCTTCACCGCTTCTACCAGGGCCTCGTAACTCGAACCGCACTCCAAGTCAGTTCCACTCAGCACCGCAGCCGCCGAAGCGGACTCTGCATCAGGATGCGTCTTATGACCATAGTCTCTGTAAAAATCGGCAATAGCTCCACAGTCCGAAAGGACAATACCGTCAAATCCCCACTCATCGCGCAAAATCTGCATCAGTAGGCGGTCGCTACCGCAGCAAGGATCGCCCTCAAAACGGTTGTAGGCACACATCACCTCCTTCACTTTTCCTTCTTTCACCAAAGCCTCGAAAGGAGGAAGATAAGTTTCATACAAATCACGGGGCTTGATATTTTCCGCATTAAACTCATGGCGGTTCCATTCCGGACCGGAGTGTACGGCAAAGTGCTTGGCACAAGCATGCAGCTTGTCATATTTTCCATCGTTCGTACCCTGCAAACCTTTTACAACCATCACACCCATACGGCTGGTCAGATAAGGGTCTTCCCCATAAGTCTCTATACCCCTTCCCCAGCGGGGGTCGCGATAGATATTCACTGTAGGCGTCCACATCGTCAATCCTTGATAGCGTTCATGGCTTTCCTGGGATGTATAGTAGGCATTCTTGGCACGGGCCTCATCAGAAACAGCAGTAAATACCTCGTATACAGTCTCCGGCGAGAAGGATGCCGCCATACCAATCGGTTGGGGAAACACTGTGGCCAGCCCGGCACGCGCCACTCCATGCAACGCTTCATTCCACCAGTTATAGGGCTTGATGCCCAGGCGTTCCACTGGTTTGGAGCTGTCCATCATCAAGGACACCTTCTCTTCGAGCGTCAGTTCCTTCAGCAAAAGTCCGGCACGCTCTTCTGCCGGCAGAGATGCATTCTTGTAAGTAACCTGTCCACATCCCGACAATAGGAAGAGTGGCAAAAGGTAAAGAAGTTTCTGTTTCATCATGGTTTTATATTAATCGTTGTTACAATCGCTTGTATCACAAAGATAAATATTTTCTTCCAATTGCCAACACGCAATAAACTTCTTATTATAGCCTCCTCTGAATATCCTCGTTACTGTTCCGCTGACCCTTACTACGTATATCACCACCGAAAGTATAGGATACACCGATACGGAAACTGGCAAAGGCAAACTGATTGTCGGCAATTATCTTCAACCCGTTGGACATGGTTTCCAATTTGGAATGGCTGACAAACAAATTGTTGACATTCAGGCTGAGGCTGAGCTTATTGTTCAACAACCGATAAAGCATACCTGCACTGACGCTGTAAGTGGGGCTCATCAGATAGATGCCCTGATACTGACGGGAAGAATAGGAACCGGACAACGTGGCCAGAAGAGTCTTCTTTTCATTGAAGAAGAAAGTGTTGCGCAGGCTGGCGTTATAAGCCCATCCTTTCTCCTCGGGAGAGGTGGTGGCAGCGCTGGAGGTAGTCCGGCGATAGCTCACTCCATGCTGGGCGTAAGCTTGCAGCCATTTGGTACGGAAAGTGTACGAATTGTTAAGCCCGAAAGCATGCGTCTGCATGAAATTCTCCCAAAGGAAAGAAGTCACATTCGTTTCGGCATCCAAGTCCACAACCTGGAAGAATACATCGTCCGAATAAGAATAATAAGCGGAAACATTGAAGTTGTTCTTCAACGTATATCCCAGTTCTGCATTGTAAGTGTAGCTGGGTTTCAAGTCCTCACGTCCGCAGGCATACGTATATTTGTTCTGATAGAACGGAAAAGGATTGACCATATTCTGTGACGGACGGGAGATGCGGTTGGAGAAACTGAAGTTCAGCGCATGCCCGTCTGTAGGCGAATAAAGCAGATAGACAGTAGGGAACAAGCGCGTATAGTCGTGCTTGTCCTCCGTATCCTTCGCTTCGGAAATACCGGTAGTGCGGGTGTGCTCCATACGCAAGCCCAACTGCATGGAAAAACGTTCGGAAAATTCACGGCTATAATCAGCATATAAGGCATAGATTTGCTCCTTGTAACGGAAATAATCATCCTGCACCAGCGTAGGGTCCGATGTATCGTAATTGATACCGTTGCGAGTGTTGGTAAAGGAGACCTTGGCACCTGCCGTTATCTTGTACTTTTCAAAAGGAAGGATGAAATCAAGAGCGGAGGAGACTACATCTACCTTGCGATGTTGCAGATAGTTGTAATCGAAGTTTGTGCCCGGAATCTCCGTACCGTCAGGCAGGAGGGTTTTCGAGAGAAAGCCCATATTTTCGTCCCGGTTGTCACGCAGGTAATCCACATCCCAAGTCATTTTCTTGCCTTTGTCATCCCAGACCTTATCGGTATGAAAATTCAGATTGAGGCGGTCGGAACTGGTATCCTTGTCACTGTTGGAGTACAGCAAAGAATCCAATACGGCGGTAGAGGCATCGTAAACTTCCGTCCATGAAAGGGCGTTGCCCGGTTTGGGAGCACTGTGATTATAGATGGCCTGCATACCTACAGTCCAGTCCCGTTCCAACGATACGTCCACACCTCCCTGAAGGTAGAAGCTATTCATGTAATTGGTGTAGTCGGCACGGCTGTTCCAGGTGTTCTGCGGAAAATAGCGGTAATTCTTCTCACGCGTCTCATAGTTGCCCTGCGTAGTACCCCCGTTGAGGAAGGATGACACGCGCCCCTTGCTGAGGTTCAGGCTTACCCCGCCATATCCGTAATTGTCCTTTTCACCAGCGCTGTAGGAAGCGGAAGCCGTACCACCCACGTAATCTTTGGGACGTGACTTCAAGCGAATATTGATGATGCCTGCATTTCCGGCGGCATCATATTTGGACGGAGGCGTGGTAATCACCTCCACCTTCAGTATCTGGGAGGCGTCATAGGAACGGAGGTAATCTATCAGTTCATCTCCCGACAGCTTCGTCTCACGGTCGTTGATATAAACCTTGATACCCCCTTTACCTATAATACCAATACTGTTTTGTCCAACCTGCAGACCGGGCACTTCACGCAGAAGGTCGAGTGCACTGCCTCCGGCAGAGGCTATGGTATTATGTGCATCGAACACTACCCTATCCACCAGACGCTTGATAACGGGACGCGCGGCCGTAACGGTCACTTCGTCCAGCAAGGCGGAAGAAGATTTCAATGTCAATTCGCCAACGTTTTTGTTTCCTTGCAGCACAACGGGAACGTAGAGGTCTTCGCTGCCGATAAGGGTAATATGCAACAAGTATTCTCCCAGTGGCTGGTCAAAGGAAAAACAACCTTGTGTGTCGGTCAGCATACCGGTAATATAGGTACTGTCTTTTGCCTGCTTCAGCAGCACATTCGCCACCTCTACCGGTTGGCGGTTCTCGTCCTGCACACAACCGGAAAGCCGGTAAGTCTGAGCAGGAAGCAGAGTTGCCATACTTGCCAAGGCCACCCATACCATCACTCTTTTTCTAACGTTGTTCAGTAGTTTTTCTTTCATCATGCGTTTGATTTCAATATTTCACACCTTGTATTTCGCTGATACAAAGGTAGGGGTAAAACATGCCTCAAACGGTCTATATCGAGGAATAAAAAGTCTATATCCCAAAACTACAAATCACTACATATCAACACTTTAATTTTACAAAAGTCTATATTATGCCTTTTCCGGTCTATATGCTGCCTATAAACTCTACGATGCCTTCCTTCTCCCCCATCCCCAGTTTCTTGCGGATATTCGTCTTTCGCTGGTAAATGGTAGGAATGCTCTGTTGTGTCACCACACTAATCTCCTTCGTCGAGAAGTCCGCACAGAGCAGGCAGCAAAGCTGCTTTTCTTTGTCAATGAGCACATCGCCAAAACAGCTGTCCATCTTTGTGTAGAAGTTATCATAAATCCGGTCTATGATAGGATACAAGTCCTCCCATACCAGCAAACTCTCTACCGGCAGTTCATGGCTGGTAATACCCGAAATGCGGCGAAGCAGCTCCTGATTCTGTGAGGTAGGTTGTTTAGCCACCAGCCGTATCATGCCTAATTGCTGCAACAGTATTTTCCGAAAAAACTGCCCGTCTTCCCCTTTCGACTGGTTCCTGGTCGCATCTTCCAGCAACCGGGTCAGTGTTTCCGCCCGTTCTTCCGCTTCAATCAGCCGGTTGCGCCGGTTACGGATATAAAGGGACACACCACCACCTGCAAGCACCAGTACCAACAGTGCCAGCAACAAATTCAGTTGTGCCTGCTTCCGTTCCACCGTCAGAATCAAGTTGGCTTGCGAAAGCGTCTCCTTCGACTCGTCCTTACGCCGGACAGTACTCTGCAACGCAGTAAGAGCATTGGCTACAGAATCATTATAGCGCGCCACGTCCAGCACATCAAACGTACGGTGACGTGTATAATCTATCAATGCCCTATATACCGCCACCATATTCTCTTCCGTCAAAAACCGGTTCCGGCCCTCGCCACGTTTCCTCTCCTTATTCAAATAGTATTCCGCCGAATCAAGCAGCCCTTCTTTCAAGAACACTTCCACTTTCACCAGATCTCCCATACGCAACTGCACCGGGTCGATGACATACTGCTCCATACGACGAATAGTAGCTATTGCACCGGAAGGTTCATCAAAAGAGTAAGCCTGCATCTGGGCATAGTTACGCAAATAATGCACTATCTTACTGGTATCTTCTGCCTCCACTGCCAGTTCTATGCTGCGCTCCATGTAATAGGATGCAGAATCATTCTTGTTCAGCCCCATGGCAATTCCCATAGAGAAGAAGCTTCCGGCTCTTGCGTCCAAAGCTATGGCGGTACGGAAAGTTTCTATCGCTTTCTCATAATCTTTCCAGACATACACATACCAGTATGCCTTATCAATCAGCATATCAGCCATTCTTCCCGTGTCCTGCAGCGCCTTGGCCAAAGCTACGCCGCTGTCAATGGCAGCTATACACCGTTCGTGCTCTTTCAGCCAATACCAGTACCAGGCTTTCAACTGATAGGAAAACAGATTCTTCGCCGTGTCGTTGCGGAAGACGTAATAATCGGAAGCAGGCAATATCAAGGAATCTTCCGCCATCGAGTTGTGCCGCTTATAGTGCACATAAGCATTCAGCCATCCATACAACAGCCTCTCCTCATCCGAAAGTTGCGATGGCCTCTCTATCTGTACCAGCAAGGCATACACGCTGTCCACATTCATATTCACCTGTTTTTCTGCCAGATGTAACAGATGTGCCTCATTCATCTGCCGGCAGGCAACAAGGCACAGCAACGCAAACAATAGTCCAAGGAAAGGTAATCTATTCATAATATAGGAGATATAGTTTTTTCTATCATTTGTCTGCAACCGCAGTTTCCAGTTGCTTCAGCGCCTGCTCCAACACCGAACGCGGGCAGCCGATATTCAGCCGCATAAATCCCTTACCCGGTTCACCGAACATGGTGCCGTCATTCAGTGCCAGGTGTGCCTTGTCCACAAATAGTCTCACCAGTTCCTCCTGAGTCAGCCCCAATCCCCGGCAGTCCAGATAAATCAGGTAAGAAGCCTGCGGACGTATCATGCCGATGCCCGGAATATGCTCGCGCAGGTAGTTCTCCGTGAAATCGATATTGCCCTTTATATAGTCCAGCAGCTGTTCCAACCATTCCTCACCATGCATATAGGCAGCAGCCGCACCGATATAGGCCAGCATATGCCCTTCGCTGAACTCGCCCGCTTCCATGAACTCCTGAAAACGGTGGCGGATGTCCTCATTGAGGATAATGGCGTACGAACTTCCCAATCCCGGCATATTGAATGTTTTGCTGGGTGCCATGAAGGTGAGGGAATTCTGCGCAGCAGCCCCCGAAACAGTAGCAAAAGGATGGTGTTTGTAAGGCGGCAGAGTCAAGTCGGCATGAATTTCATCGGAGATGACAAACGTATGGTTTTCCATACAAATATCAGCAATCCGGCGTAATTCGTCCATCGTCCATACACGCCCGCCCGGGTTATGGGGATTGCAGAGAATCAATACTTTGCATCCTTGTATATCCTTACGGAAACGCTCAAAGTCAATCTGATACTGTCCATCTTTCAGGTCGAGCGGAGAGTAAACCACTTCGCGCTTCATGCGTTGCGTCACCAGGAAGAAGGGATGATAAACGGGAGTCATCACCATTACCCGGTCGCCGGGATTGGTGAAGCATTGCAATGCGAAGGCTTGACCGCGGACAATGCCGGGTACAAAAGTCAGCATCTCGCGAGTGACGTCCCAACCGTGGCGACGACTGAGCCAGCTACAAATGGAAGTATACCATTCCTCACACGCAGACGTATAGCCCAGCACTTCATGTTCAAGACGCTTCCGCAAGGCTTCCATCACAAACGGGGGCGTGCGGAAATCCATATCCGCCACCCACATGGGGAGGAGGTCATCGCGTCCCCATACACTCTTCACACCGTCCCATTTCACGGAGTCGGTACCACGGCGCTCTATTACTTCATCAAAATTGTAAGTCATTTGCTTGTCTTTTTATTGTAGTTTCACTAATTCAACGCATCAATTTGTCTTGTTTTTATACCGCCCGAAAGAGAATTTACAACTATCTGATTATCAACATGTATAAATACATCCTATTTCTGTCGTATACTGAGCCCTATTCAGTCGTATACTGAAATAGGTTCAGTATACGACTGAATAGGGCTCAGTATACAATCCATTACCGCCACCTTATTTTTGTAAACAATAATCATATCGGGAAAAATATAAATACCGCCACATCCCACACTGCATGAGACAAGATAATAGCGGCAAAGCGGTTCGGAAAGAAACGGTAAAGCGCCCCCCATGCCGCCCCCACCACCAGAGCCGCCATGACCAGCATGAAGTTGCAGGAACCGGCATGCACCAGTGCATAAATCAAAGTAGCCACCACAAAACCCGCATTCGGATTCCAGCGTTTGGAAAGCGTGCGTTGCACATAGCCGCGCCAGAAAATCTCTTCCGCCGGCCCTATCAGCAACAGCAGCAATGCTGCCAGCAGCCAAGGAGACTCTCCCTCTTTCATCCCATAAATGGAGTCCACCTGCGGACGGGCAAAATCGAACATCCAAGATGACACCTTGTCTCCCAACCAGAAAACGCCCCACAAAGCAACAGCAATGCCAAGTCCCAGCAAGACATTCGGCAAGCTCCACTTCACCTCCCGCCACCAGCCGGGATTGAACAAGGTGGCAAACACGGACAGTGTGAGCGCAGAACCGGTCATCATCCACCAGAAATTCACGAAAGGAGCCGTCCAAGGCGAAAACATGACCGTCCACAGCACGGCAGCCAGCAGAATGGTAAAAATCAGCTTCTTCATGACAGCAGACCGGCTACAACGAACGACAACGTGAACAGCAGACTGAACAACAACTGGAGTTTTGCAGTCATCTCATCCAGACCGGCTATGGCACTTTCTCCCTTTCCGGGAAAACGGGACACCACCCGTACATTGCCTATGGCAGGAACCAGTGCCGGCATCACCAGCAGGGTCCATAAAGGAAGAGTTCCCGCAGCTATCAAGCCGGCTATCCAGCCAAAAGGAAAAAGGACTTCGGCACAATAAACGTACATCGACGCCTTTCCTCCCAGCTTCATGGCCAGTGTCTGAATCTCTGCACGGGCATCGGTACGCATATCCCGTGTATTATTGGCATGCAGAATGGCCACCGTAATCAGTCCCACCGGCAGAGCTATCCACAAGACATTCCAGTCAACTACTCCCGTAGCCACATAGCAGGTGCCCAACGTCGGCAGCAAAGCATACGCCAAAAAGATGACGACATCGCCCAACGCACGATACTTGAGCGGTGGATAAAGCAACGAGCAAGCTGCACCGCCTATACCTATATACAACAGCGGCAAGCCGGTACGCCACAACAAGCCGATACCCGCAACAAGGGCAACTGCCAGCAATGCCATCGACAAGCGGTATATCTCACGCGGGGTAAACATCCCATCAGTCAGTGTCTTGGCGCCAAAGGTATCCCTTGCATCGACCTTATGCTTATAGTCAAAATAATCACTCCAGGTATTCCCGGCAGCGTGAAACACAATGATGTTCAACAATGCCCAGATACCGTTCACCCAGTTTATGTCCTGCCGCATCCAATACAGATATGCCAACGTCACCACCACCGGCATCGAAGAGGCGGGGAATGACCACGGACGCACCGCTATCATCCAATCTTTCAAAGAATGTTTCTTCATTTGTTATTTATCATTTATTTGTGCACAAAAGTACGAAATATCTTCGCTTTTTTAAGTAATTTCGCGCACAAGATAAAAGAACCCCTTATGATAAAAGCTCTGTTTTTTGACATCGACGGAACCTTGGTCAGCTTCAAGACCCACGAAATTCCCGTTTCCACTATTGAAGCGTTGACTGCCGCCAAAGCCAAAGGCATACATATCTTCATTTCTACCGGACGTCCACGCGTCATCATCAACAACTTGTCTGCCTTGCAGGAACGGAATCTGATAGACGGCTACATCACGATGAACGGCGCCTATTGCTTTGTAGAAGACACCGTTATCTACAAAAGCCCCATACCGACAGCGGAAGTGGATGCCTTGACAGCTTTCTGCCACGAACGCAACATCCCATGCATCCTGGTGGGAGAGCACGACATCTGCGTGAACCAGCCCGGCGAAGTAGTGGAGGAAATCTTCCACCGCCAACTCAAAGTGGACCCCATCGAAGCAAAGCCCTATACCGACAGCCATGCCGACAAAGCCTTCTTCCAGCTGACTCCCTTTATCAACGCCGAGGAAGAAGCAATCATCCTGCCCGCCGTCCCCCACTGCGAGATGGGCCGCTGGCATCCCGCCTTCGTAGACGTGACAGCCAAAGGAAACACCAAGCAGAACGGTATCGACCAGATTATCCGCCACTTCGGCATCAAGCTGGAAGAAACCATGGCCTTCGGCGACGGAGGAAATGACATCAGCATGTTGCGCCATGCCGGTATCGGTGTAGCCATGGGCAATGCCAATGATGACGTGAAAGCTGCCAGTAACTACACAACCACTTCTGTTGATGAAGACGGTATCGCCAACGCCCTGAAATATTTCGGCATAGTCGGGAATCCATCATAAATCTGAAATCTTTTGAGCTTCGTTCCCGACACCCAAAACAAAGAGTTTCAAGACGCCTTGAACCTCATCCAGTATACCCTGT
>ENA-OXOB01000195-OXOB01000195.1-human-gut-metagenome-genome-assembly--contig:-NODE-195-length-21439-cov-6.65773_pt1 | contig 21439 bp, 16 predicted proteins | sample MGYA00249744_ERZ652497 | MGnify/ENA primary metagenome ERZ652497 (study PRJEB26925, sample SAMN05826889) | human gut metagenome | biome: ENVO:2100002; feature: ENVO:00000062; material: ENVO:00002003...
TGATTGGCTACAGATAGCACTTCAAGTTCTTTGTTTACTGAGGATGTAGGGTATTTAATATCCCATTCGTAATAGCTCATCCATTCGTTCTTGACCCCGAACTTCATTACCATTTTAAGGACTATAAGAATGTCCTTGACAGATTTTGTGCTTAGCCCACTTCCCAATTTCTGCAAGACGAATGCTTGCACTTCCTTTTCATGGAGAGAATCACTGTCACCAAAATACGGAATGATGTGGTTCTCCAAGATTAGCACATAAGCAGCCATTGTAGACTGCTTCACGTAGGGTTGCTTGTACTCTTTCCAAGCCACCGCAATTTCTCTAATTTTTTTGTTGCTCATATTATTTGATAAATGATAGGTGTCTATAATTAGAGAAATATAATGTATGATGTTCCCCATTTGAGATTCCCAGAGTTTAGTGGGGAGTGGGAGAAGTACAGACTATGCGATGTCGCCTCAATCGTCGGACGTATAGGCTTTAGAGGTTATACAACGAATGATATAGTTACTAAAGGGAAAGGGGCGATAGCCCTCAGTCCAACAAACATCGAAAATAACAAATTGACTTATGATAAGGATAATACCTACATCAGCTTTTATAAATACGAAGAATCACCAGAGATAATGATCAAACAAGGAGATGTGATTTTCGTAAAAACGGGATCCACTGTTGGGAAAGTTGCCTATGTAGATAAGCTTATTTGTAAAACGACTCTTAATCCGCAGGTTGTTGTATTGAAGGATATTCAATGTGACAACTATCTTCTTAGTGTGTTAATGTCAACCAACAAATTCCAAAATGCCATAAGGAAAATAATAGTTGGTGGTGCCGTTCCGACATTATCACAAGCGGCAATGGGTGATATTGTAGTAACAATGCCTCAAGCCACAGAACAAGAGAAACTTTCAAAATTCATTTCGTTACTTGATGATCGCATCGCCACCCAAAACAAAATCATTGAGGATTTGAAAATACTAAAGTCCGCAATTATTGAAAAGCATTATCGGTGTGTAAAAAAACACAGTGTTCGTGTCGAGGAGTTGGGTAAACCTTTTTCTGTCGGTAATCTATCAAAAGATGATTTGTCTGAGATTGGAGTACCATGTATAATTTATGGTGAGCTTTTCACGACATATGGAGCAATAATAAATAAGGTAGAAAGCCATACTAAAAAAATTGATGGAATGACTTTAAGCAGAAAAGGGGATTTGTTATTTCCTTCTTCTACAACAGTTGATGCTGTTTCCTTAATTGCGCCTTCTGCCATTAATGTAGATGGTGTGATTTTGGGAGGTGACATGTTTGGAATACATGTTAATTCCAACTTCGATGCTCAATATCTTAGTTATTTCTTTAATCATATAGCAAAGAATCAGTTTGCAAAATATGCCAAAGGTAGTACAATTATACATTTACATCACACGGATATAGATAAAGCCAAACTATTATTGCCTTGCTTGGAAGAACAAAATAGAATGGCTATGTGTATGGTTTCATTAGATGAGAAAATAACTATTGAGAGCGCAATTCTAAAAACAATGTTGATTCAGAAATCATACTTACTTCGGCAGATGTTCATATAAACATTTGGCGAAGTAGGTATTGCTTTCCCTTCTGAAAACGTTGTAATAGCATATCTTCATTTGTGATTTTTCTGTCTATTGTTGTAAGAAATGCGGAAATACTTTCCTGTATTGCCTTAGAAGTCAAAAGGATATGAAACTTCTCTAAATCTTTTTTCTGAATGTTGGGTAGTCCTGTACCTATTCTTAACTTCATTATAGAACTTTCTTGACTTTTCAAATAGTGATAGAGATAGAGCTTGCAAACATTAGGTTGAATATTATTGAGAGTATAGCAATGTCCACCACTCCAAAATGCGTCCCTGTTATATTGTATATATCCACATGAGTTTCCACCCTCGCTAATAGATATAGTATTAGCAGGTGTGTTGCATTGGTCATAATAGCCCGATGGTTCTACCCCTCCATTCATAACATAGAACTTACCTGTTTCAGAAAGGTCTTCACCATTAACTTGCTTGCCTTTCTGTATGATACATACATCTGAAAGAGATAGAATATCACCATCTGTTGAATTGAATAACCTTTCTGCTATTGCGGACATTTCAGTTACACAATCCTTAATCAAAGGAATTGTTGACGAATTGATGACTGTTCTTTTGAAGGGAGAACTATATCCGTTTGCTTCTTTATATATTAAAGCTGGTGAAGGCGGAACTCCAACGACATCGGTAAGTAAATATTATTCTGGAGGTTCTATTCCTTTTATTAAGATTGATGACTTGTCTCAAAAATATCTGACAAGCAATAAGGATTTTATAACAGAACTGGGTATGCAAAAATCATCAGCATGGCTTATTCCATCACAGTCTGTAATATATTCTAATGGTGCGACCATAGGAGCAATATCTATAAATAAATACCCAGTTTGTACCAAGCAAGGTATTTTGGGCATTGTTCCGAACATAAATGTCAATGTGGAGTATTTGTATTTGCTGATGTCTTCCTCTTACTTCTCAAAAGAAGTAGGCAGAATTATTACAGAGGGGACGATGAAAACTGCATATCTTAAAGACATTAATCATATCAAAAGCCCATTGCCATCTAAGGCTCAACAACAGAATATAACAAATCTAACATCCTCAATAGAGAAGAAACTTTCTATGGAACAGAACTGCTTAAAATTCTTGAAATTACAGAAACAACATCTATTGCGTACGATGTTTATATAAACAACATACGCAATAAGTAAGACTTTTGTGCGCTTAGTGATATAATAAGATTTTGCTCCACAACTAACTTTTGCTCAATGTTATGCAACAAAGACGCAATCCTTATCTGATTCTCAATGGATGGGCAGAATACTTTTGCTTTCCCATAATCTTTGAAATAGATATGAGGAATAGCCATTCCTGTTATATATGGAGTGAAATTGAACGCCATAAGTGCATAATATAGGTAAAGAACTGAGTATTTCCCTTTAGCTGTTAGGTAGTTGAGTGTTCCAATTACAGAATAGCAGTCATTAGCATACGATAAAGAGCCAACGCCAGAACCGTCTTTGACTATTAAAATTGACTCACCATTATAAGCGTAGCCGTTCGTATAGCCAATAAGCCCTGTGGCACCATATACAGGATATGAGCCAGTTGCAGATACACAATTTTCTTGTAATGTGGATGAATGGCATTCTAGGCAATCACACAAGCGTACATTGGGAGTTCCAGATTGTGTAAGTTGTGCAGCAAGTCCTTTGATTAAGGATTGCAGTTTCTCAATGATTTTGTTTTGGGTGGCGATGCGATCATCAAGCAATGCCAACAAATGTCCTATTTTCTTTTGTTCCTCAATAGACGGTAAAGCAATTGGCATATCTGCAATCATTTCCATTCTTACAGAATCAACAGAATTTTTAGCACTCATTCGCTTAACACGATTATAGAAATTCCCTGCGAAGTATGAATACAGATACTTACCATCACATTTGAAATCGCTCAGAATGTAAACGCGCTGATGTACACCGATTTTCCCTGTGGAATAATGGAAAACCTTACCAACACCTACGCCGTCACCAGCTGTTAGAATAGCCTCTCCATCAAAGGTCCATGAGTTAATTCGTTCAACAATTTGCGAGCGAACATAAAATGGATAGATTCCATTATCGGACTTGTCTTGGGTGTTCTTATTGCCAGTTCTTATATTGCATACATCCTTTAACCTTTTCCTTTCCCACTCCCCACTAAACTCTGGGAATCTCAAATGGGGAACATTGAGGACTTTATTTTTATTATCTGTTGCCATAGTTGTCTTTATTTTGAAGGATTAAGGTTAAATGGGAGCAATGAGTTTCCATCGTTGCTCTCATTAAAACGGTCGAAATCCGAAATGTATGATTGATCTTGAATCTGTTTATATTTCTCGTACTCGCTATAAGCTTTATCTCGCGCTTCCTCTTGTGATACCTTTCCGGCTGTATCACATTGTTCATACCCCATAGTGGCAAGATATTGCTGGAGGAACTTCTTCCAATCGTCCATTGTGGAAACAATATGACGTTGGGCACGAGATTCCGCCGTATCAAGGAAAGCTGTAGTGATAAGATTTAGCTGAGATAGTTCTGTGTCCGACAAATAGTTCTTCGCAACGATGGTATCAGACTTCTGCACTCTCCCATCAGGAGCTTTCTTCCAAGTGGTAAGTCCCATATAAGGTTGCTCAGAGTCTGCCCGTTGATAGATGATTTCCGCAGCCGTCTGATGAGTAACGGCAAGGTGCATCATGTTCTGCACCATCTTGAAGAACAGTTTTGTGCTTTCTGATTTTGCATCATAATCCGCACTGCACTCTGCATAGATGTCTGTTATCTTTTGGTAATATCTACGCTCTGATGTGCGTATTTCACGAATGCGTTCCAGCAAATCGTCAAAGTAGTCCTTGCCGAAGTGCTTACCTTGCTTCAATCGTTCATCATCAAGAGCATAGCCTTTAATGATAAACTCTTTCAGTACGGACGTCGCCCAGATACGGAACTGAGTCGCTTGATAACTATTCACCCTGTATCCTACGGCGATAATTGCGTCAAGATTATAGACTAACGTGTTATAGTCCTTTCCGTCATTGGCAGTTATTGGAATTTTTCGAATAACTGAATTTTCGCTTAACTCGCCACTTTTGAATATCTCTTTGAGATGGTAGTTTATTGTACTCACATCTACGTTGTACAAGTCAGCCATTCTTTTTTGAGACATCCAGAAAGTCTCACTGTTGAAAATGACTTCTACACGGGCTTCTCCTTGGGCTGTTTTGTATAGCAATATATTGGAACTTATCGAATTATGAACAAGCTCAGCCATAGAAACAGATTGGCCGAAATAGTCTCGTGCTTGTTGGACAAGCACTTTCCTATTATCGGCATTTTCCGCTATAATCATACCTGCCATACGAGACAAACGAAAGATGGTCACTTTGCGGAATGAGCCGTTTCCTATCTTTACCATGTCAACCGCTTGGTTGAAATGTTCGTCCACGTTCATCCCTTTCTCTACGGCAACCTTGATGGCTTTATCAATAACCCGTTGGAATTTCCAATAAGCGGAATAGCCCATTGCACCACAGAGGTCGCGGGAACTCCAGTAGTCATTCCCGTTCTCGTCCTTGCGGCGTAGATTCTCAAACGAAGGTGTCATTTGAGGTATATTGTCATTTTCTTCCATCTTGCGAATTTCCGTTAGACTATTCTACAATCCCTAACTCTTTCAAATATACCTCAATCTCCTTATCAAGTTCGGCACGTTTGGCTTCCAATTCCTTGATTTCAGCCATTACCGCCTTTATGTCAATAGGTTCCTCTTCTTCAAAGGTATCAACGTAACGAGGAATATTCAAATTGTAATCGTTCTCCTCCACCTCTTTCAAGGTAGCCAAATGACTGTACTTCTCGATTTCCTTACGGTCACGATAGGTTTCGACAATCTTTCGGATATGCTGCTCACGGAGCTTGTTTTGAGTCTTGACCTTTTCAAACTCTTTGCTGGCGTCAATAAACAAGATATTATCATCTTCCTTACGACACTTCTTGAATACAAGAATACAAGTAGGTATGCTTGTGCCATAGAAGATATTGGCAGGCAAACCGATAATGGCATCCACATAGTTTTTCTTCTCTATAAGGAAACGACGAATAACGCCCTCGGCATTACCTCGGAACAATACACCATGTGGGGCCACACATGCCATTGTTCCACCCTCATTCAAATGATAAATCATGTGTAGGATAAAGGCATAGTCGGCAGTCTTACGTGGAGCAAGTCGCCCGGCCTTACTGAAACGGTCGTCAGTGTTGAATTTGTCGGCAGCACTCCATTCGGCAGAGAACGGAGGATTTGCTACCACCGCATCAAACTGGGTATCCCCAAAGGCATCCCATTCAAGTGTATCACCATTCTCAATTTTGAAGTTGCTGAACTTGATGCCGTGAAGCAGCATGTTCATTCGGGCAAGGTTGTATGTTGTCGGATTCTTCTCCTGACCGTAAATGTCAACTGCTTTTCCTATACTTGCAGCACGGAGCAATAACGAACCACTACCGCATGTTGGGTCATAAACATTGCGCAAACGCTGGTGACCTATAGATACGATTTCTGCCAAAATACGGCTGACTTCCTGCGGAGTATAGAACTCTCCGGCTTTTTTTCCTGCACCTGCCGCAAACTGCGAAATCATATATTCGTAAGCATCACCCAAGATGTCAATTTCCTGCGAAGCCTCTACTCCAAAATCAATATCGTCCAGTGCCAAAAGTACATTGCTGACGAGAGTGTTTTTGTCGTCTGACGTCTTGCCCAATTTCGGAGAAGCCAAGTCTATGTCAGAGAACAATCCACCGAAATCTTCTTCGCTGTCCTGCCCAAGAGTGCTATCCTCAATACGTTTCAATGAACGCTCCAGCATAGGAAGAATGTTCTCTTTCCGCTTGATAGCCTCAATTACGGACGAGAACAAGAACTTAGGTTCGATGAAATAGCCGATATTCTCCAGACACTGGTTCTTGGCTTCCTCTTGCAGCTCCACTGCATCGGCATCATCCATTTCCCATAATTCCTTGAAGGTTATCTCATCATCCACCAGGGCTCTGTTGGCGTACTTTTCTATTTTCTCCGACAGGTATTTATAGAAGATGAACCCCAACGTGAAGTACATAAAGTCGCTTGCCGACATATTGCCGCGCAAACGGTTTGCGACCTCCCAAAGCTGGTCACGGAGTTTCTGTTGTAATTCTTCGCTCATGATATCTTATTCCTTATTCTTATTTATTGTTTGACGTAACAAGTTAAATACATAATCTATTTCAGTCTCATTTTTCAATGGAAAACGAACCTCGTAAGCCCCATTTCCCCAGTGTCCAACTTCTGATACATCGCGGGTAATTCCTTCCGGGTCTTTGAGTGTTCCTTTCTTGGCATTTAGAAATAGTCGTATGCCCTTGTTTTGCATAATTATATCACAAAATACCTTTCCTCCTATCTTAAAACCAATGGTTTTCTTTTTAGGATATATAGTAATGTCTTCTCCAAAAGACAACAAAAATTCTTTAATTTCAGCATATATATTCAAGAAGTCGTCTTCGATGTTCTCCAAATGATCCTGTTCACTATATACCTTTATCTCCTTGCTTACAGTTGTTATTGTCTCGCTGTTTGAGACTGTTTTAATACTCTCTTTGCTTGAACGATTCACAATCTGTTCAAACAATAGAGTATCATTTGTGAAGCGTTTGATTTCCCAAAGTTCTATGGGTAAATCCTTGAAATTAATTGCTTCTTTTTGATATGTTGTAAAATTAGGAGAAACGAACAACACTTTTGACTGAGACCAATCCACATCATTTCGTTTGAGTGTACCAGACTTTGATTCATTATACTCCAAAATGAATTCTGCCTTGTTATTCAACATTAAAGATAGATAAGCATAACCTTGGTCGATTACGCTAAAATTCTTGTCTCTTTTATACTCAATTATCACAAAAGACTTTTTCTCCGAATCAAATGCCAGAGAATCTATACGAAAAGATCCAATAGAAAATTCCGTTCTGATAAAATCTAGTCCAAGCAGTGTTTGGAGATTCTTTTCAACTATGGTTTGAATTTCTTTCTCCAACTTAAAAGGCTTTTCCTTGATAAGCGTTAATTGCTCATTATGTATTTTATATGTTGGCATCTTTACTCCCAATTAAAGTTTCTTATTATATTACGCAATCTTTCCATTATTCTCGTCAAAGCCTTTCGAGTTTTGATAAGACCAAGATGCTTTTCTTTCAACGCCTTTTGTATGATTTCCGGCTGCTCTTTTTGCAGATAGTCATACTCCTTTATATAGAGATTCAGCACTTCTGCTGAAATTTGTTCTTCATCAGCCAAATCGCATACAGCCTTGTTACGTTCTGAGACTATATATTGGTTCAGACGTTCCTCCAGCTCATTTGTACCATCAGCCTTATTACGCCCGTTCATGAAGTTCTCTTTGTCCTCATCCACATTTTTCTGGATAAAGCCATCAATGAGTTTTGCTTTGCCACGCATTCCGGCATCCTTAATCATCGTATCAAGAATATGTTGCCGCTTTTCCGAATAATCCTCGCTATACGGGTCAAGTTCAGCAATGAGTTCAAGAATATAAGCCACATTGATAATGTCGCTGTGCAGAAGTTCAAGGCAGAAATCTATATCTTCCAATCCCTGCTCATTTCCGTATGGAACAGGGTCTTCCGCTGCGACAAAAGGAGTTACTGGAGGATTGATAAATCCGACAGTTATATCCAAGTATTTACTCTTATAGTCGTTAAATTGCTGCTCGGTCATTCCGAGGTCATCTGCATCCTCACTGTAGTCCTCGTATATCTGAATTTCAGCATGTTTACGAATGATGTCACGGAACGCAAGCACAAAATTCTTCTTATCATTCTCGTTTTGTAGAAGGTCTATGCTGCTGGGAGTAGGATATCTCTGCAAGAACTCAGTGGCTAAGTCCTTATATTCTTTTTTCACTTCCTCAAACGGAGGGCGTACTATATCTTCTGGGTTGTTGGAGTTGCAGAATAACTTGATGGATGTATCTACATTATTTTTCAGGTCACGGAAGCATACAATCTTTCCAAATCGTTTTTTTTCGTTCAATACGCGATTGGTACGGCTGAATGCTTGCAGCAAACCATGATATTCCATATTCTTATCTACATAAAGCGTGTTCAGCTTCTTGCTATCAAAACCCGTCAAGAACATACCAACAACAAGGCAAAGGTCAAGCGGTTTCATATCCGCCTTCTTCTTTTTCATGCGCAGATTGATGTCGTCATAGTAAGCTCGGAAGTTCTCTGTAGTAAAAGCAGTGCCATACATCTCGTTATAATCATTCATGATAGCTTGCAATTCATCTGCTTCACCTACACTTTCACTAACATAATGTCCCGTACCCATACCTGTCTGTTCGTCATCCTGACTACTATTGGCAGCATATGTAAATACCGCTCCGATACGGATTTTCGGATTAAGCTTTTTGAAAATCTTGTAATATCGGATAAGCATAGGTACCGATTGCACAGCAAACAAGGCATCAAACTCACCATCGAATGTAGACTTGTTGAAATTGTTAAGGATGAACTTAGCGATTTCCTCCATCCGATTGGTGTTCGTGTTGTCCACCTCCTCATTACCATGGTAATACTCTACGAGAAAGCCGAGTACATTCTCATCGGCAATAGCATCCTTAATAAGATATTTATGAAGGCAGTTACCAAATATCTCTTTTGTCGTATGTCCATCGACCGCATTTTCGGTAAAAATGGGAGTACCCGTAAAACCGAATATCTGGGCATTATGAAAGAATTTCATAATTTTCTTATGACTATCCCCGAAATGACTGCGATGGCACTCATCAAATATCATCACGATACGAGAGTGGCGGATAGCGTCTATCTTGTTGCTATACCATGTCTTGCTAACTGCGGCATTCAACTTTTGAATGGTGGTAATGATAATCTTGGAATTACTTTGAAGTCTTTTTACAAGTTCGTCCGTATTGTCAGTACCATCCACAGCACCCGGTTCAAATGCTTCATATTCCGATTGCGTTTGGGTATCGAGGTCGTGACGGTCAACAACAAACATCACCTTATCCACATCATCCAATTCTGATACAAGTTGTGCCGCCTTGAAAGAGGTCAAAGTTTTTCCCGCACCAGTTGTGTGCCAGATATAACCATTGTCATTGGAGTTCTGCACGCGATCCAATATCTTTTCCACAGCATAGAACTGATAAGGGCGAAGTACCATCAGGCACTTGTCGCCTTCATGCAGTACAATGTATTTCCCAATAATTTTGCCGAGTGTACATTTCTCCAAAAAGAATACAGCAAACTTATCCAATTCGTTAAATGGATGATTGGCGGCATCCGTCCAGTTGAATGTAAACTTGTAGCCACTATTTGGATTGTTGGCAAAATACCGAGTATTGACACCGTTAGAGATAACAAATAACTGGATATAGTCAAATAGTCCGTGGAACGAAGTCTTATGGTAACGCTGTATCTGGTTGTACGCTTGTTTTAATTCCACTCCACGACGCTTCAGCTCTATCTGCACCAATGGCAAACCGTTGATGAGAATAGTCACGTCATAGCGGCACTTCTTGCGCCCTTCAACCGTAATTTGATTAGATACCTGAAACTCATTCTGACACCACTGCTGTCTATTAAGGAATTCAACCCAAATACGTTGTCCGTCTGCTGTATCAAGAGGATAGAGGTCACGAAGTTTCTTTGCCTTTTCAAAGCGAGTACCCCCTTCAAGGTATATGAGAATCTTTTCAAACTCTTCTGTTGTAAACTCACTGCGCCCATGCTCCTCCAGCCGTTTACGGTTATGGATTTCCAACTGCCGTTTGAAATTGGCATACAAATTATCCTCTTCTGCAATTTGGACGTATTCATAGTCCATTTGTTGAAGAGTTGCTATTAGTCCGGCTTCCAATGCCGCTTCGCTTTGTATTGACATATCCTCGCCTAAATTATAAGTAGTACTACTTGTTTATTTTACTAATCTGAAGTTAAAACCAACGCACCTAATAAATCCTAATTATTACATCCGTTCTTCTTTGTCAGTTATTAAATCCTTTAAATCCACTTTCAATATCTCTGCAATCTGTTGCAAGGTCTCCAAATTAGGCTGAATTCTATTACAAGCATAGGCATTGACCATGCTGAAACTCTTATCAAGTTTCTTTGCCAACCATGTTTGAGAAATGCCTTTTTCTGAAAGGACAGCCTTTATTCTATTCAGTTTCATTCTTTGATGCGATTTTATGATGCAAATATAGTGAATTATATTAGACAAATTGATTTTTCTTATTATATTTGCACAAACGAAATTCATTTTAATCATATTGTAATATGGAATCAACATTAGCATTCATCTCTCATAGGAGTACACATAAAGACTTTGTTAGGAAAATAGTAGAAACTGTAAAACGAGACAACTGCATTGTTGATGAGTTTGATTTTTATCCTGCAACAAAAACGATGGACGAAATCGTTAGGAATCTAAATCATGCTCCAATTTTTGTTTTATTGATATCAAAAGATGCTCTTGATTCTGATTGGGTTAAGTTTGAAATGTCAAAATCTCGGCAACTTTATGAAGCGGGTAAAATCAAAGCATTTATGCCCTTTATTATTGAAGATGAAGTGACATTGGATGAATTACCATTATGGATGACTCGTGATTGGTGCTTAAATATTAAAACGATTACATCTCCCAAGATTATTGGGCAATTCATTATAGAAGCTCAAAGGAAAATTCGTTGTAATGAAAATGATGCATATGGTAATTTAATAAACACTTTTATTGGTCGAAGTAGTGAATTAGATGAATTTCAGAAAGCAATGTTTGATAGTGTGGATACGCCTCATCGCTCTTTAGTGGTATCCGGCAAACCCGGAAGTGGGCGAACAAGGTTTATTCAAAAATGTATTCAAGATAGTAAAGCATTGTCATTTATTCCAGAAGGATTTCAAATCAAATTACCCCAAAAGTCGTATTTGGATAACTTTATTCTCCAATTGCACGATGGGCTGGGATTTAGCAAGGGGGCATATGAAGACATTCTTAAATTAGATTATGAACATCAAATAACAAAAGCAGTATCTTATATAAATCAGATTATTAATGCTCATTCTTTCTTGTTAATAGAGGATGAAATGAGTTTTGTGCTGTATGATGGTACAATTTCCGAATGGGCGAAAAAGATAATATCCCATCCTGCTCTGATAGATTCCTTAAAAATATTCGTTAGTAGTAGGGTAAAACCTAGATATTCTGAGTTAAGAGCATATCCTCAGATTATTCATATAAATCTTTCTGGATTTACCAAGGATGAACGTAAGCGTCTCTTCGTTAACTATTGTCGCTATCATAATGTCAAACTTAGTGATAATGACGTTGACTATTTTGTCGAGCGATTAAAGTCATCTCCCCAACAGCTTGATTATGCCGTTTGTGAAATAAAGAGTAAAAATGTTTTATTTGTAAAAAGGAATATTGAAGATCTTATAGCGATAGGAGATGAAGTATTTTCTCGTGTGATTAGTTGGTTCAAAGGAAATAATACAGCTCTTACCTTGGCAAAGGTGTTGGCTGAAGTAGATATGATTAGTTTTGATCTACTCGAACAATTATATGAGGAGGAATACGATGAAATAGAGCAACTTATATTTCGATTCGAGTCATTATCAATATTAAACTTTTACGGTCCTGGAGGTAATAATATTAGCTTAGATGGTGGCGTCGCAGATTATATACGAAGGAGTAAATTAGAATTAGATCCCATTTTGAAAGGTCGCATAGAGGAAATAATCTATAATAAAATAGAAACGGTTGAAGAAGATTTTGATGAACTATCAATTTTCCTACACGATTTACGAAAGCAGTTATTAACAGGTAAGGGGTTTGCGTATGTGATGCCATCTATCGTTATTAGCACCGTCATAAATTTATATGATCAAGGTTGTTATGAAGCTGTTAAGAGTGTTTGTTTACATGCGTTAGAACAAAGTTCATGTTATACAGAAGAGCCCTTGCAAGAATTGTATTATCGACTATGTCAGGTTTTAGCCCGAATGAAAGATAAGGATTTCTTTATGTACATTGATAAAATTCGGGATGCTGGTAGTAAGGATTTCCTTTTGGGATTTTATTATCGATATAAGGAATCCTATCATAAAGCAGAGGAATATCTCCTTAATGCCTTAGATCGTAATCCGAATATGCAAGTTGCTAGGAGGGAGTTAGTGAATGTTTATTTAAATCAAAGCGAATACGATAAAGCACTTCCTTTGGCAAAAGAAAATTATGAACGTAAGTCAACCAATTCGTATCATATAGAAGCATATTTTCGCTGCCTTTTAAATCATAATTATCCTTTGAAAGAAGAAACTGTTAAAATACTTGAACGTTTACTTAAAGAGATGAAAGAAAATTTCAGCAAGCGAAAAGATGAACTGCTAGCATCAATGCAATTGGAATACGATATTAAATCTAGAAGTTATACCAAACAGGAAATTAATAATAGGATACAGGATGCGTTGACTCAATATCCCAATTCTCCTCAAATCTATAGGGTAAAAGAAGAATACGAACGGGACAAAATCAGATTTTGTAAAAACTAGAATTACATTTTATACCACGCAATAGGATATTAGTGGCGTATATTGACAACCATTATCAATGGTTTGATAAAACGCTCTATTGAGAAAAGCTAGGCTTCAATATATTATATAATGCGCAAAACGGTTCTGCTCATTATGTAATGTATTGAAGCTCTACATAGGTTATAGGTGGTTTCCTAATCTATCACAAGGAACTTGCCCGGTTCAAAGCCATTGTCGATATGCTCGTTGTTAAAGATATATCCCATTTGGTTGCTAACAACCTTAGTACCTTTTATCTCCGTATCAATATTGGTATGTGAATGTCCATAAATCCAAGCATCAATGCGGCTGTCGGCTATGAGTTCACCCAGCTCCGTGGCAAATGCACTGTTCAAAACAGTGCCCTTGTGATGTGGCGCAACCACCTCCAAAGTCGGGAGATGGTGCGTTACTACCACAATATGCTTAGCGGTACTCTCAGCCAAACTGCGTTTGATGAAATCCAGGCAGAAGGTGTGCATCTGGTTGAATTCCTCTGTTTGAAGCAACTTTCCTTGATACATTATCTGCCGAAAGTCATTCATGCCTTTCCAAACGAAATACTCATCGGCCGGAGCAATCCGAGACCATAGCGTACTCATGATGAAGTCGGTATAATCTATCCTTAGTACTTGATTCTGATAATACCCGACATTCTTCTTGAACATCCATTTCCATTGTAATCCCCTATCCATCACATCGCAGTAATTGTAATACTCATGGTTACCGGGAACAATGAGAACCTGCCGATAATTGGCAGATGCCCATTTCCAAAACTTCGTCAAGGGTGCAACAGTATCTTTCAGATAGAATATATCTCCGGCAAGTACCAACACGTCACCCGTTATCGGTAGCTCATTCTGTTTCAACCACCTGCTGTTATCGCTAAGCTCCAAATGCAGGTCACTCATATATTGAATCTTCATTTTATTGTCCTCCCTTCTCTATTTGCTTGTTTATAATTCTTTTAACTTGTTCAAATGATACAGGCGTAAAGTTGTTGTTATCCACACCTACATCATATTGTGTCGGATAAAGGTATTGAAGTCGGGCAGCGTCAATTCCGGTGTTATTCTTCCTCGTATGCACATGGCCGAATAGTTGCCACACATCTTTATATCCGCCATCAAAACATAGAAATGGATAATGATTCAAGTAGATTTTCTGTTTATCCACCTCAATGCACATTTGCATTGCTACAGATTCAAATCTGTTGGCATAACCTTGACGAAGATTCTTCAAGTCATGGTTGCCGACAATCAGATATATCTTACCGTTCAATCGGTCTAACATTTTTGTCCACTCAGCTGAACCGCCTAAACAGAAATCGCCCAAATGAAAGACTATATCATCCTGCCCAACTGCATTATTCCAGTTGGAGATAATAGTCTCGTTCATCATTTCCACATCCTTGAATGGTCTGTTACAGAAACGGATGATGTTCCCGTGGTAAAAGTGGGTGTCGGATGTAAAGAACACCCTGCTGCCATCAAATTTATAATTCATCTCTTCTCAATTTTATGTGCATCACTGCACGTTAATAATATACTTGTCAACACCCATCAGACGGAAATGACAGAGAGAAGTTTTGCAAAAGCAACTGTCACAAACGGGCATAAAACAAAATAGTTGGAAAGCTTGGTAAGGACTCTCCAACTATTCAGTTTTTCTCTATATCAGAGTACAATAAATTGCACCTGACTATGTTCGTTGGAAAGTATTTACAATGCGAGGGGTAATGCCGGAAACGTGAACATACGACACGGATTCCGAGCGTTTACTGCCCTGAATTGCGACTACTGATAATATGTTCATTTTGTTTCTTTGCATTATTATATCTTATATTGTTTCAAACAACGATGCAAAATTAGCAAATTATATCCAGTTTCGCATCATTTTTATAAGAATTTGAATGCGTAGCCTTTGCATTGCTCTAACATTCATCATCTTCGTCCTCAAATCCTTCGGACGCATTTGCAATCAACGCCTTTCCAATTTCCATCTGCAAAAATTTAGGAAGACAAAGCAATTTGCTCATCAGCTGGCTATAAGTGAACTCTACTTTGGTATCAAGTATCGGTTCTTCTTCAATGTCTGTATCTATGCTCTTGACAATCTCAGCACCATCAGTGAATTCGGAAAAGTCAGCTTTCTCCGGCCAGTTCTCAATCATTCCGTCATGATTGATTCTAAGTCGGATATAATCCCCGCAGTCATCGGCCTCCGGTATCAGTCCGTTAGGTACATAACCTGCGATTTTGCATATCACCTGTTTGCCTTTGTCAAGCAGGAAGTATGTTCCGCTATCACACACCTTTGCTTGGAAGTATAGGCTTCCGTATTCCGGCTTCCAATTCAAAAGTTTGTGAGTTTTCAGATTTATCACCGCCGACCACATCCCTTTAGAAACTAATGGGTAGCTGTTCTTATACAACTCGCCAAGCCACGCATCAGTATAACTGCACATGTCCTCATCAAAGGGAATGTATATCATAAGATAGTGAGCGACCTCATTCAAATTCTCCTCTTTGACTCCTGCCAATATCTGCTTTGCCATAATCTATGTAATTAAATTGTTGTCAGTAAACTCAAATCCACCTCCGGAATAATCGCATCCGTAAGTTTATCTTGTATAAGGAATCCCATATAGAGCGGAATGGTGAGTATGTTTCCTTCACGCCCGACATTGTATTGGCCTAATTTGATGGCGTTATTCACATGATACACATCCTTGTTCTTAAGAACGGTGGCCATGCTTTTCGCCTTGCCTGCTTTTGCTTTCACTTCAAGGACAACACATTCACCTTTGAACCTTACAAGGAAGTCGAGTTCAAGACCGCTTTCCTTGTGAAAATAGTACAACTTTTGCCCGGACTTGCAAAGGAAGTCTGCCATGAGATTCTCGAAGATGGCTCCTTTGTAGCCTAAAAGATTGCCCTTCAAGATATCCACCTGCGTGCCATAATTAAGCATTGCCATCAGGATGCCTATATCCGTAGTATATACCTTGAAACAATCTTTGATAGCATTGCCGTCCAGAGGCAGTTCCGTTATGGATGTATTGTAGCACCGTTGAACTATTCCTGCATCTTCCAGCCATTGGATGCTTCCCATGTATTGCGAAGCCCGCCCGCCTTTCTTGACTACGGAGTATTGGAACTTTTTGTTCTCCTTGGCTAATTGTGTCGGGATGGACTCAAAGCATTCACGGATATGTGGCTTGTCGGAATCATCCGCATACTTCACCATATCCTCTTCGTATTCGGCTATAAGGTTACGCTGCACCTTATAGATAAGTTCGATGTTCTTCGTTTCAAGGAAGCAGTTTACCACTTCCGGCAGGCCGCCAACGATGACGTATCTATACAGCAGCTCCATCATCGCCTTGTGAATGCCATCGGGGACGGCGGTTTCGTTCTCAAAGCAGGTTCTGACAGAGTCAATCACTGCATCATTGATACCGTTTGCCCAAAGAAATTCCTCGAAGTCCAAGGGGTGCATATCAATGACTGTTTCATATCCTACGGGCACGGAATCTTGCCCCTCTTCCTTATTTTTCTTCTTGCTCTTGCCGTAACCTTTTACGCCTAAAAGTGAGCCTGTGGCGATAACATCGAAGCGACCATCTATATGAAATGATTTCAAGGCAGTCCTCGCTTCCTTGCATTCCTGTATCTCATCAAGGATAATGCAGGTTTTTCCATTGACGAAACGACTGCCGGGAATCAAAGCCGAGAGGTTGAGGATGATGGTATCCACATCTATGTTGCCCGTAAAGGCTGACTTCTTATCCGGTTCAAGGATGAAGTTCATATAGACCACATTCTCATAATGCTCTTTTGCGAACTTCTGAACAATGTATGTCTTTCCGCATTGTCGGATACCCTTTATCACAAGAGGCTTCCTGTCCTTTGTCTCCTTCCATTCGGTCAAATATGTTTCTATCTTTCTTTTAAGCATAGCTTTTCACGATTAGCTCAATGCAAAAATACATTTTTCCAAGCGAATACACAAGACCTATTGCACTTTTCGGAACGAATATCACTAAGAAGCACACATTTTTTGGAACGAATCAATAAAAAGGCAGCCGAAAATCGCCGAAATCCAAAGAAAAACGCTACCTTTGTCTGCACAAGCGTTCTGTAACATCCATGCGGAAATGTCCTATCGGTCAGTGCTTTGAAACTGATAGTGGGCATTTCATAAATGGGCTGAAAAAAGGTGGTACAAAGCATATATGCAAAGCGGTGAAAGACAACGGCTTGCATTTGTCCCCATTTCCTGTGAACTTGTCAGAAGTGAGGTTGTACCGATTAAGATGAATGGTCACTGATAATCAGTGATGTGAATATGTTGTCTTGGTATCAATGACAGTGGCGCCAATCACCAGCTCACCGGTGTTGTCCTTTACTGTACCCGATACCTTAAAAGAGTTCCCTTGTGCATACAACGTCACTGTCATGAACGACACCATTGCACACAACCAAACCTTTAAAAGATTCTGTACCACTAACTTTTTCATACTTATTAAATTTAAAATTGCAATTTGATGATTATTCTATTATTACTTTCAACATGATATATTCATAAGGCTTCATCCAAAACATCTCGTCATTAAAAGATCTTAAGGCCTTCTGACGATAATCACATACACTTACTTCACGCGGCCTTATACTACCCCAAACAAATGATGAACAAACACTCTGCTTACCCATATTGTGCAGGCAGACAATATACCCCTTTCCATCGTCAGCAGGTTTGATACTGGATAATGCAATACGATGGCGTCCTTTCAACCGAAACAACTGCTCTATATTCTGAGAAGAACGACTGGCTACAGCCACCAATTCCATCTCGCGTTCAGCTCCTCGCTGTTTCAATTTCAGGTCAAGCGGATTACAAGGCTGCAAAGAATAGCGAAACTTCGCTGTGCCTCCTTGTGATGCTTTATAATTAGTCCTCCATGTATTCGTCATTACCCATGAATAGACAATCGGCGATATCTTGGCAGACTGCCACCAGCCATATCCATGACGGGGATTCAGGCGATAATCAAGCCCTGAGGGCGAACCCAGTTCAACAAAAGGCGCATCAACGGTGGTCAGGCAGACTGCATGCTCCAAATCTCCCACAGCCAATCCGTTTTGCAATGAATAATAATGTTTGTTTACTCCCTCCAGTTGCTCACGCTCAGGATGAATTTCACTCATGGCAAGATCCATTGTAATTTCAGGTTGCTGAATATTGAACGGAAAAACAAAACGCACATTTTCAAAATCTAAAATATCCTGCTTATCCAACGTATTACAAATATCTACCCTATCTATCCCTTTGTAAACTGTCACATCACGCCATAAAGTATTACATCCTGGAGCTTTAGACTCTATACGCAGTGTAGCAGCAACCGCTCCATCATCCAACACTCTTATATTTAATATCTGTTCGATTCCCTGTGGGTCAGAAGCATATCTTCCAGTATATAAATAATCATTCAAACCGCTATTCGAAGCATATTCATAAGAGTCACCAACTCTTTTGAAAGAACTAATTGTACCTTTCACCTCATCAATTTCAACGCGTACAATTCCATTATTTAATATTTTATTCTCTGCAATCATGGAAACGAAACGTCTTGAACTCTTTTTCTTCGAGACGATTTGATATACCTCAGAAGAAAGTGCTGGTATATTTTCAGCTACAAAAGCCCAACGGCCATCATACAGACGCTGTGTCTCTACTTTTTCACCAGTCCTGGTTATCAATTCTTTTTCATTCAAATTGACCATTGAATCCAAAAACACTACATCCGTACGATTCCAAAGATTTGTATTCAGCACATGTACAAAATCCCCACCTTTGTCGACATGCAATGGGCTTAAAGCCTGTTTATATAATATTTGAGACTGATTACTTGCATTATCAGCATAAGCTTTTTTCCCTTCCCACAAATCTTTTGTAAATTTAGAATGTGGGTCAGTTCCACTAGCAGAAGCCCCCCAAGTGTGCTCAGAAAACAGTATCACATTTTTCCATGCTTCTTTAAAAGCTTTATCTGGGAAAGCGTCTGTTTTATGAAGCATGCTCCAAATAGTTTCAGTCTGTGCCAAGCGTGCAGCAGTAGTACGATTCATTGCTGTCTCACAAGCAGTAGAAGCCGCTCCGTCTTCCCAAGTGGGAGTCATGTCACCAGCAAAGACGGGTAATTCAGCGCCATATTGTTCTTCGAATTTCATAAAGAACTCACGGGCAGTTGATATACGGAATTGAGGAGACTCATAACGTTCATTCCACTCACGGATTACATCAGACATTGATTGATCGGGAGGGCCGTTATCACCATGAACTGTATAACGTAAATAACAAGTTTGATATGGAAACTCCTCAGTTTCTAATTCTGTTAAATAGTCCCAGATTGGCTCAAGTCCACAAACTCCGATACGGTTAGCCAACCAGCCATGAAACCATGAGTAACCGCGCCCTGCCTGCCATACAAGTACTTTATCAGTACCTGATTGAGATTGCCAATAAAAAGGTCTATCACCCCATCTGACATGTAAAGCAGCAGCACGATCATTTCCTATCCTCCCATAAAAAGGTACATAATTCGGTCCGGGTGAATAATATTTCACTCCATTCTTAGCCATTGCAGTGACCAATCCCCAAGCTTGCCCAGGCACATCACTCATCATTGCAGTATTCAGCTCCACTCCCACTTCATCACTAATCCAATGTGCATCATCAAAAATATGCATCAATTCTTCTTGTCGGCTAATCCCAGTCAAAATACTTCCCAAAGACATATCAACATTAATAATACCATCGCGAATGGCCTGCTTCAAACGTTCAGCCTTTTCAGTTGCTGCATATTTTTTCAAATATGCAGCAACTGCCCATGTAGCCTCCGTATTCCAACAGTAACGTGAACCTTCCGGATATTCTTTAGTACGCTCAGCTAAATCGAGTGCGCGTTCCAAATTACGCCATTGAAGTTTCATCACATCATCCTGGCGATGTGTATATCCGATATCCAAATGAGAATGCGGAAAAAAGCAAACAGTCCACTTTCTTGCTCCCGGCACTTCATATTTACGTTTCACACAACCTTGACGGCTATTCACCTTTATCTCCAAAGAAGAGGTCTCTTCCATATATCCAGCAGGGAAATATCCTTTGTACTCATCCACCCCAGTCTTTGAAGCCTCTATTTCAGCATTCCATATTTTATCACCTAATTGACACGTTAAGGTAGCCCCAGCATACAATGGAGTATTAAAACGTAATAAGAATTCTCGTTTAGGACCTTCAGCACTCTTTAGATAACCTTGCCCAGCCACAAAAGAAATATCATCAAGCTTTCCCAATGATTGTACTGAAACCACTGTTTTTTTATAAAAACGAATTTCGCTCAGACCATAGTAATCCACATTCTGGTGCATATCAGCAGCTTCCTGCATCACAACCGGATTCTTACGGTCATAATGATTACCTTCTCCATCCAACGCAGCCGTAAAGCATATATAACGTGCTCTTATACCTTTAGTATCCAAAGAAAAATCCACGGATCCAGGATTACGTCCTACCGATTCAGGAATTAAATAATATTCCAAATCACCATTCTTTAGTAATTGCCATTTATTCCCATCCTCTGAGTACTCTATATATACCTTATTGAGTCCACGCCGAGTATGCTCATTCTGATTATAGTTCCATATCTGAATCAAATCTACTTCAGGACATTTTCTACTTTTACCAAAATCACACAAAAACCAGACAACTCCTTCATGAGTAGACTTATTGTAACGAACTGGCTTTTTAGAAACTTCAGACAACCACATGCCATGTCCCAGGTTATTAGCCACATGATAGCACCCCTGCATTCCATCTCCATTAACTACGGAACAAACAGTTCCTTTATTCAATTCGCTGCTGGCAGATACTTTAATTAAGCTCTCATCCAACTGTTTATACACAACAATACGTTGTGCATATCCGGTAATGAACATCATTAATAACAAAATAACGGTAATGATTTTTTTCATTCCACAAAATATTAGTTTTTAATAAAACTGCTAAACATATAAAGTAGTCTCAACAAAAACAAACCTCATTATATGTATGAACATATAGATGCCTGTCTCTTATACACATCTGACGCTGCCGACGACGGAGAGAG
>ENA-OXOB01000214-OXOB01000214.1-human-gut-metagenome-genome-assembly--contig:-NODE-214-length-20713-cov-8.29911_pt1 | contig 20713 bp, 30 predicted proteins | sample MGYA00249744_ERZ652497 | MGnify/ENA primary metagenome ERZ652497 (study PRJEB26925, sample SAMN05826889) | human gut metagenome | biome: ENVO:2100002; feature: ENVO:00000062; material: ENVO:00002003...
GAGGATTCGGTTCATCTTCTTTGGTATTATTGCAAGACAATAACAATAGAGGGAAAAGAAATAATACTATTTTTTTCATAATGGTTATTTTTTGTTGGTTAGTAATTCAATCATTTTTTCTTGTGAATCAATAATTTTTTCAAGGTCCTTAATACGTTGTTTTAGGGCCTTTACTTCGGGAGATGTAAAAACGATTCGATTGCCATTGCCTATACCCCCTATGTGGTTTTGATTACCCGATACAGTTACAGAACTGGCATCGTCAAAAAAAGAGGACGGAGAAACACCTAACAACTCGCAAATTTTTTCATAAACAGAAATAGTCATAGTTCCTCTTTGAATAGATTGATGGAAACCTGTCTCTGACATTCCTACTTTTGAGGCGCACTCTCTAATCGTTAAATTGCTTCCTTTTATTGCATTTTTTAAATTGTTGTAATCCATATATTTATGAGTTTATGTATACGAAATAACGTAATTTAACTTACGAAATATCGAAAACAATTACTAAATATCTACATTTGCCATGTGTAATCCTACACAAAATAAGTAAAACGACACAAAACAAACAAAAAAAGATATGAAAAAGACGACAGACACAACGAACAACGACAGGCTGTTAGCGTGGCTTTCGACAATCCCGGTCGGCATATTCCCGGAAATCAGGGAACAGATCATGCGGGATTGCGGAATATCTCGCTATGTGCTCTCTTATTGGCTGAGTGGACGCACGAAAATTCCCTATCTCGCCATGCAGAAGATAGAGAATATAGCCGGTAAAAGAATATTCGAATACTAACCAAATTACTAACCAATAAATTATTAAACGTATGAAAATTATTGATTACAAAAGAGGAAATGACGAAGGCGGCATCCTCATTAACGGAAAAGACCAGTATATCGCGGTCACAGTGAGCACAAGCAAGAAATTCAAATCCTTGCGGGGTGCTCAAAAGTTTTTGGAAAGCTACGGGTACAAAGAAGTGAGAGGTAAACATTCTATCGGAGGAACTCAGTACAGATCGAAGGATCGCAATAGCCGTGCAGAAGTCTATCCGGGTGGACAAGATGAATACGGGAGAGACCTTTTCCGAGTAGAATTGAGAGAGGATAACGGGCATGTAGAAGAACTCTACATGACAAAAACCAAGTTGAATCGATGGCTGGATCAATTCGGATTTAAGCCGGACAGTCAAGTCGGACAGGCTCGCAAATCAAAAAGATCTCCGCGGTTGAGAGGTCGTGACGATATAGATTGGTGGGTAGCTATTGAAAAAAACAATGCAAGGCGCACGAATAGTATGCTCGATTATTCAGGGAATAAAGAGGATATGTTGGATTTGGTAATGGCGCAAGTCGACGATTACGCATATAATCACAATGATAGCGACCTAATAAAATCCATAGATCGAGCGAAAACGGCAGAAGATCTGTTTAAGAGAGAAGGGTATATAAGCAAAGACAAAGAGGAATATAGTATATCCGATATAGGAGATAAAAGTTTTGAAGTCCTTCATGTTACCGCAGAAAACTTTGAAAAACTATCGGATATTTACCCGGATATCTATGACCGATTTAAAGATGATTTTGAAGAAGATATAGATTATTAACCCCTTAACTGTCTGACACTATTATTATGGAACCATCGAAATTATACAGAGGTAGAGATGCCGCGGGAAACTGGCATTACGGATATTTCGTCGAACAATGGATTTACGGCATAGAAAAGAAATACGTACAGGTAGACGTCGCCACCGTAGGCAAAGCCATCGATGTAGAGGATAAAACAGGAACCCCCATCTACACCGGCGACACTTTCGAATACAAGGGATATAAATTCGTAGTCGAGTACGATAAAGACGGAGCCGGGTATGTCGGCAAAGGAATCGACAACCCCACTTACCAGATATCCGGCTATGACTTGAAGCGAATGATCATCACCGGGAATATTCACGATTAAAGTTCTTAAAAATGGAAAAGGCACAAGCTATAATGGAATTGATCCTATTAGGATCTATGCTAATATATGTATTGCTACTCATTATAGCACTATTTATATTGATATGCAAAATTTTAAAGGATAAATAAACCACTGACATTATGGAAACGAAGAATGAACAAAATATAAGCGATATATTAGAATCTTTTGTAAATACAATAAAAAAAGATAAGGACGTTAAATCGGCTCTTGTTTTGATAGAAACAAAATATGATCGGATTATACAAGTAAAAGGGTGTGGAACAAGCATATCCGAATCGTTATACGAACTTTGTAAAGCGGTTCCATCAATCAAACATACATTGAAAGTTGCATTGTTTGTATTGGAAGATGAGAAACAGGCAAAAGCAACCGATGAAGCGAATTAAAGCGCTATTTATCCTTCTTTTCCTCGCCTCCTGCATACCGAAGGAAATACCGGAAGAACCGCCCTTTCCGGACAACGAACGTCCGGGAATGAACATCACCATAGACACGACCGAAATTGTCGTTAAAAACGATACCATTCTGTTATGACACGATTAGAAGAATATCTCAATACCCGTTTGGCTAATATCGGGCTCTCTGCCGCTGAAAACAAACGAACCCTATACTACTCCGGTCAACCGAAAGAAGTACCTATTATCGGGCTGAACGAGCGCAAGCAGTCCATTACATTGCCATATTGCGATCCGAACGGAGAAGTCGCCACTTATGAATACGAAGGCCGACAAATTCCCTTCGAGCGGCTCCGGTACATGGAACCGCAGGAGTACGAGGACAAAGACGGGAAGAAAAAGACAATGCGGTACAGCCAGCCGCCGAAAACCGGTGTATATACCTACATGACGCCCGGCATAGTCAGGAGATACCGGTTAGCCGAGAAAATAAAGACATTGTTTATCGTCGAGGGCGAAATCAAAGCCCTTTCCGGAGATGTGCTGGGGCTCCCCATGATAGGGATTGGCGGTATTCAAAACATCAAGGATAAGGAGAACAACACGATCGACGACTACATACGAATGATTATCGATCGCTGTAAGCCCGACAACGTGGCGCTGCTTTTCGATGCCGACCTGCTCGATGTGAAATATTCCGAGGATAAAGATCTGGCTACCCGCCTGCAAAACTTTTGCTCCGCCGTCATAAACTTTATGGAGTATATGAAGCCCTTCGATGTCGATTTGTATTTCTCCCATATAGCCACCAAATACAGCGAATCGGCAAAAGGGTTGGACGATTTGATCTCCACGCTGAAACCCAAGAAGAAAACAAAGCTGGTAGAGGAACTGAACGACTTGATTACCGGCAGGAAAGATTTTATAAACTGTATGGCTCTTTCTCCCGGTATCAAATACAAGCTCGAAAAATACTTCTTCCTCGACAACGTGGCAAATTTCTACGAGAATTACAAAGCCATATTGGAGGATAGGATATTTAAGTGGAAAGGAGCCTCTTATTACTTCGACGGTAGCAAGGTAGTCAGGGACAATCTCACCAAAGCCAAGATGTTTATCAAGGTGGCCGACCAGTATTACCGCAAATGTATCGTATTCGACGACGATCACGACAAAGAGCACAAACAGCCCATTATGAAGCTGGTAAGATATAACGAAGGAACGGTAAAACAAGAAGTGAAGGATATTTCGCTTATCCCCCGTTACCAGATGTTTTTTAACGAGCCGGAGAACACGAACAAATACAGGCGTATAAAGAGAGAAGTTTTCGAAGGCATAGAGACAGTAAGCTATAACCGCTATAATCCGGTATATCACGACATAAAACCGGGGAGCTGGAAAACGATAGAATCCTTTTTGCGGCATATCTTTTCCGATACCAATTTAGCGGGGGAAACGATGTATGAGTTCGGATTGGATTACATACAGCACACCTTTTTCGAGCCCCGAAAGAAAATGCCGGTACTCTGTTTTGTTTCGAAAGAACGGAATACGGGAAAATCGACTTTCCTCTACCTTATGCGGGCTATATTCCAAGAGAATGTTATCGTCGTCGACTCGGACCGGTTAAACAGCCAATTTTCAAGCGTATATTCCGATAAATTGATTGTAGGTATAGAGGAAGCCTTCGTAAGTGAAAAGAGGACGGAAATAAAGGAAAAGATAAAGAACTGGGCGACCAATCCAAACATGTTAATGGAGCAGAAAGGGAAAGATGCCAGCGAAATAAAGAACTACATGCACATCATCGTATGCTCGAACAACGAAACGAACTTCATGCAGATAGACGAAGGGGAAAACCGTTATGCCGTCCTCAAAGTAGGGGTTTTAGAAAAAGACGATCCTTTTATCATGAGTAAGATGGAGAAAGAGATCGGGGCTTTTCTCTATTACCTTTCGAAAAGGGAGTATCATTACGAATGCGGGGAGTCGAGAATGGGATTCAAGCCGGAAGTATATATGACGGAAAGTTTGATCCGAGTACAGGAACGCACGGAAAACAAAGCCGTTAAAGAGATAAAGGACTTTATCCGGCAGAGCTTCATCGATTACGAAACCGTTGAATTATATTATTCTCCGAAAGATCTGGCGATAGAGATTAACCAAGTGGGAGGATTTACCATATCGAAATCGACGATCATAGATTTTCTGAAATACGATCTCAACATCAGGCCGGAACCCATGATGAGATATGACTACTATGTGATGAAAGCAGATCCCAATACAGGAACGATAAGACCGGAAAAGGGCGGAACCAAGACCGGAAGGCCCTATAAATTTATGCGGAAGGATTTTATAAAGGAGGAATAAGAGATGAAAATAGAGGATATTAAAAATGCCGCATTAGAATGTGCCCTATTTGATGATGGTTATTATAACCCCGACTTACTACCTGCATATATAGATGGTTTCACGCGTGGTGCAATATGGCGTATTGATTCAGTGTAGAATGAAGCAAACAATAAGCCAGAAGCTGGCAGACTAAGTTTGGCTTTTTGTGAATCTATACCGATAATAAGAGGGCCACACCACATCGATTTAAATACATTGAAAGATTTCAGAATTGATAAATGGGCATACATAGAAGATTTATTAACCAATAAATAGGAGGAATAAAAGATGTTTATTTTAAAATGGATAAAAGCAAAGAAAAACGGTATACCATTATATATTAAAGACAAATGGTATAATTATAGGGCGATGATGACAGAAAGTGAAGCGAAAACAACAGATCATATACAGATATACGATGACAATGGAAAATATATCGTCCCCAAAAAAGGAGTTACTGTTAATGTTTTTTTCTCAAAAAAGAAAGTTATAGCTACTTATGTAATAATAGGGATTCATGAAGAATCGCGGAATAAGGATTGGTTATATGCTTACGATTGGGTAAATGTAGATTTATTTTTCGTCGGAAACATAAAAAAGATATGAGAAAGGAGATAAGCCATGAAAGAAAAGGAAAAAATCGACTGGTTGAAATCACATTGTTTTTCTGAGTTCGCCAGTATGTACGGAAATGTGTTCGATGATTTGTCCGAGACTCAACCTATATTTTGCGTTTGTGGAAAACTGGCAACCGGTCTACATGAACGAACCTGTAAAAAATTCAACAACAAAGTAGAAAGAGAAGTTCTTAGTAGACTCGCACACTTATTACCCTATTACTTAACACGTAAAAAATTAAGATATGGAAGTAAACGAAATCATGGAAGCGGTACGCAGGATGCGGACCTACCAGAAGAAAGCCGCCGGTAAAAGAAATGATTACCAATTCCAAGACGCGAGGCGACAGGCCGAGAAAGACGTGGACCGGTTAATCAAAGAATGGGAGGACAAAGAATTTCATAAACGGCAAACACAATTATTCTAATTAATGTAATATGAACAGGTCAAAGTTTTGTAAGGAATGTCCCCACCGATTTTTATGTGAGGTTCTTAAAGTGTACAAAGATTGTCCTAACAAAGGATCTTCTTTATGTTCAAATATTAGCGATATAGGTAGAAAAACTTTTAATACAATAATTTTTATTCAAAAAAAAGACATTTTTCTGAAATAAAAAATATATAACACACTAAATAACATTATATGAAACACAGATTTTTTTTTGCCTCGCGCTGCTGGTGGCAGTGGCAGGCTGTAAGAGCAAACAGAAGTTAGTCAAGTCCGAGTTTATCGAGAAACAGACCATCGACACGATACAAGTACCGGCCGAGCGATCCACGCTTACCGGTACTTTGTCGTATATACCCGGAACCGGAATTGTATTCACTGGGATAGACCAGAAACAGACGCCGGGGATCGAGACCTCCGTCTCCATCAGCGGCGACACGCTGAAAGTGGAAATACGGACACAGGAAAAGAATATCCCCGTCGTCACCGCCTCGACTACCGTAGAAAACAAATATGTGGAGGAAAAAGAAAAGAATGTATTTAAAAAGATCATGGAAGCAATAGGATTGATAATCGTGCTTTTTCTTGTCATTCTGCTAATTCGGATCAGTCCGAGAAAAGGATAAAAAAAAATTTTGATTGAAAACTTGTTACATTTGTTACATTTGTTACAAAATAGAGATAATAATATGATAATAAGGATATTATATAATAAAAAAGTTGTAACAAATCTTGTAACAAAATCGGAAATTGTAACAAATCGATTTTTGCGTTCCCGGATTGTAACAAATTTTTGTTACGAGAACATCTCTTGTAAAAAAGTTTGTTACACCGTGAAACGCTTTACACATAGGCTTTTTGAAAGATTTACCCCATCATGTAACAAATGTAACAGGATTTTCGCGCAAGTCACAGGATTTTTTTCGGGCAAAAAGAGAATATAACGATAAAAACACAAAAGATTTTCAATAGATTACATTGTTTTTCTCAATAAATTCATTAAATTTGAAAAATCGTAATAGCTTTATTATTAGCTATTTAAAAATTAAGTTGATTTTTGCAACTATTTTCGGACATAAATAAAACATAAAAAAAACAAATATCCATGCAAATCGATATTGTGACGAACAAAGAGATAGCGCGTCGGTTGAGGATCAGCGAGAGCAAAGCGTGCCGGTTGGTACGTCTGTATCGCGATGCGCATTCTTTGCCCAAATACTCGCCTGTCGAATGGGTAAAGTTCTGCGATTTTCTCGGTTTGGAAGTTAAACCGAGTTAAAAGACTGTCAAAAATTTCATAAATTGCAATTCTTGCAGCCTCCGGTAAGAAGATACCTATATTCGTTCCGCATTAAATAATATGTGCGAATGAATAAAGCGGTAAAATGGCTCGTAGGAGGTGGCCTCTTACTCTGGTTATACAATAAGTTTGCAACGGCAACGGCATTGATGAAAACGAACATCGAAGTCGTGGGATTCCGTTTTTTTTCTATCAAGTGGGATTATACCACGGTAGATATAGATTTCCAACTGCAAAATCTTTCGCAGAACAGGGTAGTATTGAACGGCATACAGTTCAGCCTGTATTTGAACGGTACGTTTGTCGGATCGTCGAGCCAAAGCCTCAATAATGTAGTCTTGGAATCTTACCAGACTGTGAAGGTACGGGCACGGGTAAGCCTGAAAACCTCTAAACTGCTTAGCCTCCTGAATGCTTATTTAGCCACGAACGCCAGCAAATACCACATCGATGTATCTATAAACGGAAGGCTCGGAGCCAACGGAACCAGTTACCAGTTTACCCCTTCTTTCTACGTGCGTATTCCTTCGCTGGTTTCCCTTGTGGAAATGATTAAGAACCTGTTTTCGAGCGGCGACAAAGTTACCGATGTCGCCCATGACAAAGACGCGGAAGTAACCGAAATAACCTCTACTACGGAATGATCGCACAAGCAGAACATAAAGACACGATAATCAATCGTCAGGGCAAGACGAAGGATATCATGCAGGCAGTCGTCGATTGCTACAACTCCGACTATGCACAAGTTCAGGATCTGGCCGATAACCTTCCGGGGAATGATACCCTTTCCCGTTGCCGGGCTGTTTTCGATTTCGTCGATAAAAACATCAAGTACCAGATAGACCCTTTGCAAAAGCAATGGATCAGAACCCCGGCAAGGTTATGGAGTGATGGCGAGGGAGATTGCAAGAGCTTTTCGATCTTTATTTGCTCGTGCCTCCGGTGCATGGGTATTCCTCACTTGTTCCGGTTCGCCGCTTATGAAGGGAACAGCGATCCTACGCACGTCTATGCGGTAGCCATCGACGAAAGCGGAAAAGAGATCATCGTCGATCCCGTTTATCGGGACGAAAACGGAAAAGCCGTCTTTAACAAAGAATGTCCATATACAAAAAAAATAGATATGAAAGGAACCACAGAAATAAGCCGGTTATCCGGTCCCGGCATCGGTTACTTCACCGAAACCGAAATGATCGAGATACAGGGCAAGGAATATTTGCCCCGTGTGGAGCAAGACTTTTTAATTAACCTGAACGCGTTGAATACCTTGTATAAGGGAGCCGTTGCAGCGAAAGACGAAGCATTTGCCAACCGTATAGAGAACCTTATGGACGTGGCGACGGTGTCTATTCTTTTATATGAATATTCGGAAGATGGATTCGGCGATGTCGAAAAGGGCATCTCCTGCCTCCGGGTGATGTACGACGAAGGGGCCTTTAACCAGCCTGTCGGCACGACCAACGAGCAACGTTCACAAGTAATGAATATCATGGTTAGTGCTATCGTACAAAAGTCTGCTAATGTGATAGCCAATGAAGAAGATATCGATTACCTGCTCGAAGCTACCGGTATCAGTACGCCGGGATTCGATGCTTCGGAGTTCCTCGGTAGCGATGTGGCTGTCGGGAGGGCTTCATTCCGCCAGATGAGAGCGGCATCCCTTTCTGGATCAAAACCAACACAGGCAGAAATTAATAAGATAGAACAAGCTCTTACAACCAATGCGGAATATTTTATGTACTCTTTTATTCCTGATAATAGAGTATCAGAGTTTTCGCATCTTCCTGTTGTATTAGAAAAAAGGGCTTATTATAAGGATTTCTATAACAAGCTGAATAAAAATAATGTATTAACGCAAGAACAGGCTTTGTCAGTTGTAAATTCGGCTATCTACTCCAAATATGGTTATAGTGGTCCCATTTTTTTAATTATGATTCGCGATGGAAAAATTCCTGTTGTGGGTGATGCTTCCTTTCTATCTATTATAACAGCTATTGCAGGATTAATATCTGCAATAGGAGCCCTTCTTTCAAAAATATTCGGAAAAGATGAAGATGAGATGAATGAGGAATTAAAAGTAAATGGACCGTCATCGACAGATGGACTCTTTACTGTTACAGATAGTAATAACTCATATCCCGATAACAGTACCACGGACAATCCCCTATTAGATTTCAGCCAGCCGACCGGCACAGTCGCCAGCTCGAATCTTCTCGGTATTCTACTGGTAGGCGGCGTATTGATGGCTTTGATATTCGGCGGAAGCGGCGACAAGAAAAAGAAGAAAAAATAACTTTTATAAACCCCTAAAAAATAAAGAAAATGGCAAAACAGAAAAAGTACCCCAAACAACCGAAGATGAAAAGCTCGGTAGAGGTTTGGAAACGCTACGAAGAACGTTGTCGTGAAGTGGACCGCTACAACAACGACCTCAAACGGAGGGAAGCGGAAAAGAAACGCATCATCGACAAAGTGCGTAAAATGAAGTAAGTAATTAACAGGTAAAAAAGATTGTTTTATGAAAAAGAAAACGAAAACGGACAGAATCGTTAAAACTGTCCTCGGTGGAGCCGCAGGCGGCGCCATCTGTCAGGTGGTGAAAGGGACCATCATGAAAGGAAAGAACACTTTATATACCGATTTGTGCTCTATCGCCATCGGTGCGATCCTTCCTTCCCTTGTGAAGATGGACGGTATCGGCGAATTGGGAGCGGGAATGATCGGTGCGGGAGCCGCAGGCGTGATCGCAAGCTCGGTCCCCTCGTTGGCCGGTACTCCGTTCAGCCGATTCAATAATGCCCTGTACGGTGCGAATGCGGCTTATCGCCAAAGCATTATTGGCAAGGGTCAAAAAAAAAATCAAAACAACGTCCTCATGTAAAAGGGGCGCCGTTTAAAAATGTCTTATTTTAAAACAAGGTAAATTATGAATAATCAATTTATAGCGCCTTACCTTCGCAAACGTTGGGAGGACGCAAGAAAAAAAGTGCAGACGCTGAGTCCCGAACTTTTCCCCCAATCTTCCTATCTTCGTATAGACCAGACTTTGGTAAACGGAGTAGGAAACTATGTTTTCGATCCCATGCGCCAGAACGGACAGCAGGGCACATACGGGCAGTTGTTGAACCGTAACGACTTGTTCCTTGCCTATGGCATGGGGTTGTTCCTGATTTACGAGATGACAGCCAATCCGGGAGCCGCCGTACTCGCCACTTCATTATCCGATCTCGTTGCCAAAGCGAAGGTAATGGGTTCGACCGACACGATCCCCGTAGATGTTCAATGCGTTTATGGCGGTTCGCTTCGTTTGCAAACCGGAACGACGGTAACATTCGAGGCTTTGGAAACCTCCATCTTCAACGTATCGCACCAAGCAGCCAACAGCGGAACAACCGATGCCGCAGTCGTATCGCTCGACAGTTCCGTACTCGACGAGATTTTCTATACCCCGGAAATGATCGCTTTCGCCGGAACGAAAGAACAGACTTTCAGTCTGAAATTCCCGTGTGCCAACACATCGGTATTCCAGCCGGCAAGCTCTCCGAAAGGCTCCGTAGGGTTGAGTCTTATTATGCTCGGCTTCCTCGTCAAGAACGGAGCACTGTTGCTCGAAAACTACAAGGGCGACGTGAACGACTTCCTCGCCCCCGCGTGATGATTCCATAATAGTGTCAGACCATCGATTTCCCGGAGTGTCCTCTATCTCCGGGAAATCTTAAAAAGAAAAGAAATGAGGGAATACGTTATACAGAATGTAGACTTTATACAATTAACTGTAAATCCGGGCGAGGATCGGGTTTATTTTCCCGTGTCTACCCATTTGCAGGGAAAAAAGGTTTTATATTTGGAAGTCCTTAATCCGGATAAGGGCTTGGACCTTTCCGGCCGATATCCCATTTTATCGCTCGATAGTTTATTTGTAACGCTGTATGATACTTCCGGGAATTTAATTATTGATACCCTCTTTATCAACTATTTCTCAACTCTCACAGGAAATGACTTGCCGAGAATAGACAGTGAGATAGATTGGGAAAGATCGTTTATTTCGGTCCCTGTTTCAGTCAAACAAACCTCTGTCTTGTTCTTTTCGGTATATATCGGATCGGAAAATCTTCCTGTCCCATCTCAAAAGAACTTATACAATCTAACCCTTCCTTCTGTTTCCGGAACGATGGAAATATCTCTTTTCCGAAAGGTTCAGGCGTTGAAAGAAGAAAAAATAACCGGTGTATATGCGATGGTCGGGTCTCCGACAGGTAAGCCGGATCAATTATTTGGATTCATAAACGGATATCTGTATTTGGTTCCGAAAGATAAAACCAGATATATCAATTACATTCCGTTACAATTTATATATGGAATGTCTCTTACCTCGATTTATGAAAACTATACACCGATTTCTTTGCAACGAAAATTCATAGATCCGGTAGAGATCGATTTCAACCGAAGCAAAATTTTGATACGATCCACGGACGAAACTATACAAACCCTAAATTTATCTTTCTATTATGAATAATATCGGTTTATCATATCTTCCCTTTACCGGAGCTTATTCCATTGTTGTGGATATGAGCCAAGCTAAACCCGGTGAGCGCGTGTATTTACCGGACACACCTGTTTTGTCCGATAAGTTTATTACCGGCGTTTTTGCCTTTTGGTCGTATGATGGTAATATACAGGACCCGGACGGAAATCTTATAGACGGAAACAGGCTTTACTATATGAATCTTACTCTGGTCGATTTGGAGAATGACGATTTTATATCGAATGTTCCTCTGGTTTATTTTTCCTTCGGAGGTCGTCAGATACCCGTAAATCGCTACCTCGTACTGCCGAACTGCTATATTACGAATAATTATGCTGCAAGCCCGGCAAATCATATCATGCTTACCTTCTTCTATACATCGAAGGTTGAGAATAATGTGCTTTCTCCGGTTAGAAAACTGAGAATCCAATCGATGGACATTCCCGTATATTCCAATTCGGCGAATAGATATTACTTACCGGATAATCGGGTTCTTGTAGATAAAAAATTTAGAAATATCTACTCTACATCGATTTTTGTAAACACGACGACCCCCTCTGTAAAGGAAATCGTAGCGCCGGATAATTCGTTTTTAACCCTTGTTCTGCGATCGGATATCATATTATACCGCTTCCCTGTATTATACCTTTCACAATGGAATTTCCCTTTTAAACTGAATATGGATAATCTGCAAGCCGATTTACCGAGTTCCTATATAGAACTCTCCCAAGATATTGCCCAGACGGTAGGGGATAAGGTCGTTTTCTTGAACTTTGAATACGAAGATTAAAAACTGACAGACTATGATACGCGGAAAAGAAAATCTAATCGAATGGGTGAAATCGACGCCGAATGTGAAACAGATACAGATTCGCACCTCTCCCGGCGCTGATGCTTTCCAGTTCCAAAGCGAGGAAGGCGAGAATAAAAAGACGATGGAAGATCGGCTATCCCGAACCCTCGAATATTTGGAGCCGGGAAAATATTACATCGAGATGTCCGACGGAAACTCCCGGAGAAACTGGTATCGGGATTACTTCGTGCTGGAAGATGATGTAACGTCCGTTTCCTCCCTGACGGGAGCGGCGAATATCGGCGGGGTTCCTTCCGATGAGGTGGACCGGAGAATCGCCGCGGCACTTGACGCTCAAAAGAAAGAGTTCCGTATCGCCGAGCTCGAATCGAAGGTAAAAGAGTATGAGGAAGAATTAGAGGAACGGGAAAGCCCTTTGCAGTCAGCGATCGGCCGTGTAGCCCCTTATCTTCCGGCTATTCTCGAAAGGTTCTTCGGGCGTCCGGGCATGCAGGTAGGAGTTGCAGGAACTTCGCAGCCTATCCGGGTTCCAGCTCCGGATCCGAATACCGACGACAACTCCCGGATATTGCGGATCGCCGAACGGCTGGCAGCCATCGAGCCCGATTATCTGAACCTGTTGGAAAAACTGTGTGACAAATTGGAAGAAAACCCCGCTCTCTTGGGCATGATTAAACAATTCGCTTGATATGAAATACAATCCTAACCTATTCAATAAAGGGGTATTTCCCCGATTTACCAGTGTGACGGTGTATGCAAAACCTTCGTATAGTTCAGATGTCCTGTACGAAATCAAAGGTTTTGCCGGAATGACAGACGGAAATTATGAAAATGTGGACGGCTGGAATTGGTACAGACTCGGCTCTATCGATGGCGTTCATGTGTGGGGGTGGGTGCGTGAGGATTATGTAGAGTTAAAGACGGTGGACCCTATCAATAACGAAGCGGCGCAATCTCAATTAAATCTTATTATAGAGAACGATAAAAATAGCATGATCAATCTATTAGTAGCCTCTCGTGGTTGTTCTATGCTTGAAAGTTCCGGTAGAAATGTATCTTCTATAAAAAATGAGATTCGCAATCTGTATATAGACATCGTTAACCGGAATAACATAATCGCGTCAATGCCCAACTTGGACGATAAGGTTTACGGTGAGCCTGTTTTAGATAAATTCGCTTCTGACCTTCGGAATATCGTAACACAAAATGCGGTAGGTATAGCGTGGGTTCCCGTACTTGTTATTGCTGCCATAGTTTCGCTTTCATTGGGTGCAGCGTATTATGTCTATGACAAGACTAAGACTCTTGCTTCCAATTCGAATGTTTCCTACAAGGCATCGGATAAAGTTGTCAAAGAGGTTTATTCCAGTCTGACCGAAGAACAAATCCAAATATTGGAAGACGATATAAACCGACAGATGAAAGGAGCTTTTACAACTGGGTATTGGAAAAGTGCTACCGATATAACATGGTTTTCTATACTGAAATATGGAGCCATTGCCGTAGGTGCTATTTGGGTGGTCAAGTGGATTAAAAACAATTTTTAAATTATGGCAAATCTATTCAATCCAGCATATATCGATCCAAATTCATATATCAAATTTCTAACAAAAGAGGAGTTGGAAATATGGTGTAGTAATGCTGTGCATCCACCTCTCAATACTCAAAATTTCAAGATAAATACTTGGAACTATAATTACAATACCGTACCACTTTTAAAACCGGAGGATTTAGTACATGAATGGCCCGGCTCTTCTCCGTATTGGGAAGAATTAGAAAGTCATTATAAATCTGCTGCAATAGGATATTCCAAAGAGTTGCAAGGTATATCGGTCGGTCGTCTTTGTACCTTTTTATCATTGAGGGCGCGCCCCTCGAATGATGCTTTCTCTGTATTCAATATGCACATGAATCAATTTTATAAACATTCGAAAGAAAATGAGGGGCATAAAACCGATACAGAGTATACATTTCGATTTCCTTTGGTTTTGACCGGTCAATTCATTGATATGCCTGATGGACGTTGGCATTATGTGTATGTTAAAGAACATATTCAATTAAATACTGTATTTTGGTATTGGCGATATCTTCCAAGACCTGAATACGAGACATATAAGGAGCTGTATGAATGGACAAAAGAATTTATGGGATTTGTCACTCCCGAAGATTTTGAATCAATTCTTAAAAATTATGAGGTATTTAAATTCGGATTTGTTCGTGAAGATCTTATATCGTTCTATGAAGATTATGAAATAAATGGACAAAAAGTAAATATATCATTTCGTCGAGAGATATACGGCCCAAAATATGAATATCCTATGTTCTACGATTATGATTATCAATATAGTTATAATGCTGAAAATGGTTATTCGTATCTTTATATATTGCTTCCCGGATCTTTTTTGAGAGGGGACAAACTTGATTATCCTTTAACGAATGTTACTCAAAGGATATACAAATGGAATCCTGACATAGATAGTCATTTAAGAATTAACGCTTACCCCAATGGAGGCGACCCCAATTTTATGGAGGATTGGGCCGACGAAATCAAAGCCAATATGGATATCGAGAACGGGACTTCGGACCATAACCCATCTACGGAAGTCGTCGAGAAAAACGTATTGGCCGGAGCCGGTGTATTGGCTCTCGGTCTGTTGTTGTTGAAAAATAATATGTAGCGTATGGAACGGAAAGACAGAAAAAAAAGAATCATCATGCCGTCCCGGAATAATACCGTGCTTCAATCCCCGGAAACCTCGGACGATGGCGCCCTTGACGGTGGAGGATTCGATGACGTGGTAGTCACCGGTCAGGATTTGCGCTGGAAGAAGTGGGCCGTTGCGATCGGAGCGGTAGCCCTCGTTTGGTTTTTAGTCATTCAGGAAGAATAACAATATAAATAACTATGTATCATGTGGTTCGAAAATAAAGTAACAAGCAATAAGGAAGCATTCTTGCAGAAGGTACGACTAATCTGCGCAAAACTGGGTATAGAGCCCGATTGGCTTATGTTCGTCATGAACTCGGAAAGCGGTTTGAATCCCGCTGCTTATAATCCGAATGGCGGAGCGTCGGGCCTTATCCAGTTCATGCCGGACACAGCGAAGGGGTTAGGCACGACGACCGAAGCCCTTCGGAAGATGTCGAATGTCGCCCAACTCGACTACGTGTATAAGTATTTTTATCCGTATCGGGGCAAGATGAGCTCTTTGTATGATCTTTACCTCGTTACCTTCTTTCCCGCCGCTCTCGGCAAGCCGGACAGCTATGTGTTGCAAACATCGACACTCCCGGCGAAGGTAATAGCCGACGCAAACCCCGGTATCGATTTGGATCACGACGACCGGATCACCGTCGGAGAATTTAAGAGGTGGATTGATCTAAAAAAAAAAGTATGGGGTTAGAAACTGGTTTCAACGTATTTGTCATTGCCGGCTCCATCATTTGCGCCGGTATAATATTGTGGTACATTTTTAAACGAGATAACGATGATTAGACCTCTAAAAATCATATATAAGAACACGATCCGAACGTCGAACGGGACGATCGAGAACGAGGGCACGAATTCCCCGTCGATTATCATATTCCGTAATCAAGGCACATCGATTGCCTATGTATTGGGAAATGTGAAGATATTCCCCGGCGAATCGTGGCAGTTGAAAAACGATCCCGGAATCGTGATCGAAAACAGCTTTACGGTGACATTCGACACCTCGGTTCCCGGATTGGAGAACAATTTAGCCGTTATTCGCGGATATTATAAAGATTAAAAACATTTCTGCTATGAACGAATATCAACCCTTAGATCTCAACAGGAACCCGATCGGGGTTTTGCAGCCCGGTGGGAACATTACGTTAGATGAAAGTGAAAACTTCGAAATTACGGAGTCGGGGATATACCGGATATTTACCGAGTCCGGCACTAATGGTATTGCCGAACTCGAATTTGATATGAACGGAACTATATCTAATGTATATAGTACAGTTGGGACAATAGAATGTTTTTATATTTCGAAAGGTACAATTTTTTATCCTGTATCTGGTTCCTTTCGTGTTACTAAAATGATTTAGCCATGAGTTTAGGAAGATTGGGATTGATACAAGCCGGGCAACCATCGAAACAGTGCCCCACGTTGGCGGAGATGACGGCTGACGCCACGGCCACGGCTGCCGATATCGTCGAGGGAAAGACGGCGTATGCACGAGGCGAGAAGTTGACGGGCACACTCGTACCCGTTACCAAAATCGACGTGGCGGCGGAGGGGATTAAATTCGCTTATTCTACGTTCGAGGAAGTACCGGAGATATTCGATTTCTCGAATGTGACGGACGCAGCAGATTTACTATCTTATAATAATAATCTTAAATCTATCCCAGAGAGCGTTGATTTTTCGAAGATTACAAATGCACATGGAATTTTTGCGTTATGTAGAAATCTTAAAATAGATATAAATTTAGATTTCCTGTCATGTCTGTATTTTTCTTACGCCTTCCAAAACTCAGGTATTCTATCTGTCATATCCATATCTTCTCCTGTTGCTAACATGGTACAATCTATGTTTGCGGGATCAGCCATTAAAAGCGTATTATCCATTGATTTTCCTGTCGTTAAGACGGCTAACAATTTTTTTCAAAATTGTAATTCACTGGTAACGGTACAGGGGCTGAATATGCCTGCTTTGACTTCTGCGAATGGATTTTTGGCAGGTTGTAATTCCTTACAATCTATTGACAGATTTGATTTCTCTAATATGACTTCTGCAATCAATATGTTTCAAGATTGCTCGGCTTTGTCGTCGATCGGCGATGTGATCTTCTTACATACTGCTCTATCGCTGGCAGATTCCCCGAATATCGACGAAGCTACATTAAAATTGTTAGGAGGATTTGCCTATGCTGCCGGAGAAAGCGGTGTAGCTCCTTTAAAAACTTTGGGACTACCGGCTGCTGCGTTGACATTTAACACGGCGGCGCAAACCTTCTTAGAATCGGAAGGTATCATAGCGAAACTGACGGAGGAGAATTGGACGGTTAATTTCGCCGATTCAATGTAAGGGAGAAAAGAACTCAATCAAACAAAACCACATAAAAAACAAATACCCATGAATATAGAAGAAAAAACTTATCAAAAGATTACTCCCGCAGCGGAAGGTAATTACCTGACTACCTACAAAGAAGGCGATGATATAAAGACTTACGAAGGTGTAAAAGCGATGTACACGCCGGCGGGCTTCGACGCTTCAACCGTGCGGGAGATTACCCCGGAAGAACATCTAAGCTATCATGCAGCCAAAGAACAGGCTTTGCAAGAGGAAACAGAACAGGGAAATAATGCTTAATAACATATATATGCAGGAAAGAAATGTAATCTCCGGCATGTTGGCCAGTTGGCTAACCTCGTTTATCGAGTTCGTCGAGCCGGTGAAATGGTTCATCGTGGCCGCTCTCTGTTTGATTATCGCCGATTTCAAGTTTGGGATAGAAGCCTCCAAAAAGAGAGGCGAAACTATACGGAGGAGTCGTGCTATCAGACGCACCGTCAACAAAATGATCGATTATATATGCTGGATATTGGTAGCTACCAGTTTCGGGGCGGCATTCGGTCAACCTTTCGGGATTCCCATACTTCCGGCGATTGTCCTGTTCGTGATATACGGGTGTGAAATAAATTCTTGTTTTAATAATTACTTCGAATCGAGAGGCAGCAAGTTTCGGATCAATATCTTCAAATGGTTCAAGAACAAGGCCGACATTATCGAGCCGGAAAGAAAGAAAAACGTATAATAGGTTGCATAATAGAACGGTACGATATATATTTGCAGTAGGATTACAGATATTTATATAACAATAAATATAGAGCGTGCGAAATCACCTAAAACTACCCTGTGTGAGCGTGATCTCCTTAAACTAAAAGAAACGAAAGTAAGAACGTATTTAACGGAACTACCTGAAACACGAAAATGAAAAAGCCGGTCAATCACCGGCTTTTCTATTTTGACTTGTCGCAAATTTTGCGATAACTGGATATTATAGATTGTTGTATATAAGTTCCGGCGGAATAGCCGATATTTTCGAGAAGGCGAAAAGTTTCTTTCCCAAGTCTTTCAGCGAAGCGCCTATATGGTAGATTTCCCCATCGATGATTAGGAACCGATCGTGCGCCTTCGTGTATAATTTGACCTTTACAGGCGAATATTGGGCGTTGAATCGCTTGATGTCGAGCTCCAATTGCGGAGTGATCTTATCCGTATAAATCACCACCGACACCGATTTTCCTCGTTTCCCGAATAAAGTAAGGACAGATTCGTCTATGTAGTTGTCGAAAAGGACGATACTTTTTCGGGCTGACTTGACAAGATCACAAACGAATTTGTAGGCGTCGAATATCTGGCCGGCAAAAAATATTCCTTCTATCGGTGGTAAGGAATGGCGGACGAAGAAGTCTATTTTTTCGGAATGGGCCGCAACTGTTTTTTCGAGTGATTCGATTCTTTGGTTGATGGCATAACCTTTCAGCATGTATTCTTTCAGGACTTTGTTCGCCCACTGGCGGAACTGCGTACCTCTTTGACTCTTTACCCGATATCCGACAGATATAATCACATCAAGACTATAAATCTTCACCGGTTTGTCTGAATTTGCAATGTGCAAAAAATGCACATTGCTTTTTTCGTCTAATTCTTTTTCTTTAAATACATTGTTAATATGCCTTGTAATAACGGTTCTTTCACGTTGGAATAACTCTGTTATCTGTTGTTGTGTCAGCCATACGGTCTCATTTTCCAAACGGACTTCCAGACTTACAGCACCTTCCGGCTGGTATAATACGATTTCACTCATTTGTTCCATATCTGAATAGTTTTTGCAAATGTACATAAATAATTAAAAAACAGTGTCGAACTTCTGAATAATGGGATTGGCTTGCTCGATGTCGTGCGGCGTATATATATCCGTGATGAGAATCGAGGAATGCCGGGCTTGATCCCGGACCGATATGTTATCGATCCGCGCCCGTAACATCGAAGTCACCCCGGTATCTTTCAACGAATAGAATTTGTATGATGCAGGGAATCGAAGATTTTTTCGGACGTAATGCGTCCAGTAGTCCCGAAATTGTTTCTCGCTTCTCCATTTCGGGCCGGGGGTAAGACCATCGGAAAATAAGTAATAATCACTCGGATAAGAGAAAGAACCACAGTCTATCATCAACTCGATAATTTTCCGATTGATAGTCAATACAGCATCTTTATGATTTTTTGTATAGTTGCTGTGGAGTAGGAGAGTACCGGCCTTTACATTAAAGTCGCCGATACGAATATAACTTATCTCTTTGGGACGTACAAAACAGTAGAAAAGAATATAACAAGCCAGTAGAAAACGTTTGTTTTTGGTTTTTAGATACTCTTGCAAACGGATCAAATCGCTTTCAGAAATGACTGTGCGCTGTTTCTTTATGGAGCGTTTAGGGATAAGATCTATTCCGTCCGTAACCTTTTTATCGACATAGCCATGTTTGAGTAGATATCCGGCAAAAATTCGTAACCATGAAAGATAGTTATTCCGGGTTTGTGCACTGTTTTCTCTCTCAATGTAGATATGCTCGATAAACTCGTTTATATACTCCCGATTGAATTGATATATATAAGTAATGGGAACTTTTAAAGAAGCGTTATAGCGAACGAGGTTTCTAAGGTAAGAAATATATCCTATGTAGGTTTCTTCCCTCAAAACGCCATCAGTACGCAATCGAGTAATATAATTCCTGTATTTATCCGTAGCTTCTGAAAATAGAGCCAGTCCTTTTGAATGACATTCGTTAATCCACGGATTCCACCCCCGACGGAGCTGTTCATGAATCCGATTGATTAAATCGGCGGCGTATTTTCTTCGATCTGAAATTTTGGGTATGTGATTGATCTTGATTCTTTTGATTTTAAGTTTTCCCGCAATGGGACAAAAAGCGTAGAATCCTACATACCAATCGTTACCGGTTTTCCCGGTATAAAGTTTTGGAGGCGTATAGGAAATTACCTCCGAAATCAGGGAATTTTTTTGAACAGACATTTTTTTTTAAGAAGAGATTATTTTTCAAATCTCCCCTTGATTAAACATCTCGCATTTCTCTCCCGGTCATATTTAAACGACCATACCTAACAATCTAATAAATAGTTTGTTAGGTATAAAATTGTCGGGGTAGCGGGATTCGAACCCACGACCCCCTGCTCCCAAAGCAGGTGCGCT
>ENA-OXOB01000241-OXOB01000241.1-human-gut-metagenome-genome-assembly--contig:-NODE-241-length-19564-cov-76.082_pt1 | contig 19564 bp, 20 predicted proteins | sample MGYA00249744_ERZ652497 | MGnify/ENA primary metagenome ERZ652497 (study PRJEB26925, sample SAMN05826889) | human gut metagenome | biome: ENVO:2100002; feature: ENVO:00000062; material: ENVO:00002003...
GTCTTAAACCATTGCTGTCGATGTAATTTGTAATTGCCATTGTCTTATCCTTTTGTTTGTATCACAAACATAAGAAAAATTTTTTGAAGTGAAAAATTTTTTGATTGAAAAATGAGAAAAAAGTTGGGACCCCTATTTTGGGGTCCCGGGAATTAAAACTGTTTGAACTCGTAGTGGTTGAGTTTATGCTCCGGGAGCTGGAATTTCATATCCCCCATGTCCAACCCGGTTCCTATCATATTTACGAACGGGATTCGGCTGGTGATGAAGACCTCCATCTCGGATCCCCCGTGGGTCCTGTACCTATTAATAAGTACGTGCTCCTCCGTGAGGGGGTCAAACCTGTCTTTTACATTGGTTGCCCATTTCCTGGTCATCCCGTTTTTCAGTAGGATGGTCCTGAGTTCCGTCATGGTGTAGCAGAAGGTGTGGACTCCGTTGTTGAAGGTAAGGCTGAATGCCCATTTGAACTGCCCGGAGGAGAATTTGTTGATCTTGAGTTCGAGTCCTTGATTGTTGGTGTAGGTGATAGTTTTTATATTGTAGTTTGTTTTTGTTTACCCTACAAATACAACACTTCTGCTGCAAATACTACGATAAAATGCTGGAAAAATAGCAGAGAAACAATAAAATTTCTTATTGTTTCTCACCTAAGTGATTGATATTCAATTGATTAGGTCCCCAATTCTCCTCCCGAGAAACAATGTAAACAATGTTTCTGTGCACTCTATTTTGTGATTTCTCATTTCCTGAATTGGTCATAATCTCCTCTCATATTTCCTATTCAGGTCTTTCTCCTAAATTATTGTTTACATTGTTTACAAGGGCCTAAATCATTGATATTCAATCGATTATCGAGAAACAATGATTGTTTATTATTGTTTCTCATTGTTTACTGCTGTTTTAATTTAAGTGATTGATTATCAATGATTTGGGATTTTTTCCATTGGAACAATAAACAATAAACAATAGGGGTCCCCCGGATTTTAGGGGGGGGGCTGTCGAGATTTTTGCCAATAAACAATGGAACAATGGTTTGACCAACTTTTGGGGCCGGGGGTCCTCCTGATTTGTAAACAATGGAACAATAGTTTCATCAACTTTTTTAGGGGGGGCTTATCCTCTTTGAGAACCCATATTCCCTACCATTGTTTACTGCTGGTCCCTGCCACGGGGGCCAATATCCCCGGCTTGGGGACACAAAAAACCCGGGCTCCCCTAAGCCCGGGACGGAGTAGTTTCCTAAAATTTCCAGCTAAAGCCGACCTCATACCCCGATCGGGTCAGCTCGAAGTCCCGCATATAGGATATATCTACTCCGAAATTCCTGTAATATATGCCTCCCCCAACCCCAACCTGCCCGAAGGAGTTAGCCGAAGCTCTCAGAAAGGGGGACCATTTCCGGGACCTCGTTTCTTTGATCTGTTCTCGGACGGGGGTATACTTGTACGTAAGATGCTGGAGAGTGTTGTATTGGACTGTAGCCTCCCAGTCAAATTGGCCAATTTTGGGATCTTTGAAGAATGTTCCAGCGTATTTCCTGGTCGTATTCCAGTCCAACATTGTCCTTTTTACGCTCTCCAGAGTATCCACCTCCTTTTTGTCCTCCCCAAAACCCCCTCCATTTGTGATTTCTGGGGGTGTTTGGGGAACCTTTTCCTCCTGGCCCTTATAGATATATATCAATTTGATTGGATTCCTAAAACCCTCCCATTTTGGAACCAAATCCGGGACTTTGACCTCCCCCTGAATTGGGGGTAAATCGACGTACTTTATAACGGTCTTTTCCTCGACTGTTTTACGCCCGATTATAAAGCCTATACCTACAAGAACTATTGTGCAGAGTACTCTCTTTAGTAAGTCCATATCGTGTCCTGCGGGAGGGTTTTAGAAGCATCTACGTGGATAAAATTCCCGTCGATGCCTATCCTCCGGATCCGCAATGCAATGGCTGCCCGGAGGATCTTCATCCGATTGGGGCCCGAGGCACACCGGATGTCCACTGCCAAACCTTCTGTGTGAGCACTGTTGCCGGACCGTCCTTTGGCCTTATCGTGTTCTTTGGAACGATAAGCACAATTGAGGACGAGAGGGATGCCTGCCTTTTCACGGAGGTCATCCAGGAGATCGAGGAAGTCCTGGTCCATGTCTTCGATGGAGCAAGCCGGATTGCATCGCTCGAATTCTTCGGGCTTAAAATACTTACTTGTCTTCATGGCATTCAAAGTCTATTTGAGTCTTCTTGCTGACCGATCTCTCCATGTATGACCGGAGAGCTCTGAATATGGGGTGATTCGAAATGATTGCGGAGTTCTCCAGAAAGCTCCAAAACTCAGTCCCGACCACAAAAGCAGCGAAGAAGTTGGCAAGGCCGAGACCCCCCAAGTTCGGGAGGACACACACGTCAAGCATGTAGGACATGCCGATACCGATAATGCTGAGACCCAACTTCCAACACGTGTCCCACATTTTCTCGCTTTTGAACACATATTTTCGATGGGCTCGTTTGTGGCGCTTGTAGTCAGCAATATTGCCAGTTATGAAGTCGACGATAACGGCAATACAGACACAGAGGATAAGGACCTGGACCGGAGCTAAAAGCCCCCAAAACCCTACAATGCTCCCGCATATCCATTTTCCCGCTCTCATGACTTCCTCCTTCATATCTGTTAAACTTATAATTTATTATGTCCTATAATCATTTTACGAGACGGGGACTCCTTGTATTCAGTACATGGAGTCAGTAACCGCAGAGCTTTAAGGTGATTTATAGCCTTCTCGAGGTAGGCTTCCCCGATGTTCCGTGCTTCGTTCGAGCTACGGACGATTATGTTGTCTTCTACTCGAGTGCTGAATTCGCTATCTTTGTACCTCACACCGAAGGCAGTGGGGTTGATTGGATTGTTGACGATGAATCGGGAATACGCAATGTATGCAATGGCGATCTTGAGTCCTTCGCTTCGACCATCCCCGGAACAGCCACCATCATAATACCCGCCTTCCATGGCGGCAGTGTACTGATCTTTTGTAATGGTTACGTCCCCGTATTGGAAAGGACCGGGGCCGGAAAAGTCTGTCTCGTCGAGCCATCTGTAGAGATTGGCTCCTATGGCATCCACCAGTCTGAGAGTCTCAGCCTCCCGGATGTATGGCTCCAGTCTGGCCGGATCGTTGATGTTCTCGGCTATCGGCCGAACATTCCGAAGGTCGTTAGAGTTGAGTATCATCGGGCATGAGTTTTATAATCTCCTCGTCATAAAGCCCATAAATGAGCTTGAGCATGTTTCTCTTCTGAACAGTGGAGAGCATCTGGTCCCGGATAATCTCCAGTACCTGAGTCATGTTGTCCTTGCCAATTCTGTCTGCTATAGACTCGCCGGCATTGTAAGTGAGAGACTGAATAGCGAAGTCGGGATTTTCCAAAGGAGCCCACCAGTACTCAAAGATCGATACGAAAGTCTCCTCCAGCTGCTGACGCTCCCGGACTGTAACAGAGTTGTAGTACTTGTAGGCATTGGTCATGAGATCAGCCCCAAAGTTAGCCCCCACGTCAACAGCTCGAAGAATGGGAGGCTGCTTGAAGGCTTGACCAATGTTCTCCGGGATGACTCTCTGCGTTACTTCGAATGCTTTGTCATAGTTCTCCCCGGAGAACCTTATGAACTGGGGCACTTCATCTTTTGACTTGCACTGGATGTACCACAATTGTGAAGTGTTCTCATCTCCTTGAAATTTGTTAAGTTCTTCTTGGGTCTCATTCACTTGAGACTCATCTTGAGTCTCGTCCTTGATGTCTACCAAGATCCCAGCTGACAAGAAGTTGGAGCATGCGTTTCTACCGGCTACATTGGCAAGTGCTTCCTCAGTTCTCATGTCCGTCATCTCAGCGATGAATATGGGGATTGGGTAAGAGGGGCTGCCTTCCGAGTCCCCGGAGAAGTAGAGGATCTGGCCATTGTAGTTGTCCCAGCCGCCAGCCTCTTCCACCTGGTTGAGAATGACCTCCGGATCCGGGTTGAAGAGGTGAAACCACTCAATGTCAGACGGTGACCACCGGGACCTCGTCTTGTCTCGGTGACCCCAATCCGGATGGTATGCCGTCCGGCCAATAAACCCATTATCATCCGCCTTCTCCAGTCGGAGGGATTCGAATGGGATGTGGTGGATCGAGCTGACTCGGAAATTCATGTTATAATTAACATGAATTGCAAATCCATGCCACACCGTAAAGTCTTTGCAAACCATGCGGAGGATCTTGTCAAGCTTCTCCCCTTCTTTGTTTACCCGTAATCTGTAAATGCTGGGATCTTTGAATCCGTGACCGTATACGAAGTCATTGTATATGCTCAAGCAGGCATTGCCGGTCTTTGAAGCCTGAACAATCTCGCTGACCGTCTGGGGGAAATCATTGGTATCTCCGTATGTCTGGATGCCATATTGCCTCCAGTCCCGGGATACGAACTGAGGAGCTGATTTGATCTGTGCAACTTTCATACTGGCGTAATTTTAATAGTAGGAGGGACGGGAAGCGACCCCGTCCTATTACCAGTCCTATTTGGACCCTCCTTTTTTGGCTCCCTTCTCGGGAGTTTCCGAAACGGGATTGACTACACGATTGTAAGCCTCTTCGATCTCCCCGGCAGACATTTGCGAGTCTGCATAGGCTTCTTTGATGGCTTCCAGATCCATCCCGGCGTCGATGAACTCCTTCACCTCGGTGTCGATGTCGGCGGGATTCTCCTCGGTCTTCTCCTCGGTCTTCTCCTCGGTCTTCTCCTCGGTCTTCTCCTCGGCGGATGCCGAGTCGAGAATGGCATGGATTGCCTCCATGGCTTTGGAGTACTCATCGAGCTTGGCGTTCAGCTCGATCTGTTTCTTGTTCAGCTCTTCGAGTTCGGCTTTGACAGAATCGATCTGCTTGCTCAGGACCTGAGCCTGACGCTTTTTGATTTCCACGTCCTTGTCCGGCATCTCCTTGCCATAACGAGACATGAATTTCTCCAGTCGGTCGTTCAGGTCTTCGGGAACTCGGGTGAAGTACGAGAGCGCATCCTTGTTGAATGCGATGTGGTACAGGCAGAGATCCTCCGTGATGTTCCTCGGGGTGAGGATCTTGCTGAACTCTTTGTTGATCGGGTCATGGAGCAGAGTCCCTGCTCTGAGTTCGTAATCGGGGTGTGCTACGTTTTTCATTTGTTGTTCTGTTATTCGTCTTAATGCTAAGTCGGCTTCGATCAGGCAGAAGCCGCATCGGGAAACTGACTTATTCAAAAAGTATCGAGAAAGTTCATCTACTTCTCGATGGAGAGCGGGATTTTTTTCCAATTCCAATGTATGGGCCCGATAGGCTTCGCCTTTCAGGGACCCATACTTGGATTGGTAAGCTCTCAGTCTTTCGAGCATGTCAGTCATGAGTGCTACGGTTTAGATCCTTTGATCAGAAGCCCGTTTACCATGAGGTCTGTGGTGGCTTCGTCCGTGTCGAAGAGGCTCATCGGGAGCGAACCTTCCTGAGCGATGGTGCCGTTGGCCAGAGTTACCTGGTATGCGACGCCGTCGGTCATTTCGGTAGTGACAGTGATTTCGGTGAGCTCCAGACCCGAGTCCCAGCCATACACCTCGTACTTGGTGTCCCCGTTGTCTCCGGTGTCGTTGTTCTCGACGATAGCGATGACGCGGGCATTGGTCAGGCCGTTTACGAACTTCTTGGCTGCTTCCGACTTCTTGAAGATTCGGACAACTACGTTGTGCTGGTGAGTCTTGAGGTACGTGCCAGCATTGATGGTGTCCGAGCCTACAGTTGCGTTGGGCAGCGAGTCGACTTCGTAACCAGTGGCACCGGTCTTAAGAATGAGCGAAGAGATAACGTTGTCAGTTACAACAGACTTCGATTTGTCGACGTCCGAGTAGCTGAGGAGAATCACCCTGGCGGTGGTGCCGGCGATTGCCGGCTTACCACACATCTGGTTGATGAATCCTGTTTTGATTTTAGAACAATCAAGTCCTGCCATTTTCTTAGATTTTTAAGGATTAGATACCTACCGAGAACAGATCCGGGTTAGTGAGCTTGGCATCCGCCCGACCCATGAGTTCTACGTAGACTACGCGGTCTTTGTATTCGTACCAGATCCGCATCTTCTCGAAGCTGTCGATTGCATCAACACCTATGCCGAGCACGCTCTTCGAGGTGAAGAGAATTCGATGGGGGTTGTTGAGCTTCGTGCCAGTGTCTTCCGACGTAGCGATGATCTTGTCCCAGATGGGCATTGCGATGACAGGGATGCCATTGAAGCTGAGAGCCTCCATGCCATTCAGCAGAGCCAAGCGAGCCGACTCGAGGCAGCAAGCGTCCATAAGAGACTGCTGATAGGCATCGTAGACCGACTGGGTAACGAGGATAAACTTGTCAGACTGCTGACGGAGCAGAAGCGGGGCACTGAACACGACCGACTGAATGTATTCCTTGGCCTTGTCCGGAGTAAGCTTCTGAGCTGCGTAAGATTCCCCGGCATTTTCCGTAATTGTTGCTCCGCGCTGGGACGGATTGGCTGTAGTCTGTGTGGTAATCTGTTTCCAGAAACCGTTGATGATGGTGAAGAATTTCAGGTCGAGCTCATCCGTAATGATACCGCTGTCGGCAACGTTCTTGGCGTCTTTGTCGTTGAACCAGAACAGGCGGTACCAGAAGTCCATAATGGAGCGCTCCAGAACCTCAATGACGATGTTCATGTAGTCCGTATCCGTGAAGTCCGGAATGTCGACGCCGGTGCGGAGAGAGTAAATAGTTGCCGACTGTTGGAGGTCAGTGTAACACTGGGACAGAAGGATCTCCCAGACACCGGGCTCCCACTTCAGCTTGCGGGTGTTGATGTTCCACGGCTGAGGAGTCGGGTTACACCCGGTGTTGACCACGCCGACCATGCCGCCCTCGCCGATGTAACCCACCTCGGTGTTAGTGACGATGTCGGGGAAGACTGTGTGAATGGAGTTGATGTCAGGACCCTGAATGGTGTCCTCCATAATCATCTCCGAGATTGCCTGAATGACACGTCCACAAAAAGTGAACTTGTCCATGTCAAGAAATCCGCCATTTTTAGCTGCCATAGTTCTTAAAGTTTTTGAGTTTGACTACTTGAGAATCTTTTTGGCAGCGTTGACCTTCTGGAGCTTTTCGCGAGCTTCGTTCTTGAGGTCAGCTGCCGAGGGTTCGGGCTTCTTGCCTCCGGGCAGAACCGTCTTGCGGTTCTTCGGGCGGTAGTTGCTACCACGGAGGTTGCGGAGTTCGTTCTCCTGCTCCTTGATGAGGTTCGTTGCCTCGTCGAGCATCGCCTCCAGTGCTTCAACGCGGTCCTCGAGAGACTCGGTGTCCTCCATCTCGATGCTGGTGACGATGTTGTCCTCGACAGTAACCACCCGACCGTCTTCCAGAACGACAGTGCCCGACGTCTCGCCGTTGGCGAGAGTTGCCTCTACACCTTCGGCCAGATTGTCCTCTTCACCTACGGTCTGGAGAACGACCTGACCCTCAGCATCCAGATAGTCGAAGTTGGCGGGAGCGCCTTTCTTGCCATTCCGGAATGCCTTGACTTTGCTCATGAATTTTTCATAAGCGCTTTTTTCGTTTTTTGCCATAGCATTAAAAATTTGGTTTGTGTTGTATGAATTGATTTTGGAAATGAATCCCAAGTCAAGAAGTGATTTGGCATCATGGATGCGTTCCTCATGCATGACATTGCGGAGCCGTTCCCGGTCCTGACCTGTTCTCTCGACATACACGTCAAGAATAGCCTCCTCCTCCAGAGCAAGCTCCTCGGCAATGCTACGAGCATCGTCGGAAGTGAGCCAATCCCCGACCGGCATGTATACCCGATGGATGAGTGCCCGGCAATTCCTGTTTGCCGACCGGTTCTCTGCCGGAGCTGCCAACAGGATGCACACTGCCATCGAGTGGCATCCCCCGACAATATTTGTATATATCGTCCTCCCGCTCATGCGAAGAAGATCGTAAATCTTGAAGCCCTCCTCAACAGAGCCCCCGTCACAGTCAATGTTGATGCACACCTCCTGTTCGTCGGGGTGTTCATCAAGTACCCGGCGGAAGGTCTCCACGGAGCAGATCTCTGAGGTCCCCCCCCAAAGCTCCATCATGACCCGATTCTCTTCGGAGTCAATTGCGCCTTTTAAGTTGATGAATATCATGTGCCAAATTATTTCGATACAAATATAGTTATTCCTAATAGATATTGAAATCCTATTTGTGCTGGGCTATTTAAAAATTAGCCCGGTCTTGAATCTGCACGTAGTTAGCATCTTCCCTCCGAATATCTTCGATTGTAGCAATCACTCTCACCTGGCCAAATGCTTTTTGAATTGCCCTCTCCATGTCAAGCCGATTCATAGGTTCCGACGCCTCAGCGAATGATCGGATAGCATATCCCCCGTCCGATCCAACTTTAGTGAACGGTACTCCGCCACCGAGTTCGTTTATGGCTGACAGAAGAGGCAGGAACATGCGGCTCGACTTCTTGTTAATGATGGTCTCGCCTCCTTCCGCCTCAATGTGCACTCCTCCAGCGGCATGACTGGGTCCCTCAATGTATTTACCTCTTGCGGCTTTCGGCAGAGGAGCTGCCCAAAGAGCTGCCATCTGAACTGCTCCCAAAGCCGCAGCTGCTGCAATGAACGGGATAGCCAAAGGGAATCCCATTTTAGCCGATGCCATGATGGAGATGGCAGTATTGATGCCAATCTCGAAGGATCCCATTGCCCTCTCCCGGATAGCTTGTTCCCGTTCGATTTTGGCCAACTCCTTCTCCTTCTGTTTCTCCATCTTGACTTTCTTCTCGTTGTACTGGGCCTCCGTGATTTGGCCATTAGCGTACATGTTTGCCAATGCCTGCTCCTCCCGGCTGTATTGTTCTTCTACCTCCTGAGCCCGGCGCTCCCCGAGAGCACTGGCCAAGTCATTGAAAGCATTAGCAAAGCCGGATGCCATTTCGGCATACTCCTGGAGCTTCTCGATCCGTTCTTCCCATAAAGCCTCCTCGTTCTCAGCCATCTCAAGTTGGATCTGAGCAATGGCGTCCTCGTTTCCTTGAGCTGCTGCCAACTCTGCCTCCAGATACCTTTTCCTGATCTCATACTTGGACTTGTGATTTAACTCGGCTTGAGCGAGCTCCTTGTCGAGGTCCATTTGCTGGAGACGAAGATTGTTGGCTCGGAGCTGGGCCTCCTGCTCATAGATTTTCTCCCCGGCAGCTTTCCTGGCTTCGATTTGCTTCTGGAGCATCTCATTCTCGAGCTCCAGCTTCTCCCTTTCGTTGTCCGCTGCCTTCGAGAGGTCCTCGGCATACTGTTCGTTTAGAGTTTGGTTGAACCGGTCAAGTTGCTGTTTGGTAGCGTCCTCGCGGATCTTTTTAATTTCATCCTGGAGGTTTTGTTGGATCTGTTTCTCGAGTTCGGCTCTGTTGACCAGGAACTGCTCATAAGCGGCATACTCTTTCTGGTATTCCTCCTCGCTCATACCTCTCACGAACTGGGGAGACTGAATGTTGGCCAGCTCCTTCATGGCGTCCTGGTACTTCTGAGTAACCTGAGCAATCTGCATATCGACTGTGCCTCCGGAAGCTACAGCCAATATGTTTGCTCTCACCCCCGCAAGGTAGTCATTGAGCTGTTTGGCTTGGTTCTCGTAGAACTGCTTGTCAGACCGAGCCATGGCATTCAGAGCCGTCTGATACTCCTTATTAGTAATTTTGCCGTGAGCTTTCTGGAGAGCCAGACGTTCCCGGGCTCCATCCTGAGCTGCCTTGTAGAGCTTTTTCTCATACTCCATCCGGATGGCAATGTTCGTAGACTGGAATGTTGTTTGGAACCTGAGATCGTCTTCCCGGATCTTCTGCATGGCTTCCGAGTTCTTCAAAGCAACCTCCAGAGCCTTATCGGCAATGGCCTGCTGAGCCTCCCGGTTGGCTATTGCAGTCTCAAGAGCCAAGTTAGCAATTGCGGCTCCTTCATTCTCGACTGTCCGGAACAGTTCTTGGTATCGGCCTTTCAAATCGTCGAGTTCCTTTTTGGCCTCCTTGTATTTGGCCAAGCTTCCTGACCATGTGTTGAGCTCCTCCTCCTTGGCTGCAATCACCTTCTTCAAGGAGTCGAACTCATCCATTGCAGCCATCTGTCTTTGACGAGCTGCACTCATCTCAATCTCGCGGAGCTTGTTGGCTGTTTTGAGCTGAGCTTCGGCGATCTGTTCCGACGTGGCATGATTGGCTTTGAGATTTTCTATTTCTCTCTTGCCCCGGATCTCCTCGGCTTTGGACAGAGTGTTCCGCTTGGTCTCGATCTGATCCAGTACATACGTGGAGGCTTCGGCAGCTCGATTGTATGCCTCCATTGCCCGGGTTGCTCTCTCTTGAGCTTCCGTGTTACTGTTAAATGCGTTCATAAGAGCAACCACTCCAGCCACCAATCCGCCCACTGCTGCTGCCACCAATACAACGGGGTTGGCAGCCAAAGCCGCGTTCCAAAGCCATGTGGCAGCTGCTGCTGCTTTGGTGAGGATGTTGCTAGCTCCTTGTACGGCATTTTTAGCAGCTATCGCTTTCGTCTCGGCGAGAGTCTGGTTGATGCCAACCAGCTGAACCAAGTTAGATGCAGCTCGATAAGTGGCTTCGGTCTTGGAGAGAGCTGCTTGGAGAGAAGACAAAGAGGAAAGAGCCGTGATGATGGTTATCATCTTCGTCATGGTAGCATTGAGCTCCTCGTTCTCGCTCCCCAGTACCTGAGTGGCTGTGGTCCAAAGGCCCCATACGGAAGTCAAAGCTGACGTGGCGCTGGTAACTGCCTGTATGGTTTCAGTTCCTTTACCAACGTTGGATATAGCTGTATTGACCAGGTCCTCAGCTCCTTTCAGTTCACCGGCTCGATTAATCATCTCCTTGAACGTCTCAGAACTCGTATCCCCGGACTGAGCCATCTGGATGAGTGTCTGGGTAAGGTCGGAGAGTTCCTGCTTGAGGTTCTCCGTTGCCTTCTCGTAGTTACCAACTGACCGGCGATAGTCCCCGAGTGCCTCCTCCTGAGCTTTGAGCTCCTCGGTGGTTTCTGCAATGCGCTTGCCGAGCTCGGCTTTACGAGCCGCGTCCTGCATTGAGTTGCCCAGCTCTGCAAACTCGGCATTGTCCAAAGCCAGCTGGGTTCTAAGTTTTGCTAAACTTGCCTCCTGTTGGTTCTGGAGCTTAATGTTGTTCTGGATTTGCTTCTGGTACTTGTTCGCCTCGCTGTTGATTGCCTTGATCTGGTTGTCAAGCGCATAGTATTCTTGAGCATTCTCCTCAGTTACTTTGCCGAGAGCCTTCTGCTGGTCTCTCAACTCCTGGGACCGGAGTTTCAATTCGGCTAACGTCTTGAGGGCATCCTCAGCTGTTACACGGACGTTGTAAATTGTATTTTTCTGTTCTTCGGCCATATCACATTCGTATTAGGTCTACTTTGGGTATCTTTCCAGCTTGGAAGTTGTTTATTTTCGAAACGTAGAACCAGAACCCATGCTCTTCCAGCCATATCGGGTTGAACAAGTCCAGACTTTGAATGTCGAGCGAGTCCAAAAGAATTTGGACCTGTAGGATCTTTGGTCTTTTGAGTATATTGTTGATGAGCTTGTCGTAGTACTTAGGAACGTAGTAATTCAAATTTTTGAAATACGCCGTGTATAGTCGTACCTGGGTAAGGGTGCGGCCTACCCTCACCTTGGGCCGCATAAAGTCAGACTTATCTACGTGGACGACCATCGGCTTACTTAGAACATTGTACTCCCAAGTCGTCTCGGTCATTTCCCCGTTCTCCATCCGACCTCTATTGATGGTCCAGATAGGGTAGTTAGCAAGTGTATGAGTCTCATTTGTAATGTCCGAATCATGGAGTCTTTGGTTGAGACCTGCCAAGAACCCAATTTGGAACAGGAGTTTGGTGGGCTGGAGGTTGACGTCCGGGATGCTGAACTTGTACGAGTCAGTAACGTTGTTGTCCTTATTATCCTCTAACTTCATCTCGTTGGACTGGGCATAGCTGGACAATTGGAACGTAAGTTTGGTGTCCTTTCCTTTTATCAGCTTGTCAGACCAATTCTTCCCGGACGAACTTCGTCTGTTGTAAAACTCCTGAACAGAGTATGCTCTTGCTACCTTTGTGACGGGATTAACGTCGACGGTTAGACCAAACAGCTGGACAAATGCTTTGACTATGTCCCCCAAGCTTTTGAATCCAGTAGAGGCCAGGAGGTCATAGGTTAGTCCGGGTTGGGGCTTATCCCCTGGTGAAGTTTCAGGCACAGGAGGAGCAGTAATGCTGACCGGAAATCTCAGGTCAAACGAATTGCTAGGGTTAGTGGCCATGGCGAGAGTTCCAGACACCAGTATGTGCTCCCCTGCCTCCATCTGGATGTCGACCGAAGCGCTGCCAGAAGACCCCGATGACCAGGACCTTGTCAACACTACAGCACTGGTTCCGTCGTTCTTGTAGTGGGTAACTTTGATTGCCACACTACTCTTTCGGATGGCAGAAATATTGGACCACGAGAATCTAAACGTGATGGTCGTGTCCCATAGAGTCATCCAGTTGAATGTTCCGGGTACGGGGTCTATAGTCAAACGTCCGGCGACCGGGTCATTGAGAGTTACCCCGGGGGAGCCTTTCCATGTCACCCCGGTGGTGCCAACCGAGGGATTCCGGATCCAGCCAATTCCGGATGCTTTCGGAGCCTTGGGGTTGTCTGCCAAAACGGGGTAAGTGCAAGGCAAAAACATTTCGGCTCGGTCGACGAGGTCCACGTCGGTCTCGAGACTGTAGCCTGCTCGATCGAAGATCCATGTCACCAAGTCATACCAGTTGAGGTGGGGGTAGAACTTGTCCAACTCACTGACTTGCCTGATTGCCTCCATGGCGAAAGGGGGGAAGTTCGGGTTCTTTTGTAGAGTTGCATACAGCCAAAAGTACAGGACTTTAACCTTTTCGGGGCCGGAGAGGTATCGCTCAGTCTGTCCCATTGTGTCCGTGTACCACCTGAGGAGGAACATACCATCCCCAGGGTCCTTCGCGTCAGTGTTGTTTAGTGTGTCGAACAGGTCAACGGTTGCCCCGAGGATCTGGACCCCGATCGATGTATCTGATACGTCTACGATGTTCAATACTGCTCCAGCCGGGGATATGAGTGCTCCCTCATAGAATAGTTGGCAAGGAAACTTCATGTATGGCACACCCGAATCTGAGCCAACTACAAAACTGAATTGGAATGCTTGCTCGTTATGGGTCGTCCTGGGCAGACTGATCCGCTGGGAGTACGAGGCATTCCTGTCTTTCAGCTCCGCCAGATTGTTGATCTGGTAATTCATCGCAGGAGCATCCAGCGGGAGGTCCAGGGACCAGACCTCGCCGTCAATGCCTTTCATGAGTAGTTCGTAGTTCATATTACCACTGAGTTTGTTCGTCAATAAGCTGGAACTCGTAGCTAACAGTGTTCCTGGGAATCTTGGTGTCCCAAGTTAAGTCCGTGTCATTTACTAGGACTCGTTGCCATGCCTTGATTGAGCGGTCGTACCTTTGAACAAGAGGCGAGAGAGCAATTCCTTTGAGCAAGTTGAAGTCGTTCTCATCAAGCTGATCTGCTCCTGCTTGGACTATGTTCTTAAACTCCGGAGCTAACTCGCCTCTCGTCTGTGAGGCATAGGGGCCTCTGGAATTCGCTAATACGTATTGGTCTCCCCGGTCAACCTCCTGCGTATGCTTCTTGTGTTGCTCAAACATGTAAGTGTCCCATCCGCCTTTCTGGTTTATCCAGCGAATGTAGAATGGGTTGCAAGGTTTCTCCTTATCGATGAATATGATGTTCCATGCTTGAGAAGGGCCTGCTCCTCCAGAAAGTCCGAGTTTTACGTAGTTTGCATCAGTACTAACCTCAGTCTCAAATTCGCGCACAAGGGGGATGTTGAGTCGGGTAGAAATATCAAATCGTTTTTCGGCAACCTGATAAAGTTTAACCCGAACGTCGATCGATGTAGTGACATTTGGTGACCCCGAAAATCCTCTCGGGAATAGGGTGACGTAGAACGGATACCCGAAGTATTTATTTACATACAGATTCCTGTCGTTGTCAGGAACCCGGTCAGTCAGTACGAGTCCTAAGCCTGACCCGGTGAAATTAGCGTTGTAGCCTCGAGCCCTAACTCCCCGGGAGGCATATCGAACATTGAAGTCTCGTTCGCCGATGCATCTGTAAGCATATGCCGATATGAGACTGTAGTCAATGGCAAAGCCGATGGATTGGTCTATGTACGGATATGTTCTCAATCTGTCGTCCCCGAATCCGGCTTTTGCCAAGAAACTGAGGTCGTATTTCTTCGTCGTCCCGAATCCCGAGTCTCTGTAGATGTCAATGCTTTCAGTTAGTGAGTTCGCTGCTTTAACTGGACTGGGGCTATAGCCGACAAAGTTATTCCCGTAGGCCAAACTCATACCTGTGAGAGTAACCTTCACTCCAGCTGTTGCTCCTTCAATACCTGCAAAAATGATAAGGAAATCGCGGGGGGATCCTGCTGTAACAATGCTCGGTACCTGAACCTTCCACGTCATGTTGTCACCAATTGGTATATTTGTTTTAGCAATCACAGTGGTAAGATTACCCGAACTAGTTCCTTGGAACAAAGCAACGGTGAGTGAAGTGGCACCCACTCCAGCCCCGCTAGAAACCCTAAAAGCATACCATTCCCCGGGTATCACCTTTCTACGGAGAGGAAACTTCACAGAATAGTCGTTACTACTACCTCCACTGTTATCAATTACTTCGACCGCCTCATTGTCTATAATGTTCAACGAGACCATATTGTCCTCGGCAAAGTTCTGAGTCTTGATCTCAAGCCCAGGTGTTGAGTTGTCGGTCTCAACTGGTATTTGCGAATATGCTGAGTATAAAGAATCCTCAGCCGGTTGATTGGTAATTGCCATATCGCGTTATATTATATATCCGTGGTCCATATTGTTGTCAGGAGTGAATGCCTCTTCAATGAGGACCTCCATTGTCTTGTCCAAATGCTGAGCCAGGTACTCCTCGAAGTTATCAGCGGGAGTGTCGACCAAGTCAACGTAAATGTGATTGCGGTAAAGCTCTGAGCCTTCTCGTTTTATCTTCCATGCAGTGGCATTTCCGAATCGGACCAGGTCCTTGGGATCCGAGAATGTGATGCCTTTGAGCTTTGCCCACTCCATGATGATCTGTCCCAAATTGGCGGGGATCTTTCCAGGACCTCGTCCCCGGATGAGAGTGTAGAAGTAGTTTGGAGCTTCGATCGTTCCCCAAACTGTTTCCCCTTCTCGTCCCGTCTGGACTGTTATCTGAGCATAGGTTCTGCCGGAGGCTTCCTGCCCGGCGTCCTGTGATGCCCGGATGATCTCGTCCCTCATCTGGGTGAGACCCTCAGCCAATATCTGTTCCAGTCCTACCGCCATTTGTTTCTGGGTTTGCGAGCATTGGCTTTCTGCTGAGCCTTACGCTCCAGTTCCTTGTTCAGTCGCTCCCGGAAGAGGTGACTCTGCAAGTTGGTGAAAAGGAGGTTGTACACCTTCCCGTATTTCCATTCCAGAATCTCATCCGGGTCTTTCGAGTAGTCCTTGGCCAGTGCAGTGATGGTGGCCATCTCGCCAACCACCAAAGAGAATTGAGCAATGCCGGCTGCCTTTTCCTCGGCACTGGGCTCGTACTTGAGCTCAGTCTGTTCTCGCTCGATCCAATATTTAATGCCCAGAAGAACCTCATACCAGTACTCGACAATCTCGGAGGTGTTCTTGAGACTCCATTTGACGCCGAGACATTGCATGCCTTCCTTCATCTTGTCAATGTCGGTCATCTCCTTGTCAGTGATGATCCGGCCAAGCTCTATGCGTTGGCCGAACGTCATCTGACCGCCTTGTATGTCGATTCGCTGTATCATTTTATATAGCAATGTTTGAGACTCCAGTATGGGTCGGGGATGTCATCGACGTGTATTTTATGAACGACGAACGCAGAGCCGGGTTCCATGTCGGGATACGTCACACTCGACTTCTTCCACCCGTCCTCTTCGGTCCATGGGTAATCTACTGCTAAGTTGCCATTCCCATCAACAGTAAGTTGTCCAACAAAATTGTTTGTTTGCGAGATGGCGAATGCCAATAGAGGCAAACCCGCTGCGTGCACCAAAGCTTGGTTCCGGACTGGGGGATAGACCGGCATGGGCAAGTCCTGTCGGTCAAAGAATAGAGTGTGCCCCGACAAGACAAACCCGGGCTTTACCACTTCGAGGAGGGGGCGCCAGATCTTGTCCTTGTACAGTTCAATGCACCAGTCCTGTTTGAAGGTGAACTCCAGCCCAACGCTTACCTCATTGGCGTCAAACCTGGAAGACGGGTACAGCACCCGGACAGTGTTCATGATTTCCGGATATTGCTTGACCAGCTGAGAGGTCTTGAGCAAGTAGAGGAAAGGTCGAACCATCTGCTCCTCAATCTGGTTCTTCAACTCCAGTCGTCCGACAGTGGGGGAATTCTTGCTGAACTTCGTATCGCCTTTGTAGGCATCGTTGGCCATCGGCTCAAACTTGCAGAAGTAGACCTGCATAATGGTACGCTGAGTGGGGTAGCCCCGGTACGGCGTATCGTAGTAGCCAGTGGTAGGTTCCTCAACATAGACGAAGTCGGACGATACCCGATTGCCGTCCGAGTCTGTAACAAACCTCTCCATCGTGTCCACTTTGACGTTCAGCATTCGAGCCTGGTCACACTCAAAGACGGCCAGAGGGTTGACCATCTTGACCATGTCGCGGATAATAGTTATGATGTCCAGTATCATCGTTTTGTGGGGATTATTATTTTGGCGGACTTCATGCCAGTCGCCTTCGGCTTGATCTCGAATATCATTCGCATGATGAGCATGTCCAGGAAGTCCGGTGACCTTCCGAGGAGCTGCTTCATGGTGTCCTTGGAGATGAGCTCTCGCTTCTGCTCAGCGGAGTTCGTGTTCTTGGACTTGAGCACCGTCATCTCCTGCTTGATTTTCTCCTGAACTTCGGGAGAGCAGATGATGTGGATCTGGCGCTTGTTGATGAGCTCCGCCAGCTTGAATGCGCACTCCGACTTGATGTTGTTGTACGTCTTGGAGTCAATGGCTGACTGTCCTCCATGAAACTCCCGGATGCCTTTCAGGTAGCTCTCCAAGTAGAACCCAAGTCCGTCAGCGTCAGAGACGATGCTGGACCGGGGGACTTTCAGACCGGTGGCCAATTTGGCGATCTTCTCCTCCATCTCCTTGCCTTCCGAGAAGCCTTTGGCGATGGGGATCCGACAGACCATGCCGTCCCAGGTTCCAACCACCCAACTGTCTCTACCTTTCCCGGCAAGGTCAGTGCTAATGAACCGATTGCCCGTCGGGAGTACGAACTCATTGCTGAACATGTCGCACACTGCATCATAGTCGACCAGCCAATTCGGGTCATCGTCATACTCCCAGTTGCCAAAGACCAGTCGCTCGATCTGCGACTGGGTCAGGTTCCGGAGAAGCCCCTCAATGTACGTGTCTGGGAGAGTCTTGTTGTCCTGGGGCAGAGCTTTGACGAACCGACGCCAAGGAGGCAGCTTGTTCTCCTTCCATGGCTTGTAGTAGTCCGTGTAGAGGAAATTGTTGGTCGGGTTGCAGGTGATGAGGAGTTTGGGAGCCAGCTTGTAGACGTCATTCTTCCATCGACCGATGGAAGCCTGGAGGTTGGTCTTCGCCTCGCGGATAAACTCGCCACCCTCTTCGATCCATCCCCGAGTCATCTGCATGGAGCCGAACCTCTCGTACATGGGGTCACTGGGGTTGTACTTGGCATCGATGAGGTAGATGCGGCTTTTGTTGTACAACTCGAAGAAGTTGTATTGGCCATTAAAGTGGTAGTAGTTCTCCGTGATGCCCCAGTGGGTAAATACCTCGTAGATGGAGGGGATTGTGTACCGGACCAGGTCGGCAGCCGTCTTACGCGCAATAAAATAAAATGTCTCTGGGTAGGTGAGGGCATCGCCGGCTATCAAGGAACACCCGAGGTAGGATTTGCCAGCACCTTTCGTGCCGGCATACAGAATGTCAGTGACCGAGTCATCAAGCCATAACCGAGCCACTTCCTTCTGTTTCTCGTTGCCTTTGGTGTCAAATTGAAGTCGGCGTCCCATTTTATTTTACCTCCATTCCTGTTATCTGTTCGAGAGTAATGCCTCCCGTCAGGTTGACATTGGTCTTGCGTCCTTGAAGCACCTGGATGAGGCTGGCAGCGTACTTGCCAACCAGGGCTCCCTCAATTTGCTGGGAATTGATGGCGTCCTCGATGGTGCCACCAATTGCAGCTGCTACCGGATCCCCCGTGAGTTCCCCGTACTCAACAGGATTGATCCCAGCGAACAGCCTGAATGACTCGATGGTCATCGGGCGGGAAATGTAGACGCTGCAGTCGTCGCCATTCTTATTCTTGTGAGCCTGGGAGAAATAGTTATCCTTCATGAATTTGCAATACTCAATGAATGCAAAATAAAGCTCCTCCGCATCGGTGGGCTTTACAAAATCTCCGGCGTCTCGCCTTTTCTGTCCCTCCTCCATATAGGCGAGCGGACTCATTTTATATGTACTTCGTGCCATGTCTCAAATATAATCAAACCTTATACAAATTAAAAATTTATTTCTGCACAACAATCCCCGGAGCGTTTGGCCCCGGGGATCTTTAATTTATTCGCTTACGCGAATGAGGGTCACACCGAACCACAGGAACTTGACCGAAATGCCGTTCGGCCAAATCATGCCTTCGTGGACCGTTGCGATGGATGGGGTCCAATTACAGTACTTGGTATTGACTTCCGAGTACAAAGCCCAGTTTTTCCCGAGCTGCTTAAAGTGTTTTGCTTTCATGCTTGTTTGGTTTTAATTTCGTATACGCGAGGGCCGTCCAGTATTTGTGGGTCAGGAGAAATCCCAATTTGGCACCAATTCTACTTGACCAATTTGGCACCAATTTCTACTGGACCAATTTGGCACCTACGACTTCTTTTTGAACTTTTGGATCCGTCTCTCCGTTCTCTCCATCTGCTTGATGGATCGGCTCAACATCCGTTTGGGACTATTCCACCATTGGCGGATCCCGCCGAAAATCGCGAACAGGCCGATGATGGCCAACAGGTAAATTGCAATCATTTTCTACGCCTCCTTTCTAATTTGTTTTGTAGTTTGCGGACCTCAACCCAGTCCTCGTGCCGCATCCATTCCGGACGGGATAACAGAGTCAGCTGACCCCGTGCTATTTGCATGGTTGTCTTTTTCAATTTGCGGGCGTAGTCCAGGACCTCCCGCTCCTCTTTTGAATAGATCCCCAGCCATCGCCGGAACACTCCAAGTTTCCCAGTTGGGGGTAGCCCCAATTTCTCAGTTTTTTCCATAATAAACAACATTTGACCAGTAGTAAACAATAAAATTTCTTATTGTTTCTCACCTAAGTGATTGATATTCAATTGATTA
>ENA-OXOB01000260-OXOB01000260.1-human-gut-metagenome-genome-assembly--contig:-NODE-260-length-18290-cov-52.4491_pt1 | contig 18290 bp, 10 predicted proteins | sample MGYA00249744_ERZ652497 | MGnify/ENA primary metagenome ERZ652497 (study PRJEB26925, sample SAMN05826889) | human gut metagenome | biome: ENVO:2100002; feature: ENVO:00000062; material: ENVO:00002003...
TAATAATATATAATATATAACAATTTAAAACAACTTTGAACTATAAGGGCTATATACCCCCCTAGGAAAAAACTGAGGAACTGAGTTATTGAGGAACTGAGTCAATGCTAGAGACTTTGAATCTTACTCTTGATACTGTTAAATATGTGCTTATATTAAAAGCTAAGTATCAGATTATCAAATAAATAAAACACTTGCTTCCTTGAAATAAAGGGGCAAGTGTTTATTGTGATACCCATACCCCCTAAAACAGGGGGCATGGGTATGAAAAGAATTTCGTTACATTGAACTTTCAAATCGTAACTTGATGAGATCTGGCTGATTTACATCTCAACCACTACTTCATGCTTGCCTTCAGAGCAAGGAATGATGGTGCCTGAGATAGGAGTGCCATCCACTGTAATCTGCTTCACGCCCTTCTGGTTTCCGCTAGGATTCTTTACTGTGATATGGTATTCGCCACCACGGAACTTGCGGGTTACCTCATACTCCTTAGCGGTGCTTGGGAGACAAGGATCGATGAGCAAACCTTCATAATCTGGCTTGATGCCGAGGATGAATTCTGATACTGTATACCACATCCATGCCGCTGTACCGGTGAGCCAGGAGTTCTTTCCTTCGCCCGGTTTGGCTGCATCCTTACCGGCTACCATCTGGCAGTTTACGTAAGGTTCTACCTTGTGAAGTGTCTGATATTTTTCCTCTACATAGCTAGGCAGAATCTTGGTATAATGGCTCCAGGCATCGTTGCCTCGACCGGCTACAGTCTCTCCGATGATGACCCAAGGATTGTTGTGGCAGAAGATACCGGCGTTCTCCTTGTAACCTTCAGGATAAGAAGAAATCTCACCCATTTCTACATGATAGGTGGTGTAAGCTGGGTTGTTCAGCACCAGTCCGTGCTCGCATTCCAATCGTTTCTTACTGCTGTCCAGTGCTTTATCGCAGAGTCCTTCTTCCAGACCGATACCAGCCATCGTACACCAGCCCTGGCTCTCGATGAAGATTTTGCCTTCCTCGTTCTCATCACTACCAATCTTGTTGCCGAAGAAATCGTAAGCGCGGAGGAACCATTCTCCGTCCCATCCATGCTGCTTCACAGCCTCGTTCATCTCATCTACAGCCTGCTGCATGCGCTCGGCTTCTGTCAAATAATCTTCCTCTGCAAGACCGGCTATTTCGCCCTCCTTGCTTTCCAAAGCTTCCTTGGCAAGCTGCTTGCACAGAGCCACATAATCCTTGCCGGTAACCACGAACAGACCGGCTATCATCAGACTCTCTGCCTTGCTTCCTTCGCCCTTGTTTTCGGTGGTCTGGAAACTCTCGTTAGGGTCCCAGGAGAAGCAGTTCAGGTTCAGACAGTCGTTCCAGTCGGCTCTTCCGATGAGTGGCAACTTGTGCGGACCCAGGTTGTTGATAACATGGTTCATCGAAATCTTGAGGTGCTCGAAGAGGCTTACTTCTGTGCCTGGCTGGTTGTCGAAAGGCACCTGCTCAGCGAGGATAGAGAAGTCGCCCGTCTCCTTGATATAGGCTACGGTACCGAAGATGAGCCAGCATGGGTCGTCGTTGAAACCGCCACCGATATCGTTGTTGCCGCGCTTGGTGAGCGGCTGATACTGGTGGTAGCAGCCACCGTCTGGGAACTGGGTGCTGGCGATATCGATGATGCGCTGGCGGGCACGGGTAGGTATCTGATGAACGAAACCTACGAGGTCCTGGTTGGAATCGCGGAAGCCCATGCCTCGACCGATGCCGCTCTCGAAGAAACTTGCCGAACGCGACATACAGAAGGTGATCATGCACTGATACTGGTTCCAGATGTTCACCATACGGTCTAACTTGTCGTTGCCGCTCTTCACGGTGAAGATGTTCAGCAGGTTATCCCAGTACTGGTTGAGTTCTGCGAAGGCAGCATCCACCTTTTCGGTGGTATCAAACTTGGCGATAAGCTGATGAGCTTTCTCCTTGTTGATTACCTTCTTGGCGCTGAACTTCTTGTCCTGCTCGTTCTCCACATAGCCCAGCAGGAAGATGAGGTCGCGGCTCTCGCCTGGCTGCAGGGTAACCTCGATATAATGAGATGCGATAGGGCTCCAGCCGTGGGCAAAGCTGTTGCGTGGCTTGCCTTCCAGCACAGCTTCAGGCTCGGAAAACTCGTTATAGAGTCCGATGAAGCTCTCGCGGTCGGTATCGTAGCCCTGAATCTCGGTATTCACTGTGTAGAAAGCATAGTGGTTGCGGCGCTCACGATATTCGGTCTTGTGATAGATGGTAGAACCTTCTACCTCTACTTCGCCCGTAGAGAAGTTGCGCTGGAAGTTCTCCATGTCGGTAGCAGCATTCCAGAGGCACCACTCTGCAAAGGAGAACACTTTGAGGGTCTTCACCTCCTCAGTCTGGTTCTTCAGCGTCATCTTCTGCACCTCAGCCCATGTATGGAGGGGTACGAAGAAGAGCACACTCGCCTCCACGCCGTTCTTGCTGCCCGTGATGCGGGTATAGTTCATGCCGTGGCGGCACTCGTAGCTGTCGAGTGGTGTCTTGCAAGGTTTCCATCCCGGGTTCCATACGGTATCGCCATCTTTGATATAGAAATAGCGACCGCCGTTATCCATCGGCACACCATTGTAGCGATAACGGGTGATGCGACGGAACTTGGCATCCTTGTAGAAGGAATAACCACCTGCTGTGTTTGAGATGAGCGAGAAGAAATCCTCGTTACCCAAATAATTGATCCAAGGCCATGGGGTCTTTGGGTCAGTAATCACGTATTCGCGATTGGCGTCATCAAAATGACCATACTTTTTTTCTGCCATTGTTTTTTTAATGTTATTTCTTGGTAAAATATACTATTTTGGTGCAAAGATAGTAAAAAGTTTAAGTTTCGGGGTTAGAAAACAGTTTTTTTTTGTATTTTTGCAATGAAAAGTTTGATGATTATCATCATTCCATTAACATTTTATACAATTGGCTTATGAAAAGAAACATTTTATCACTTCTGGTAGCCCTCTTTGCTACGATGCAGGTAGCGGCTCAGACATACGACAACTTGTGGAAGCAAGCTGAAATCAATGCTCAGAAGGACCAGCCTAAGAGCGAAATCGCGGTGATGAAGAAAATCATCGCCAAGGCTTCGGCTGCCAAAGATTACGGGCAGCTGCTGGCGGCTGAGATAAGACAGATGACACTCTGGAAAGAGATTTCGGCTGACTCGCTGACGCCGAATGTGAAGCGGATGGAAGCAGAGGTGCTGAAGGTGAACGACCCCGCATTGAAGGCGGTGAGATATGCCGTGCTGGGCAAGGTGTACCGTGATATGAACGAAAAGAAAAGCCAGGAGTTCTTCAAGAAGGCCTTGGGACAGCCTGAACTTCTTGCCCGACATACATCTGCAGAGTATGTTCCATTGACGCTGAAGGGCGTGGATGGCAGTTCCTTTAACAACGATCTGCTGCATCTCATCGGATTCGAGGCAGACAGCAAGGAGGCGTATCTGCAGCTGTACACCTATTATAATAAGGTGGGCAATAGGGGGGCGGCTTGTCTCTGTGCCTATAAGCTCATCGAGAAATACCGCCAGGACGACGTGAGAGAGGTGAAAAAATCGAAGTATCTGCAGACCATCGACTCGCTCATCCAGATTTATCAGGATATTCCGGAGGCAGGCGAACTTGCCGTGGAGCATTTCCGCTTCATGGAAGGTGCTACCGATGCCAAACCGCAGGATAAGCTCAACTATATCAACTATGCGCTGAGCCGCTGGGGTGAATGGTCGAGAATGAACGAACTGAGAAATGCGCAGAAGCGACTTACCGAACCGATGTTCCGGGTGAAGGATATGCCGCAGGTATTGCGACCTGGGGAGAAGGTTTGGGTGCAGCTGGATGTGCGTAATCTCCAGAACCTGAAAATCAGCATCTCCCGCCTCAATATTACGGCAGATAACGATTATAATGCGCAGGATGAGGCTACCTATAAGATGCTCCTGAAGAAGACTACGAAGCTGCATCAGAAGGATTTTAGCCGCGACTACTACGGTCGGCCGGATTATGAAACGGTGAAGGATTCCATCGAAATCGGTGGCAATCTGCCACTGGGTGCCTATCTGATGGAGGTGACTTCGGATAATACCGGCATCGCTCCGCAGCGAGAACTCTTCTATGTCAGCAATCTGGCGGTGATGATCCAGCAGTTGCCTGATGACAAACATCGCTATGTAGTGGTGAATGCTACCGATGGACAGCCTGTACCGGGTGCGAAAATCATGCTCTATGACAGGGATTATGATGTGAAGACGGGCAAGTGGAAGAGACTGGTTCATGCTCGCTTGACTACCGATGAGAACGGCGAGGCTTACTTCAAGAATGTGGATGGAAACGTCTTGATTTCCACCAGCAATGACAAGTTTACGCCTGCCAAGGATATCTATCTTTCTCGCACCCGCTATTACGAACAGAAGGATGACAAGATTAAACATCAGCTGTTTACCGACCGCAGCATCTATCGCCCGGGTCAGACCGTGCATGCCTCAGCCATTTCCTACATCGTGAAGAAGGGCTTGGATGCCAGTGTGCCTGGCAAGAGCATGGAACTGAATTTTATCCTGCGAGATGCTAACGGGAAGCAGGTGGCTGAGCAGAAGGCTACTACCGATGAATACGGTACGGCTTCCGTAGATTTCGAATTGCCGAAGGAGGGACAGACGGGACTGTATTTCATCTCCGTGAATGGAACGGTAACAAAATATGTAAGAGTGGAGGAATACAAGCGTCCAACCTTCGAGATTACCTTCCCGAAGGTGAATGAGAAATATAACTGGGGCGATACTGTAGTGGTGAAGGCTACAGCCAAGACCTACTCTGGTGTGCCTGTGCAGGGTGCCAAGGTGGAGTATCAGGTGACTCGCAGAAACCAGCTTTGGTGGTGGGGCGCAGGCTCTGCCGGACAGCTGGTAAAGACAGACAGTTGCGTGACTCGTGAGGACGGAACCTTCGATGTGGAAATTCCGCTGGAGGCTTCCTTGTCAGGAAAAGACGAGGCTGATATGAGCGAGTTCATGCGCATCGCCCGTTTCTTCAACTTCGAGGTCTCAGCCATCGTTACCGACATCAGCGGCGAGAGCCACGAGGGCGTGATGAGTCTGCCTCTGGGCACCAAGCCAACCATCCTCACGGTGAATCTTCCTAAGCGTATCGAAACAGACAGTCTGAAGACGGTGACCTTCGCTTACCGCAATGCCAGTGGTATGCCGATTTCTAGTAGGTTGAAATATCGCATTGATAAGGGCGAATGGAAGGATGCCGAGGCGAATGCACCGGTTTCTATCAAGGAATATGCTTCTTCCTCTGCCTCTTCTTCCCTCGTTTGGAAATCTGGCGTTCATCAGTTGGAGGCAATCTGCGGACAGGATACCCTGCAGCAGAAGTTCACGCTCTTCAGCATGAAGGATACCCATCCGGTGGAGCCAACTACCGAATGGTATTATCAGACGGCGAAGACTTTCCCTCGTGATGGCAAGCCGGTCTATATCCAGGTGGGCTCTTCGGAGAACGGAGCGCACATCGTATATTCCATCATCGCCGGCAACAAACTGCTGGAGAAAGGCGCCTGGGAGTTGGGCGACAGCATCGTGACTCTGCCTTTCACCTACAAGGAGGAATATGCGTCGGGCATCGTACTGAACTATAGTTTCGTGAAGCAAGGTAAGTGCTATACCCGAATGATGAGCATCGCCCGTCCTTTGCCTGAGAAGAAACTGAATATCGCCTGGAAGACCTTCCGCAACCGTCTGACCCCTGGACAGAAGGAGGAGTGGACGCTGAAGATTACCACCCCTGACGGCAAGCCAGCCAAGGCGCAGCTGATGAGCGTACTCTATGACAAGTCGCTCGACCAGATAGCCCCGCATTCCTGGAAAATGTCGCTCGGATTCAGCCAATGGTTGCCAAGTTGCTACTGGACGAGTAATCTGTGGTATTATATGATGGATTTATTGGGTGTTTATCCTACTAAATATTTTGACCAGAAACAACTGGATGTAGATAAGTTTGATGGCAAATTCTTTAGCTATTATGCCTATATGCAAGCGGTGGAGCTGAGCAAGTTGGAACGTTCTTCTGGCGGAACCGTTGAGTCTGTTCGTATACAAAAAGACGAGGTGGTTCGAGAAGAAGCGAAAGGCATCTGGATTCGCAGCTCTAAAATGACCCGTGTCGGAGCGGCTGCTCCATCTGCCAACAAGGTTTTTGATGTAGTAGAGGAGATGCCGCAGTTTGCCGGCGGTTCTGGCTCAGATGCAGGACTGTTCCTCGATAAGGTACAGGTGCGTGAGAATATGAACGAGACCGCCTTCTTCTATCCTGCCTTAGAGAGCGACAACAATGGCAACGTAGCCATCAGATTTACCCTGCCGGAGAGCGTGACTACCTGGAAGTTCATGGGCTTGGCTCATGACAAGGAGATGCGCAACGGTTTGCTGGTGGATGAGGCTGTGGCTCAGAAGACCGTGATGGTGCAGCCTAACATGCCTCGCTTCCTGCGTGAGGGCGATAAGAGCACCATCGTGGTGAAACTCTTCAATACTTCCGACAAGAAGGTGAGCGGCAACACCCGTATGCAGATTCTCGACCCGGAGACCAACAAGGTGGTTTGGCAGAAGACGCAGAATTACAGCATCGATGCCGAGGGCTCTGCTACCATCTCCTTTGATGTCCAGGGACTGAAAGAAGGCGTATATATTAATAAGGTGGTGGCTGCCGGTAATGGCTACAGCGATGGTGAACAGCACTATCTGCCGGTTTTGAGCAACCGTGAACTCGTGGTGAACACCCTGCCTATCACCCTGCATCAGAAGGGTGAGCAGAGCTTCGACCTGAGCAAACTCTTTCTGAACAAGGAGGGCAAGCAGGCGAAGGGCGCTGAAGAGGCAAAGGTAACCATCGAGTACACCAATAACCCAAGTTGGCTGATGGTGAAGGCGCTGCCAGCCATCAGTAATCCGGATGAGGAGGACGCCATCTCGCTGATGTCTGCCATCTATGCCAATACTATCACAAACCATGTACAGAAGCATCTCTCGCTGGAAAATCTCACTCAGGAGAGCATCCGCCTGCAGAATCAGGTGGAGAAGCTGAAGAAGTTGCAGAACCCTGACGGTTCCTTCTCCTGGTGGAAGGGAATGAAGGGCAGCAGATATATGACAACGTCGGTAGCCGAAATGATGGTTCGTCTGAATGCCGTTGCCGGTGTGCAGAAATCCACCGCCAAGATGCTGACTTCCGCCATCGATTATCTCTCTTGGCAGACAGCACAGGAAGTAAGAGAGATGAAGAAACAGGAGGAGAAAAAGCAGAAGGTGAGTCCTAGCGAACAGGCGCTTCATTATCTCTACATCCTTTCGATGGATGGCAGAAAGATGAAGCAGAATCTGGAAGCTGACAAGGCTTATCTCCTGGAAAAGATGTCGAAGATGACGGGTGATTTCTCCATCTATGGCAAGGCGCGTGCTGCCGTGGTTCTCGCCAGAAACAGCCAGCAGAATGCTGCTTACCGCGAGAAGGCAGGCGAATATCTGCAGAGCGTGAACGAATATGCCGTTTACCGCGAGGAGATGGGCCGCTACTACGATACCCGCAAGGCACTCTACAGCTGGAGAAACTATAAGATTCCTACCCAGGTATCCGTGATAGAGGCGATGCAGATGCTGAAGCCGAACGACAAGCAGACCATCGAGGAACTGCAGCGCTGGCTCCTGATGTCGAAACGCACCCAGGTTTGGGATACGCCAGTGAACACCGTGGATGCCGTCTACGCCTTTATGAAGGGCAATGAGAGCAACTGGAGCAGGAAGGCTGAGAATGCCGTGCTGAAACTGGATGGCAAGCTGCTGCCGATGCCGCAGGATTCCACTACTTTGGGCTATGTGAAGACCGAAAGACCGGGCAAGGCATCTAAGCTGAGCATCGACAAAAAGAGCGATTATACCAGCTGGGGAGCTGTCTATGCAGAGTTTAAGCAGCCTATCAGCGAAATCGGTTCCATGGAGTCGGGCATCAAGGTGCGCCGTGTCATCGTTCCAGCCGAATCTGAGAGCAAGGGCAATGCGCAGGTAGGCGAGAAGGTGAAGGTAACGCTCATCATCACCGCCGACCGCGACTACGACTTTGTGCAGATTACGGATAAGCGTGCGGCATGCCTGGAGCCGGTTAACCAGTTGAGCGGTTATCAGTGGAGCATAGGCTGCTATGTTTCTCCAAGAGATTATGCAACAAATTTCTATTTCGATCGTTTATCTAAAGGTAAGCACATCGTAGAAATGGAGTATTACGTGGATAGAAAGGGCGACTATCAGAGCGGAACTTGCATCGCTGAGTGTACCTACAGTCCGGAATTTGGTGGCCGCACAGAGACCTATGAATTGAAAGTTAATAATTGATAGTTAAAAGTTTATAGATTGATAATTTAAAATAGAATAGTATGAAACGGATGAATATATGGATGCTCTCAGCGCTGTTGGCGCTGCCTGCATCAGCACAGAAGATTACAACCCAGCACGAGGTGGTAGACTGCGGACAGGTGGTGTTCCACAAGCCTGTAACTGCCGAATTCGTGCTGAAGAATGACGGGCACAAGCCGTTGGTTATCAACAATGTATTGAAAAGCTGCGGATGTACGGAGGTAGATTATCCGAAGACGAGCATAGCTGCCGGCGAAAGTTTCGTCATCAAGGCGGTATACGATGCCAAGCAGATGGGTACTTTCACCAAGCAGGTTTGCCTCTATACCAATGCGGATGAAGAGCCGTTCATCCTCTCTATGAGGGGAAGGGTAGTGGGCAGCGTAGTAGATTTCGCTGGTTCTTACGATGAGATGCTGGGTGTCATCAAGAGTGATGCCCAGGAGGTGGAGTTTGATGACGTGAACCGTGGCGACCGTCCGGTTCAGCGCATTCATATCTTCAATCCTACCGACGAAGTGCTGGAGCCGGTAGTGATGCATCTGCCATCCTATCTTCATGCTTTCGTATCGCCTTCCAAGGTGGCTCCGCGTCATTCTGCCGAAATCAGTTTCGTGCTGGATTCCAAGAAACTGCGCGACCTGGGCTTGAACCAGACATCGGTTTATCTCGGTGAGCGTCCTGGCGATAAGATTGCGCCTGAGAAGGAAATCGTGGTATCAGCCGTTCTTCTTCCTGGTTTCGAAAACATGACTCCAGCCAAGAAGGCACTGGCTCCGAAGATAGAGATGTCTGCCACCGATCTCAATCTGGGTAGTTTCAATGGAAAGAAGAAACTGAAGGGTGAGATTCTGATTACCAATAAGGGTAAGTCGGAACTGGATATCCGCAGCATGCAGATGTTTACGATGGGCTTGCAGGTGAAACTGAAGAAGAGTAAGATTCAGCCAGGAGAGACCGTTAAGATGAAGGTGACGGCTGTGGCTGCCGACTTGAAGAAATCGCGTGTCAGACACCCTCGTATCCTCATAATTACGAATGACCCTGACCATGCTAAGGTGGTGGTGAAGATTTATGTACAATGATTTAAAAATGAATATCGTGCAGATAGAAATAGATAACGGCAGTGGGTTCTGCTTTGGCGTAACCACTGCCATCAAGAAAGCTGAAGAGGAGTTGGCTAAGGGCGGTAAACTTTACTGCCTGGGCGATATTGTGCATAACGGTATGGAGGTGGAGCGCCTGCATGAAGCGGGACTCATCACGATAGACCATGAGCAGATGGAGGAACTGCAGGGCGTAAAGGTCTTGCTCCGTGCTCATGGTGAACCGCCTGAAACTTATGCCCTTGCTGAGCGAAATAACATTGAAATCATCGATGCTACCTGTCCTGTGGTGCTCCAGTTGCAGCGCCGCATCAAGAAGCAGTATGTCAACAATCCGGAGGCACAGATCGTGATTTTCGGCAAGAACGGGCATGCTGAGGTGCTCGGACTGGTGGGGCAGACGGAGAGTCATGCCATCGTGGTAGAGAAGTTTGAGGATGTGAAGCAGCTGAAGGAAACCGGTCAGCTGGATTTCTCTAAAGATATCTATCTTTACTCCCAGACTACCAAGAGTCTCGATGAGTTCCACCGCATCATCGAATATTGCCAGGAGCATATTGTTGAGGGCGCTGTCTTCAAGAGTTTCGATACCATCTGCCGTCAGGTGGCTAACCGCATGCCTAACATCGCTGCCTTTGCCAGCAAGCATGATGTCATCCTCTTTGTGAGTGGCAGAAAGAGTTCGAACGGCAAGGTGCTTTTCAAGGAATGCAAGAGCGTGAATGCCAACAGCTACCAGATAGAAAGTGCTGACGAAATAGATATGAACTGGTTCAAGGATGTGGAAACGGTAGGTATCTGTGGTGCTACCAGTACGCCGAAGTGGCTGATGGAAGAGTGCAAGGATAAGATTATCAAGGAAAACTCTGCTCTTTTGTAATAAGAGTTAAAATATTGATTATCAGCTACTTGATATACTTGGTACGGTGTTTCACCGTATATGGGTAGAGGATAGTTTTATCGTTGGTTGAAAAACTTAATATATTGGTTATTAATTAGTTAACCCATTTGGTGTCGTGTTTCACGACGTCAAGTGGGTTTATCTTTTATAAACTGTCTGAAAATAAAACAGGTGATAAATCTTCTCCCGAAGACCTATCACCTTCAAAAAACAGTAATTAACTCAAAATTTATAATCTATATCATTACTACCTTGTTAATATGATTGCAAAGATACTAAATTGAAGTTTTTTTTTCCAAATCTTTTCATCGAATAAAATAAATTTATCGGCAAAAGTAGTATATTTAACGTATTTTTGCATTAATAACCCGGCAGTCTCTTCTCTGTAGCTTATTCTGCTATTGCTTTTTGATATTGTTCCATCAGCCATGCCTTCTGTTCAGAAATGGTCATGTTGCTGTTGTCGAGCGTGATGGCATCATCTGCTTTTCTGAGTGGGGAAGTCTCGCGGTGGCTATCGATATAGTCGCGCTCCTCTACATTCTTCAGAATCGCATCGAAGTCGGCTGGCATTCCTTTCTCCTTCAGTTCATCGAAACGGCGCTGTGCTCTCACCTGTGAACTGGCTGTTACGAAAATCTTCAGTTCGGCATTAGGGAACACGGTGGTACCTATATCGCGACCATCCATCACGATACCCTTGTCTTCGCCCATCTTCTGCTGCAGTTCTACCAGCGCCTCTCTGACGAAAGGAACGGCGGCAATCGGACTAACGTGGTTGGAAACCTCTAACGAACGGATTTCCTTTTCTACCAGTTCGCCGTTCAGATAGCAGTCTGGGCGACCGGTTGTTGCATTAAACTTGAATGAGATGCTGATGTTCTTCATCTCCTTCTGCAGTTCTTCAGTCTTTACGGCTCCATCTGCTTCGAAGAGCTGATGACGCAGCGCATAGAGGGTTACCGAGCGGTACATGGCGCCCGTATCTACATAAACATAACCTATTTCCTTGGCAAGATCCTTTGCCATCGTACTCTTACCGCAAGAAGAGTATCCGTCTATTGCTATTGTTATTTTCTTCATAATTTCGAACTAACTTTAATGTATAATTTATAATCTGTAACTTACGTTCAGCATGAGACTGTTGCTACTGACGTGATATTTGCCGTAGGCAACGTTCAGATGGAAGCGCTCCAGGTTGATACCGCCACCCACAGAGAAACCGGCTCCATGACTGCTTTCCTCATCTTCTGAGGTGCTGATTTTCATCTCGTTGGCTCTCCGGAAGTTGTAGCCGGCACCTATCCACAGGCTCTCCGAAAGCAGAATGTCGGCACCTACTACGGCATGATCACGAAGACTGCTGTCCCAATGGTTCAGGTTGACCAGTGTGGCTGATACCCTGAACGGTGCGTTGGCGAAGCGTTTCGTCACACCCAACTGCAGGTCGATCGGCATCTTCTCATATTCATTGTCGTAAGCTTTCAGCTGTCCACCCAGATTCTTTGCCGCACATGAAACCGACCATTCCGTTTCCGGGTCGTAATAGTTGATACCCAGATCCACTCCCACAGCGATAGAATTGTAATCGCCAATATACGAAGTGATGAATTTGGCGGTAATACCACCCGCAAACTTTTCACCGAGCATATAAGAGAAGTAACCCGCAACGGCAATGTCCTTTGCCGAGAACTCACCCATCTGGATGTTGTTCTCATCCGTCTCTTTCATCTTGCCGTAGTCAACAAGCTGAGCCGAAACAGCCCACGAAGCCTTGTCGTTGACAATACGGTTGAAACTAGCCGAGGCAGTGTTCACCCCCGACATATAGTTCATATAATTGAGATTGACCGTCTTGTCGTTTACTGATGACAGGAGAGCCGGATTATGGAATATGAGTGCCTCATCATCTTCTATCAAGGTGATGTTGTCGCCACCCAGAGCAGCTGCATGGGCACTCACCGGCAAGCGAAGGAAATTATACCCCGTTTGGCTCTCTTGAGCATCAATAATTGTCGCAAAAAGCGTCAATATTGCGGAAATTACATATTTTTTCATTTAAATTTTCTAATTCTTTGGCAAAGATACTGCTTTTTTCAATAATAAGAAGTAATTTTGCAATGTTTTCGTAGGAAATAACGATTTTAAACGGTTTTTATTGTGGAAATTAAGAAATCAAATAGCGCACAACTGGAAGATAAGCGGGTTACATTTTTTCTGCTGGGGTTGCTGCTGGCTTTTACTTTCATCTTCGTAGGACTCCAATATCAGAGAGGTCAGCAGGGAGATGATGACTTGTCGGAATCGATGGAAGATCTCTCACAGGATCTGGAAATGTCGGCTCGTCCCGACCAGAAAGATATGGTGAGTGCAGAGGCTGTTTCGGCTCCTGCTTCTAAGTCAATTACCCAGGAAGTGAAGGCTGCCGAGCAACAGACTCAGAAGGCACCGCAGAAAATCAGTTCTACAACCAGCGAACTGGTTATCGGCGACGGCTCGGGTGTAGTGGATGGATCTGAGGTGAAGGAAGCGGTTCCTGAAACTCCCATTGAGAATCCGGGAGCTGAGGCTCCTATTAAACTGACCGTCGTGCAGAAGATACCGCAGTTTCCTGGTGGCTGGTCTGCCTTCATGCAGTGGCTTACCAAGAACCTGAAGTACCCTGTAGCTGCCCAGAAGAGTAAGATTCAGGGAACCGTAGTGGTATCCTTTATCGTAAACAAGGATGGAAGTGTTGCCAATATCAAGGTAAGCACTTCGGTAGATCCATTGCTCGACAACGAGGCTTTGAGGGTGATGAAGATGATGCCGAAGTGGAAACCGGGCATCGATAAAGGCAAGGTCTGTCGCACGATGATTGCCATCCCGGTAGTGTTCCAGCTATAAATTATAAATTGTTCATTGTAAATTATACATTATAAATTATACATTATTATGAAGACAGCAGATGAAATTTTAAGCATGGTAAATGAGTTTCTGGCTAATTTGCCTTACGAAAGAAAGCCAAAGTCTCTTTATGAGCCTATCAGATACGTTCTTTCTATGGGTGGCAAGCGTATTCGTCCTACGCTCATGCTTCTGGGCTACAATCTTTTCAAGGACAATCCTGAGAAGATTCTGATGAATGCCGTTGCCCTGGAAACTTATCATAACTATACTTTGCTGCATGATGACCTGATGGACAATGCTGATTTGCGTCGCGGTCATGAAACGGTTCATAAGAAATGGGATGCCAATACGGCAATCCTTTCGGGCGACAGCATGCTCGTTCTGGCTTATGAGCGTATGGCTCAATGTGATGAAAAGCATCTTGCCAAGGTGTTGAAACTCTTTACTTCCACTGCCCTGGAAATTGGTGAAGGTCAGCAGTTTGATATGGAGTTTGAAAACCGTAATGATGTGAAGGAGGAGGAATATATCGAGATGATCCGCCTCAAGACCAGCGTACTCCTGGCTTGTGCCTTGAAGATGGGTGCAATCCTTGCCGATGCTTCTGATGAGGATGCAGAGAACCTGTATAAGTTTGGCGAGCAGATAGGATTGGCGTTCCAGTTGCAGGATGATTACCTCGATGTTTACGGCGATACCAAGGTGTTCGGTAAGGAGATTGGTGGCGATATCACATCCAACAAGAAGACGTATATGCTCATCAATGCTTTCAACCATGCCAACGACGCTCAGCGTGCAGAACTGCAGAAGTGGGTGGATGCCGAGGAGTTCGACCGCAAGGAGAAGGTGGCTGCCGTTACCCGTCTATACAACGAGATGGGTATCGACAAAATGGCGCAGGATAAGATTGCTTATTATTTCGAGCAGAGCAAGAAGTATCTGGATGCCGTGAATGTGCCTGCTGAGCGTAAGGAGGAATTGGCAAAGTATGCTCAGAAAATGATGAAGCGACAGTACTAATTTCAAAGTTCAATGTTCAAAGTAATAGATACACATACGCATTTTGATGCGGAGGAGTTTGATGAGGATAGGGCGGAGGCTTTCGCCCGTGCCAAGGAAGCGGGGGTAAGCAAGGTGTTCTTGCCTGCCATCGATGTGAAGACCACACACGCGGTCCTGGCATTGGCTAAGGAATATCCGGGCTATGCTTATCCGATGATTGGTCTGCATCCTGAAGAGGTGAAGGCTGACTGGAAGGAACAGCTGGCTGAACTCCGAAAGATACTGGAGGAGCATCGCATGACGGGAAATGCTGGGCAGACGGCTGATTCTCCACTGATTTCTGACTTTATCGCTGTGGGCGAGGTAGGACTGGATTATTACTGGAGCCGTGAGTTCGAGCATGAGCAGCTGGAGGCTTTTGAGGAACAGGTGAAGTGGGCGATAGAGACCCGCTTGCCATTGATGATTCATTGCCGCAAGGCACAGAACGAGATGGTGCATCTGCTCAGACAGTATCAGAAAGACCTGCCGGGCGGCGTGTTCCATTGCTTTACCGGCAATCAGAAGGAGGCAGAGGAACTCCTCTCGTTCGATAACTTCGTGCTGGGCATCGGTGGAGTTTCTACCTTCAAGAGCAGTCATCTGCGTGAAGACCTCCCTGCCGTGGTTCCGATGAACCGCATTGTTTTGGAAACCGACTCTCCATACATGGCTCCCGTTCCATATCGCGGAAAGCGCAATGAGAGCGCCTTCGTGGTAGAAGTACTTAAAACCTTGGCAAAAGCCTACAACGTGAGCGAAGAAAAGTTTGCAGAACAGACGAATAAAAATGTAGAAAGTGTCTTTCACTTCTAGGGAAATGCCCCACACGCCCTGAAGACTCAAAGCTCTAGAAGCAGCACGCCCTGAAAGGGCAGAAGCTCCTAGCCCAGGGCAACACCCTGGGTTATAATGGCAATCAGCAAAGCGCCCTGTAAGGGCAAAAGCTTTTGTAAATATATAAAATTTAATAAAAATAAATCCTAAACCAACTATTCATTATGACTAGAAAAATGTTGATGGCAGCCCTCCTGATGGCTGCATTTGCACAGGGCACTCAGGCACAAGACCTGAGCGGCCAGCGTTCTGAAAAGCAGGACGTAAACATGATTCCGGGTAAGAAACTGGATCATCACGGACTCATCGTGAGCCCTACACCACATCTCCTGAATGTGGATGCTGCTAACCGACTCGACCTGCAGAAGGGTGTCAAGGTGATTGACAAGAAAGGTAAGTTTGCTGATGATGTGAAGTTCCTGACCGCTAACGCCAAGGGCATTCGCCTGACCATCGATTTCGGTGAGAAGCTTGCTGCCAAGGCTGGCGTGAAGCCTGTATCGGGTGCTTACAGCCTGAAGGCTGATGCCAAAGGTATCCAGATTGTGGGATACGATGAGCGTGGCGCTTTCTATGGCTTGCAGACCTTGCGCCAGATTGTAAACAGCGAGATGGCAAAGGGCCAGATGCCTTATACCACTTGCAACGACTACCCTGATCTTCCAAACCGTGGTGTGGTAGAAGGCTTCTATGGCGAGCCTTGGTCTCATCAGGTGCGTCTTTCCCTCATCGACTATTATGGAAAGAACAAGATGAACACCTATCTCTATGGCCCTAAGGACGACCCTTATCACAGCTGTCCTAACTGGCGCCTGCCTTATCCAGAGAAAGAGGCTAAGAACATCAGCGAACTCGTTCAGGCTTGCCGCCGCAACCGTGTAGATTTCGTGTGGGCTATCCATCCAGGACAGGATATCAAGTGGAACGAGGAAGACTATCAGAACCTGGTTCACAAGCTCGATCTGATGTACGACCTCGGTGTGCGCTCTTTCGCCATCTTCTTTGATGATATTTCGGGCGAGGGTGCCAACCCAGTGAAGCAGTCGGAACTCCTGAACCGCCTGGCAAAGGAATTTGTGAAGGCTAAGGGCGATGTTACACCGCTCGTGATGTGTCCTACCGATTATACCCGTCTCTGGGCGAATCCAAAACCAACCGGTTCTCTGGCTATCTTCGGTAATACCCTCGATCCATCTATCAATGTATTCTGGACGGGTGATGTGGTATGTAGTGACTTGACCCGCGAGACCCTCGACTGGGTGAACTCCCGCATCAAGCGCCCTGCTTATTACTGGTGGAACTTCCCTGTAACCGATTATGCACGCCATATCATCATGCAGGGTCCTACCTATGGTTTGCAGACCGACCTGACCAACAAGGATCTCTGCGGCTTCGTAAGCAACCCTATGGAGCACGGAGAGGCTTCTAAGCTGGCTCTCTATGGTGTGGCTGATTATGCATGGAACATCGCCAACTATAATCCGTTGGACAACTGGGAGCGTGGCCTGGTAGATCTCACTCCTGAGGCACACGAGGCATATCGCACCTTCGCCATGCACTCTTGCGATACCGAGACCGGTTATCGCCGCATCGAGTCATGGGAGACCAAGAGCTTCCGCATCGACAACTTCACCGATGCTCAGTTCAATGCTCTGCAGAATGAGTTTGTAAGAGTAAAGAATGCACCAGCCCAGATGGAGGCAAACTGCAAGAATGCCCTGCTGATGAAGGAACTCCGCCCATGGTTGACAGAGTTTGGTAAGTTGGGTGAGCGTGGCTTGAAGACCATGAGTCTTATCAAGGAATATAAGGCTGGTAACGACCAGGCATTCTGGGAGGGCTACGTAAACAACCGCATGAGCAAGGAAGACGTGGCTGCCTACGAGAAGCATAAGTCTGGAACCATGGTATTGCAGCCATTCTACGAGCAGTCTATGGACGATATGGCATCTGGCTTCTTCAAGAAGTTGACCGGTAAGGTTCCTGCCTTCTATAAGGGTATCGGTACCTATGCCACTTTGAAAACCACCCAGAGCAAGGCAATGTTCGACAACGATTCTACCACCTATTATACATCGGGTAACGGTCAGAATACAGGCGACTGGATTGGTGCTGACCTGGGCTGCGTTCGTCAGGTATCAGAGGTAAGAATCCTCCAGGGCCGTAACTCTGTGGATGATGTAGATTACTTCGACAACACCGTATTGGAATATTCTGTAGACAGAAAGGAATGGAAGGCGCTGACAGGCGAGTTGAAGAAGCAGTATATCATCAACTGGAAGACCGATTCTCCTGTTGAGGCCCGTTATATCCGTATCAAGAAGTTGAAGTCAGACAAGCGCAACTGGGCAGCTGTCCGCACCTTCGAGGTGAATCCAACCACTCCAGAGCGTTTGAACTTCCCAGTAGAGGCTGACAATCTGGAGGCAGCGATGTATGGTTTCGATGAGAATCCATGCACCTCATTCACCAACAAGGGCACCCTTACCATGGGTATTGAGAAGGATGTAAAGAGTTACACCCTGCTGTTGAAGTTGGCTCCAGGCAAATCATTGGTATGTCGCCAGCTGAACGCCAAGGGCAAGGTTCTTGCCACTACCACCATCGACAGTTCATTCTGCAAGGTGGAATTGGTGAAGAAGGCTGCCAAGCTTCAGATAGAAGGCTCTGCAGAAATCTTCGAGATTATTCCTGAGAAGTAAAGGACTGAACTTTCGCAAGCGGGGAAGTCCGCTAGGTGTCTCGCCAGATTGTAAATCTGTCGGGACGCCTAGCGAGCTTGTACTCTTGGAGACGCCATACGCCCTGAAAGGGCAGAAGCTCCTAGCCAAGGGCAACACCCTGGGTTAAATATGCAACCAACAAGGCGCCCTGAAAGGGCAAAAGCTTTAAAATAGATGCTTTTGTCCTTTCAGGGCGCTTGTTTTATGTCATCTCTAGTTAAAGAAATGTAAAAAGCAAACGAATATGTGGATTTTCGAATAAAAAGTGATAATTTTGTACTTCAAAACAGGAAAGGTGCTCGAGTGGCTGAAGAGGCACGCCTGGAAAGCGTGTA
>ENA-OXOB01000312-OXOB01000312.1-human-gut-metagenome-genome-assembly--contig:-NODE-312-length-16384-cov-14.1311_pt1 | contig 16384 bp, 19 predicted proteins | sample MGYA00249744_ERZ652497 | MGnify/ENA primary metagenome ERZ652497 (study PRJEB26925, sample SAMN05826889) | human gut metagenome | biome: ENVO:2100002; feature: ENVO:00000062; material: ENVO:00002003...
GGAGTCCGTCTCGTGGGCTCGGAGATGTGTATAAGAGACAGGTCCCTCTCTATTGAGAGTTGTTCCCATTAAGCTGCGACACGCCGGGGCTGGTTGACATGTGCGGTGTTGTGTGCTACGTGAGTGTGTGCGTTAAAGAATTGTCGTGTTTTCGGCGTGTCGTGTTTGTGTACGTGCTATATTGTAGGTATCAACAAAAAACAGCATAAAAAAGGAGCAGAAAAATGAGCAAGGTTGTTGACTGGAACGGGCATGAAATTGATTTTGATGCTGCCGTGGCTCTTATGGATGATGATATCCGTGAAGAGCTTCATGAAGAACTTAGCCCGTGTTCTGATCAACGTTTTTTCAATGCGTATCTTGAACAGCATTATGCGGACTATGGTGAAGAATTTATGATCTGAAATAAAAATATAGCCGCCCGGTAATATTGGCGGGGCGGCTATATTATCAGAGTACTTTAATTATTAATAATGGCACTGAAAAAATAAGGGAGAAATAAAATGAGTTTCATGAATTTTAAAGCGTTGTTTAATTCGATTGATTTTAACATGAATAGTATTTATGATGTGTTCGTGTATTTTGTTGATATTGCGTCTGATTGCTTACTCGAAACTCGGTTTGTTGATTGTATTGTCGCGTACGGGTTTAGGGATGTACTTTCTGATGGTGTATTTTACGTTCCGGGCGCAATATGCTTAGGTTATCGGATTAATCGGTGATTGTGAAAAAGGTGTGTTGAGCATGTTTTGTAAGCGTAATACTTGCGATTTTATCCGGGGTTATAGGGTATATGGTGAACAGCATGTTAAGCCTGTTGTTATGAGTACGAAGCGGTTTGAATGTGATTCGTACGTGTCGGATTATGTGTTTATGCATTGTCGTGATATTGTTGATTTGATGCGGTGGGGGTTGTGGGCGGGGTGAGGTGTGGTGATGGCCTATTAGCTCAGTGGTTAGAGCGGCATCCTTATAAGATGTGCGTGCCGGGTTCGATTCCCGGATAGGCTACTTGTTTATCGTTAATGATATATTAAGCCGTGACGTATTGTCTGATACGTCACGGCTTTTAAGTGAGGTATTATGAATGTTAATGATGTTGTGAGCATGATCGGTAGTATTGGTTTTCCGATTGTGGCGTGTTGTGCTATGGCGTGGTTTATTGCTACGACGTTTAGAAATTTTAATGATCTTGTGACGAAAAATAATGTGTTGACAGAAGAGCTTATAGGCTTGCTGCGGAGGGAAAACGGTGGTGATGATGATACGTCGCGTGTTGCGTAGTGTAATTGCATGTTTTTGTGTATCATTGTTGGTGCTTGCGCCGTCCGCGAGTGCGGATATGCGTGGTGTTGACGTGAGCAACTGGCAGTGCAATATAGATACTGGTAAGCTTAACGCAGATTTTGTCGTGGCCGGGGTCACGTGGGGTGTTGGCGGTTTTAACAATACGTGTTTGCGCAATGGTGTCAGTCAGGTTGCTGATTATCAGCTTGTGCGTGCGACGGCTACGGGCAAGAGTGTAGGCGTGTATCATTATGCAATGGGCAATGATGCGCGTCGTGAGGCTGATTATTTTGTCGATCATGTGACGAAGTATGTTGGCCGCGCGGTGCTCGTGCTGGACTGGGAACATGATGACAACCCCCAGTTTGGTAATGGCGCGTGGGTTGATCGTTGGGTGCGTCGTGTGTACGAGCGTACGCGCGTGTGGCCGATCGTGTATATACCGGCGAGCGGTTTGTGGCAGCTTAGCGCGTATGTACGTCGTCATTGCGGGGTATGGGTCGCACAATACGCATCCAATGCCGTTACTGGTTGGCAGTCGCGCCCGTGGCGTTATGGCGTGTATGGTGAGGCCATGCGCCAGTATACGGGCAATGGACGTGTTGCCGGTTATGCCGGTGCGATCGACCTTGATTATTTCAGGGGCGCACGGTGGCAGTGGAACGCTTACGCGATTGGTGAACGTAAACACCCGCACAAGCGACCGAACAAGCATAACGTATCTACTGCACCTGTGCGTACTCATACCGTTAGGGCTGGTGAGTGCTTGTGGTCTATTTTTGGGTCTAAGTGGCCGCGTGTCGCTAAGATTAATAAGATTAGTCGCCCGTACTTGATCTATCCGGGTCAGGTTTTGCGTTATTGATACATTAATATGTTAAAGTCGGCGTGTCGCGTTTGCGTGCGCCGATTTTTTGTGTAATATTTTTTACGTCAACGTAAAAACGTTGATAAATCAAGAAAAAGGAAATATAATGAGGAATATCAAAAAGACGCGCGCCAGTAGCACGGTCACGTATATTGATCGTGACGGCAATCAGCAATATATTATTATTGATGGTAATATTCGCACCGCTGAGCAAGCCGTGAAAGCGCTGATGAAGTCCGGTTTGTATAATGTATTGGTGGATGACATCAAGGTAGCTAAAACGGTTTACGAAATGCCCGCCGAGACGTTTTTCCGGCACGCGACACCTATCAACGACAACGGCAACGACAACGACAACGACAACGACAACGACAACGGCAACGGCAACGACAACGAGTAACAAAAGGATACAATCATGACACAGGAAATTGAACAGATGGATAATACCACGAATGAGGCAATGGAAGCCGTCGTGAACAACTATCGGTGCATCTGCACAATGGATATTAGCACGTTCGATGGGAAACGCGCCATCATCAACGCGCGAAATACGGCGACATCGCTTGCATCGTTGGGTGATAAACCGTTGACCGTCACGGGCGCATACGTCACGCCGGGTGTCCGTTCCCAGACGGGGCAGAAATGCGCTAATGTCTATTTGTTCGCAAAGGACGGTAAGACGTATTTCAGTCAGTCGGAGGGCATTTATCGAAGCGTCTTGGACATTTTTGACATGTTCCCAGACTTCAACACGCCGGACGGGCTCACTGTTGCTGTCAAGCAAACCGCGCTCGGCGGCGGTCGCTCGCTCAAGTCCCTCGAAATTAAGTGAAATACGAAAAAAGCGAAAAAACAGAACGTTGAAACTGTATGAGGGTGCCATAACCGGTTATGGCACCCTTTTTTATCGTAGGTGGTGGTATGTATGCCCAGAGCACGCAAGCAAGCCGACATCCTGACGGCGAAACGCAAACGTGTGCGACGTGCGATAAACACGATACGCAAGAGCATTACATCGCGAATGCCTGAAAGTGAACGACATGCGCGAACGATGTACGCGCAACGGCTTGAAACAGCCCTGAAACAGACATACGTCGGACGTATTCAGAACAAACAATTACGAGCCGAAGCATACGCGCGGGCGATGGAGAACGCCGACAAACTGGCGCGGCAGGCTGAAACCGTGAAGGGCGGGGGCGGAAAACGCGGCGAACAACGACGATCGTATAACATTTTTCGCCAGGAAATGCGCATGGCATCCAAGGGGGCACCCTCAGCGTTGGGCGATCTCGGTCGCGAAAAAGTCAAAATATTTTGGCGGTACACACAAAATGTATGGCAACGCCCGGATGTACCGCCTGAGAAACGTTTGGAGGTCATCATGCGTGCTTATGATGCCGACTCATTGAGTGAGTTGTTCGATGCTATCATGCAACGCAACGAGCAAGCGCTGCAATATGCTAAGCGCATGCGTATGCATGTCGGGGATTTAGAGGATTATACGGATGTCGACGGCGGTAGTCCGATATGGTTGATAGCGGTAACACCGGACGTAATACGATGACGGCGCGTAAAGATTTCAGGCTAGCCGCGATCTTTGATACTGAGACGGCTAATATATCGCATGGTGTCGAAACACGTGCCTATCCGATATTGTATATCTTTAACGATTTGCGAGATACATCGTTGGAGTCTTACGATCCTACTTCGGATGATGTACGGTTTTATCGGCACGTTGATGAGGCACTTGCATATATCGACGATCTTATAGCGTATGGTAGCGAACATGATTATGTACCGGTAATCGCGGCATATAATCTGATGTTTGACATGCAAACACTCATGCTGGCATTGACGAGCTCGTATACGATCAGCGTAAACGCGCAGACCGCGACAAGCGTGTACACACTCGATCTATACGTGGATGGTAACGTGGTGTGTCGCTTTTGGGATACGTTTTACCTCGAAATGGGCGGATTGCGTGCAATGGGCGAGACATGCGGCCTCCCCAAGGCCGTAGGCGACTGGGATTATACACTTGTACGCACGCCCGAAACGCCGTTGACCGAAGATGAATTGTTTTACGCACGCCGCGACGTACAGGTGATACCGCAATATCTGCAATGGCTGTTGCATGCTAATCATTGGTTGACCTCCGATATGCTCGGGAGTCGAGTACTGACCAAGACATCTCTTGTGCGGCAGATGGCGCGCCGTGAGATCGGCGGGCGGCGCGTCACGCTGCAAGGTGGTAAAAAAATCACATTGCAACGTGCCTTCGAGTTGACGTGTAACCAGGAATTTCCGAAAAACTATGGATCCTATGCATTGCGCAAGGCGTGTTTTCGCGGTGGCCTGACGTTTACGAGTGCGCAGACGGCTAATGTTGTCGTGGATAATGTCGCGTCGTTGGATGTGACATCGATGCATCACGCGTTTATCAATGGGCGTAGGCTACCCGTTAAATTCGCGCCTACACCGCCTGAATTGTTGCAGATTGCTTGTGAGCGCATTGCGGCCACGTCGCTTGATGACGTGTTGAGCCATTATGATGACCCTTTTCGCGTGGGCTTGCATGTCGCCGTACGCTTTAACGGTCTGAGACTACGCAAAGACACGTGTTTCGCGGCGTGGGGCATAGCGATATGCCCCCGGTCGAAATTCGTGCGCACATTGCACGCGGATACTGATTACAGTAACAACGATCGCGCGAAGACTCAGGATAACAGCATCCGTGCGCACGGTTATGTGGACAGCGCCGTTAACCCGGTATACGCTTTTGGCAAATTGTACAGCGCGGACGAGTGCGTGCTGCACGTCAACGAGATTGAATTATGGAATGTCGCACAAGTATATGAATATGATGACATGCGTGTATTGTACGGGGAAAGCACCACGAAAACCATAATACCGCCGGATTACGTCACGCTGCAATCTAACATGCTTTTTGCACGCAAAACCGATGTCAAAAACCTGATCAAGGGATACACCGAGGGGACACCGTACGTGGGCGATATTCCCGACTCCATCCCCGAGGGCATCGCGCATGACGCGAAAACCGGCGAACTGAGCATGAAATTTTTGCAATCCTATTACGGTTCGACCGTCAAAGGGCAATTCAACGGCATTTATGGCACACAAGCGCAAGACGTAATGAAGGCCGATTATTGCGTGACGGAAACCGGCGAACTCGAAGTCGATAAAACCACTGTCTGCACTCCCGAGAATTTCGCTGAAAAACGCCCGAAAACACCACGCGTACTATACACATACGGCATGCGAATCGTAGCTGGAAGCAGAATGCACCTAATGATAGCCATGATGCTGATATACCGGCATTTCGGCGAACGCGTAACGGTCACGGGCGGCGATACCGATAGCCTAAAAATCAGTTGCGATGACGACGTGAGCGACGTGGAACTGCTGAACGCGCTCAAACCGCTGCATGACGCGATCGAAAACGCGATCAACAACACCATGCGACGTGTCCGAAACACCGCGCCCGACATGGCCTCAACGCTAGACCATATCGGCAAGTTCGAGGTTGAGGACTGCGGCGGTGCCACGCGCTACGCCGAACACATGGAACTGTGGAATAAAGCACGTGTTAGTCTGGACGGGAAAGGGCGCGTACATGTCACTTGCGCCGGGCTCCCGCGCCCGGGCGGCATGTACACCATTGAAGACTTCGTGGCCGATGTCATGCATGCGGGGCACGGTTTCGCGGAAACCGTACAAATGTCGCTCGGCTATGACGTGTTGGTGGTTTACGAGATATGTCACACCTTGCAACGCAATAGGCCGCATGCGTGCGATCGTTATATAGGTGATGTCACGGACTATCGCGGCGAGACGGCGCATGTGGATACGCCGGAGGCTATCGGGCTGTATCCGTCGGGTCGATGGCTGGGCGAGTCCGACAAACAGGCGAATGCGGAGAACATAACGTATTTGCGATCTGTGTATAATAGATCTGTGAACACGATACCGCGCGAATTGGTTTTGCGGGATGGAACACCAAGGATTGTGAGCATGGATGGCGAAATACTACTATGACAGGCTTAAAACTCAGATATTGCCGCGTAACGCGGATGTCAATCTTATAATCGGTGCGCGTGGTCTCGGTAAAACGTACGGTGTACGTCGGTACATGGTAGAGGATTATATTAAAAACAATATTTGTTTTGTTGAGGTCACAAGGTATCGAGAAGAAAACAACGACGTTGCGGCAAAATATTTTGACAAGATAATAAAGGACAATATTTTTCCCGGCTACGATTTTAGAGTATGTAACAATGTGGCTGAAATATGTCGTAATGGTGATAAAAAATGGCGGACATGTGGTTATTTCATCCCATTATCATTACAGCAGCAGAAGAAAAAAAGCACATATGTTAATGTACGTAATATTTGCATGGACGAAGTTATCATAGAACCTGACGATATATATCACCATTATTTGCGCAACGAATATGAACAATTAGCCAATCTTGTAGACACCGTCACGCGCGAACGCGCCGACGATAACAAGCTACGTAAGCCGCGAGTTTTTTTATTGGGTAATGCGTGCGACGCATATAACCCATATTTCGAACATTATGATGTGCCCTTAGAACCTGATTTCGGTCTGTATTGGCTTGGTGGTAAAACGTGTGTGTTCGATTATGTTGAAGACGCTGAATACGCTGAACAGAAAACGAAGAACACAGTGGCGGGACGCATGATGAAAAATAACGATGATGTCACCGCTAAAAATAAATTCAAGCACCATGACACTGATTTTATTGAAAAACCGCACAAACACGCTAAACTTACTTATGTTTTCCGTTGGTTGCGTCATGAGTATGGCGTTTATGTTGACTTACGTTGCGGATATGTTTTCATATCCGCAAAATATGACGGGGGTACACATGTACCATATTTCGCAATTACGACGGATGATAATAAACTTAATTATCTTACGGCGGGTGTCGCAAAAGACTTAATCAGAAATCTTACGTCATATTATGCATTAGGATATCTACGTTATGACACGGTGATAACACAACACGCCGTAATTGCAATGCTTAGAAATTTTGGTGTAAAATAATTACGGCATACGCAAGGTGTCGTAGCGAGGGGCGATAAAACATTATCATTGATAACCACGGTTGACTCCGCCAATGATATGGCCGTGAGGGAAAAACGCGCCGCTCATCGTTATGAATCATGTTGCAAGTATGCTAATCTTAAGTCGTGCCGGTTCGGTATTCGTTCGCCGGTACGACTTTTTCATATATGAAAGGAAAAAATAATGGATGACGAAACCACCGAGGAAAGGGACACCGCCGAACGCGATGACCTCACCCCCGACGAAACGCACCGTGAAGGCGAGTTCGATGATCTTCGGGACATGCTCACGTCGATAACCGATAAACTCAATGATGTTATCGAACGTATCGGCGCTATTGATGAACGCATCGATGGCATCTATGACAAGTTCGCTGATTCTGTGTCGCAGATGGTCGAAAACGGTGCGACCGTCCGTGAGGACGATGCGGCAGAAGCAATAGCCGATGCCGCCGCGAATGATCTTGAAAACCTTGATTACACGCTCTGAAGAAACAGATAGGGGAATTTTATTATGGCTGTAGACAATGCGACTATTTTGGATAAGGTGCGCCTTAAGGGGACTGACGATTATCAACAGCGCGTGCCGAGCGCTACGCAAACGGGCGTGGCGAACACCGCGCGATATCTGTTCGACCCGATGAACCGTCAATACCTGAATGATTGTGTATGGAGCATGGTTAACCGAATTGGTCTTACCGTGACGGCGCAAAATGCGCCGTTTGTAAACATGCTTTCAATATTTAAAAAGGAAAACTTGTACTGGGGTTCGACCGTTCAGGAGATTGCCGTCAAGTGGATTAAGGCGCATGGATACAAGGACGATGCCGAAACTCTGTTGAAGATGCACCGTCCCGAAGCCGCCGTGTGGTTTTATGAGATGAATCGTAAAGACCAGTACCCGATATCTTGGACTGACGACGAACTGCGTCAGGCGTTCGTGGACGATTACGGTTTGAATCGTTTCGTCGCGCAGATTATGGAAACGCCGCGCAACAGTGACAACTACGACGAGATGAACATCATGCTTGCACTGATACGTCATTACGAGCGGAATCTTGGTTTCTACAAGGTTCATCTCGATGCGGTGCCGACCGATGAAGCGTCGGCCAAGACGTTGCTTAAGTCGTTGCGTGCGACTGCGGGGCGTATGCGTTTCCCGAGCACACAGTATAATGCTCTTAATGTTAACGATATTCCGGCGTATGCTAACCCTCAACAGATGGTGTTGCTTATCGAGCCGGAATATCTCGCATCGCTTGATGTTGACGGTTTGTCGGCGGTGTTTCAATTGGACAAGGCCGACGTGCCGTATCGTATTATTCAGGTGCCGAGTCTTGGCATTCCGGGTGCGGTGGCATTGCTTGTGTCTACTGATTGGTATCAGGTGCGCGACACTCTTTATGGCACCACGCAGTTCTACAATCCGCAGACACTTTCCAACACAATGTACCTGAACCACTGGGGTATCTATGGCGTGTCCCCGTTCACGCCATGCGCATTGTTTACGACCGACGCGGGCACCTCCATCAAGGTGATCACTCAGACCGTGACCGGGTTCACGTTGACCCCGGAGACGGGTGATGTCAAGGCGGGCGACGTGCTCCAGCTCACGCCCAGGCTCACCGCCACCGTGGAGCCCACCGGCACCGCTGTACAGGTGGCACCGGACGCGGCGACGTACGAGGTTGCGGCGAACCATGCCGCAAGCGGCGATGACGCGCATGGCGCGGCGTTTGACCTCAACGTCAACACGTTTGTTGACGATCAGGCTCGTTTGCACGTGCAGCGCGACGGGCTGACGGCAGGCGACATCATCACGGTGACGGGTACGGCGACATACGTCAACCCGACCGGCGAGACGACGACGCACACGGCGGCTTGCACGTTTACCGTAAAATAGTGTGTAGCGGCGTAACATGCTAGTATCGGGGTACCGGGTGACACCGGCACCCCGATTTTATTTTGCGAAAAAAGAGGTATATATGAAATTCCCGCACTTGGATAATGCCACAGCGTTTCCCGGCGCTGACGTACACGTGTACGATCAGTACATCAACACATACGATTATAATATGTGGACATCGAAAACCAAGATAAAACTATGTCACGTAAAATGGCGTAACGACGGCCACGATGCCGTTAAGTTCCGCGACGATGCCGAGCGTGATGCGTGGTTCGACGCATTGGACGGCGAGACCGTGCATCTTGACACCAGCATGTATATCGCCCGCGCCGACACGGACGGTGTCAAGATACCAGTACCGTACATGACCGCTCAACGCTATAACTATATCGTGGTCGATTTTACGCCGGATATACTGCAATCACCGCTACAGCAATCGGACTGTCAGACAAGATACCACTATTACATCACGGATGTCACGGCGGAGGCACCCAATACGACCACCGTCGTATTGCAACGCGACATGTGGACGGACTACATCAATACGACGACGGTAAACGGCCTGTTGCTGGCTCGGGGACACGCGCCGTTGGTCGGGATGACACCCGCAAAGCTATTGGACAACCCGCGCGAAAACAGTGTCGACATGCTTGCGCCAGATGTCAATTACGGTGCTGCGAACAATCGTATCACCAATACCAAGAGCACCGTTTTGACCGGTGGCGATAAATATATATGTTTCGCGTGCGCGTTCGGCGCGATCAGGTTGGAGGAGATGGCACGCACGCGCGGCGCCGACATAGCCGCCACCGAACCCGTCTACGGAGCGAACGACGGTACCGTGTCATCATGGACGTGGGGCACCGCTGGCATAGACGTGAGCGGGTGCCGTGCGCTCGGCACGCCCTATGCGTCGCAGCGCGGACGCACCCCGAACAACTGGACTGTGTTTGCGCTACGTGCAAGCGACGTAACCGGCGAATACATTAATGATCTGTTCGCGCACTACCCGCATATCACTTCGGGCATAGGCGCGTGCTTCGTGGTGTCCGCAGACATGTGCGCTCGCGGCACCAGTGCGCCCGTCATGGTCAACGGTGTCGCATGGATGACCGTCATAGACACGGAGCGCACATTAAGCGACATCACGTTGACCCCGGAGGACTTCGATATGCCGCCTGAAGTCGCCGACGTGGCCAAACTGTACATATCGCCATACAGCGTATTGGAGATCACGGACACGTGGGGTAAGACAACCACGATCAATATCGAGGATTGCGGGCGGCTCAGCGTGCGAACGTTGGTATCCGTTGCGTATCCGCTCGTGCGACAGGTCGCGTATCTGGATGGATACGGTGCGGACGGCAGCACCACTATCGCCGTGAGCAACCTCACAGGCGAGACCATAAGCGGACATCTGCCCAATGCGGACGCGCTCGCAACGCTCATATCGTACGATATCCCCACGTATGCGCTACAAAGACGTAATATCGACGCATATCGCGGAGCGAACTACAATCGCACGATCAGACAAAACCGCGAGAACGCGATAACCGCGTACGAAAACACCGCGCAAGCAGCCAACACCGCACAAGCAAACACGCACCGCAGTAATAACACGATGCGATCGAACACAGCACGCACCAACACCGCACAAGCAACCAACACCGCGCGAGGTAACACGCTGCGCACCGACGTTAAAAATCTCAACAACACAGCGGCTGACGACATGCTTAAGTATACCCAAACGCAAATGGATGATGACTTGACAAGCGTCAATACTAAGATACTTTCCGACGCTGTCGAGGATCAGAGCGTGGCACAAGCGACGTTTAACGCGGGCGTGACGCAGAACGCATTATCTAATGTGTCATCTATGGTGGCGAATGCCAGTAGCGCGATTGTGGGTATCGCGGCGAGCGGCGCGGCCACAGCGGCCACGGGTGGCGCTGCCGCCCCGTTTGCCATAGGTGCGATGTCAACCCTTGCTACCACAGGCATAAACGTAGGGTTGTCCGGCTATAACTCAGCGCTTGCGATCACCAATCAAAAAGCGATATTTGACGCATCGAATACGGCACTGTTCAACAAAGCGGAATTAGCCCGAACCCAGAACCGTGACGTAAAGAGTCACGCAGAATTTTTTGCAGTACAGCAAACCACCCGGCAGCAGAAACTAGCAACCGACACCACGAATGCAAACAACAAGGCTAGTACGGAAATGACCGCAAACAGCGTAACCGCATCTAATGCCAACGCGGTCGCGACGACGGACACCGGCAACGCTAATGCCGACTCGACCCGTGCCCAGACGATCGGCAACGCTAAACGTAGTATGCTCACGACACGTGACAGTGTCACGAACACGTATCGTGACATGTACAATCAGCCGCCGGCACCCGTTGGCGCGTACACGGGTGACCCGTGGGCGGACGAAATGGCGCAACGTGCGTATGTCGTCAAGGTTCGCACGCAATCCAAAAGCGCACTAATACAAGCTGGTATGTATATGTTGCGATACGGCATAGCAAGCAACAAGCTCTACAACAGGCCGGATCTCACGGCGTGCAGACATTACACGTATTGGCGGGCTGATGATGTGTGGCTCACCAACGACATCGCCCCCAACGACGCACTGGACGCGATACGTGATCGATTCGCGGCGGGTGTTACAATCTGGAATGACCCCACCGAAATAGGCGGCGATTATCTCGCCGCGAACATCAACTAGCGAAAAAAGGTGTTATATATGGGACGTAAACGCACGCATAAGTGCACGCCGACCCGCGCGGCACTTGGTGAAAAAGGGTTGCCGGTATGGCAGCAGTCGCAGCAACTCAACACACAGGCGTATTATATGGCTTATTCGCAGATGCTCAATATTGCACTGTCACGTTTCAAATGGCTCAATCTGCCCAAAACGTGTAACGCATGGTTTCTGGAGTATAATCTGCTGTACTACGGATATGCCACGATCGCCTATCCGCATAGCAAGCCCGGCGTGTTTTTTTCCACGCAAGCCGTTGTCAGTTCCGACTTCAACGTGTATTACCGCCCGAGGAAATGGACATCCTACGGTATAAACGGTTGGCATTTCGACGTAAACAACTCTAACGGTGTCTTTATTTATAGTAATAAGGCACGTACGCCGTTGGTGCCAACGCTGGAGTTTTTCGCGCATGAGATCGAAGATCTGTACATGACGCGCCGTCAGAACCGTTTCCACCAAAAAACACCATTCATTCTGGAAGTCCCGGCGGGTCAGCAGACAGCGGGGGTTAACGTCATCAAGCAAATATCAGGCGGAGAGATGGCAATTATGGCTACGCCCGGTTTCACGGACTCCATGAAGGCGCAGGTGCTCAAAACCGGTGTTGACTATATCGGCATGGAATTACAGAACGACATACAAAACACGTGGAACGCTTTTTACCAGTCGCTCGGAATCAAGAACCTACCCGTTAAGATGGAGCGGCAGACGGCGGATGAGATAAACGATTACGGTGAACCCACCGATCTACGGGCACTGTCCGAGCTTGAGGAACGCCGAGCCGCATGCGACATACTCAACACGCGTTTTGCGCGATATCTGGATGCACCCATCGAGGTGGTGTGGAATCAGGACAACATAAGCCAAAACTATAATTACATGACCAACCTCGAAGCACTGGAGGACAACGACAATGGAGACATCTGACATGATATCGCCGTTTGTTCCGGGCGAAACCGTACCCGATTATCACGCCGTGACAACGATCACATTGGGGGAACTGCTCGCACCCGGCGGCATTGACTGGACAACTCCGCAATGGTCATGGCGCGATGACGCATACGACGACACACAATACGCACGATGCTGCGCAAAGATCGAAAACCGGTATTATGATCGCGAGCTCGGCGTGATGCCGCCGAGCAGATGGCGGCGGCACCTGTTGCGCCTCATCGCCGAAATAATGCCCGTACTCAAACCGCTCTACGAGCTTGCAGCCGGAAACCCCGGAATATTCATGACGGATGCCGACACGTGGCACAAGACGCGTACCGTGTTCTCGGATTTTCCCGCGACACAGCTCGCGACCGGTCAGGATTACGCAAGCAATGCCACAGACATGGAGTATGAGACCGTGACCAACGGCAACTACATGGATAAGGTCAAGGCGATACGTCAAGGCGATTACGTGGATATCGACGTGCTACTATTGGAGCACATAAACGCATGTTTCAGTCCCCTTTGGACTGTCAACATAAACAACTATTAGGAGGCAAAACACACATGTTTCCACTGCCCTTGTACAGCGTATGGCCGTACACGCCCGTAATACCGGCGTTCTACTGGGATGCAAAAAGCACCGAGGAAATCATAAAGCATCTGGCGAGCGAATACGATCATATCACGGCATATTTCGACACGCTCGCAACCGCGATCAACAAACTGAGTGCGGACATGCAAACGTTTGAAAACCGCGTCGAAGCACGTGTCAGCGCGATGGAAAAAACATTGGCGGCATTGCTGGACAATCTTGAGCATGTTGGCGATAAAATGGTGATCTACGACCCTACACAAGGCACCTACGTAGACAGCAAGATAGCCATGCGCAACATGTACCGCGAACTCGCGGTGTTCGGCGCACGCGTCAATCAGGTCGCCACCAAGACCGTAGACGACATGGCAAAACACCGAACCGACGAAACCGCCGCAATCGGCAATCTCACCATATTCAACGACGCGACACCGCGCGTGACCGACCCGCAAAACGGCGACCCCTACCCGCCCATACAGTAAAGGGGAATCAACATGACCGAAACAACATTCAACCATCTGCCACTATACGACACCGGTTCAGTTGCCGACCTACGCGACGCATATAACCGCAGTATGCAACTCATAGACAAAAAACTGCACCAGCTCGACATACAAATACAAATACACCACACAACCGACACCCGCAAGGAGGCCTAAACATGGCAAGCACGACCGATAATTTCAATCTCGATCTATACGATACCGGCGACCCCGCCTCGTTGACCGACCAATACAACAGCGCAATACGCACGATCGATGATACACTTTTGACAATCAACGACAACGCAACCACCGCACTCAACAACGCCAAACAAGCGATCACGGAAACACAAACCATAACCAGCAATCTCACCGCACTAGGCGTAACCGATACCAACACCGCAAGTGCCCTAAAAAACAAAATAGACAACACCGCAAACGATCTCGCCGTTACAACCGAAAAAACGAATAACGCACTTAACCGCTTCAACGCAATCGAGTGGGATACCGATGAAAAAGCGCAAAACTGGACAAACAACACCGACAATAATATCAACAATATCAATCAAACACTAACCGCGCTTAACGCAAGCAACCCGACGGACGCAAAAAAACTACTACACAACATCTATGACGCAAGCACCGGCGATATATCCACAGTCATAGGCATGACCATACAAGCACGATTTATCACACACAATTACGGCACACAGTCAACCCTTAAACATGGTAACACCGTGTATTTCGGCTGCAATAACATTACCGCAGCCGGCGGACAACCAAAGATCGTAATCGTTGATATGGACAGCAACGCGATAACCACCGACAAAACAATCAACGCGGGTCACTGCAACGATATGGCATATATCGACGCAACCCCCAGCACGCCTATATGGGTCGCACCCATCACGCTAGACGGGACAACCGACTATAACGGTATACTGGCGTACGATAACAATTTCAACAACAGCGTTAACATACCCGTACCGCTACACGGCATAGCCGGCATCACAAGAGACCCGATCACCAACAAAGTATATTGCATATGCCGCAACACACCGAACATCTACGAAATAAACATGACCGACTACAGCACCACTATCGTAGGCACCCGCCCAATGGGTAATGACTTCATAGGACAGGGTATCAGCGCATACAATAACAAGATCTTCGGCCACACGACACGCATGTTCGCGTACCTCTACGACGTACGCACCAAAACACTGCAATGGTACAATTGTATGGCCACCGATCTACTCATGTCGAGACGTATCGGCGAATACGAGGCCGGCGAATTCGACAACGAGGGCAATCTATGGGCATGCGCCCGTTCGATCTGCAATGACGACGCGACATCATATCTCAATTGGGGCGGTTGGATATCGTTCCCAAGTAACGCAACCCCGCACACAATCGGCGGACACACCGCAAAAATCGCACAAACCATAGAAATAACCGCCGACTCGCTTAAACCAAAGTTCACAACAATAAACCAGATATGCAGTGTCTTCGAAGTCGCTACAATGATAACCAAACCCAACACGATAAAAATATCCACAACACTAAACGATGCCGAACACGGACAATTGCGACTAACTGGATATTTAGTAATCAGAGGCGACTACACATGTTTCAAACTAATGCCGACCGGTTTCGGTGGCCTCCGAGTACCCGCCGACGGGAAAATAACCATTACCAACACTGGTACACAGATAGAATGCTCAGACCGTTGCGCATCGTTCACATACATGGTTACGCCAGCACTCGCCCCTAATGACATAGTAAAATATCGTAACGGCGGTTGTGTACTAAACCTGATCGCATGCGGCAACACAGGCGGCATGGAGATAGCCGATGCCGTAATCGAAACCGATACCAACAAAATATATTTCGGCCCTACTAAGGTGGTTGGATAACAATATAGCCCGGTAATATTACCGGGCTATATTATTATCACTCAAAAACTAATCACACTCAATACTACGAATATCAGTCATCACCATTATCAACCGTAACAACATACACACGACAGCGACGACCCTTACGAGACACCGCCTGGGCGACTTCTTCATAATCATAATCATAATCATAAGACAACATGCATTCAATGACATCAGCAAGTGCAGAATCAAAAGTATCATTACCCGTCACAATTCCCGTATACACACCTTCGATACCGACCTTATACGCATTATCAGGCAACTCGATAACATAGGCACTTAATTTCATCATTTTTTCTGACACTCCCAATAATACCACACCACAAACACGACACGCCGAAAACACGACAATTCTTTAACGCACACACTCACGTAGCACACAACACCGCACATGTCAACCAGCCCCGGCGTGTCGCAGCTTAATGGGAACAACTCTCAATAGAGAGGGACCTGTCTCTTATACACATCTCCGAGCCCACGAGACGGACTCC
>ENA-OXOB01000343-OXOB01000343.1-human-gut-metagenome-genome-assembly--contig:-NODE-343-length-15420-cov-59.8188_pt1 | contig 15420 bp, 8 predicted proteins | sample MGYA00249744_ERZ652497 | MGnify/ENA primary metagenome ERZ652497 (study PRJEB26925, sample SAMN05826889) | human gut metagenome | biome: ENVO:2100002; feature: ENVO:00000062; material: ENVO:00002003...
CTTATATAGATAAGGGCTTTATCAATAATATTGATGATTTGATAGGTTCTCCGGCGCACGACTCCAATGACAATCACCGCTTGGTTGGTGACTATTACATTGTTGATTTCAATGGTGATGGTGTTGTTGATAGCAGGGACTCGGCTCCTGTAGGTTATAGCAGTAGTCCGCAGAACACCTATAATGCTACTATTGGTTTCGAATGGAAAGGGTTCTCAGCTTTCGCTCAGTTCTATGGAGTAACTAATGTGACCCGTGACGTATCATTGACAAGCTTTGGTAATATGCTTGATAATGTTTATGATACTGGTACTTGGTGGAATAAGAATCAAAGCAATGCAGAATGTATCCTTCCTCGTTGGGGTGCCACTGCTTCAAGTTACACCTATGGTACACAGTTTATGTATGATGGTTCTTACATTCGTTTGAAGAATGTCGAGATTGCTTATACCTGGACCAAGGGTTGGATTAAGGCATTAGGCGTAAACTACCTCAAGATTTACTTGAATGGTAATAACCTCTGGCTCTGGACTCGTATGCCTGATGACCGTGAGGCAAACCTCGGTGGTGGTGGCTGGTTGGGAGCATACCCTACGGTTCGCCGCTTCAACTTAGGTGTTAAATTCTCATTGTAATTATTAAAAAAAATATTCAGATGAAAAATAAGATAAAGACATTATTGTTGACGGGATGCGTCTCGCTGGCTCTCGGTACTTCGCTGAGTTCTTGTCAAGACTACTTGGACAAGGAGCCAGACTCAACAGTTTCTGCAGACGATGCCTTTGCCAATTTCCGTAATTTCCAAGGTTTCGTTGAGGAAATATACAACTGTATCCCTGATAAAGAGAAATGTAACTATTGTCCTTCATGGAACTGGGGTGATGATGAAATCTTCAATCCTGAGGCTGATAATAGAATGACCCATCAGGTTGATTTAGGTAACTTCCGTGCATGGGAATCTACTGGTAACTGGCTAAAGCGTGATGGTTCTTCTACTTCCACTAATAAGTTCGACCACGGTATTTGGAACCATGCGTGGTATTGCATCAGAAAATGTAATCTCGGTTTACAGAATATCGACAAGTTTGTGACTGGAAGTGCTGAAGAGAAAAAACTGATAGAGGGTCAGCTCTATTTCTTCCGTGCATGGTGGCATGAGGAAATGATGGAGTATTTTGGTGGTATGCCTTATGTGGATACTTATCTCGATGCCAATGCCGAGCAGAGATTGCCACGTCTTTCTTATCAGGAATGCGCTGATAGAGCGGCAGCTGATTTCCGCAAGGCTGCCGATTTGTTGCCTATTAATTGGGATAAGACTTCTGCAGGTGCTGCCACACAAGGTAAGAATGATCTTCGCATCAATAAGATCATGGCTCTTGGTTATCTTGGTAAAACCTATCTTTGGGCTGCTAGTCCTTTGATGAAGAATGGTGCGCAGATTGGTGCCAGCAAGAATGGCAAGACTTATGATTATGATCAGGAATATGCTAAGAAGGCAGCTGAGGCTTTTGGTGAACTGCTCTCTCTTGTGGAAGCTGGTCAGACACAATATGCATTGGCAGAGTTTAAGTACTCAGACATCTACAATCATGAGAAATCTGCTGATGCCAATAGCTGTTTTTCTGATATATTCTATACCAAGAAGCAGAACTGGAAAATGCCTGGAACGGTTGAAGCTATCTTCCGTGGTCCATCTCCTGATTTTAATGGCTCTAACTGGAATACCTCTAAGGTCTTTGGCCCTAAGGTACAGAAAGTAGTTGCTCATGATAATGTCATTCACCAACCTACGGCCAACCTTGTAGAGGCTTATGGAATGGCTAACGGAGAACCAATCTATTTGGTTGAGAATGGTCAGTATGTACTCAATCCAAAGTCTGGTTTCGACCCTGAGCATCCTTTCAAAAATCGTGATCCCCGTTTCTACCACGATATCGTCTTCGATGGTTTTAAGTATTTGAACGGAACACCTGGTCAGTATGCAGATTTACAGTATTGCCAATTATATACGGGTGGTAATATGCGCCCAATAGCAAATGCAAGCCGTACGGGTTATTTCATTCAGAAGTTGGTGCCTCATACTTGTAATGAAGTGGATAAAGATTACGATTGGGGTTCAGCTTTACACTGCTATTTGCCATATATGCGTCTTGCAGACATATACTTGATGTATGCAGAGGCTTGTGCTGCATTCGGTGGTGCTTCTGGCAAGTCTTCAAACTTTGGCAAGACCGCAGAAGATGCAATTAATACACTTCGCGACCGTTGTGGTGCAGGTCATGTTGCTCCAGAATTTGTTGCAGACAACCATAAGTTCATGGATGAGGTCCGTCGTGAGCGTGAGGTAGAACTTTCTTTCGAAGGATTCCGCTTTTGTGACTTGCAGCGTTGGTTGCTTCTGACAGAGGCACCATATAATCAAAAATTCTCACAGGAGTTTGACCGTGTGGAAAGTGCAGACTTCTATACGAAGAATGATCCTAAGGACGCTCGGGTTGCCAATTATCGTAGAAAGTTGATATTGACTCGTAATTTTGGTACCAAGCACTATTGGTTCCCATTGCCAATCAAGGAGACTCAGATCAGTTCAGAGTTTAAACAAAATCCAGGCTGGTAAGGTTTAAAATTATAAATTAGTAATACTAAATGAATAATGATAGTATGAATTCAAGATTCAAATCATATAATTATAAGCTTTTTGTAGCAAGTCTCGTGGCTTTGGCTCCTCTTGGTGCCAATGCCAAGACTGCACAGACAAGCGAATCCGATACAGCCAGTGCCGACAAGGAGATGGTTCAGGTGGCTTACCGAAAGGTAGCCAAGGATGACATCTTGGGCGGTGTGTCTGTAGTCGATGTAGAGAACTTGATGAAGAAGAATTACCATACTTATAGCCTCGACAATATGCAAGGTTATGTAGGTGGTTGGAATGGCAATTCTCTCTGGGGTATGGATGCCGACAACGCTGGTTATCTCGTCTTGGTAGATGGTGTGCCTCGTGAAGCTAACAACGTTCAACCAAGTGAGATTGCACAGATTTCTTTCCTCAAGGGTGCGCAGGCTGTGGTGCTCTATGGTAGCAAGGCTGCCAAGGGTGCTGTAGTCATAACTACCAAGCGTGGTCATAATGACGGCTTGAAGGTCGAGGTGCAGGCTAATGCAGGTTTGAATGTAGCAAAGTCTTATCCTGAGTATCTTAGCAGTGCAGAGTATATGACTCTCTATAACGAGGCTCGTCGTAATGATGGTCTGTCTGAGCTTTATTCTGCTGAGGACATCTATAATCATGGAGCAGGTTTGAACCCTTATCGTTATCCTAATCTCGATTTCTATTCTTCTGATTATCTCAGAAAGATGAACAGCCGTTATGAGGCTACTGCAGAAATCAGCGGTGGTGGTAAGCGAGCTCATTTCTATAGCAATATCAACTATTATCGCCAGGGCGATTATTTCAAGTTTGGTGAGGCTAAGAATAATAATACCCAGCGCTTCAGCGTTCGTGGTAATGTGGATATAGACATTACTGATGATATTAAGGCTTGGGTCAACTCCAGTGCAACCTTCTATGATTCTCATTCTGCAAAGGGTAATTACTGGGAAGCTGCTGCTACTTGGCGTCCTAATTTTCCACAGAATGCAGCTCCTCTTATCTCCACAGATATGATAGCCCCTAATGCTAAGGCTGCTTGGGACTTGATGAGCGTTGCGAAGTTGGTAGATGGCAAATACTTCCTTGCTGGTACTCAGGCAAACTCCTCCAATGTTTTTGCTGATATCTATTCTGCAGGAAGTAGTAAATTTACTAGTCGTCAATTCCAGTTTGATACGGGTGTCAATATCAACTTGCACAAGGTGTTGAAGGGCTTGTCTTTCGAGACTCATTTCGCAGTCGACTATGCTACCTCTTATAATACTTCTTTCGATAATAGCTATGCTGTTTATATCCCAACATGGGCTAACATTGATGGCAAGGATATGATTGTCGCATTGAAGAAGGAAGGTGAGGATAAAAAGTCTGGCAACCAGAACATCAGCGGAAGTACAGATAACCAGACCATGTTTTTCTCTGGTCAGTTCAACTACAACAATACTTTCAACAAGGTTCACAATCTGTCGGCAATGTTGATAGCTTCTGGCTTCCAGCAGTCGAAGTCTGGACAGTATCATAAGAACTCTAGTGCCAATCTTGCATTCGATGCTTCTTACAATTATGCCCAGAAGTATTACGCAGATTTTGGATTAGCTGCCATTCACTCTGCCCAGTTGGCTCCAGGTCATCGTGAGGCTCTCTCACCATCACTTTCTTTGGGTTGGAGACTCAAGAATGAGTCTTTCTTGAAGAATTCCAAGGTGGTAGATGACATGATGATTAGTGTATCAGGTAGTATTATCAATGAGGATATTGATATAGCAAATGGTGACAATCGCTACTATCTCTATCAGAGTATTTGGACTTCTGATTACGGCTATGGATGGTATGATGGATCTAGCGATAAATACACCTATTCAAAAAGAGGTGAGAACAAAGACCTTGATTTTATCAAGCGCAAAGAGTTGTCTCTGAATTTCAAGACATCCCTGTGGCAGAAATTGGTGACATTGGATGCAAGTTTCTTCATCAATTCGATGGAGGGTTATCTCATCTCTTCGCCAACATTCTATCCATCTCATTTGAATACTGGTTATCCAGCGGCTTCGTTTATGCCTGTACTGAATTACAACAATAATCGTAGAGTAGGATTTGATTTCGCAGCCAACTTCAATAAGAAGGTAGGTGATGTGGATCTCTCACTTGGTGTGACTGGTACTTACTATACAACCAAGGCTACCAAACGAGATGAGAACAACGTAGAGCAGTATCAGAACAGACAAGGAAAGGCAGTTGATGGCATTTGGGGTTACAAGAGCGCAGGTCTCTTCCAAAGCGAGGAGGAAATCAAAACTTCTCCAGACCAAAGCTATTTTGGTGGAACAGTTAAACCTGGTGACATCAAGTATGTGGATGTAAATGGTGATAATAAAATTGACCAATACGACCAAGTCTTCTTGGGTAAGGGTGGTTGGTATGGAGCACCATTCACGCTTGGTGTCAATCTTACAGCTAAGTGGAAGAACTTTACCTTCTTCGCTCTTGGTACCGGTAACTTCGGTGCTTGGGGAGTCAAGAATAATTCTTATTGGTGGGTAAAGGGCGATAGCAAATATTCTGCTGTAGTTCGTAACCGATGGACAGAGGAAACCAAAGAGACTGCAACCTATCCTCGTTTGACATCTCTTGATGGTAACAACAACTTCCAGACATCAGACTTCTGGATGTACAAGACGGATGCTTTCCGCTTGGCTAAGGTCCAGATAACTTACGACTTGCCTAGTACTTTGTTCCAAAAGACATGGCTTAAGGCGTTGTCGGCATACGTAAGCGGAGCTAACTTGCTTACCATTTCAGGAGAGCGCGAAGTCTTAGAGATGAACGTTGGGTCTGCGCCTCAGACACGCTATTATAATATAGGTGTGAAGGCAACATTCTAATCATTTTAAAATGTAGAAAGAAATGAAAGTAAAAAATATATTTATATTAGCAGCAATGTCGCTTACTTTGGCTTCTTGCTCAGATCTCTTCGAGCCTGCAGATGAAAACAACCGTGGCTTGGATGAGATTTACAATGAGCCAACATACGCTCAGGGACTATTGGGATATGGTTATGCGATGCTTCCTTACAATACCAAGAGTGTTACTGATATTGCTACAGATGACGCTGTAAGCAATGACTTGACAAATAGCTTTCTCAAGATGGCTACAGGTTCTTGGACTGCTAATAGCGATCCTATGTCTAGATGGGCAAATGGTCGTGCTTGTATCCAATATCTCAATATCTTCCTTCAGGAGGTAGATAAGGTAAACTGGGCAAAGGACGAGAATGCCCGTAGGATGTATTGTGATAGCCGTAAAGGTGAAGCTTATGCTTTGAGAGCTCTCAACTTGTATTATCTTTTGATGAATCATGGTGGATGGACAGCCGATGGCAAACTGCTTGGCGTTCCTAATTTGACAGAACCAGAGACTTCTACTGATGATTTCAACAAGCTACGTAATACATTCCAAGAGTGCTTGGATCAAATCTATAGCGATTTGGACGAGGCTGCCAAGCTTCTCCCTCTTGATTACAATGATTTGACTAATGATAACGATGTTCCTGCCAAGTATAAGGAAATCGGAGTAAAGACCGCAGGAGACTACAACCGTGTGTTTGGTTCCATTATGCGTGGTCGTATCAGCGGTCGTATCGCTGAGGCTATTCGCTCACAGGTATCTTTGCTTGCAGCTAGTCCTGCTTTCTCTGAAGGTACAAACGTGGATTATGCTAAGGCTGCTGACGATGCAGCTACCGTTCTTGACCGTATCAATGGTGTGAATGGATTGTCTGCTACAGGTAATAATTGGTTTATGCAAACCAGGGAAATCGATGCGCTTGGCTCAGGTGCTTGTCCTGCTGAAATTCTTTGGCGTGGCAGTCGTACCAATGGTGCTGATGACTGGGATCTTGGTCTGAACCAAGAGTCTGATAATTTCCCTCCGTCTCTTTATGGTAAGGGTAGAATCAACCCAACTCAGAATCTGGTCGATGCATTCCCTGCTGTAAATGGTTATCCTATCACCGATGATCGTTCAGAGTATGATAAGTTGAATCCTTACAGCAATCGAGATCCTCGTCTTGACCTTTATATCATTCATGATGGTAGTACTTATAAGGGAAAGACCATTCATACAGACATTACGACGGCTAATAACAATGATGGTTTGAATAAGATTTCCAATTCTACTCGTACAGGCTATTACATGAAAAAGCTGTTGCGTGAGGATTGTAATCCTGACCCTAATGCAAAGAATGCTCAGTATCATTATCCTGTGTATATTCGCTATACTGAGATATTCCTCGATTACGCTGAGGCTGCCAACGAGGCTTGGGGACCAAAGGGTAAGGGAACTCACAACTACTCAGCTTACGATGTAATCAAGGCAATCCGTGAGCGTGCCGGAATTGGCGAGTTTGGCGAGGATCCATACTTGGATGAGTGCGCTGGTAGCAAAGAGAAAATGCGTGAGTTGATTCGAAACGAGCGTCGTTTGGAACTTTGTTTTGAAAATAAGCGCTTTAGTGACCTTCGCCGTTGGAAAGCTCCTCTAAATGAGGCTGTGCGTGGTATAGAAATCACTTTAGAGGCTGGTGCCCCATTATACAAAGTCATGAAGGTTGAGGATCGCAGCTATAAAGATTACATGTATTACGGTCCTATACCACAGAGCGAAATGTTGAAGTGGAGCAACTTGCAGCAGAATAAGGGCTGGGAAGTAAAAAATAACGACTAATATTTAAAATGATGAAAATAATGAAGATAAGCAAATATTTGTCCATGACTGCATTGGGAATCTTGGCTTTTGGCTTTAACTCTTGTGAGAATGGCAACCAAGAATTTCCTGATTATGAGGGCGGTACTACTGTATATTATCCTTATCAGTATATCGAACGTTCTGTAGTTTTAGGCAATGATGAGAATCGCGATAATACGGATGATAATAATCATGTATTGTATATCGTATCTACAATGGGTGGAGCATATAATGGAAAAAACATCACATTGAATGTAGATGTTGATAATTCATTGTGTGACAATCTGTATTTTGAGGATGGGGTCACTCCTGTAAAGCCAATGCCTAGCAATTATTATACAATTCCTACCAAGACGGTTGCGTATAATGGGAAAATGCAGGGACGTCTTCAGGTTAAGTTGGAGGATGCTTTTTTTGCTGACCCTGATTGTGCAAAGAATACATATGTAATCCCAGTTCGCATCAAGGAAATGGTGGGAGCCGATTCTATTCTTTCGGGTTCTCCTGCCGTTGCAGGTACAACTCCTGTTCGTACTGATGCTTCAGCTTGGTTAATTGCTCCTAAGGATTATATCCTTTATTGCGTTAAGTTTATGAATCCATGGGATGGCTTTTATTTCCGTAGAGGAACTGACAAGATTACAGAGAATGGACAAACTCATGAGGTAAAGCGTGAAGGTGCAACTATTGAAAAGGATGAAGTGAGTCACATTACAACCAAGAGTTTGAAGGAATGTAATTTCGAAGTCTCTGTAAATAAAGCTGACGGCTCTAAGGTCACTTGCAACTTGAAACTTACGTTCGATGATAATGGTAATTGTACCGTTACTTCTGATACAGAGGGCATGACTGCTTCTGGTACAGGTAAGTTTGTAGAAAAGGGAGCAAAGTTGGCTTGGGGTAACAAGGATCGTGACATCCTGACTCTCAATTACAAGGTTGATTTCGGTTCAGGCATTGTTTTGGAAACATCCGATCAGTTTGTTGCCCAGACTCGTGGTAACACCAATGGTATTGTTCAATTCAGTCCTCAGTATATCAGGAAGTAATATTCTTGATAGATAAGTGTCATTCTAATAATTTGATTATTATGAAATTGAAAAATATTAATTTAGGTTTAGGCTTGATGGCTCTCTTGGCTTTGTCTTCTTGTGCTGATGACAAGTTCTCGGAGTACAGAACTGATATGACCAAGAATTTGAAGGAATATCAGTATCTGAATAACTACGAGCCTTTGAAGAAATACGTGGAAGATATGAAAGCTGCCGGCAAGTGCAATCCCAACTTTAAGTTGGGCATTGCGCTTGAAGCAGCCGAATTCAACAAGCAGGCACTTGTATATTGCCTTGCTGGTAGCAATTTCAATGAGACTGTAGCCGGCAACGCCATGAAGATGGCTTCTTGTGTTGCTGATGATGGTCGCATGAATTTTGATAATGTAAGTGAATATGTTAAGAAAGCTACAGATGCAGGCCTTTCGGTTTATGGTCATACCTTGGCTTGGCATGAACAGCAGCCTAACAAGTATCTGAATGGGCTGATTGCTGATAAGGTAATAGAAGTAGACCCTAGTCAGAAAGTTGAGAAGACTGATTATGAACTTGACTGTTCTACTCTTTCATCTTACGATTGGACGGGTTCGCCTGCTTCTGTAAAAACAGAGTGGAATAAAGGTGGTGCTGTGGTCATAACCAATCCAGAGCCGATAGACCCATTTTATGAGCTTCAGTACTGGCTGGTAAATGGCATTCCTCTTAAAACAGGCACTAAATATAAGATTACCTTCCTTTGCAAGGCAGAAGGTGAATCGCCTGCTAATATCCGCTTTAAGTTGGGTAACTGGGGAGCTGGCGCCAAGAATACCTTCAAGATTCCTGTAGGTGGTGATTATAAAGAAGTTTCGTTCGATGTAACTCCTGTCATGGATAGTAATGGTCTCTTCTTCCAGCACGGAGATTTTGCAGGTAAGATTTATTGGAAGTCTATTAAAATCTCTCATTTCGAGGCTCCTTCTGTTGAAATCCCTGTAAGTGTTGGGCATCTTACCTTTGATGATGGTCAGAACCTTGGTGGATGGGGTATGGATAATGCGCCAAAGATTGTAAATGGTGTTTGTGAGGTTGGTAACAACGCAGCCAAGGAAAACCCTTGGAATGCACAGGTTAACTATGAACCAGGTTTCGCTTTCGAGAATGGTAAAACCTATCACTTGAAGATGAAAATCAAGGGTTCTGTAGCTGGCGAATTTGGTGCTGGATTCCAGAATCCTGAAGGATACATAGGCTGTGGTGACTTCCCTACCATCAAGGTTACAACTGATTGGAAGGAAGTTGATGTAGCTACCACATGTAATGGTGACAATGCCTTGCGCCTGCTGCTGAATATCGGCAAATATGCGGGTACCCTCCATATTGATGATTTTGAAGTTTACTACACGAAGCCTTCAAATACTATTCCTCTTACAGATGAGGAAAAGAAGAAAGCACTTACTCCTGTTTTGCAGAATTGGATTTACGGCATGATGGCAGCTACCGAGGGTAAGGTGAAGGCTTGGGATGTTGTAAACGAGTCTATCTCTGGTAAAGATATTGATGGCGATGGTTACTACGATCTCCAGTCTGCCACACGTGGTACAGTTTCTCCAGATGATGCCAAGAACAAATTCTACTGGCAGGATTACCTGGGTGACCTTGATTATGTTCGCACTGCTGTAGCTGCAGCTCGCAAGGGCTTTGCTGATGCTGGTGGAAAACCTGAGGAGTTGAAGCTCTTCATCAATGATTATAACCTCGAAACTGCTTACGACCAGAACAAGAAGCTCAAGAGTCTGATTCATTGGATTGAGGAGTGGGAGAAGGACGGCGTTACCAAGATTGATGGTATCGGCAGTCAGATGCACGTTTCATGCTGCATGGATCCTGTTGAGCAGAAAAAAAGAGAGGATGCTTACGTGAACATGCTCAACCTGATGGTTAGTACAGGTAGGTTGGTTCGTATTTCTGAGTTGGATATGGGCTTGGAGGTTCCGAACGTGGATAAGAACAGCAAAGACCCATATATCCAAGTAAAGACTACTGATATGACCGAGGAACAGCACAAGGCAATGCGTGCTTACTACGAGTTTATCGTCAAGAAATATCTTGAGATTGTTCCTAAGGAGCAGCAGTGGGGTATCTGCCAGTGGTGTGCTACTGACAGTCCTGCCAATAGTGGTTGGCGTCCTGGTTTGCCAGTAGGCCTCTGGGATTTGGATTATTATCGCAAGCATACCTATGCAGGTTTTGCTGCAGGCCTTGGCGCTCCAGAATATTGGAACAACGCCAAGTAATTACTCTAAAAGACATTAGTTTTAGGTTTTATCATACAAAGATTAACCGAAAAAAGATGTTAGTCGTTAAGGTTGGCTGTGTTGTGATGACACGGTCAACCTTTTTGCATTTTTTTTATGATGAAAATATTCTCTTTCTCCTATGTGTCATTCTTGAAAGAGATTGTCTAGTGTGACTTCGCTGTTTACTATACTTGAATGGATGCCATTGGCAACACCAAATGTAAGCCTCGCTAGCCACGCCACCAATATTCAATGCCTTGCGTTTTCGTGCCAAAATCTTTAATTTGGCTTCCCAGAGAAGGACGTGATGTATTAGGCTCATCTGTATATTTTTCCTCTGTTTTGACTAAACATTTGGGGAATCTGGAATATTTTGGGTAAAAACATTTGGGGAATCTGGAACATTTTGGGCAAAAACATTTGGGGAATCTGGAATATTTTGTATCTTTGCACTCAAAATCAAAATGTTATGGCAAATATTGTGTTTGAAAGAAAAATATATGATAAGATGCTTGCTTGGAAGCAAGAGCGTCAGGGGAAGACTGCGCTTCTTATCAAGGGAGCAAGACGCATAGGAAAATCTACTATAGTGCGTACTTTTGCTGGGCGAGAGTACAAAAGCTATATATTGATAGATTTCTCTATGGCTTCAAAGGCTGTTACAGATCTTTTTGAAGATTTAATGAATTTAGATTTTATCTTTCTTCGCCTTCAGTCTATTTATCAGGTGGTCTTGGAGAAGCGAAAGTCTGTGATTATTTTTGATGAAGTGCAACTTTGTCCTAAGGCTCGCCAAGCTATTAAACATCTAGTGGCTGATGGTAGATACGATTATATAGAGACGGGTTCTCTAATTAGTATAAAAAAGAATGTAGCTAATATTATCATCCCAAGTGAAGAGACGCGTTTGGAAATGTATCCAATGGACTTTGAGGAATTTTGCTGGGCTTTAGGGGATAAAGTTACGATGCCCTTGCTCAAACAATTTTTTGATTCACGGATCCCTTTGGAAGCTGCTCATCGAGAAACTATGCGTCGGCTTCGCCTTTATATGCTTGTTGGTGGAATGCCACAAGCTGTAAAAGAATATCTTGAGACGAATAATCTTAGTAAGACGGATGCTGTGAAAAGGGAAATTTTGGAACTCTATTTGGATGATTTTAGAAAGATCGACAATAGTGGACGAGCAGCTAAACTTTTTGCTAATATACCTGCTCAGCTGAATAATAATGCATCTAGATACCAAGTAGCTAGTGTGTTGGATGATTCTGAACGTAAGAACATAATGGGTATATTGGAGGAAATGAAGGATAGTATGGTTGTAAATTTTGCCTATCATGCCAATGATCCGAATGTAGGTCTGGCTCTTCATAGTGATGGTAATTTCTATAAAATGTTTACGGCAGATACGGGGCTTTTTGTGACTCTCGCCTTTTGGGACAAAGATCATACTGAAAATATTATTTATGAAAAGCTTTTGAGTGATAAGCTGAGTAGTGATATGGGATATGTATATGAGAATCTTGTAGCGCAGATGTTAGTAGCTTCTGGCAATAAACTTTATTATTATACTTTCCCTCATGCCACTAGCCATAAAAGTTATGAAGTGGATTTCCTTCTTTCAAGAGGAAAGAAAATTTATCCGATAGAGGTGAAATCCTCAGGATATAATACTCATAAGTCACTAGACGAGTTTTGTGCTAAATATTCTGATCGAATAGATAAGAGATATCTCTTGTATACAAAGGATTTGAAGAAAGATGGACAAACGCTCCTCTTACCGATTTATATGACTCCTTTGTTGTGATTTCCTCTTCAAATAGGTTTGATGGTGTATCATTTTCGTTATAATGTTGGCTATCAAACCTATTTGGTACTTCTCACAAAGTATTTGTTATACCACGCAAAGTCTTTTTCAGCCTTTTCTGTTACTTTTGCCTGTGGAAATGAGAAACATTTCTCGTTCCACGAATGAACAATTATTATCAATAAACTTAAAATTAAAAGCTTATGAAAAAAATTTTTACTTTGATTGCTGCTGCCTTGATGGCAGTTAACGTGAGTGCAGCTAACAAGGTGCTGAAGATTACTGGCACCGCTGACAAGGTTAATCCTTGGGACAGCCAGTGTTATATCAACCTTAAGAATCTAGAGAAGGGCAAGGCTTATGTCGTGAAGTTTGATGTGTACACTACAGCTGGTACCGAATTCAAAATCGGAACAGAGGCTATTGACGAGACTCAGACAGAGCATATGACGGAGTGGAATGCTTCTGCAGTGTTCAATTATACTGAGGAACTTACCTTGACTAATCAAAAGTCAGAGGCAGTAATAAACTTCCCTGGTAAGACCACGGTTACTTGTCACTCCCACTGTACTGCAAAGCCAGGAATGGAGATAGATCATACAAATGGTAATACCAAAAATTGTAATCCGGAAATTTTGAAGGATTATGAGTATGCAGCTACTGCACTCTTGCTGAATGTAGGAAAGATGCCTAAGGATGCAGTCATCTATATTGGTAGCATTAAGGTGTATGATGCAGATGGCAACCTCCTTTCAACAGAGGATTTTGATAATGCAACAGTTGGTGAGTATGATGCTACTAAGACTATTCACTATCCAGCTTGGCAGAATGCTGCTACATTTGAAATTGTAGAAGAGCCTACTACAGGCATTTCTAATATTGAGAGTGCAAATGTAGCTAAGGATGGCAAGTGCTTCAACCTCGCTGGTCAGCAGGTAGGTAAGAACTATAAGGGCGTTGTCATCAAGAATGGTAAAAAGATGGTTATCAAGTAATAGATGAGACGTTTTACAATGCTCGCATCGTACTATATATAATAATGTGTACGATGATGTAGAATCTATATAATATAAATATTAAACAAATGGTATAAAAAATCCCAGAATCGCTCTTCCAAGCAGTTCTGGGATTTATTATGGTGATATTTGGCATCAATATCTCCGCTATTATATTTTTTATGTATTGCTCAGATTCTTAATGATTTCCAAAGGTAGCTGGGTAGCTTTGGAAACCTGTTCGGCAGAAAGTCCCATTGCCAGCAATCGTTGTGCTGTTTCTGTGTTGGCCTCATGCTTGCCTTCTGCTCTACCTTTCTCCATACCTTTTTCCATACCTTCCTTCATGCCCTTTTCCCTGCCTATTTCTATACCCTCCGCAAGACCTTCTTGTTTGCCTTCACGCTTAGCAGTGTCTACGGAATTCTTGATGTCGCGATATGCCATCTTGCTGGTCTCATACTCCCTCATTTCCTGCGGAGTAAACTTGGCTATTTCGGCTTCCTCGAAGAGGCGGTCGAAGACCTTGTCGCACAGTTCTTTAGGGCGCTGGGTAAGCTTATAGAGATTCTTCAGAGCATAGAGCCACTTCTCGTAGAGCGTATCCAGTTGTTCCAGGGATTTGTTGAACTTGGAAATCTCTACATAGATATATTCGAGCTTGTCGTAAAATACTTTGTGGGTAGCAGTGTCGCACAACTGCACATGATGGCGGATTTTCTCCTTGTCGAATGCATCCTCGTTCATGCTGAAGTTGAGCAGGGCAACGGTATAGATATGATTGAGCTTGAAATCCCACTCATTCCCCTTGGGTGCCTGTTCTCGGATAGGGAAGGTGGAGTAGAAGAGGGCGCGATCCTTGAAATACGTCTGGTACGCATTCTGCATTTCTACAATGAACTTCTCGCCGTTTTCGCCTTCGCAATATACATCAAAGATGGCTCTGCGGTCGGTATAGACATCTCCCACATGCTCCGGGTTCAGATACGATACGTCCTTTACAACCTGTCTGCCATTAAACAAGCTGTTGAGGAAGCAAATGAGCAAATCCTTGTTCATTGCTGTTCCAAAAATTCGCTTGAAACCGAAGTCGGTCAGCAAGCTGATGTATCTTTCTTCTACCTGCTTCATAATCATCTGTATTAAAAATCCATGCCGCAAAGTTACGGTTTTATTTTCATATCTGCAAGAGATTTCTGGGATTTTTAAAGGTAAAAAAGTAAAAAGGTAAAAAAGTAAAGATTTTGCTATCCCCAATACTATCTGATAACTTTTTCTAAAACTTTTCGACCTGGCGGTTGAAATTACCCACACGCCCTTTTAGGGCGTATGGGGCTTACATGCGAAACTTCAGTAACGAATTAATCTATATAATATAAATATTAAACAAATGGTATAAAAAATCCCAGAATCGCTCTTCCAAGCAGTTCTGGGATTTATGATGTCTGATAGTTTGCCATGATGTGCTTCCGTTTGCCTACAGATATGGCTGCGTGGGGTTAAGAATATGACTGCATTGGGTTAAGAATATGACTCCGTTGGGTTACGGATACGACTCCGTAGGCTAACGGAGACGTATCCTTCGGCTTGTCGAGATATCTGCGTCAGCTGATTGAGTCACTTGAGTTAGCTTACTGAACTACTTGGGTTAGCTGATTGAACTACTTGAGTTAGCTGACTGAGCTATATCAGTATCCTGTAGTATTACATGTGCATTTTTTTCTAATTTAATGCCATATTTGCCACACTTATATTTAACTCTTTGATTATTAGAGGATAACGTGTGGCAATAAGGGGTGTTTTTATTGTCACCTTATTGTCACCTTATTGCCACCTATTGTAAGCGGCTCCGCGTTTATACCTTGCATAATTCAAAAAAAAGCAGTAACAGCTG
>ENA-OXOB01000370-OXOB01000370.1-human-gut-metagenome-genome-assembly--contig:-NODE-370-length-14923-cov-7.44996_pt1 | contig 14923 bp, 9 predicted proteins | sample MGYA00249744_ERZ652497 | MGnify/ENA primary metagenome ERZ652497 (study PRJEB26925, sample SAMN05826889) | human gut metagenome | biome: ENVO:2100002; feature: ENVO:00000062; material: ENVO:00002003...
CGTCGGCAGCGTCAGATGTGTATAAGAGACAGGCCAATCAATTGCATCATTTCATGCCGGTACGCGCCGTTACCGATGGGCGTTTCAAATATATCCGTAGTTATATCCCCTATCGTCAGTTTGCCCTGCGCAATTATTATCAATGGGGAATGCCTTCCAACAAAGCATGGGATAAACTAGTATTGGAAGGGCATAATACCAACCCTAACTGGAAACTGACTTTCGAAGCCCATCCGGCAGAAATGCTGTTTGACCTTGAAAAAGATCCGGATGAACTGCACGACTTATCCGGTACTCCCGAATATGCAGAAATCTTGTCCAAAATGCGCCAAGCACTATCTGACCATATTCGTGTCACCGGTGATTTGGGGTTCTTCCTTCCCACTTCACGCACCGGTCATATTCTTTACGACAAAGTGCGCAAGGAGAAATATCCTCTGAACGAACTTTATACTCTTGTTGAAACAGCTGGAACAGCAACCACCGCCTCTCTGTCTATGTTAGAAGAAGCAATTACCAATCCGCTATCCGAAATGAGATTCTGGGGAGTAGTAGGATATGCCAAACTTGCCAGAGAAAAGCAAATATCTTCTTGTCCGCAAGCCTTGTTGGCACTCCTCCAAGACAGTAATCCCTACATCGCTTCCGAAGCCGCCTATGCCGCAGCCTATCTGGGTAAAAGTCAAGAAAGCGTTGCCCGCCTAATTATTCCCACAGAGGAAAAATACAGAAAAATAGGGTACTCTTCACTGGAATGCTTATCTTTAGACCCTGATATGCGTGACTGTATCCGTCCTTTCCTGTCGGAGCTGAGAGAAGCCGCAGAAACCCTGCCACGCCTTGAAAACGAAGATGCCGGACTCATGGCGCGGGGAATCCTCGTGAACTTGGGTGAAATGGATATCCAAGACCTATATGGTCCTGAAGCTTATAAAAGAGGTCTGAAATTTAACTATGGTCGTAGAGCAATGATACCGTTGCCCAACTAAAAGGACTAAATTTATGCGTAGTACAATCAAAATCGTAATTTTATTGTTTTTCATATGTACTTCCATGTCCGGAGCTTCGTTTCCGGACATGGAAAAGTATATGCGCCAACATGCCTTGATATGGGAACAATTACCCATGCAATGGAATGAAGGTGCTTTTTTAGGTAATGGATTGGTCGGCATGATGGTATATGCCGATTCCACACTCAATGCATTAGTTTTCCATCTGGGACGTCCCGATGTCACAGATCATAGGAAAGCTCCCTACCGAAAAACCTCCATTGGCACGGAAGAGGCAGATAAAATGGTGGATTTTTGCAGGCTTGATGTCGGTAAAATGCTATTATTCCCTGAAGGGAAGATACTTTCAGGCACTTTTTATCTCGACATTTACAATGCCGAACTGACCGGACACCTAAAAACAGACAAAGGAGACTTGACTTTCCACGCCTATACTCCCCAACCCGAAGAAGTGAATATCGTGGAAGTTTCCTCCGGAGTCCCTTACCGCTGGAAGGGGATTCCCGGGAACCCATGCTCTCCCCGCATAAGAGTATTTCCCCATTTGAAAGAAAAATTAAAATACAAGGACAACCCCGCACCTGTCGTCAACCAAAAAGACAAAGAAGGTAGTTGGGTACAGTCCTTGTTGGCGGGAGGAGACTATGCAACCTACTGGAAAGAGGTGCCGGGCGGAAAATCACGTTCCGTATTGTACGTGTCTACAGCCAATGAAGTGCCGGCTTCATCCCTCTCTCTTGCCAAAGCCATGAAGACTGTAGAAGCAACACAGATTACAGGAACTAAATTGTTGAAACAAAAGACACGCCAGTGGTGGAATGCCTACCACGAACGTTCTTTCCTTTCCATTCCGGACAAAAAACTGGAGAACTTTTATTTCATACAGATGTACAAACTTGCCACTTGTTCTCATCCGGATGGCCCGGCAATGGACGTAATGGGCACTTTCTTCAAACTGAGCCCATGGCCCAGTTTCTGGTGGAACCTAAATATACAACTGACTTATATGCCCATAGGACCAGCCAATAGGATGGAACAAGGCAAAAACTTCCAGCGACTGATGGATGAAGTGTTTCCTTCACTTGTCCGTTCTATTGAACCATGCAAGATAGGTGACTACACCTGGGCATTGCAAAACTATTATATGTACCTGCGATATGCCGGTGCTGACTGGCAAGATATCAAACAACAAGTAGTTCCAAAAGCACTGGACGCATTTGCCGTATTCGATAAAATACTGTGTTATAAAGAAAACACATGGCATCTCACCCATATTGAGTCTCCCGAATATGAAGGGTTCCAAAAATACAATGACAGCAATTACGGATTAGCTTCACTGAGCTGGTTGCTCCAAACATTGATAGCATGTCATGACAGAACTTCAAGCACTCATCCCGACTATGCACGCTGGAAAGAAATCCTGACACGACTGGCTCCATATCCCACCAATGAAAACGGTCTGATGATTGCCGCCAACAAACCGCTGGAGAAGTCCCACCGCCATTATTCGCACCTATTGGCCTTCTACCCTTTCCGACTTTTACATCCCGATGTACCAGAGAACCGTAAATTCCTGGAGAAATCCATCGAACACTGGTTGTCTTTAGAAGATGGGAAAGGATTAGCAGGATATTCCTATACCGGAGCAGCTTCTCTATATGCCTATTTGGGTAACGGTAACAAGGCTTACGAACGCTTGGCACATTTCATCAACAAACCAATCGGAATCAGCATTCTGCTACCCAATACATTCTATGTGGAAAGTCAAGGCAAGAATCCGGTAATAGAAACCCCATTAAGTGCTGCGGCCTCCCTTACTGAGCTGCTTATACAAAGCTGGGATGAGACTATACGTATCTTCCCGGCTGTGCCAGACCATTGGAAAGATTGTGCTTTCCATGCCCTCAGGGCGGAAGGAGGATTTACCGTCTCGGCTCAACGCCAAGACGGAAGAACCGAATGGGTCAGCCTGACCAGTGAAAAAGGACAACCTTGCCGTATACAGTTATCCGGATGGGATGCCGTCCATCAGCTATCTGCAGGACGTACCGTCTCCATCAAACCGCTGGGTAATGAGACCTATGAACTGGACCTGAAAACCGGAGAAAGCGTAACGCTGGCCCCTGACAAATCAACAAAATGCAAACTACGCCTTATCCGGGCAAAAAACAAATCCCAATCCAACTTCTATGGAGTGAAATCAAGAAAAGGTTTGCCCGAAATAATGGAATGGCCGGAATTAACTCCCATCAAGGAACGTGTGAATGTACAGGCCGACTCTGCTCGTATCCGACAGATTGTCGACGGCTGTTGGGTGGCCGTAGGTACCAATAAGTCCCATGCCATACAACTGGACTACTCCCGTCCCTTTCAAGGACAGCCTTCTTACCGTTTTGAGCTGAAACAAGATGACAACACTCTGGAAGGCTACTCTAAAGGAGAAACCAAAGGTCGCGCCGAACTATGCTATTGCTATGCCGTATCCGACGATTTCAAAAACTATCCGGCAGATGAATATCCCAATGCTCAAAAGATGAAGACCGTCTATCATTATGGCAAGGGAAGTTGCCCGCAAGGTTCATCCATGAGCTACACATTCTCTGTTTACATTCCACATACCCTTGACAAAAACGTATCTACCATCTTTGCCCAATGGCACGGCATGCCAAGCCGTACACTTGTGTCCGACCCTGATGGCAAAGTAATGAGACTCAGTACCAAGGAGTTTCTGGAACTGGAGAGGCGAATGATTTTCAAGAAAAATACGGCATATGATAAAATTATCAAAATCAACGCCCAAGGAGATACCCTCTACAGAGCAGGGAAACCGAACGGTTGGCTGATAGAACAAGGCGGTTATCCCCCGCTTGCCTTCGGCTTTTCACAAGGTTATTTCTACATCAAAGCCAATTCGGACCGCAAATGGCTGACGGACAAGACCGACCGCTGTAATGCCAATCCTGACAAGGCAGAAATCATGCATCCAGTCACCTCTACCTTCAAAACCTCGACAATAGCATATAAAATGCCATTCGAGAATTTCCCCAAAGATTGCTGGATAACTTTTCAGGTAAATATAGACTGGACCGAATATGGAAAAGAAAAAGAAACCATTCTTAAACCCGGACTTCTTGACGTAACCATGTCCTACCGTCAATCAGAAAAGGAAGTGAAAGAACATATCGTAAACAATGAGGAGATACTGATTGGCCGCAATGACGAAGAAGGATATTACTTCAAATTCGGCATATACCGTGTCGGCAACAGTACCATTCCGGTTTGCTATAACCTAGCCGGTTATAAAGAGCAGTTCCGAAAAGTAACGACAAGAATCACGCAATTTTAAATCCCATATTTTTCAACTCAACACAGAACGATTGATTTCTTGTTTTTTCGTAGAAAAACAAAAAAGGAAGAAATAATAGCCGAATTCAACAAGCAACAAAAAGCCCGCCACCTTAATGGAGACGGGCTTGAAAAGTAGCTCCGAGGGGAATCGAACCCCTATCTAAAATTTAGGAAAGTCTTGTTCTAACTCTAATAATCAGTGGATTACAACGGATATTGTGATTTTTGTAGAATATTTGTAGAAATAGTATGATAATTAGGCTTTCTACAAAGAAAATGGAAAACCCCACTTCTACAAAAAGAAGCGAGGTTTTCACTAATGCAACACCGATATAAATTCGGCACTGCAAAGATACAAAAAACGTGCGTACTTCTCAGTATGCACGTTCTGAAATGAAAAAAGTATTCTACAAAAGCTATTTTTTTAGCTCTATATATTCAGTATATGTAATTTTGTTGTGTGGATTTGAATTTACAACATCCATCTTTATAGCCTTCACCCCAAATCGGAAGAAAAGAAACTTTTTCGGTATCTTGTGTATGATATGGTGTAATGTATCGGCACTTTCTATCTTAGCGGATAATATCCCTTTATCAATAGTTCCCCTTAAATCTATCCAAGAATCACGCCATCGAAAATTTGAAAGAGTATCAAACTGGTTGCGATACACTATGCTATCACGTACTTTTGTTTTTATTTCTATTTCCGTTTTAGTGACTGTTGTTGTAGCTGCCTGAATGCGTTTGAGCTTTATATTCAAATCATCTGCTGTTTTGGCAAGATCCTTGTTTTTCTTTTCCAACTCATTTTTCGTCAATTCCAGCCTTAAAACAGAAGTAGCGTTTTTCCCTGCTTCCGTTTTGTAGTGTTCCACATCTGAAAGTAATGCTGCTTGATTACTATCCAAGCGATCACGTTCTTTCCTTACGCTATCCAATCGTTTAAACAGAAAGATATTTGTTCCTACGAGTAAAACAAGCGCAATAAATAAAAATTTACGCATACTCTTCTATATATTTAAGGATTGAATCAACGTGCAACTGGATAATTTGAGCCTTTCCTTCAGGAGATAGTAGAAACTTGCAATCTGTTTCATTATCCATAAAGAAGTTTTCCGTTAAAACAGCCGGGCATGAAGTCTTTTTGAGAATGTAGAAATTATTTTCCCAATCTCCATCCCCATCCGACCAATCACCTCTAATTTTCCAAGTTCCTCCAAACATTCTATTAGCCATATCCCAGAAAACTTGCGCCAAATCATCAGCTTTTGTTTTTCCAGGACTGGTATGTATTTCCCATCCTGTACCCTTGCCAGTTCCAGAAGCGTTACAATGAATAGAAACAAGAAGCGTTTTTGTCTTACCGTATCGGGCTGCTATCTCGTTTGCTCTTCTGGCTCTTTCTGCTAAAGGTACGTCTATATTTTCCTTTACCAACAATTCAGCATCTATACCTTTTGCTCGTAATTGGTTATATACGCCTTTGGCAATTTCTCTGGCATATTCCCACTCAAATAACTGTGATCCGTCCGACCACTTCGGAGATCTTTTACCTGGTGTATTTTCTCCGTGTCCGTTGTCTAATAATACTTTCATACGTTTTTATTTTCATTTTTTTCGCTTAAACATTTAGTTACTCCAGCCGAAGCAAACAAAGCAGTGATAGCACCGACAAAAGCCGATAATCCCATAAGATCGGTTTTGATAGACTTGTTTACGATTACTTCATAAACCAAAATAAAACCGACAATAAGCAGAAGGAAGCACCCCATTAAGGTAACGGCAACAAGAAAAAAACTCTTGCTACTGTGCCCTGATCCATTTTTGATAAGTTCTTTCAGATATTCTGTTACTCTCATAACTTGCGCTCTTTTACTTCTGGAAGGATATACTGAATGTGCATGGCTGCAAAATGAAGTTTTTTCCTGATTGCTTCCTCATCAAAATCATCAGGGATGGATTCTGTAAAATCACAGACCAAAGAACCAACCCAATCATGGGTAGTATCATGTAATTTTTGAACGATTAAAGACTGTGTTCCATTGGAGCTAAACATAGCCTTTGCACGTGTTCCATCCAAACTATCAATATCACGTATCAGCATAAGTTCATTTCGAGCCATTGAAGCCGTAAACTTTGGAAGTTCAGACATCTTAATATCTTGCCAAAAGTCACTAATACGGGCAACCCCTTTAGCGGTAACTTCATACAAGATTGTGAGATAATGATTATCTCCTAAAGGATATGGTTGTATAATATACACACGATCACATGAAAGATCATTCAACACTTTATGAATTTCACCATACACACGAGCAGAGTTTTCACTTCTGCGAGTGCTTTTTCTTTCTAATTGTCTTTCAAGTTCTTTAGCCTTAATATCAGCAAGCCGATTATGCTTTAACTGATTATACGCAAACCAGCCCGTACCCAAAGCTGTTATACACGCAAATAATGCTGCCCAATCCATATTTTATTAAGTTATTGATTAATAACTGCAAATATAATCATTATGGCGTATATATACACCAAAAGTAAAAAAATAAATGCTTCATTATTAATAATGGATATACTCTATTGAAACCCCACTCATGCTTAGAGCACTCCATCCGCATTTCTCAGCCGTTATAACATAGTAACTTATATCTTCCCATCTTATTCCATTATAAATGAAAACAGAATCATACCTTGAAATGTACACCCAATTTTTTTCAGGATTTTCTGGAGCTTGATCCAGTTTCCCTTTCCATATTATCGGGTTGTTTTCGTATGTTGGGATTTCATTCCATTGACCGAACCAATAGACATAATTTCTGTTTTTTTCAGTATTATAATACATATAACCATTTGATGGGTTTGGGATAACCTTATTTGACTGACCTTTCCAACTTAAAAGTGACGGGCTGTATGCCCCTTTTTCAATAATACCTATTAGTTCAATGACACCATTTATCCATGTTATCTTATTAGGGTCTGTCCATGACAATAAGTTTGATTCAGAAGAATTTGAGGATGTTCCCCTTAATTGCCCCCCATCATCAATACAAACTGAACTGTACCTAATACTTCCTACTGTTCGGGTATATGGTGGATAACAGCCATTATGTAATATTACCCTTGAACCTATGTATTGGATTTCATTTGGCAATATTATAGTAGCCCCGTTACTTTCTCCCTCCATATCGACCTTTAGATTTAATTCTTTATTGATTTTATAGCCGTATTGTCCTTGACTGCTGTCTTTTGTATATATAGCGTCACTTTCCTCTACTAAATGGAAATTCGTTTTCAAATACCCAGAAAATGTTCCCGAAGTTCCTTCCATTGAGCCATCATCCAATATCTTAAACTTTCCATCCTTTGAAAAAACTTTCTTTACAATTAAATTGTTTGTGTCAATAAGGTCATTTTTCAGATAACCTCCTTCAATAATTGTCTGTTTTAGTACAGCATTGTCCTTTAAGTCCTTAAAACTGCCACCAATAAACTCATCAAACTTTTGTGAATATTCATCCGAATACCCTTTCAGTTTGTCTTGAATAGCCTTGTTTGCAACTTCTACAGCAGTGTTAAAGTCGGCATACGCACTGTTGAAAGTGGCATATTTGTTATCAACATTGTTTTTTTCAGTTACGGTGGTTCTACCATCGGCGATAGCGGAATTGATTGCGCTGATAAGGTTTTCAATACTGCCCATAAGCGTAACCTTGGCATTCAGAAGCCCGGTTTTTGCCGTTCCCGTAAGATAGGCGTTTGTGTACAGTTTGTTATACGCAGCTTCCACGGCAGCTTTCGTGTTGTTCACTGTGTTGATGTACTTTTCAATTGCTTTCGCTTCCGCTTCCGTAATTATGCTGTCAGCAAACGCACCGTTCACATAGTTATTCAGATTTCCAATGGCAGTATTAGCGTTTTTTGCGCTCTCAACAGCGGTGTTGGCGGTGTTCTGTGCTTGGGTTATTAGATTGCTCACATCTTCCCATTCGCTAAGTTCGTATAATCCCGATGAACCCGACTGGAATCTTATCTTTCCTGATATAATACTATTCAATAGATCAAAATAAGTTTTTCCATCAGTCGAAACAATTTTATCAGTTGTTATTCTTCCAGGAACTATTTCAGTAAAGCCGAATAGTTCAATAAATGAACGTTCTCCTTCAAATTCACTGTTTAGAATACCTACAAGGAAATGATAATACCCCTCTACACCTTCCAGCTTGATAGCGTTTTTACTTAAAACGTATGATCCAGTAGTGCCATTTTTATTAGCCTTCACATAGAGATAATACCCTACGGTTTCCGTCAAAGTTGGAGAAGTGTATTTTTCAATATCCCAAAACTTATACTCACTGGCTTTATGCCCAGAAGAAAGTGTATCAATCCCGATAGTCATGTGTTGTAATATTCCACCTGGAGCTGAAAGCACTTTCTTTTTGCTGTCATAGGTAACGAAATATTCTACTTGTGTCGGATTGGTTTTGTTGTTCACGAAACGAAACTGCAAACTTTCATCGCCAACAAGCAAACTCATTGTTTGTACCGAAATCGGACTGATAGAGCCTGAGAAATGCAAAAGAGCGTCATTCAACATTGAAATAGTTTCTTTTGCATCCCTGAAACGTCTTTTTGTAAACTGGATAGAGTTTTTATATTGGTTATCGGTTTTAACCTCGTTACTCTCTATCTTGTTTAATTCGCTTGAAACCGTTACGCCAGTAGTAGTATTGGATAATTCAATAATCGGGCTGTAAGGTCTGTGTATATACTCCTTAATACTGGTAATCCTTATCTTTATACCTTCTGGTATGAATTGCGGATCTTTAAAGAGTATATAACCGCCCAATTTTATTTTACCACCAATAGAGAGCCAACGCTTTTTGGAATAAATGCTATCCAATTCTCCTTTGAATGTGAATTTTGGATCTTCATTCTCATAAAGATATTTGGCTGCTTCCCTGAACATATCCCAGCTTGCGCCTTCTTTCGTTGAATTATTGCAAATGTAGGCATCCGGCAACTGTATTCCGAATACTGCGTATTTATCCCCCAGGTTAGGCTTATATATCTCATTGGGCATAATCTGACCGTCTATTTCTTGTGGCGTTATCAAGAATTTACGTTCTTTATGAACATATTTAACTTCAAACTCTTTATTACTGCCAGCAAGCATACCAGACTGAAATATAACAGTCATGTTATTGCCTTCTATCACGTAATCCTCAAAATTCAGATCATCAGGAATAGAACTATCTATAAAATCATAGAAATTCTTTTCTTTATCAGAAACAACAACATTAGAAACACTGCCTACTCTTTTAGGTGAAATATGAGAACAATCCAAACTATCCTCTTGAACATCCGTAAGGGTTGTATCAGCCCGTTTTATATACAAGCCTTCCGCATCCGAAACGTAAGTGCGTCCTTCATACTCCAATCTTTGATTTTTGGGCAAAAGCAATTCCTTTGAACCATATTTGCTAAAATCTATATTCTGCTCCCCACCTTGAACGTACAATATGGCAACAGGTCTATTTCCGTCCTGGTTGGAGCGTCCTAAACCTGGTACAAAACCTTTATCTTTCCCATATTCAAGAGGCAAAGGCTCACCCTTGTTATATTCAACTTTACGCAAGTGTATCGTTTTGATAGCCGGATCTATTTCATACTCCGTCTTAAACGTATCGGCAATAGTAGGCAAAGCCTCACTACAAAAGATATGGTTGTAGTTAATAGTCTTTTCTTCTGCTTCGATACATTCGCCAACCTTCCAACCGCTATCTCTCATGTTGAGATTATCTACAATTAACTGTAGATGCTCGTGAGGTTTTGCAGTGTAATCGAACTTTAAACGCTTAGAAACAATATCCCGGCATTTGTATTTACCCAATATTGCGCCTATGTCATACATTACAAGAGTGTATTCAAAATTCCGACTGCTTTTCTTCTTGAAGTCGTCAGGATCCATAAGGTAGTAAGTGATATTCTTGTAGATACAATAAGCTCCTACGGGAATGTTTATGAACTCTTCACTGGCAAAGTACAGATAAAGAGTGCCTACATTCTGTAAAGCCGTATATCGGTAGCTGCTTGTATCTACCAGAATATCAATCTCCTTGTTGTTGAAATGTATTTTCATGTTTACTAAGTGAATTGATAGATCTTACCATTTCCGCATTTCATCCCTTTAATCGTAGTGCTGAAAGGGAAAGCGTCTTTGGGGATCTGATCCAAAGTTTTCTTTAAAGAAGCTGCGTTTGTGAAAAACTTACCATCCGCACCATTGCTATGTTTAAATTTCACAAGGTATCTTCCTTCACCGTGCGAAGTCTTTACATCTGGAATGAAATCTTCTACAATGATCTCACAGTTCAGCACATCCGAAATAGAAACCTGGCTACAGTTGAACATTTTACGTTCATCTTGTACGGTTACACCTAACTCACTAAACTTTTTCATCATAATATAATATTAAGTTCCTTACAATCGCTATCTATCATTTCTTTGATAGCTTTTCTCTTTTGCAAATATTCCTTGTAATCATCGGTAGCTGATTTTTCAGTAAGAATACCGAGCTGGGCAGCATTATAATCATTGATAATCTTGGCTTCTTTATCCGAATCCCACAAATGGGTAATAACTGCCTTTTTCAGCTTATCATTTGTAACCATTCCCCAAACAACAACTTCGTTACAAGTCCATTTTGTAGTTTGCCCATTATCTCCAGCTTCTCCAAAATGGTTTTCTACTTGAACTTCCTGAATATCCCAACGGTATGTGTAAGAACCATTCCCGTTAGCCTCTAACTTAGAAGGCTTAAAATCGTAGTGTATCATATACTTGCTTTTTAATTATTGTTTTTAATAGATGCTTAGAATTACTGTATTTAGCCCAGCCAAACCAACTGCAAATAACTTGCTTGTATTCCATATCGGAAATGTGCTTTTTCTTATTCAGCTTGGCTGCCTTCCTACATAGGTTCTTTTTGATTCCCTTCCGAATAAGGGTATGGGTATGGTAAAAGACATACCCGACAAAATCAATACCTCTATGGCTATCAATTTTGAATACTTGAAACTTCCATTTCTTTTTTCCAGTTTTAGGATCCACTTTACGAAGTGATAGCTTTAAATTGTCATGCAGATATTCTTCAATCTCTATACGGAGTTTGTGAAGCTGTTTAGGATCATCGCCTAAAATCACAATATCATCTGCATACCTAAAGTAATATCTTACCTTCTTAACCTCCTTTATCCAGTGATCGAAGTAAGCCAGATAAATATTAGCAAAATACTGACTTAGATAGTTCCCTATGGGTACGCCATCGGCACTGTCTATAATCACGTCAAGCAACCAAAGCAGATCTTTATCTTTGATTTTCTTCCGTAATATTGTTTTCAAAATATCATGGTCTATACTTGGATAGAACTTCACTATATCCATTTTCAAGCAGTAAGTAGTGTGTTCTGGATCTTCTTTCAAAGCCTTCTTTACTTTATCTGCTGCTTTATGAATACCACGATCCTTAATGCAAGAATAGGTATCTTCTGTAAATAAGGACACCCATATAGGCTCCAGAATATTCATAATGGCATGGTGCAAGATTCTATCAGGATAATAAGGCAAACGGTAAATAAGCCGTTCTTTGGGATCTCTGATTATAAATACCTCATATTTAGAATTTACAAAAGTCTTGTTTTTCAAAGATTCGTGAAGAGCCAGTATGTTTGCTTCCCTATTCCTATCGTGTCGTTTGACACCATAAGAACGCAACTTGCCTTTTCTGGCTTTTTCATCAGCCAGGCGCAAGTTGTCAAGTGAAATAATTTGCTCGTATAAATTACTTAATCTCTTCATATTCTTTGTTTTTCGTACTCAGAGCCTTCGGTTTCCCTACCAGCACCTTTATGAGTTATGTTATCTTCTACCAATAGGTAAGGTCGTTGCTTCGTATGTTGAGTTAATTTTGAAAAATCATAGCTGAGAGCTGACATTCGCATTCGTATTCGAGGGGGTGTTATTCGTATTCGCATAACCGAAGCCTGCATGATCGCCATTATTCGTATTACCGCTGAAAAGGACACCCACCAGCAACCAACCTATATTTATTTGTTTATTAATCATTTAAGTTTTGCAGTCTAAACCTGGCTCGCTTCACGATTCAGGAATAAAACAAAGCCGAGAGCCGACATTCGCAAGCGTATTCGAGGGGGTGTCATGCGTATGCGCAGAACCGAAGCCCGCAGGAGCGCCATAAGCCGTATAACCGCCGAAAAGGACACCCCTAAGAGCGTTAGATCCTATATTGGTATAGAAGTAATCACACCAATAGGTAGTAGATCCACCTCCGACTACAGAAGCAATCAAATCGCCAAATTCACCGAAAATCATTTCTTTTGCATAACCTTCTGCACGTGCAGCCAATCCTCTAAGCGTATAGCCTGTGTAGTTACTATCGTTGTATTTAGAAGGATCATCGCAAACATACACTTTAGAAGTTCCTCCGTCTGAATTGGTTTTCACTTCTATATTTACTCCATCCGTCCACTTCCAGACGTGCCCGAAGGGATTTTCAATACCACGATAGCGAGGTACGGTAAATACTTTGCTGTTTTCTCCTTCTGCTTTCTCTAAAGTGTAAGCTACTTCACCAGAAGCATTTCCCAATTCATCACTCGTACCGCAAGGAATAATAGGATAATAACCACTAAAATTGTTCCACTTTGTACCATCCCATGTGGTTACACCATTACCCAAACCACCCTGAGCATAACCGTTGCTATCTTTCTGGGCATTGAAAGCCAACTGGCAGTTAAGGTTTCCATACTCTATGTAATAGAGCCATGCCAAAGTGATATAAGCGTTATAGTCCATGCAGTTCCATTGCGTACCAGCTCCCCTTTTACGAGCAGCAGCACGAAAGTTTGTTCTACTCGTAGATGTAGCTGGCTTGCCTAATTGGGATTTAGGCAAAGCATCCCAATCTGCTTGGTTATTACCACCTCTGTAATCAGTCGAAGTATTTACTACAGAAGCCAGTTTACCAGTGCTACGTTGGATTGTTGCCTCATAAGCCGAGATATAGCATTTCTTTACGAAATGATAACCAGGTATTGGGTATTCACTGATTCGTACACCTCTTTTGTTTCCATTGGTATAAAATCTTCTCCAGTGAGCAGGGATTTCCACCATAACCATACCATTGGAACCATCCCTTTTATGCGCTTTCCAGTTGGTAGGGTTTAGGTATTCAATAACCTTGCCTTCATCTGATAGCAAACACCCTTTCATCTTGCTTTGAATTGGCAATGTTTTATGCAGTGTCATATTGCCAGTACGGGTAAGAACCGAAGAAGATACTGTTACATCTAATTCTACGCCATAACTACATTGATCCTCTGCATAAGGTAGCATAGCAGCCAGACCAGCTTGTTTGCTTTCTCCGCTTTTATCCAATACCTCAGTTGTGAGGTCGAAAGGGTTACTGCTGTCTGCTACTGGTAATTCATTTAATCTTTTGCCATTGTCGTAAGCTGTAATAATCTTTTTTACTTTAGCTTCCTCTTCTGCTGTAAGTGCCATATTTTATAGTGTTAAGAAGTTAAACAATAAAATTTACTAAGTTAATATGATACCACCAGAGCCGGATAAACGCATACCCTTACCAGAAGTAAGCCTTATTCCTGGCTCCTGTACTTCAATCTGTATAGTTTGATAAATACCCGTATTTTCCGTTGGGATAACGTGAATTTTACTCATCCCTACACCGTTAATCATAAATACGCCATCAGGAGTGATAGACACCGCCCGATCATCACCGAGAAACAATACATTCCTACCAGTATCTACGGGAAGTAATTCTACCTCAACTTTGAAAGGCTGGGTATTCCTGTAAGTAACTTTTTTCGGGTAGTTTAGCTTCATGGAAGTAGGGATCAGCTTGTATTTTGAGATTAGCGATTCTTCCAGTTCCTCCAGCCTTGCGATAACTACCCTTGCATCGCCAGTAGCTTCATTTGCATTATCTTTAGCAGTATTGGCTTCTTCTGCCTTTTCGTGAGCTTCATTAGCTTTTGCGTTGGCATTGTTGGTAGCCTCTACTGCCTTACCTGCTGCGCTATCGGCTGCTGTAGCTTTTTCATTAGCCAGTTTAGCAGCGTCCTCAGCCTTTTTAGCTGCTGCTGTGGCGGTTGTTCCACGAGCTATACATTTCCACCAAGTAGTTTCGGTTAAAGCGTGTCCTTTGTTCCCGTCCTTGATACAGAGATAGCAACTATCATCCGTAGTAATGAAATCAAATGTATTATATGTGGTAGCTGATGAATAAGTTCCCTTATCCACGAAAGCAACCTTTCCTAATCTTATGTTTCCTTCTGCCATATCACTTGGGGTTAAAAATTAAAAATCCTTCATTGTCAATATCAAACATATCAGCAGCTATATCATCCTGGTAATACATGATCAGTTCCATTGTATCGGGATCAATCGTAAAAGTAGGATAGAGAATACCGCCTTTTGCCAAAATCCCGGTATCTACATACTCTGTCTCTTATACACATCTGACGCTG
>ENA-OXOB01000385-OXOB01000385.1-human-gut-metagenome-genome-assembly--contig:-NODE-385-length-14723-cov-7.37231_pt1 | contig 14723 bp, 9 predicted proteins | sample MGYA00249744_ERZ652497 | MGnify/ENA primary metagenome ERZ652497 (study PRJEB26925, sample SAMN05826889) | human gut metagenome | biome: ENVO:2100002; feature: ENVO:00000062; material: ENVO:00002003...
ATAGAATAGAAGTTTCCTAAACTTTAGATAGGGGTTCGATTCCCCTCGGGGCTACTACGAAGAATCTGTGAGAAGTTGTTTTGTTTTGCTTTCATATCGTATCTAGTTTTGAGTTTAACAATGGCTTCTTTTAAGATGAACGTCTTATAGCTTCTATTTGTTTTAATAATCAATAGAAAAAGCCTCTACCGAATGTTCGGAAGAGGCTTTTTCTATTTCTGGAATTTATTATTCTTCCGTAGTTACTGGTACGACTTTTTTGTTCTTCATCATGTTGTATGCAATCGGAGATGCAATGAACAGTGATGACAATGTACCGATAACAACACCCAAGATCATTGCGAATGCAAAGCTGCGGATTGAATCACCGCCAAGGATGAAAATACACAGCAATACGATCAATGTACTTAATGATGTATTGATAGTACGTGCAAGTGTAGTATTCAATGAATCATTGAACAACTGACGTTTGTCACGTTTCGGATACAGGCCGAAGAACTCACGTACACGGTCGAAGATTACCACCTTGTCATTGATAGAGTAACCGATAGCTGTCAGGATAGCACCGATAAACGTTTGGTCAATTTCCAGTGAGAATGGAACGATACCCCATAACAATGAGTAAGCACCGATAATCATGATGGTATCGCATGATAGAGCTACGATAGAGCCAATACTATATGCGATGTTACGGAAACGGATTAAGATATACAGACCGATAGCGATCAAAGCCAGTACTACGGAATAGATAGCACCTGTTTTGATATCGTCTGCGATACTCGGACCCACTTTTTGAGAACTTACAATACTACCACCAGTGTGATTGTCACGGTCGATAAAGGTAGCTAGAGTGATGTTTTGAGTCAGCACAGGTTTCAAAGTCTCATATAAATATGCTTCGATTTGAGAGTCAACATCGTTTCCTGCATCTTCAATACGGTAGTTGGTGCTGATACGTACAGTTTTCTTATCTGTACCGATAGCGATAACACTAACGTTAGCATCACCGAACTTGCTGGAGATCAATTCACGAATCTGTTCGGGTTCTACCGGATTCTCGAACTGTACCTTGAAGTTACGTCCACCGGTAAAGTCGATACTCTGGCTTAAACCGCGCATGGCAAATGAACCGATACAAACGAGGATGATGGCTACAGTGATGATAAGGGATTTTTTGTTTGTTCCCATAAAATCAAAACGTGTGTTGGTCATCAAGTTTCTTGAAACAGGGGTTGTGAATGTAAGGTTCAATAGTTTGTCCTTGTTCATGAAGTGTTCGTAAACTATACGGGTCATGAACACAGCGGTGAAGAAGGATACTAGAATACCGATAATCAATGTCGTAGCAAAACCACGGATCGGACCGGTACCGAAGTTAAACAGAATGATACCTGTGATGATGGATGTCAGGTTCGAGTCGAAGATAGCGGAGAATGCGTTGGAATAACCGTCAGCAAGTGCTTTCTTCACACCTTTACCGGCACGAAGTTCTTCTTTTGTACGTTCGTAGATAAGTACGTTCGCATCCACTGCCATACCTAGTGACAACACCATACCGGCAATACCGGACATTGTCAATGCTGCCTGGAAGGAGGAGAGGACACCTAATACGAAGAAGAAGTTCAGGAACAATGCACCATTGGCAATCATACCCGGTATGAAGCCGTACATCATACACATATAGATCATCAACAGAATCAGAGCCACTACGAATGAGAATACACCTGCATTGATAGATTCCTGACCCAATGACGGACCAACGATATCTTCCTGTACGATGTGAGCCGGAGCCGGCATCTTACCTGATTTCAATACGTTTGCCAAGTCCTTTGCCTGTTCAGGAGTGAAATGACCTGTAATCTGTGAACGTCCACCTGTGATTTCAGAGTTTACGTTTGGTGCAGAATATACATAGTTGTCAAGAACGATAGCGATAGAACGACCGATGTTCTGTTTGGTCAGCTGTGCCCAACGACGTGCACCGTCAGAGTTCATTGTCATGCTGACAGCCGGTTTGCTGTATTGGTCGAATTCATCTTTCGCGTCTGTTACTACATCACCTTCCAACGGAGCTTTACCGTTGCGTTCGGTAGACTTGATAGCATATAATTCGAACGTCTGTCCTTTCTTGTCAAATTCAGAAGGAGAAACACCCCATTTCAAACGAAGGTCTTTCGGGAGTTCTGCTTTAACTTCCGGCATAGCCAGATATTTGTTGATATCAGCAGTGTCTTTGTAGTTAGCGTAACCGATCACAGGACCTTGTCCGCTAGAGTTCAACTGCAGGATAGCCAACAGAGGGTATTGCTTTTTAATTTCTGCCAGGTTAGCTGTTGAATTATCTTCAGTAGTTGTAGCATCTCCTTTCAGGGCAGCAGCAAGACTGTCGGCAGCACTTACGTTTTTCTTGGCCGGAGTAGCTTCTGCAAGCGGAGCTTCTTTGGTGGAATCTACAGCAGTAGAGTCTGCACCTGTCTCCTGCGCTAATACAGCGCGCAATTTAGCATCAGCAGATTGCATGGCAGGAAGAACTTCTTTAGCTGTATAAGTTTCCCAGAATTCCAGGTTAGCAGAACCTTGGAGAAGTTTTCTCACACGTTCCGGCTCTTTGATACCCGGCAATTCCACCATGATACGACCCATTTTGTCTTCCAGGCTCTGGATATTCGGCTGAACAACACCGAAACGGTCGATACGTGTACGAAGTACGTTATATGAGTTTTCAACAGCAGCTTTTACTTCTGCTCTCAATACTTTTTCAACTTCTGCATCCGATGATTTCTGGTTAACTTTGTCTTTCAACTGTTGTGTTGCGAAGAGTTCGGAAAGTTTTGCGTTAGGAGCAGCTTTGTGGTATTCTCTGACAAATAGCGTGATGATATCATCCTGGCTGTTTACAGCCTGTTTTGCAGCTTCTGCCAATGCATTGTTGAAAGCTTCATCCGGCTTGTTGTCAGCCAGTGCTTTGATAACATCAGGTACAGAAACTTCAAGGATAACGTTCATACCACCTTTTAGGTCCAAACCTAAACTAATCTCCATCTCACGACATTGTTTCAGCGTCCAGTTACCCAACCACACTTTCTCATTGGAGAGAGAGTCGAGGTAGTCTTGTTCCACTTTCGGGTCGCCGTTCGCAATTTCTTTCGCCTTGTTGGTATAATGGCGTGTTACGAAGGAGAAGGAGAGGTAGAACACGCATACCAGCGTGAGTAATACCGCAAAAACCTTTACAAATCCTTTGTTTTGCATTTTACTTTTAATTTATGATGATTACTTTTTTAATTTAATTTTCAGTTAAATTCTGTCGTACACAAGTTCTTTTTGCCGCATACAAGGCTGCAAATATAGTTTTTTTTTCACATTCATGTGTAATAAGCCCTCAAATATTTGATGTTTAAGGGCTTTTTTGCTGAATTATTTCATTCCTCTGTTTTTCAGTAGTGGTTCCAGGCTTGGTTCCGCTCCACGGAAATTCTTATAAAGCACCATCGGGTCTTCGCTGTCTCCCTTCTCCAATACGTTATGGCGGAACAGGTCGGCGGTGTTTTTATCAAAAATACCATGTTCTTTGAAAGCTTCGAAAGCATCATTGTCCAATACGTTGGCCCATAGGTAACTATAGTATCCGGCTGCGTATCCGCCAATGATATGATTAAAGTAAGTCACGCGATAACGCGGTGCTATTTCGGGAATCAAATTAAGCTTGTCCATCGCTTCTTTTTCGAATGCAAGCATATCCAGATTCTTTACATCTGTTATCGTGTGCAGGTTCATGTCGAGGATGGCGGCAGCCAGTAATTCGGTGGTCATGAAGCCCTGGTTGAAAGTTTTCTGTTGCAGTATCTTCTCGATGATTTCGTCCGGTATCACTTCTCCTGTCTGATAATGTTTGGCATACATTTTCAGCACTTCGGGTTCAGTCGCCCAGTGTTCGTTGATTTGAGAAGGAAGCTCTACAAAGTCGCGTACCACGTTGGTTCCCGATGTTCCTTTGTATTCGCATTTTGTCAGCAGTCCGTGCAGGGCGTGACCAAATTCGTGAAACAGGGTTTCCACTTCATCCATGGTCAATAAAGAGGGGGTGTCGCCTACCGGCTTGGTAAAGCTGCAAACGTTGCATACTAACGGACGGGTTGTTCCGTGTTGCTCACGATAGTTGCTCATCCATGCACCACCGCTTTTCCCGGGACGTGGGAAATAGTCTACATAGAAGATACCGAGCTGGGAACCGTCTGCGTCTTTCACTTCAAAGACTTCTACATCAGGGTGATAAGTTGGTATGCCTTCCAGTTTGCTTAGGGTGATGCCATATAATTTGTTGGCTACGGCGAAAGCACCATCGCGTACATTCTCCAGTTTGAAGTAAGGTTTTGTATCCTCTTCAGACAGGTTGTATTTTTCTTTCCGTAGTTTTTCGGTGTAATACCACCAGTCCCATGCTTCCAGTTTTTCTCCTTTTCCTTCCTTGTCCATTAACTTCTGGAGTTCGCCAGCTTCTGCTTTCGCTTTGGGGAGTGCATAGCTCCATAGATTATTCAGAAGGCTCATTACGTTGTTGGCGTTCTTTGCCATGGTTTCATCCAGGACGAAGTTTGCATAACAGTCGAAACCTAATAAGTTCGCTTTTTCCAGGCGGAGAGAAACGATCTTGCGGATGTTTTCCTTGTTATCGTTCCCGTCGTTGTTGTTGCCGCGGTTGATATAAGCTTTGTATATTTGCTCCCGGAGCGGGCGATTTTCAGAATATTGCAGGAAAGGCAGACGGCTGGCATTGTGCAGGGTGAACAACCATTTTCCCGGTTGTCCGGCTGCTTTCGCTTCTTCGGCCGCACTTTGGCGGAACCATTCAGGCAATCCTGCCAGATCTTCTTCCTTGTCAACGAAAAGTTGGAAGGCATTATTCTCATTCAGCACATTGTTGCTGAAAGTGATGCCAAGTGTAGAAAGCTCCTTGTTGATTTCGCGGAGGCGAACTTGGTCCTTTTCGCCAAGGTTCGCTCCGGAGCGGATAAATCTTTTATAAGTCTTGTCCAGCAGACGTTCTTGTTCCGACGTCAGGTTCAATGAATCTTTCTTTTGGTAGACATCGTTCACCCGTTTGAATAGTTTCCCATTCAGGGAGATATTGTCATTATGTTCCGAAAGAACCGGTGCCAGTTTGATGGAAAGTGCGGTCAGCGAATCAGTAGTTTCCGCATCTGTCATATTGAAGAAAATGATGCTTACCCGGTCTAAGATGGGTGCGCTGTTATCCAAAGCCACAATCGTATTTTCGAATGTCGGAATTTCCGGGCTTTCGATGATGGCTTCGATATTTTGATTCTGTTCTTCTATACCTTTTAGAAAGGCAGGTTCATAGTGCTCTAATTTAATCTTGTCGAAAGAAGGAACACCATACTCGGTTTGAAACTCTGTAAAGAAAGGATTGCTTTCTGTTTTCGTAGCACAGGAGTACATCATACAACTTACTGCTAAAATGGTTAGTGTCTTTTTAATCATCATAAGTGTTTTTTATTAGAGTTTTCAGTTCTTATCGTTTACTGATATAGCACCAGATCGGGTAATGGTCTGATGCCTTGATAGACCGGTCTACCGTGCAATTGTAGGCTTTCAGGTTGGGGCTGATCAAGATATTGTCTATGCGGAAATAGAACTTGTTCTGATTGTAGGAAATACCCAATCCTTTACCGGACTGTGTGAATGCATCGTCTAGTTTTTGAGTCAGGATGCGATGGGTATATGAGATAGAACCGTCGTTGAAATCGCCGCATACTATGGTTGTCGGATATTTACTTTCTGCAATGGTTTTAGCCACAGAATCTGCTTGTGTAGCCCGGATAGCCGATGCTTCCGCCAGTTTTCTTATTAATTGCCTAAGTCCGGTTTTTACTTTCTTGGCATTCGGGTCTTTAATCATATCCTCATACATCCCTCTGTCTTCTTTGGTGAGTTTGTTGGATTCCAGGTGGTTGTTGATTAATGTAAGAGTGTCGTTATTCACATTCAGTACATATTTCATGGAGCCGTTATAATTACTTTCATATTCGATGGGATGTATCGAGAGTATGGGGAACTTAGAGAAACAGGCAAGTTGCACATCTCCTTTCCCTTGTTGGTGGACGGATTGGTAAGGATAGGCTTTCAATGCTTTTTTAATGTCCTGTTCCGTCAGGTATTTCTTGTTGGTAGCGGTGTTATATTCTTGCAGACAGATAATATCGGCGTTACTATCTACAAGATAAGACAATACCGGGTTTTTCCCATCTTTCTTCTCCAAATTGTTGAAACTCATTACGTTGTAGGATAGGATTTTGATGCTTCCTTCCGGTATGGTTTTAGTGGTGGAGTTAAAAGGAATATAAGTCCGTATCTGCGGAATACAAATTAGAAAACCGATGGCAGGCAAGAGCGCATAGCGGTAATTGACAAATGCCCAGAAGCCGATAAAAATCAGATTAATCGTCAGGAATATCGGAAATGCAAGTCCCAAGCTGGAAGCAAGTGGATTTATTTTCGGGTTAAGGTAAGGGCTATAAGCGCTTAATATCAACGTTCCCACGAAGAGAGCGTTGACAGCAAGTATCAGATATGCGACAAATTTGCCAATATGTTCCATTCCTTTATCTTTTGCTTGCGTCGAACAAGCTTTTCTTTTCTTCAGTTGTCAGACTGTCGTAACCGGATTTCTTTAGTTTTTCCAAAATACGGTCCACTTCATCAGACTGTGCTTTTTTGTGGGCATTGTAATCATAATCCTTCTCGCGACCGGTGGCACTGTTTCCATAGTGTACCTTCATTTTCGGTTTCCGTTTCCATGTTTTCTTTTGAAACAAGGAGGCGAAACCATCCAGAATCCAGTTGATCCAGGAAGTCAAATCAGTTCCTTTACTTAGGCTGGCGGCAAACCAAAGTCCTGCAAGAGCACCGCCCAGGTGGGCGATATGTCCTCCGGCATTACTTGAGGTGATGGATAATACATCGATTCCGATAACAACCAGTGCCAGATATTTGAGACGGATAGCACCGAAAAGAAAAAGTTGCACCCTGTAATTTGGTTCACGATAAGCCGTAGCAGCTACGATGGCTAATACGGAAGCTGATGCTCCTACCAATGTTGCACCCGCCACTTGCGAACTGAATAAAGGAAATACATTGTAGGCAACCATATACAGTAAACCTCCACAGATACCTCCTAATACATATAGTCCTCTTAAATGCTTGGCCGAGAAAAAGTAGAGAAACAAACTTCCGAACCAATACAGCCAAAGCATATTGAATAGAATATGCAGGATACCGGCATGCATAAACATATAAGTAAATAACGACCACGGCTGATGAATAAATCCGATAAAGGATGCCGGCAGGGCAAATATACCGAATATATCGGGGGTACTTACTTCAAACAGTCGCAAGAAAACGTTAATCAACGTGCCGATCAGAAAGATGCCTACGTTGATATAAATCAGTTGGATGAAAATATTTCCTCTTCTGAATGTCTCCTTTAAATCAGCTATAATATGTCCCATTGTTATTGCTTTTTTTTCTCCAATACAAAATCAGGATCAATCCAAATAACATTCCTCCCAGGTGAGCAAAGTGAGCGACATTGTCTCCGGCGCTATTGGCAAGTCCTGACCATAATTCAATCGCGGCGTATCCTATAACGAAGAACTTCGCTTTGATAGGAAATGGCAGCGGGAAGATAAACAACCGGTTATTGGGAAATAACATACCGAATGCCAGCAATATGGCGTAAACGGCTCCCGAAGCACCTACGGTGGTCATCATGTTCAGATACTCTTCCATTGGGATAACACCTGTACCTATATTCACTTGTGCGTAGTGGCTAAGTTCCGTTACATATTGAATATACTGTACCCCTTCCTGGATAAGTCCCGCACCGATACCGCAGAGAATATAGTAAAAGAGGAAACGTTTGGGTCCCCAGGTTTGTTCGAGAATCGGTCCGAACATAAAAACGGCAAACATATTAAAGAAAATGTGGCTGAATCCGCCGTGCATGAACATATAAGTGATAAGCTGTGCCGGATTAAAGTCACTTGCGAGGAAAAAATGTAATCCCAGATAATTCGTTAAATCCAGGCCGTAACGTTGGGCTACGATTGTCCCGAAAAATACTAGTACATTGATAATTATCAGGTTTTTAGTTACAGTTGGCATCATTTTAATTTCTGAATATTTAGATAATAGACGCAAAAGTACGAATAAATTCTGTTTTAAAGCATGAAAAACGCTTCCTATTAGCTCTTTTTCAATAATTTGCTGCGTTTTTTTTATGTTTTTATTTGATATGTTGTTTTGTTCGGCTATATTTGTGGAATTAATCCATTGTGGGATAATCTTTTGTGTAACATATATATTAATTAATCATTTTACGTATTATGAATAAGTCTGATCTTATTAGCGCAATGGCTGCTGAAGCTCAAATGAGCAAAGCCGATGCAAAAAAAGCACTTGATGCTTTCATCACTTCAGTTACTAATGCTATGAAAGCTGGTGACAAAGTATCTCTCGTAGGTTTTGGTACTTTCTCTGTAAGCGAAAGAGCTGAAAGAACTGGTATTAACCCTTCTACAAAGGCAACTATTACTATTCCTGCTAAGAAAGTAGCTAAATTTAAAGCTGGTGCTGAATTATCTGCAGCTGTTGAATAAGATAGATAGTTGAAAGAAATTAGGAGAGGAGACGCGATGCGTCTCCTTTTTTTGTATCTTTGTGCGCAAGAAATAACTTGATTATGAAGATAGAAGATAAACTTGTAGCGTCCGTTATCAGCGGACTGAAAGCACTCTACGGTCAGGAAGTCCCTGAAAAAATGGTGCAGATGCAAAAAACGAAGAAAGAATTTGAAGGACATTTGACACTGGTCGTGTTCCCTTTCCTGAAGATGTCAAAAAAAGGACCGGAGCAAACGGCACAGGAAATCGGTGAATATCTGAAGGCAAACGATCCGGCTGTAGCAGCGTTTAATGTGATAAAAGGGTTCTTGAACCTGACTATTGCATCGGCTACATGGATTGAGTTGCTGAACGAGATTCAGGCAGATGAACAGTACGGCTTAATGCAGGTCACTGACGCTTCTCCATTGGTAATGATTGAGTATTCTTCTCCGAATACAAATAAACCGCTTCACTTGGGACACGTGCGTAATAACCTTTTAGGCAACGCATTGGCTAACATTGTAGCGGCAAACGGCAATAAGGTAGTCAAAACAAATATTGTAAACGACCGTGGTATCCACATCTGTAAGTCCATGCTGGCATGGAAGAAATACGGAAACGGTGAAACTCCTGAAACTTCGGGTAAGAAGGGTGACCACCTGGTAGGTGATTATTATGTATCTTTCGATAAGCATTATAAAGCGGAAGTAAAAGAGCTGATGGCTAAATTTACAGCGCAGGGAATGAGTGGCGATGAAGCGAAAGCAAAGGCTGAAGCTGAATCTCCATTGATGCAGGAAGCCCGCGAAATGTTGGTGAAGTGGGAAGCCGGTGATCCGGAAGTACGCGGATTGTGGGAAATGATGAACAACTGGGTATATGCAGGATTCGACGAAACCTACAAGAAGATGGGGGTTAGCTTTGACAAGATCTATTATGAATCCAATACTTACCTCGAAGGAAAAGAAAAGGTAATGGAAGGTCTGGAAAAAGGTTTCTTCTACAAGAAAGAAGACGGTTCCGTATGGGCCGACCTGACTGCCGAAGGACTGGATCATAAGCTCCTTCTCCGTGGTGACGGTACTTCTGTCTACATGACTCAGGATATCGGTACGGCTAAACTTCGTTTTGCCGATTACCCGATTAATAAGATGATTTATGTAGTAGGTAACGAACAGAACTATCACTTCCAGGTGCTTTCTATCTTGCTCGATAAACTTGGTTTCGAATGGGGTAAGAGTCTGGTACACTTCTCTTACGGAATGGTGGAACTGCCGGAAGGTAAGATGAAATCCCGTGAGGGTACGGTAGTTGATGCTGACGACTTAATGGAGGAAATGATTGCCACTGCTAAAGAAACTTCACAAGAACTAGGCAAACTGGATGGTTTGACACAGGAAGAAGCTGATGATATTGCTCGTATTGTGGGTCTGGGAGCATTGAAATATTTCATTCTGAAAGTCGATGCCCGTAAGAATATGACATTCAATCCGAAAGAATCTATCGACTTCAATGGTAATACAGGACCATTTATCCAATATACTTATGCACGTATTCAGTCGGTGCTCCGGAAAGCGGCAGAATCGGGTATTGTCATTCCTGAACAGATTCCGGCTGGTATTGAATTGAGCGAAAAAGAAGAAGGGCTGATTCAGATGGTTGCCGACTTTGCTGCTGTTGTAAAACAAGCCGGTGAAGATTACAGCCCGTCTATTATTGCTAATTATACTTATGACTTGGTGAAAGAATACAATCAGTTCTATCATGACTATAGTATTCTGCGCGAAGAGAATGAGGCTGTGAAAGTATTCCGTATCGCTCTGTCTGCTAATGTAGCTAAAATTGTTCGCTTGGGAATGAATTTGCTGGGTATCGAAGTTCCTTCCAGAATGTAAAACTTTCTCTGAACAAAATAGACTTCTGCGGGGTTTCTTTTATATATATAAAAGGAACCTCGTATGTTTTACTCCCCCCATCCATTGCTTCGGAAGAGAGAAACGGAAACTGCTACTGTCTCTTATTCCGAACTGCTGTTTGACCTGATTTATGTTTTCTCGGTCACGCAACTTTCACATTATTTGCTTCATAATCTCACTTGGGAAGGATTATTGAAAGAAACAATCCTGTGGTTTGCAGTCTGGATGTTGTGGCAACATACCATCTGGGTGACTAACTGGTTCAACCCGGATACCCGGCCGATACGTATTCTTCTTTTTATCAGTATGCTGGTGGGGCTGGTGATGGCGGCTGCTATTCCTTATGCCTTTACTTACCGGGGATTGATATTTGCTGTCTGCTATGTTCTGATACAGGCAGGGAGAACACTTTATATTATCGAGGTGTTAGGAGATCATCATCTGGCTGCTAATTTTAAGCGAATTATGGGCTGGTTCTGTATATCTGCCGTCTTTTGGATTACGGGTGCCATATTGCAGGGAGAATGGCAAATTCTACTGTGGATTATAGCCGCCATCTGTGATTATACAGCCCCGATGCACGGATTTGCTTTACCTCGTCTGGGACGTTCGGACAGTAGCAAGGAATGGACTATTGAAGGGCATCATTTGGTGGAACGTTGCCAGTTGTTTGTGATTATTGCTTTTGGAGAAACTCTATTGATGACAGGAGCTTCTTTGAGTGAAGTAGAAGAATGGACGCCTCTCGTGATTATTTCTGCTGTCATATCTTTTATTGGTAGTTTGGCTATGTGGTGGGTTTACTTTGATGTGAGCAGTGAAGCCGGTAGTCGGAAAATACAGGAAGTGAAAGATCCCGGAAAGCTGGGGTTGATTTATAATGCAATTCATATTGTACTAGTGGGAGCATTGATTATTTGTGCGGTAGGAGACGAGCTGATTGTTGCCCATCCCGAACAAGAAATGAGAGCGGAAGTTGTTTTTGTTCTGATTATCGGACCAATCGTTTATATTCTGGCAAATAGTATCTATAAATATGTCACGTGCCGTATGCTTCCTTTATCACATATTATTGCTGTAATAGCTTTGGCTTTACTGCTTCCCTGGCCTTATCACATTTCTTTATTGACGATGAATATCTTGGTAACATCTGTTTTTATATTCGTGATTGTGTTTGATATGCTATTCCCTAATAAAGGTTTTAAGATAAAATGGGAGCCGAAGATTTAATGATGGAAGCCTATTCATAACGGATAATACTTACATCCTATAATGTTGTGGCTTAAAATAAAAACACAGTTCACACGAATTCTTGGTGAGTATTCGAGAAGTTGTGTGAACTGCGTAATTCGCGCCTTTCTAAACAGATGTCTATTATGTCTTTTTCATCGATGGTTCGCAATGCGAAGTCCCGATAGCGATTCCGTACAATATCCGGGCTGCTTTTATTTAAATCGTATCAATCTTTATTTGTACCAATCTTTATTTTGTTTCCCATTCGATGATACCCATCCAGAGAACTTGGGATATGATTGATCGATTCGTTTCCCTTCCTCTGGAACCGGGAGATTACTTACTGGCATATTGATAGCAAACGGCATCAAGTCTGCAGAAACATAATACATCCCTTCTTCTGGTCTGTAGATGTCTTTCCCGGTTCCCAGTAACGATAAGTCGGCTTTATCAGTCGGGGGATAATTTATCAGATGTAATTCTTTGCCTCTACCCTCGTTGGAACTGATGAAGATAAACGGGTTGTAAGGAGGTACCACCTCTTTCTCACTAGCTCCATCAAGCGTGATGGTTACAGTATATTCTTTCTTTGATTCATCAGTGATATTTTTGAATTTTGTCATGTCGTCATACAACAATATGGTTGGGTGAGACTGTCCAGGCTCTGTTTCTTTTCCTTCCATGTATATAGAACTTGATAAACCACTGGCATCAGGCCCCGTTATTTTTACACTCTTGACATTGCTGTTTGAGAGCTTGTGTAATTGATATCCAAATCCGTTTTGCAGATAACCGCCACAGTGCTGTAAGATAAACTTGTCTTCTATTTCGTAAATGCGATTGTCAAGAGCATTTCGGGTCATCGTACTGGTGTACTTTACCATTACGTCATTCATATCGTAATCACCTAACTTAGGCCATAAGTCTTCAAAAGCCAGTGTACCGGAATAAGAAATTTTATATTGCTCGGGGATTGCTTCGGGGTCTTCAGGCAATGGAGGCAATATCGGGTCAATAGCATTCTTTTCTGACGTATGAATATAGAAGATGGCATCTGCATAATCGAAGTCAATATTATCTTCGAATCCTACTGCTACAATCTGCCCGGACTTGGAATCACGGAGAGATACAGTTCTTTGTGTATTATTCGTGTTTAGATTCCTGGTGGAGTAGCGTGCCCCCATACCTTTTATGATATCGCCCACTTTGTCTTTATCTGTTTCTGAGGTGAGTTTACTCTTGAATCCCATACCTTGAAGGCACCAGCCAATTGTGACTCCTGCAGGAAATTTGTCTTCGTATTCCTGTGTCTCTTCATTCCAATATTTGAGTTTTATTTCTTCGCCACACACTAATGCTCCTACCCCTAAAGTCTTGTAAACAGGAGAGGTGTTTGGGAATGCAATTATTTGTTTTATATCACTCGTGCTCTGGGGCGGATTGTTGGTCGGATAGGTGTAATATCCAACTGTATTGTACCATGCAGCAGAGCTGTTTATAAATACGAGGCTTACTTCGGTCGGGTTAACAATTGGAATATCTGAAGTCATTTTAATGGAACCATCAAAAAACTCCGGATAATTCTGACTGATGTTCATAACCTTGCTTTTACCGCTCTCATCTTTGACTGTAACCTTTCTGAAAACATACTTGATGTTGTATAGTACGTCTGCCGGAGGTATATTTATTTTAGGTTCCAGGTTGGTTGGTCTTCCGCTGTCATCCCAGTCTGCATCGGGAAGAACATGCCATTCTTTTAGATAGGTATGTTGGTTCACGGTCACTCCTCTGGTTTTTGATGCCGTTTGTGAACGTAAGGTAGCGATATATGCATCTTGATTAAATGAAAGCCGACGACTGTCGTCAATCGTTAGTTTAAGAGGAGATACGGTGGCTAAATAATCCGATGATAACCATACTTCCGAGAGGTCCGCCGGAATATTCATCTCTCCGCTGAATTTGCCTTCTTCGTCTGTAACTGCACGGTAGATAGGCTCTATGTCCTTTTGGGACACGCTGCCGTCAGCTGAGTATTCAATGGGATCTTGATCGTAAATGTCAAAAAGGACACGATAATTTTCGCTTTTGAAACAATAATTGATATCCAAAGCAACAGCTTGGGTCATGTTGAAGTCGAAGTATGCTTCTTTTGGCATATGCCTTCTCTCCCAAGATAAGTCACGCTCTTTGTCCATACAACTGATGGAAGCTATGGTAAGCACTCCTATCATTAAATACTTTAAATTTGTTTGCTTCATAAGTTTGTGTATTAAAAGATAAAGAGCAAATATATACATTTAATTATATAATTTGCTCTTTTTCTAGTTTTTTTATTTCTTTTTTGTGAATCGTCCTTTTCTTGTGGTCGCTGGTCCTTTTTCATCTTGTAATTTGATGAGTTCCAAACAGCTAGCCAAACTCAAATCTTGCGGGACGATATCTTTAGGAATTTTATAATTGGAACCCTTATAGGTAATATAAGGTCCGTAACGTCCGTTCAGAATCTCAAGTTCCGGCTCCTCTTCAAACTTCTTGATGTGGCGTTCCGTTTCTTTCTGGCGTTTCTCCAGAATCAGCTGTTCTGCCTCTTCCAAAGTAATTTCCATCGGATCAAGTGTTTTCGGGAGCGATACATATACCTTATTATGCAGGACATACGGACCGAAACGGCCTACGCCTACACTGACTGATTTTCCTTCATATTCGCCCAGTGTACGAGGTAATTTGAATAATTCCAGTGCTTCTTCCAAAGTGATGGTTTCCATGGATTGACCTTTCTTCATTTGTGCGAAGCGTGGTTTTTCTTCATCTTCTACAGTACCAATCTGTACAACAGGACCGAAGCTGTCTCTTATACACATCTCCGAGCCCACGAGACGGACTCCTATCT
>ENA-OXOB01000406-OXOB01000406.1-human-gut-metagenome-genome-assembly--contig:-NODE-406-length-14279-cov-6.3118_pt1 | contig 14279 bp, 9 predicted proteins | sample MGYA00249744_ERZ652497 | MGnify/ENA primary metagenome ERZ652497 (study PRJEB26925, sample SAMN05826889) | human gut metagenome | biome: ENVO:2100002; feature: ENVO:00000062; material: ENVO:00002003...
CCGTCTCGTGGGCTCGGAGATGTGTATAAGAGACAGTCGTACGAACCCACCGGCGCCATAATTTCAAAATCGCTTCTCTTCATCATAAACAAACCGTTCTATTTCCCGGTGATTATTTTTCGTATTTCGTTCAGTTTATTCAATGCTTCTACCGGTGTAAGGTTATTGATATCGACCTGTAAAATTTCGTCCCGAACCTGTGAAAGCACAGGGTCGTCCAGTTGGAAAAAACTCAACTGCATGCCACCTCTCGACGAAGCGATTTCGGCGGTAGGCTTGGCGATACCGTTCTGACGGTTCTCCGACTCCAACTGTTTCAAAATCTGGTTGGCCCGCTTGACGATGCTCTGGGGCATACCGGCCAGCTTCGCCACATGGATACCGAAACTGTGCTCACTCCCGCCGCGTACCAATTTCCGCAAGAATATCACCTTGTTGTCGACCTCTTTTACCGAAACGTTATAATTGACAATGCGTTTATAAGTACGTTCCATTTCGTTCAGCTCGTGATAATGGGTAGCGAACAACGTCTTGGCACGAGCCTTGGGGTGTTCGTGTATGTGCTCGACAATAGCCCACGCGATAGATATACCGTCGTAAGTACTCGTTCCCCGTCCCAACTCGTCGAACAGAACCAAACTCCGCTCCGACAGATTGTTGAGAATATCGGCGGCCTCGGTCATCTCGACCATAAAGGTAGATTCGCCGAGCGAGATATTGTCCGATGCCCCCACACGAGTGAAAATCTTGTCCACAATACCTATCTTAGCGGCCTCGGCCGGAACGAAACTTCCTATCTGAGCCATCAGAACAATCAAAGCGGTCTGGCGCAACAACGCCGATTTACCAGCCATGTTGGGTCCCGTTATCATCATGATTTGCTGCTTGTCGTTGTCGAGCTCGACACTGTTGCTGATGTAGGGTTCGCCCGGCGGCAACTGTTTCTCGATAACCGGGTGACGTCCTTCCTTGATGTCGATAACCAGCGAATCGTTTACTTCGGGACGAATATACCGGTTTTCCACGGCCGACTTCACGAACGACAACAAGCAGTCGAGCCGCGCAATGAGATTGGAATCGAGTTGTATGGCAGGAATATACTCCGTCAATGCAAGAATCAAATCATTGAACAACTGCGTTTCCAATGAAAGGATTTTCTCCTCCGCCCCCAAAATCTTCTCCTCGTATTCTTTCAACTCTTGGGTAATATAACGCTCTGCGCTCACCAACGTCTGCTTTCTGATCCAATCGGAAGGAACCTTGTCCTTGTGAGTATTGCGCACTTCGATGTAATACCCGAATACGTTGTTATACCCGATTTTCAAGCTGGGAATACCTGTTTTCTCGCTCTCGCGCTGCTGCACGTGCAACAAATAGTCTTTCCCCGAATAGGAAATCTCTCGCAACTCGTCGAGTTCGTCGTTCACACCCTTGCGGATAATTCCTCCCCGATTCACCAAATTGGGCGCATCGGGATTAATTTCATGTTCGATTCGGTCCCTGATGATCGTACAGCAATTCAGTTGCTCCCCGATACGTTGCAATACAGGTTCATCGCTCTGCTCGCAAACAGCCTTGATAGGCTCTATCGCCGACAATGCCACCTTCAACTGAACCACCTCGCGAGGCGAAATACGCCCCACCGCCACTTTCGAAATGAGGCGTTCCATATCGCCTATCGTATCGAGTTGCGGATCGATAACCTCCCTAACTTCGGGGTGGCGGAAAAAGAACTCCACTCCGTTCAACCGATCCTCGATAGGCTTCACATCTTTCAACGGAAAGACAACCCACCGTTTGAGCATACGTGCCCCCATCGGGGTGACAGTCCGGTCTATCACGTCGAGCAGGCTCTTTCCCCCTTCGTTCATCGGAGAAAGCAATTCGAGACTCCGCACCGTGAATTTATCCAATCGCACATATCGCTCCTCCTCGATACGAGACAGCGATGTAATGTGCGAAATCTGCGTATGCTGTGTAATATCCAAATAATGAAGCAGAGACCCCGCGGCGATAATGGCGTTGGGCATATTGTGAATTCCGAAACCTTTGAGGTTTTTCGTCTCGAAGTGACGCAATAAGCGATCCGAAGCGGCATCCTCGGTATAAACCCAATCGTCCAACTCGAAAGTAAAAAAACGGGAACCGAAATGCTCCTCGAACAATTTCCGTTTCGTGCGTTCGAACAGCACCTCTTTCGGAGAGAAATTGCCCAACAGCTTGTCCACATAGTCGAAATCTCCCTCGGCGGTCAAGAATTCACCCGTCGATATATCGAGAAAAGCCACACCCACTTTGTTACCTTTCCCGAAATGAACACCCGCCAAGAAATTATTCTCTCGGTGATCGAGAATATTGTCGTTAATCGACACGCCCGGTGTCACCAATTCCGTAATGCCGCGCTTGACCAATTTTTTTGTCAGTTTCGGGTCTTCCAGCTGTTCGCAAATAGCTACCCGTTTTCCGGCACGCACCAATTTGGGAAGGTAAGTATCGAGAGCATGATGGGGAAAACCGGCCAACTCCACATACTGGGCGGCTCCATTTGCCCGGCGAGTCAATGTAATCCCCAATATTTCCGATGCCACCAAAGCATCGTCCGAAAACGTTTCATAAAAGTCCCCCACCCTGAAAAGCAATATCGCATCGGGATGCTTGGCTTTCATCTCGATATACTGTTTCATCAGCGGAGTTTCGACAATTTCCTTGGCCACGATATATTTCTTTTATATTCGTATGAATAATCCTGTTTAAGAGAAACAAAGATAACATTTTCGACCGGAATTGTGAAATTAAAAAAATGTAAGAAACCGTTTTTATTTTTTTCTATTCCTCTCTTCATCGCTGCCACTCCCCCATTCCCCCACTCTCCCCTGTGTTTCGAAAAACAAAAAGTCAGCTCTTAAAACGACGAGTAAGATCTGTGCTTCTCTATTGAAACAGCTCTCTCCCTCCTCCCGCCAGACCTTGTAACATTCGAAACATTTCACTCCTCCCCTTGCCGCATCCCGTAGCACTACGGGGTGTTTTACAACGCAAAATATAGGGGAGGTGGCACGTAGTGACGGAGGGATTAAAGAAATACCAGCAATAAAAACAACAGAGACAAGACTTCTCCCCCCCTGCTCATCGTAGATGAGATGGGACGAATGCCCACAGGACAGAAGGATTGAAAAAACAGTAGAGCAATGTTATCGAAAGATTTCTACACTCCTCCCCTGCCGCGTCCCGTAGCATTACGGGGTGTTTTGCAACGCAAAATATAGCGTAGGACGGAGGGGTTAAAGAAATACCAGCAGTAAAAGCAACAGAGACAAAACTTCTCTCCCCTGCTCATCGTAGATGAGATGGAACGAGTTCACCACCGACAAACTATACTTTCAGGAAAATATTTTTCCGATACAGAAAATAGAGGAAGAGCCAGCAACAAGCGACATATCCTGCACGAAGGACAACCGCACCGGCAGGCTCGCCGGCACATTCTCCCACCCATTGGGATATACCTCCGAACAAAAACTTATTCATGTGAGAAAATCCTACCACCTGCTGCGCCAGATAAATCGTTATCGAATTTAGTCCTATCACTCGGAAAAAGAGAGTCCACGATTTCCACCCTTTCACATCGACGATATAATAGAACAAAGCGAATGACAAGAACGAAAGCCCTCCCACGAAACAGGTAAACGAACTGCTCCAAAGCATTTTGTTAATCGGGAATACGGTATTCCAAATCAGCCCTATGGCGACCAACACAACACCGATTCCCGACAACAGCAAACTCTTTCTCTCTCCGCTTCCCAAGCGGGTGGAACGGACGATTTCCCCCGCATAAATTCCCAATAATGCCGTGACTATCGCCGGAAGCGTGCTCAACAGGCCCTCCGGGTCGAAATTACCGTATATCAATTTCCCCGGCAAACAATGCCGATCGATATATCCGACCAGATTCCCTTCGATAGAAAGAGGGGAAGCTCCCGCAGCATCGGGAGCCGGCACAAAGGCCAACAGCAACCAATAACCCACCAAGATAAAAACAATCAAACCATATTGTACCGACTTTTTCAAACTCATGTAAATGAAAGCCCCGAACATCCACGCCAGCCCGATACGCCCCAAAACGCTTGCCAAACGCACATCGGGGAAATTCAACTGTAAGAATCCGTTATACAAGAATCCCAGCAAAACGAGGGTGACACCCCGGCGGAAAACCCTCAGGTAAATATGTTTGTCGCTCGATCCGCTCCCCCTTTGCTTGGCCAATGAAAACGGGAAAGATATACCTGCGATAAACAAGAACAAGGGGAATATCATATCGTGTTGGGTAAACCCGTCCCACGGGACGTGCCGCATGTGCCCCGCTATGACATCGCCCACCGCCGTCGGGTGCAAGGCATTCAAGGCGACTACCAACGGGGCGAAACCCATAATAAAAAGCATATCGAATCCCCGAAGGGTATCCAATGACAACAGACGTGTGTTTTTCTTTGTTTCTTTCTTTGTTTCCATATCCGAATTTTGTTTTTCTGTATAGTATACAAGCAACTCGGCTCGTTTATCCAATGATGCGTTATACTCCCTAATCCGCACCCGCAGCGATCCCGATCGAATGTATGTCTCTGCCTATTTCGACAACAGCTTTTTTATCCGTTCCACATCGTCTTCCCGTTCCGGTGGAATAATTCCCCGTCGATAGAAATCTTCGAAATCCGAGAGAAAGTCCTCTTTTAGCTCTTCCTTGTATCGCAGGTATATCTCTTCCGCCTCGGCATATCGACCTTGAAGAAGAAGGGATGCCGCAAGATTTGTATAAATAGCATGATGAGTAAAATCATATTTTGATCCCTCACGGGCATACCGTTCAGCTTCTTCAAAATTGCCCTGAGCGAGAAATAAGAATGAAAGGTTATTGCACGCTCGTACTAAATACGGCTCGTACACTTGTGGATTCACTGCCGTAAGCCGTTGATAAACCTCCAAGGCAGAGAGATACATCTCCTCGCTATCCTCATAACGTTGGATATTGTAATACAAACAACCTAAGTTATACTGAGTATCTGCCAAATCCGGCTCGTACACCTGTGGATTCGCCACGGCAAGTCGTCGTCGAATTTCCATGGCGGAAAGATACATCTTCTCGCTATCCTCATAACGTTGGGTGTCGCTGTACAAACAGCCTAAGTTATATTGTGTCATTGCCAAATCCGGCTCGTAAACCTGTGGATTTGCCGCTGCAAGCCGTCGTCGAATTTCCATGGCGGAAAGACACAGCTTCTCGCTATCTTCATAACGTCGGGTATCTTTGTACAAAGTACCTAAATTACTTTGAGTACCGGCCAAGTCCGGCTCGTAGGCATATGGACTAATAGCTGCAAGTCGCTGGCAAATGTCTAAATTTTCTCGATAACGAACTTCCGCCAAATCGTATCGTTTGTTTGTCTGTAAAAAATGACCATACTCAAACAAACTTTTTGCCAACTCTTCCTCCGAAAGGTTGGCACGGGTCAGCTCGATACCCTGCTCATAGGCATGGCAAGCCAATTCGAAGCGACGAGGCTCTGCATAGTCTGTCATCAAAGCCTTTGCCCGCAAAACATACTCCTCGGCCAACGATCGTGTCTTTTGAAGTCCCGCCTCGATAAGCGACCGACCGGAATCGACCAGTAGTTTCCCTTGCTCTATCTCCTTGCGGGCCTGAGCGGCATCGGCGGCGATATCTTTTTCATTCAAAATCTCCACGACCCCTTTGCTGTTCCCTCGCTCGAACATCTCTATCGCCAACCGTTTGCGCTCGCTCACCGGCGTTCCGCTCCCGATCAGCTTGTTGATGGATAGAGCAAGATCGAACAGCCGGCTCTCCAATCGATTGAGACTTTCCCGTTTCTTGTATAGTTCCGCCTGTTTCTCGTCAATCATCGGTTGGAGCTCGGCGACACCGGTCGCTCTCAGTCGGGCGATCTCTGTATTCAATCGGGCGATGGACTCTTTCAACGAAAGGTATTCCGGATTCTCGGCGGCAAAAGAGAGATTGTCCAGTTCGGCTATCTTGTGGCCGTAAAGCGAAACGACTCCGTTCTCTATCTTAAAGTGGTTACCCTCGGTTACGGAAGCGTTGCCCGATACCGATGGAATGATCCGCTCCAACTGCATGACAAAATGCAACTTCATGGCATCGTCGGTAGCATAGTTGCACCAATAATGCCCCACCCGATCGAACAAATCTTCCTTGAATCGTTTCAATGCCTCGTCTTCCATTTCACCTTCTATCAAGGCTCGAATATAGACAAATGTCTTGGGGTGACTCTGACTCTTCACATATTCGTCTAAGGCTTGATTGAACTCCTCTATGGTGTATTCTCCCGCTTTGCGATGAAACATACAGATACAAATATCGCTGGCACGTACTATGCGGTTGTAGTCGTCCTGAGTACGGCTTCCGGTGCAAAATGCCGAAAAATCTTCCCAACGTCTGCACCTTATGCGATACCCCCGAGGCTCGAAAATTTCGTCCAAAGAAGCCACCAATGAATGGAAGCTGTTACGGTCGTTTTTCAACTCGTCGCTGGATGCCAAAAATACGGTTATGTTCTTCATATCGTTATATCTGAGTTTCACTATACTTTAATATAGGTCTGCAAGACAAACAATTTCTACCTATCTCCCCAATTCTCCCGGTCGAGATTTCGGTAATTCACCGCTTCGTTGATGTGTTGCACCTGTACCCCTTCGCTACCTTCCAAATCGGCAATGGTACGTGCTACTTTCAAAATACGGTCGTAGGCCCGTGCCGACAGGTGGAAACGGTTCATCGCATCTTTCAGCCGTTTCAATCCCGCCTCATCGGGGACAGCGAATTGGTTCAGCAGCCGGGTAGTCATTTGGGCATTGCAATGAATGCCGGGATAGTCGGCAAAGCGTGCGGCTTGAATTTCTCTTGCGGCAATGACTCGTCGACGAATCGACTCGCTCGACTCCGCCGGACGGGTGTCGGAGATTTTCTCGAACGGGACGGGAACGATCTCCACTTGTATGTCTATGCGGTCGAGCAGAGGGCCCGAAATTTTTCCCAAATAACGTTGTATCGTTCCCGGGCTGCATATACACTCTTTCTCCGGGTGGTTATAATATCCGCAAGGACAAGGATTCATCGAAGCGACCAACATCACCCCGGCGGGATATTCTATCGAGTATTTCGCACGTGCTATCGTTATCTTGCGGTCTTCGAGCGGTTGACGCATCACTTCGAGGACTTGACGTGAAAACTCGGGCAACTCGTCGAGAAAAAGCACCCCGTTGTGTGCCAATGAAATTTCACCCGGCTGGGGAAAAGTCCCGCCGCCCACCAACGCTACCGGCGATATGGTATGATGCGGCGACCGGAACGGCCGTTGCGACAACAGCGAACTACCCCTCTCCATGCGTCCGGCGACCGAATGTATCTTGGTCGTTTCGAGTGCTTCCTGCAATGTGAGAGGCGGTAGTATAGAAGGCAACCGCTTCGCCATCATCGATTTTCCGGCGCCCGGAGGCCCTATGAGTATGATGTTATGTCCGCCGGCCGCCGCTACTTCGAAAGCCCTCTTGACACTCTCCTGACCTTTGACATCGCTGAAATCCAAATCGAAATGGGTATATTCCCTGAAAAATTCCGCACGAGTATCGATTACCGTCGGTTCCAGCTCGATCTCCCCGTTCAGGAAACGAATCACCTCGGTGATATTCTCTACGCCATACACATCGAGATGATTGACTACCGCAGCCTCGCGAACATTGGCTTTGGGAATAATCAACCCCTTAAAGCCCTCCTCCCTTGCCTTGATAGCTATGGGCAACGCCCCCTTGATAGGAAGAATGGAGCCGTCGAGAGACAACTCCCCCATCAACATATACTCGCTCAATTTACCCGTTTCTATCTTCTCGTCGCTCGCCAAAATCCCCACGGCCAAAGGCAAATCATACGCCGCCCCTTCCTTGCGTATATCGGCAGGCGACATGTTCACGATTACCTGTTTCCTCGGAAATCTGTAACCGTTATGTTCCACGGCCGAGACAATCCGCTCGTGGCTCTCTTTCACGGCTGCATCGGGCAATCCCACCATAAAGAAACGGATACCCTGCGAACAGTTCACCTCGATAGTCACTACAAGAGCATCGATACCCTGCACGGCTGCGCCAAAAACTTTCACCAACATAGTAATAGATTTTGCAATAATAGGTTATGGTGTTACTAAACGTTCGATATAAACCCTCGAAGAGTCGGGCGAAAGCCCTCGGGCGACAATCCGTCCCAAAGAGTCGGCGACCAACAGATAAGGTATGCTTTGGATATGAAGCTCTTTCACCCCCGGATAAAGATAACCGCCTTTCGCCCACCGCCGGGCCCATACGGCCGAATCGGACTCGATTCGCTCCTTCCACACGGCGCTGTCCCTATCCAGCGAAATTTCCACGACCTGCACCAACGAATCGTATCGTTCTGCTATCTCCCTTAAAAAGCCGCTGTACCTCTGTGTTCCGGGTGTCTCGGCAGCCCAAAAACAAAGCAGGGTCGCTTGGGCTTCTCGGGGATTCAGCAGTTCGGTCGTATCGGCCACCGTAGTCAATGATAAATAAGGTAATACGGTGTCACTCTTCTGTATGGTTTCAAATTGTCGATACATTTCCAATGCCGTGGCCGGCGGAGCCGACAGTACACGGTCGTCCAACAAACCGATCAACGAATCGCAAAACGCATCGCTCGCCCTTCCCAACACATAATCATCTAACAAAATAGCGCTCACGGGCGAATCTTTATGTTCGCCTACATACTTTGCCACAACACCTTGCAACTCCTTGCTCAACTGCTCGTATCGTCGGGTTCTCATTCCCGATGCCGAAATGTTCCTTTCTGCCGACCAAGACTGCAACAACTCTTTATTCTCTTGATTGAACTTAAACAAATCCTTATTTAGAGAACTTCCTTTCACTCTCAACCCGAAAGGATCCTGCCCGTCGCCCGACAATTCTATCCGGTCGCCGTTCTGCACATATATCTTGGTCAGGGGCGTTTTATCGAAATAATAAAACTGTATGGGAATAACTGCCGAAGCCGAGTTTTTGAATGTGATAAAACCATTCTGCGGACGGAGAGTATCCACGACAATGCCGTTTTCAAGACTATAAACGGCATAAATAGGGCGTCCTCCTAAATTATTGATAGTTCCCTCCACGACAAACTCGTTATCCTTGCCGCCGCAACCCGACAGCAAAAGGACACAAATACACAGTACCGCACCTATTTTATTCATGCAAAAAACATTTTCATTTCTTGCAAATGTACTGGATTTTACGGGAGGAGCAAAACAATATCCGGGCAAAACAAAGTATAAAACCCGACAACAATGGAAAAACCGGCGAAAAAGAACGACCTTTTTACCTATAAAATAAAGCCGATATAGCATATATTTGCACAATTATCTATATCGGAATGTATCGGATATAGATGCGGTTCGAAATAAAAAAATGAACAAGTTCATTTTTCATTTCTCCCACCATTTGTTATATTTGTATATGAAACGATTGTTTATCTTACTGCTGATAGTTCTGCTCTGCATTCCGGGTTTTACCCAAATCCGAAACGATGTCCCCCGATACAATCCCGACAGCGTGCGTGAAGAGCTGGACAAAAGACCTTATTTTTCACTATACAAAGATAACTACTTTATCGGGGGTACGACCATCGGGAGCAAACCGACCAATAAAAATTCCGATGTAAAATTCCAACTAAGCATCAGCCAGAGGCTTACAAAAAGCAAACTTCCATTCGACACCTACCTCTTTATAACCTATACGCAAAAAGCATTTTGGAATGTCTTTCAAGAATCTCTCCCGATGTACGATCTCAACTTCAATCCCGGCATAGGGCTATCGCATCTGGTCATACATCGAAATAGACTTATCGGACAAGTCTCGCTCCTGATCGAGCATGAATCGAACGGGAAAGACAGCATTTGGTCTCGCAGTTGGAATAAAATCTCGTTTATGGGTGCACTCGCCGTCGATCGCAATGTAGAGCTTCAATTCAAAACATGGATACCTATCATCGACAGCGGGAACAACCGGGATATCCTCAAATACTGCGGTATTTTTCAATTAGCAGGTAGTTACATAAGTGACAATCGTCGGTTCGGAGCTACCGTCATTCTCACCAAGCGGAGCGGCTGGAATTTCAATTTCAACACCGTTATCGAACTGAATGCCCGCTTATTCCCCAACGAAAACCAATATTTCTTTATACAATATTACAACGGTTACGGCGAAGGACTACTCGACTATAACAAATTCCATTCTCGCCTGAGAGTAGGGTTCGTCATCAAACCCCAGAATTTCAGCAATTACTGATTCCTCCTTCACACATAGCTTTTTCGGTTCCGCCAAAAATCCGTAGGGTAGGCATGAATTTTAGCAATGAATCACTTGTCGACAAACACATTCCGGACTTTTCGGTGAAAGGTTGATTCTTGCTTAAATTTCTGTACAAAGCGTACTACTCCTCTGTGTTTTGCACAGCAAAATATAGGGGAGGTGTCCGAAGGACGGAGGGGTAAAAAAAACGCAGCAAGGGGAACGGATTGGGCTGCAATCTCCCCCTCCCGCCGTGCCCCGTAGCATCATTCCGGGGTGTGGCGGGAGCCATATAAGGGAAGTGGAACGTAGCGACGGAGGGGTTGAAAACAACATCACATCAGGCTGTTTGTATTAGATATTTAACCCCCTCGCCCTGCGGGCACTCTCCCTATCTCATTCTACGATGAGCAGAGGGAGAGGGGTTAAGTAATACGGTGCTAACTATGAAGTGAAACGTTTCCGGTTAGGTTGAACTTATCCAACTTTTAGGAATCGGTTCACCTTTAAACTCCTCCCCTGTGTGGCGTTAGCCATATAGGGGAGGTGGCACGCAGTGACGGAGGGGTTGAAAAGACACATCAATCAGTTTATATCGAAAATATCCCTCTCCCCCTGCCGTGTCCCGTAGTATTGCGGGGTGTTTCCGTTAGGGAATATAGGGGGAGTGCCCGCAGGACGAGGGGGTTAAAAAGATTATATAGGAGTAGAAATATAAAAAGACAATCCCCTCTGATTTCCGATTGAACCGATATCCCCACTAATCGACAGATCCACCTCTTTATAGCCTCCGTGCAATAGGGCAACACATCATTCCTAATCGAAACACAATATATTCAAAGAGCAAGGCTTGTACGATTTACAAGCCCCGCTCTTTGAATACACCTTTTTTATACTCCTCCGAACAAAAGGACTCGAAATTTTATCCTTGTTGCATCACGACCTCGGTCAAGTCCGTGCTAAAAATCCGGTACTCATTTTCTGTTATAGACCGGGGAGATGTAAGCACGACCAACGAATGAGGCGAATAACCCTCCCGATAGGGAGGATGCGTATGGGCAAAAGGGTTCTCATGGAAGCCGCACTTTCGGTAAAATCTCAAACGAGCCCTCGAAACAGAATCGACGATAGGATCTATTTCCAGCAAAACAATTTTAGAGGTCAAGCGGAGAAACGCATTCAAAATTTCGCTTCCATACCCCCGCCCTCGTAATCCTTGATGCACTGCGAAATGCTCTATATACCTATAACTGCCAAACTCCCAATAGGAGATAAATCCGACAAACATATCCCCTTCGCTATACCCTACCAAATGATAATCGGCACACGAGAACGCTTTTTCCTGCTGCTCTTGCGTCCGCTGCTCGAAGATAGGGAAACTGACAGTATACAATTTCCGCCACGAGTCGTAAAGCTCATGCTGCGAACTATCTATATCTATATAATTCATAGTCATATAATATTTCCCATGAATATCCCATTATCAAGGAATCATATCACCGTGGCAAAACTGGCATACACGATCGCTCGAATCCTCATCATGCCATTCCGAAAGCCTTTTTCACGACTTCGACATAATCGAGTTTCTCCCAAGTGAACAGCTCTACCTCACGAACGATCGGTTCGAGGTTATAATGCGATTTGAATGTCTTCACGACAGTTTGCGGTTTTCTTCCCATGTGACCGTAAGCCGCCGTCTCTTCATAAATAGGATTACGCAACTTCAAACGCTCCTCGATAGCTTTCGGACGCATATCGAAAATCTCGCACACCCGTCGGGCTATCTCGGCATCACTCATCGCCACGTGCGATTTACCGTAAGTATTCACATAAACGCTCACCGGTTCGGCGATTCCTATGGCATACGACACCTGCACCAGAATCTCGTCCGACACCCCTGCCGCTACCAAATTCTTGGCAATATGACGAGCGGCGTATGCGGCCGAACGGTCCACCTTCGAGGGATCCTTTCCCGAAAATGCGCCACCTCCGTGACCTCCTTTGCCTCCATACGTGTCGACGATAATCTTGCGACCCGTCAATCCCGTATCCCCGTGAGGCCCGCCGATAACGAATTTGCCGGTAGGATTCACCAATAAAATCAACTGGTCGTCGAACAAGGTTCGTACCCGTTCGGGCAGTTGTGCGATCACACGAGGCAACAACACCTGTTTCACATCGTTGTAAATCGTCTGTAACATCTCCCGGTCGGCCGCTTCCTGAGCCTCTTTCGAGTCATCGGCCGGAGTCACGAATTCGTCGTGCTGGGTTGACAATACGATCGTATGCACCCGCACAGGTTCGTTCCGTTCATTATATTCGATGGTTACTTGCGATTTGGAGTCGGGACGCAAATACGAAGTCACCTTTCCTTTGCGCAGATAGGTCATTGCCGAAGCCTCCCGGCGGATAACGGCCAGCTCAGTAAGCAACAAGTGAGACAAATCGAGCGACAACGGCATATAATTATCCGTCTCATTGCAAGCATACCCGAACATCATACCTTGATCTCCCGCCCCCTGACTCATCGCTTCGGCGCGCTCCACGCCCCGATTGATATCGGCCGACTGCTCGTGTATGGCCGAAAAAATACCGCACGAGTCGGCATCGAACTTATACGAACTTTTATTATATCCGATACGGTGAATCACTCTGCGGGCAACCTCCATCAAATCGACATAAGCATTCGATTTAACCTCGCCTGCCAATACGACCTGACCGGTCGTTACAAGGGTTTCGCATGCAACTTTCGAGTTCGGGTCATACGCCAGAAACTCGTCGAGCAAAGCGTCCGATATCTGGTCGGCCACTTTATCGGGGTGTCCTTCCGACACCGATTCCGAGGTAAACAAATAATTCATTGGTTTCTCTCCTGAATAATAGTGATACATTATTGAAGGAAGAAAGACCGCAATTCCCACGAAAACAAAGGTGATTCGATAAAGCCGGACGGGCTTCGAAAAGCCCCGTAACGCAGTTTTAGCATTTTTTTCCGTGGTTGCAAGCAGCCAAATCCTTCCACATTTTCGGCTACAAAGATAGTACAAGTCCAAAGCAAAAGCAAATTTATTTGCAATTTTACCGAAAAACAATGTACATAGAATAGAGATGTACCGGCAAACGCAAAGTCACTCTATGTTGTAGGCCTTTCCCCGATCGTATCATATAAATAAAACTCTGGGGCTAAATCACTCTTCGTTCCGTAACCCTTCCAACAACTCCGTTGCCGTCTTTCCCAATACCGGGTGCACCCATTGCGGAGCTATTTCGGCAAGCGGGGTCATCACGAAAGTCCGCTTGTGCATATACGGGTGAGGCAACACCAGCGAGTGAGTATCCAACACCAAACCGTCATAGTCGAGTAAATCTATATCGATAAGCCGGTCGACATAGCTGCCATCTCCTTCCCGATGTTTTTTACTACCCAATTCCTGCTCGATTTCCTGTACGGTGAATAATACCTCTTCGGGAGATAAATCGGTATCTACTGCGATAGCGGCGTTACAAAACGTATGCACCGATTGATAGCCCCACGGAGCCGTCTTATAAAACGACGACACGGCAACGACCGCTCCCACCCGTTCACCAACCTTGTCGATGGCTTTTCTCACGATTCGCTCCTTATTCCCCAAATTCGAGCCCAAGCCTAAATATACTCGTTTCCCCATAGTTTTTACCTCCTTTTGCGCTACTAAGATAGCAAAAAAGACGTTTTTCGCAAAAAATTTTCCCCTTCTCTCCCCATTATTATGACTCAGTCTATATGAATAGAGGGTTACTTTTAAACTCCTCCCTTGCCGTGCCCCGTAGTATTGCGGGGTGTGGCAAAGCCGTATAGGGGAAAGTGGCACATAATGACGGAGGGGATAGTTCTACAAAATACTATATGCTATCCTTCC
>ENA-OXOB01000415-OXOB01000415.1-human-gut-metagenome-genome-assembly--contig:-NODE-415-length-13992-cov-8.19064_pt1 | contig 13992 bp, 8 predicted proteins | sample MGYA00249744_ERZ652497 | MGnify/ENA primary metagenome ERZ652497 (study PRJEB26925, sample SAMN05826889) | human gut metagenome | biome: ENVO:2100002; feature: ENVO:00000062; material: ENVO:00002003...
GTTTGCTCGTGCCGTTGCCGAAATAGAGGTATTTGTCGTCCGCGCCGCCCTGCGTATTGTCCGCATCCGCGGCATCGGTCGTTTCGGTAACGGTCACCGTCGGGCTGTCGGCATTTGTCCAGTCGAGCACGAACTTGAAGCGCCCGGCGGCACCCGCCCCCGTGTCGGTCGAGAACCATTGTCCGGCATCGTAGCCTGCGGCGCCTTCCGTGGCGATCTGGTCGATCCGCCCGGCCGCGATGTCGGCCTGCGGGTCTTCGGAGAAGATATAGCGGTCACGGTAAGGGCTCCCTTCGGACGCGGCGGCCGATTTGAACCACGGGTGGTCTTTGCCCGTATGGTTGAGCACGTAATCCAGGTAGACCCGGATGCCGCGGGCATGGGCCGCGTCGATGAATGCCCTCAGGTCGGCGTCCGACCCGAAGGCGGGGTTGACCGCCTCGTAGTCGAGCACGTCGTAACCGTGGTACGAAGCCGCCGGATGGATCGGTGAGAGCCACACGGCCGAGGCGCCGAGTGCGTCGATGTAGTCGAGCCGCCGGGTCAGCCCCGGCAGGTCGCCCACCTTGTCGCCGTTGCCGTCGGCAAAGCTGTATACCAGCAGCTGGTAGCTTATGTCGGCGCGTTTGCGGTTGTCCCACGCATCGGGCTGGGCGACGACCTGCTCGCCCTCGAAATCCTGGGAGGCATCGCCGCTCTGTGTCACGGTGACGACGACCGGATCGCAGCCCGGGGCGGTGAAGGTAAGCGTCGCGGAGCGTTTCGACGACTCGTTTGCGGTCGCCGTGACCGCGAACGACGTGGAGGTTTTGCCCGATGTGAGGGCCGGTGTGCACCATGCGGTATTGTCGCTCTGCGTCAGCGACCACGCGCCCGCATCGGTGCGCAGGTCGAGCAGCCGGCTGCCGCCTGCGGCTTCGAATTCTATCTCCGTGGGGGTCACGGAGAGCATACTGCCGCCGGTATCGCCGGTCTTGTCGTCGCTGCACGACACGGATACGGAAAGTACGAGTGCCAGCAGCAGGAAAAGAAATTTTTTCATAGCGGAATCTCGGTTAAAGTTCGTTTCGGGGCCTGCCGTCCGGTCAGGGGCGGCAGGCCAGAAACGGGACGGCAATCTCTGTGTGCCGTCCCGTGAAAGGGTGGCCGTTATTCGGCCTCTGCCGGGGTCTTGCCCTCGGACATGATGTATATCTGCGAATTCGCGAGGTCGAAATAGATGTCGTAGGTGCCGTCGAGCTGGACTTTCATGTTCTGCGAACCGCCGCTGGTGATGATGTCGACGGCCTTGTTGATGTCGACCGCACCGCCCGACGCCGTGCCGTAGTTCTTGGAGTCGTCCCAGGCGTTGTTGAAGCGGATCTTGAATTCGCTGGCGGTGGTCAGGACTACGCCTTTGCGAACGAGGTAGGCGCCCTCCTCGCTCATGGAGAAATCGCCCAGGTCACCCCATCCGGTGATGTTGCCGACCAGTCCCCATGTGTCGGCGACCAGCTCGGGCTTGGCGCCTGCGGCCATCACGTAGGCGCGTCCTGCCTCGGGCAGCAGCCAGTAGTCGTAGGTGCCGGCTTCGGCGATCACGGCATTGACCTTGTCGGCGGAAACCTTGAAGGCCGAGCCGATCGTGCAGGTGTAGGGGTTGCTGCCGGCGAATGCGGCGTCGGCCCCGATCCACTGCGACTCGTCGCCGCTCTTGAAGAGGAATTCCGAGTTGGCGGCTACCTCGATTCCTGCGGCCTTGTAGGCCACGATGTTCGAGCTGGCGCTCTCCATGGCCGTCGGGCCCCAGTCGGGGGTTGCGACGGTCTGGCCGTGGATGTACCAGTCGGCCTTTTCCGGCCCCGGGTCGGGTTCTTCGCCGCCGCCCGTGCCGTAGTCGCCGGCATTGAGTTCGTAGGTGATCTCCGCAGAGTTGTTCAGGGTTGCGTATACGCGGTAGTTGCCCGCCGTGGCCTTGATGTTGTCGCCGTTCTGCGAAAGGCGTCCGTCCGCCCCGCCGAAGTTTATCGCCCAGTCGTTGTCCGCACGGAATTTGAATTCCCCGGCGGTCAGTGTGACGTCGACCCAGAAACGCTGTTTTTGGGTGTCGAAATTCATCTCCGTGTCGGTGTCCCAGCCGCCCGGAGTGGCATCGCCGATAATACCCATCGAGTTGAACGACAGCTTATTGCTTAACGTTAATGTCGAACGGTCGAATACGAAGCGGTAGAAGCGCTTGGAATAGACCATGATGTTTCCGGAACCGCCGCTGGAGATCAGCGTGATCGACGGGGCTTCCGTTTCCGGAGCCGCAGCATCACCGTCGGTGCCCCAGTTGCAGGCATCGTTCCAACCGGCTTCGCCGCTCAGTTTGAAGCCGTTGGCGGCTTTTTCGCCCAAGTCAACGATAGCTTCGTAGGTGACCTCGTCGCCGGAGAAACAGAACAGTCCCTGTGCGTTGTCGAAATTCCAGCCGCAGTAATCGCCGATTACCCAGACCTGGGGATAGGTACGCTCGGCCGTCGTCACGGTCATGCGGACGGTGGCGGGGGCGGAGTAGAATTTTTCGAAGTCGGTGCCGATCGTGGCGCTGATGTAGAAATCCACGTCCGTAGGTTCGCCCGAGGGAACCCCCAGGCCGCCGTCTTCCACGGACAGCGCAAGGATGTTGTTGAGGCTTTCATAGGTCTGTTCCGACGAGGTGCCGTTCATTCCCGTGAAGAGCACCAGTTTCGCACCGTCGTTGTACGAGGCTTCGATCGAGTAGTTGATCTGGGTGCGGACGCCGAAGTCGGCGGCGTCCCAGGTGAAGGTCTGCGTCGAGCCCATGTTGTCGGGCGTAATGACGATCTCCCCGGGCAGCGCATGCAGCACGGGCGCCACGACCTTGTCGGGGTCGTAGGCCTTTACCTCGTCGAGCTTTTGGCAGGCGGAGAGGAGCCCCGTCGCAGCCGCCAGCATCATCGCATATCGTGTAATTTTCATAGTCGTACGATTTTTAGGGTTGGTTATTTATCGGTTGCGTTTCCGTAGCCGGGATTCTGGTGCAGTTCGGGGTTGGAAGCGAGCTCCGACGAAGGGATGGCAAAGATTTTCATGTAATCATCGAACCCCTGTCCGGTGAAGGTGCCGCCCTTGTATGTCCAGAGGAACGACGGGGTGGTGAACTTGCCGTAGCGGATCAGGTCGGTGCGGCGGTGCCCCTCCCACATCAGCTCGCGGGCACGCTCCTCGAGCAGGTAGTCGGCCGTGACCGACGAGGGGGCCGATACCCCGGCGCGGTCGGTCAGCTCCTTGAGCTTCGGCAGCGCGGTGTTGGCCTGTCCCAGGTTCATGCAGGCCTCGGCGTAGATCAGGTAGATCTCGCCCAGGCGGATCATCGGGAAGTCGATGTCGCTGTATGCCTTCGATGCAGCCGTGGCAAGGAATTCGTCGTTGGTCATGTTGTGGGGGATATTGTTGAACTTGAGGCAAGTCCACCCGTTGAGGAAGACATAGAGCGCATCGTTCATCGACTCCTGGCGGCCTTTGATGTAGAACATTCCGCCGCGTTTGTCGTTGACCGTATATTCGCCCGTGGTGTAGTCCGCGTTGCGGGCGTTGAAATATTTCTGTACGTATTCGTAGGGTACGCGGATGCCGGCCCAGCCGTTGTTCACGCCGTTGATCTTCTGTTCGGCCGTCACGTCGGTGGCGGCGATGGCTGCCAGCGTCAGGTACGACGTGCCGCCGTAGGACTGCGTCTGCTCGGCGTCGTATGCCACGCCGAAGATGATCTCCTTCAGGGCGTCGGCGTTCTCGCCGTTGTCGCCGCGGAAGAGGTCGGAATACTCCGGGCAGAGCGAGTAGCCCATGCCGAAGATCGCTTCGCAGGCGGATTTGGCCTCCGTCCACATCGGGGTGCCGGCATAAACCTCGGCATTGAGGTACATGCGGGCCAGCAGGCCGTTGACCGCACCCTTGTCGGCACGCGGGTAGTTCGAGCGTGCGGCAGGCATCGCGCTTTCGTCCGAAGCCAGGTCGGTCAGCTCCGAGATGCAGTAGTCAAAGACATCCTTGCGCGAGGCCTGTTTGGGGTTCACACCGCCGCCGAAGGGCGAGGTCTCGGTCGTAAACGGCACGTCGCCGAACACGTCGAGGGCGATCCAGTAGAAATAGGCGCGCAGGAAACGGGCCTCGGCACGGAAGCTCTGGATCCTGGCGGCCAGTTCGCTGCTCACGCCGCGGTCGGAGAGTTTGTCCGAGGCGGTCTGGCGCAGGTACTCGTTCACGTAGGCGATGCCCTGCAACGTACGTACGTAGACGGCGTAGGTCGCGTCGTTGTCGGCGTCGGACCACGTGTCGGTATTCATGGCGCGTACCCAGGCGTCGTTCTCCCAGGCGCATTTGCAGGCGTCGGCCGTAACCTCCTGGATCGTCCAGAATGCGCGGATGAGCTCCGAGGCGCCGCCGTCGCTGACCTGCAGGTCGGTGGTGTCGTTCGAGACGAAATTGAAATAGAGTTTGGTGAGCCCGGCCAGGTAGCCGTTCTCGTCTTTCCCGTAGACGGTCTCCGAGGTCGAGTCGGACGGGTTGAGGGGCAGGGTGTCGAGATCCCCGATGCACGAAGTGAGCAGCATCGTTGCGCCTGCCGCCGCCAAGGCGAAATGTTTTATGTCGATTTTCATGGTTCGTTCGTTTTTAGAAGTTTACATTCAGACGCAGCGAATAGGTGCGCGGGCGCGGCCAGATCGAGCCGTCGATGCCGTTGACGCCCGGTATTTCGGGGTCTACGCCGCTGTAATCGGTGATGACGAATACGTTCTGCACGCCGAAGGCGACGCGCATCGAGCCCTTCCAGTTGCCAATCTTGTTGAACGTGTACCCGAGGTTGATGTCGTCCATGCGGAAGAACGAAGCGTTTTCGAGGAACATGTCCGAATACCACTGCTCGCCGCTGTTGGCCTTCGTAAAGCCGGTCTTCTTGACCAGCCGTGCGAAGTTGGGCAGGTTGCCGGCGTTGATGTCGATGTTGGACGTCGAGTTGGCCGAGGCGAAGTCGTTGAAGACCCAGTTGCCCGCCGAACCGTGGCCGTTGAAGCCGAAGTCCCAGTTCTTGTAGCTCAGCTTGAGGCTGATGCCGTAGAAGAAGTCGGGGTTGGGGCTCTTGTCGGTCATGTAACGGTCGCCCTGGTCGATCTGGCCGTTCTTGTTGCGATCCACCAATGCGTTCTGGATCGGCTTGCCGTCCTGGTCGTAAACCTGCTGGAAGCAGTAGTAGGTGTAGGGTGCATAACCCACCATGTGGCGCTGGAGCAGGTTGCCCGTACCCTTGGTGATGCTGCTCACCTGGATGGCGTAGTCGGGGTCGTCGGTGTTGTTGAGCTTGGTGAACTCGGTGTGCTGGAACGTGCCGTTGAAGCCGACCGTGAGGTTCCAGTCCTTGGTCTGCACGGGGATGAAATTCAGGTTGAACTCCACGCCCTTGTTCTCCATCGAGCCGATGTTGGTGAGCACCGTGTTGCCGAAGTTCGAGCCCATGGGGGTGATGACGTTGTTCAGGAGGTCGTCCGTCTGACGCAGGTACCAGTCGACGCTGCCGTTGATGCGCCCGCCGAGGAACCCGAAGTCGAGGCCGACGTTGTAGGTCGTCGTGGTCTCCCATTTGATGTTGGGGTCGTAGGCGCCCGGCGTGAGGTAGAACATGTGGCCGGCGCTGCCCATGTAGTAGGTCTTGTAGACGTCGGTCGACATGTAGTAACGCGCCAGGTAGGGGTAGTTGGAACCGATCTCCTGCTGGCCGGTCTGTCCGACGCCGACGCGCAGCTTGAGGGCCGAGACGGCACGCGAATCCTTCAGGAAATTCTCCTCGGCGATGTTCCACGCAAAGGCGCCCGAAGGGAAGAGGCCCCAGCGGGTATCCTTCGAGAAACGCGATGAGGCGTCGTCACGCAGTGTGAAGGAGAAGAGGTATTTCGAGGCGATCGAATAGTTCAGGCGTCCGTAGAACGAGAGCAGATAATTCTCCTGGCGGTTGAACGGGTAGCGCGAATCCTCGCCCTTCTGCTCGTGCGTCTCGTTGAAATAGGATACCGAGTGGTCGGAGCTGTAGAAATGCTGCCACGAATAACCGGCCATCACGTCGAGGTGGTGGATGCCCCACTCCTTATTGAAGTTGGCGTAGAATTCGAGCAGCTGGTTGCGGCGGAAGTTCGTCGTCCACGAATACTGTCCCCAGCCGCGGGCCTCGGTGTCGGTGTATGCCTGGAACGAGCCGGGGTTCACGCCGTCGTAGGTCTTGGCGCTCGATACGTCGAGGCCGAGGTTGAGGTTGAAGCGCAGCGCCTCGAAGCCGTGAACCTTATAGTCGATCTGGGCGTTGCCGATGAAACGCTTGGCACGCGCCGTATTGTCGCGGTCGTAGAGCTGCGAGAGCGGGCCCGCACCCAGCAGGGTGTTGGGCGTGAAGTCCTCGCCGCGGCCCGATCCGTAGTTCCAGTATCCGTTGGTGGTCGTGTAGTCGATCGAACCGTCGTCGTTGCGGAAATAGGGGTCGATCGTGGGGTTGAAGAAGGCCGCCGAACCCACCACGCCGCCCGAGGCGTAGCGCTGCGACGTGATGACGCCCTTGGCGTTGAGGTTGACCGTGAGGTGCTTGTCGAAGAAGTTGGGCGAGAGGCTCAGGTCGAGCGTCCCGCGTTCGTATTTCGACGTTTCGAGCGTACCCTGCTGGTTGGTGTAGCCCACCGATGCACGGTAGGGCATGCGGTCGTTGATGTTGCCGATCAGGCTGACGTTGTGGTCATGCGAAATGGCGGTGCGGAAGACCAGATCCTGCCAGTTGGTGTTCTTGTCGCCGAGCATCGACTGTACCTTGTCGCCCGTGGTCGTACCTGCGGGATACACCTGGTCGATGTAGGTGCGGAACTCGCCGGGGGACATCACGGGCAGCTCGTCGGAGTTGGTCTGGACGCTCACGCTGCCGCTGTACGATACGCGGGGCGTGTTGCCGCGCCCCTTCTTGGTGGTGACGAGGATGACGCCGTTCGAAGCACGCGAACCGTAGATGGCCGCCGCCGAAGCGTCCTTGAGCACGGTGAAGGATTCGATGTCGTTGGGGTTGATCGTCTCCAGCGGGTTGGCCATACCCTTGCCGCCGTCGACTGCGATGGGCACCCCGTCGATCACGATCAGCGGGTCGTTCGAGGCGTTGAGCGAAGCCGCACCGCGCACGCGGATGGTGGCGCTCGATCCGGGGCCGCCGTCGCCGGGGATGATGTGTACGCCCGGAACCTTGCCCTTGAGCATGTCCTGCGTGGAGACCACGGCTCCGCGGTTGAACTCTTCGGCCTTGATTGCCACGACCGAACCGGTCATGTCGTTCTTCTTGACCGAACCGTAGCCGATCACCACCACGTCGTCGATGCCCATGGCATCCTCTTCGAGCGTGAGGTGTGCCAGCAGCGACGAACTGGCCACCAGGCTGACGGTCTTGTAACCGACATAGCTGACCTCGATGACCGACTCGGGGCCGGCGGCGCGGATGGCATAGTCGCCGTCGATGCCCGTCGAGACGCCGTTGGTCGTGCCCTTTTCGACGACGGTAGCGCCCAGGATCGGCATCCCGGACTTGTCGACAACTACGCCTTTTACCTCATAACCAGCGTTTTGCGCCAGCGTGAGGGGGGGGTAAATTGACATATGAGCAAGATACCCGCACACATAGTTAAAAATCGTTTCATAAGAATTTTGGTTAGTTTATAAGTTGATTTTATGGATTGTAGGTCATTGGGCCTTGTGTTCTTTGACCAGGAAGACCGACACGGCGGCCAGCAGCATGAAGACCCCGGCGAGCGCCAGCATGTCGGCCGCGTCGGAGGCGAAGCAGTACTTGACGATGGCACCGCCGGTCAGTCCGATGACGATCTGGGGGACGGTGATCGTGAAATTGAAGATACCCATGTATACGCCCATGCGGCGTGGCTCGACCGCGCGCGACAGGATGGCGTAGGGCATGGCGAGGATGCCCGCCCAGGCGATGCCGATCCCCACCATCGGGAGCATCAGCGCGTACTGGTCGTGCAGCAGGCACAACCCCGCGAAGCCCAGCGCCCCGGCGAGCAGGCAGGCAGCGTAGACGGGTTTGTTGCCGTAGCGCGCGGCGACGCGCCCGAGGAACAGGGCGGCGATGCAGGCGGGGATGGGGTAGGTGCCGTTGAGCACGCCGACCCATGTCTGCGTGGCGCCGGCCGAGAGCACTTCGCCCGTGGCATGGTCGGTGACTACACCCGTGATGGCGGGTTTGAGGTAAGTCCACATCAGGAAGAGCGCCGCCCACGAGAAGAACTGCGTGACGCCCAGCCGCACCATCACGCCGGGGACGTTGCGCATGAGGCCGACGAAGCTCATCGGTTTGGCGTCCTCCTCGGAGAGGTTGTTGTAGCGGGCGAACTCCCCGGGCGGATATTCCCGTGTCTTGAACGAGGTGACGAGCACCGTGAGCAGCAGGATCGCGCCCCCGGCATAGTAGGAGTAGGCGATGTGCGGCGAAACATGCCCCGGAGCGGCCTCGTCCGACACGCCGAGCCATGTCATGACGAGCGGCAGGATAGCGCCGACGACCGCACCGAGGTTTATCAGGAAGGTTTGTACCACGTAGCCCTGTGTCTTCTGCGAATCGTCGAGCATGTCGGCCACCAGCGCCCGGAAGGGCTGCATCGTGACGTTGAACGACAAATCCATGAACAGCAGGATGAAAGCCCCCATGGCGAGCGGAGCGAAGGCGAGCAGTTTGGGGCAGTTGGGCATGAGTACTAGCGCCAGCGTTGAGATCAGCGACCGCCCAGGATGTAGGGTATGCGGCGGCCCCAGCGCGTCCAGGTGCCGTCGGAAAAAAGCCCCACGATGGGTTGAACGATCATGCCGGCCAGCGGTGCTGCTAGCCAGAAGTAGCTCAGGTGGCTGACATCTGCCCCCAGCGATTCGAAGATGCTCGACGTGTTGGAATTCTGGAGCGAATATCCGATCTGCACGCCGAGGAAGCCGAAGCTGAGGTTCCAAATCTGCCAAAATGAGAGTTTAGGCTTGGTCATTTCGGTTTTTCGGTTGGTTTTCAGGTTATACAAATTTTAATAAAAAAATCCGGACGGCGAACCGCAGGGCGACGAACGGAAGGTTCAGCCGGATGAACGGGCGGATTTTTGCGACGAACGGTAGCCCGCGGGGGACGATTTGGAATTTCCGCGGAAAAACACTACCTTTATTCGTAATAAACGAAACCCGTATATACTTTAATACAGCCTCAGTCAGCCTATATGCGATCGCTCAAAGTGTCCGGAATTATCCACCTGTTCGCCGTGCTCCATGCCGTGGTCGCCCTTTCATGCCATCTGGCGGGGATCAACGACGAGTTGGTGCTGACGCTGCTGACGATCGTGCTGATCGTGCTGATCTGCCTAAAACGGGGCCTGAATGTGGAGTTCACCGCAGCCAGCGTGATCGTCGTCAATGTGATCGGCTACCTGCTGGGTACGGGTGGTGCGCAGCTGATCGAGCTGTTATTGCACGCCCCGCCCGTGGTGCATGCCGTTTCGACCTTCATCACCACCGAGATCCTGGGCTGGAGTATCGTGTGGTTTACCAAGTTGTTTCGCCGCGGCGACGACACGGCGAGCCGCTCCTCGGCCTGGACGCCCCGCATCGGGTTGCTGCTGCTGGCCGTGGGGGTGATTTTCGTGCTGAGGCTGGCCTATGTCGAACTTTTCACCTCGCCCTCCTTTTCCACAGACCGCCTCTACCACATGGCCGACTTGCTGGTTTCGAACTCCGCGGCATTGATTATCCTGCTGTGCGTCAATATCATCTATGTCCGGCATACGCGCAGGCGTGAAACCCGACACGGCCCGATCGCCGAAATTGCGGCCTTCCTCCTGTTCGTGCTGCTCACGTCGGCCTGCGTGGCGCTTATTACGGGGCTGCACCTGCCGTTCGCCTTCGATCGCTCGTTCACCGCACGGGAGTTCCTGCAACTGTGGATCATCACGCTGCTGGTCGAGGTAATCCTCTATTCGGTCGTATTTATGGTTGATTACGCCCTGGTCGCACGTGCCGTGCTGCGTGCCGAGCGCGGTAAGGCGCACCAGGCGCAGTTCCGTTACATGAAACTCAAACAGCAGGTCAACCCCCATTTCCTGTTCAACTCGCTCAATATCCTCGACTGTCTGGTCTGCGAGCAGCGCACGGAGCAGGCCAGCGCCTACATCCATAAACTGGCGGGCATCTACCGTTACATGCTCCAGAACGAGGAGGAGACGCTCGTGCGCCTGCGCGAGGAGATGGCTTTCGTGGGGATGTACGTCGACCTGTTGCAGGTGCGTTTCCCCGAGGGGTTTCGCGTGGAGACCGACATTCCGGACGAGGCCATGAACCGCCATGTCCTGCCCTGCTCGGTGCAGCTGCTGATCGAAAACGCCATCAAGCATAACTCGGTGGGGGCCGACCGGCCGCTGGTGATCCGCATCGTCGCCGAGGCCGAGGCCGTGACGGTGTCGAATAACCTTCAGTTGAAGGTATCCGGCAACCCCTCGACCCGTGTGGGGCTGAACTACATCCGCCAGCAGTACCTCGACCTGTCGGGCATCCCGATCGGGATACGCCGTACCGATACCGAATATTGTGTCACCTTACCGTTGCTGTAATATGAACGTACTGATCGTAGAAGACGAAATGATGGCCCAGGCAAACCTGGCGCGAGCGCTGACCCAGCATTTTCCCGACGTACGGATCGTCGGGACGACCGGCTCGGTCAGGGAGACGGTGCTCTGGCTGCGCACGCCGGGGAACAGTGCCGATGTGATTTTCATGGACGTGGAGCTCTCCGACGGGGATTGCTTCGAGATATTCCGCCAGGCGGACGTGACGGCGCGGGTCATCATGACCACCGCATATGACAATTACGCCGTGCGGGCGTTCGAGGTCAACAGCATCGACTACCTGCTCAAACCGATCGACCTCGCGGCGCTGCGGCGTGCCGTGGAACGTTGCCGTGTGCGGAGCGGGGGCATCGACCCCGACGTATTGCTGAACGCAATCCGCAGCCCGCGCGAATACAAACAGCGCTATGTCGTGCGTTTCAACGACCGGATCGTCCCGGTGCAGACCACCGACATCGCCTATTTCTACTCGGAAGAGAAAAACACCTACCTTGTCACGAACGACAACAACCGCTACATCATGGATCAGTCGCTCGACGTCCTTTCGGACGAACTGGATCCCGGGCGGTTTTTCCGCATATCGCGCAGTTGCATCATCGCCATGCCGGCGATCGTCAGCATCGTGAAATATCTGGGCAACCGGCTGAAGATCACGGCACGTCCGCGTCCTGAGTTCGAGATGGTGGTGAGCCGGTCGCGGGTCGACGACTTCCTGAAGTGGCTGGAGGGGAATGGCTGAGCCTTGGTCGCGACGGGCAGGTCTTCGGCCCCCCCCCTCCGTTTCCGGGTTTTGTCCTCCGGCCTTCCGGGTTACCGTTCCTGCGGCGGGCGGGGGCTCCGGTTCCGGCGGGAGAGGGGAGTTCCGCAGAGGAGTTCCTCTGGAATTTTCCGCCGAGGACTGAAAGTTCACTTTGAAGGATCATGCTGCGGGCGTTCCTCCGGAGGCGTCCTTCGAGGGCTTCGGTTGAGAGATCCCAGGAAGGGATTCCCGTGGAAGGTTTCCGCAGGGGCACCCGGGAGGATGGCGCGGCGGCATGATAAAAGGGGCGCTCCGGAAATTCCGGGGCGCCCCTTATTTTTGCGGCCGGGGTCGGCGCTGCCGCAGTCTGCCCGTCAGCGGCGCCCGCTGCAGGCGATCATGTCGTGCAGCGACTCGTTGAAAGTCTCCTTGTGCAGCAGTTCCTCGAGCGGGAGGTGCATTCGGTAACGCCAGTAGTATCGGGCGACGGCCGGGACGTTGATGCGTTCCTTGGCCGGGTCGGGGTAGCGCAGTTCCCCGTCGGTCGAGAACCAGTCCTGCAACGGCAGGATGGTGAGCATCGCCGGGGAATTGAGGTGCATGTCGAGGATGCGCCGGCATATCCACGGCTCGCAGAAATAGGGAACGTCGCCCCCGATGCCGAGTGCTTCGTGGTAGAAGCGCGCCGTGAGTTCGCGGTCTTCCTCCCACCATGCCCGCAGCGGGTTCATGTCGTGCGTCGAAGTGGTGCAGACCGAGAAATAGGGGTAGTGCGCCGGGTCGGCGAAGAGTTCCCCCGGCGTCTTGGGCATGCGCTGGATTTCGAGCGAGAGGATTTGCAGTTCGTGCATCGTCTCGGGGACGCTGTCGGGAATCATGCCCAGGTCTTCGCCGCAGGTCAGCATCTCGGTCGCCGAGAGGAGCACCGGGAGCTTGCGCAGGGCGGATTCCTGCCAGAAACGGTTGTGCCGGTGGTAGAAGAAGTCGGTATAGAGCCGGTCGAAAGCTGCACGGCGCTCTCCGTCGAGCCGGCGGTAGGCGTGCGTCGAGTGGGGGGCGATGCGGGGGTGGAAATAGCCCTTGCGGCGCGGGTCTTCGATGAAGAGCACGTCGTCGAGCAATGCCATGAGCCCTTCCCGCAGCCGGGTCTGGCGTTCGTCGTCGCCCGGGAAGCGGGCTGCGACCTTGCGCTGGGTGGCATAGGCGGGCAGTAACCGCCCCTCCTTCATGCAGGTGGCGCGGACTTCGCCGGCCAGGTCGCCGAACAGTTCCCCGAGCATGTGTTCGTCGGGCGCCGGGGTGGTGTAGCGTCCGTCCTGCGTGTCGAAGCCCATGCCGCGCAGTTCATCTGCGGAATAGGGCAGGGCGGGGTTGAAATAGCCCAGCAACCCGTGTACGGCATGCGTGGGAATCTCCCAGATGCGGAAGAACCCGAGGATGTGGTCGATGCGGAAGGCGTCGAAGTATTCGGCCATCTTGGCCATGCGTGCCCGCCACCAGGCGTAGCCGTCGCGTGCCATACGTTCCCAGTTGTAAGTCGGGAATCCCCAGTTCTGGCCGACGGCCGAGAATGCGTCGGGCGGGGCCCCGGCCTGCGAGTCCATGTGGAACAGGTGCGGGTAGAGCCATGCGTCGACGCTCGTGCGGCTGATGCCGATGGGCAGGTCGCCCTTGAGGACGATGCCGTGGTCGCGGGCGTAGGCGCAGACCTCGGACAACTGCGTATGCAGGTGGTATTGGACATAGCAGTGGAATGCGATGTCGCGGCTGTGGCTGCGGCAGTAGGCGTCGACGGTTTTGCGGTCATAGCGGGCGAAGCCGCCCCAGCGGGTGAAGTCGGGCGTGCCCGTTTCGTCGCGCAGCGTGCAGAAGGCGGCATAGGGGATGAGCCAGTGTCTATTGGCGGCGATGAAGTCCTTGTAGTCGCGGCGTGCCGCAGTGCGGGTTCCGTGGCGTTCGAACGCCCGGCGGAGCAGCCGCAGTTTGTGCCGGTTGACCCGTTCGTAGTCTATTTCGGGGAGTGCGTTCAGTTCGTTGCGCAGGGTGCGGTACTCGTCGTCCTCCACGACGCCCGCGGCCGGCAGCCGGATGAACTGCGGGTGCAGGGCGAAGGTCGAATTGGCGTTGTAGGGGTAGGAGTCTTCCCATGTACCGGTCATGGTGGTATCGTTGATCGGCAGTACCTGGATGACGCACTGCCCGGTGGCGGCCGCCCAGTCGATGAGCCGTTTCAGGTCGTAGAACTCACCGACGCCGAAATCCTCTTCCGTACGGAGCGAGAAGACCGGGATCGCCGTCCCGGCGCCCTGCCATCTGCGTTCGGGGAACCGCGGGTACGCCGCGGCGTCGAGGGCGTGTTCGCCGGCGCCGGGCAGTTCGCCCCAGGTGCGGTTGGCACCCTCCTCCCACAGGATGGGGGTGAGGGTCTTGCGGTCGGCGATCAGGAATTTGTATTCGAACCGGTGTGCGGTATGTAGCGTGAGTTCCCATTCCGGGAAGCGGCTGTCGTCCATCGGGACGATTCGTTTCCAGTCGCCCAGTTCACGGCCGCTGCCGGCGACGGCGAGCGCTGTCTCTTATACA
>ENA-OXOB01000432-OXOB01000432.1-human-gut-metagenome-genome-assembly--contig:-NODE-432-length-13539-cov-66.183_pt1 | contig 13539 bp, 16 predicted proteins | sample MGYA00249744_ERZ652497 | MGnify/ENA primary metagenome ERZ652497 (study PRJEB26925, sample SAMN05826889) | human gut metagenome | biome: ENVO:2100002; feature: ENVO:00000062; material: ENVO:00002003...
AAAACTGTGTTAAACTACTTTTATTGTAGCTTGACACAGTTTAATTTACACTCTCAATTTCTCAGATTGGGCACACAGTGTATTCCCAATCTGAGGATTCTTTTACTCCTCCCCATTCAGGCATTCGACCGTCTCATAACTCTTCGTCATATCCTTCAAGATACCAAGCATCTCCTGCCTCAAGCTCTCAGGCTTCAATACAATGATATTTCTGCCATGCCACAACAGTTCCTGAAGGAAATCACGGCTGGGGCGAATGGTGAGGGTATATTCCCGATACATAGTTAACTATCTTAAGATACTTTGCCATGTATCTTAAGATACTTAAAAAAGTAACCTAAGATACCCTCGTACCCTTTCTTCAGTTATTTCAAATACTTTATGAGCATATTGAAGTTCTTTTTACCAAGATTATTCTCAGACAAAGACTGACTCATATTCTTATTAATGATAAGACGTGATTGCATTTTTTCCCAAACATCAGCATCTAATAATTCCTTCCATTTTGCTGCACTTCGCATAATAACAAACACCACATCTTCTCTTTCATAAGCCAAATATCTAATTAGTTTCTTTGTTAATTCCTGAGATGGCAACACAACACCCCTTGGAAAATCCTTAAAAGAAACAGAAGTGTAAGCACAATACTGAACTATTGCAAAGTTTCGGAAAAACTCATATTCTTTCTGATGATTTATATTGAGGCGATTAATATTGTTATACCAATAATAGTCACCGATCTCATTCAACGCATCTCCATAATCTACATTACTTAAGTTTATGCTACATTTCTCTTTGTATTCTTCATGCCCCTTAACATAATATTCTTGAGGAAACAGCAAGCCATCTACCTTAAATGTCAACGTATCGCACAATTCGGACATAGCACCCTCTCGCAAACGAATGTCAACATTATCTTTCACCTCATCATTCACACCTAACTTAAATCCTGGATTTAAGCTAAGAATAACGACTTTCGCCTTGAGCGGGTTACCTCTCCATGGCTCAGCAGGAGCACCAAGTACATACTTATAATCTTCCTTTGCATTTCGGTTGAACTCATCTATTACCTGTTCTTCATAAGGATTTGGATAGACTATCTTTATATCCTCATTATACCAATGAGAACGCATATATTCTCCAACCAGCGTAGGCCAAAGATTTTCTTTAACAATATCTGATTCTTAAACGCAGTAAAATCCTGACGGATTGACAATTCGTTTGAGTAGTTCTTCACTTGTCAAAGACTTTTTCAACGAAGCCAATCTATCCCATCTAAGATATTTCTGCGTAAAATTTACAGACTTATCGTCTTCTGTATAAGAGAATCTCAATCTAATCTCCATCATGAGAAGATCCAACACCTTCTCTAAGCTAAGTGTTTCTTTAAGATAATTAGCCATTGCAAACCGGTCATCCACATATCTATCGCCTTCAGGGTATCTAAGATGCGAAACGAAATACGCCAATGTTTGCTTGATACTATCTTGGGCAATCTCAGGATGATTGTCTAAAAACTCACGAATATGCGATAAGATATCAAAGCCCTTGTCGGCAACATAAAGCAGATGCATCAACTTTGTGTCTGTATCCGTCTGTCCAAACTCGTGACAATAATCGTCTACATAAGCCTTGATATGCCTCTCTGGTAGACTAACACGCTCGCCTCCTACTGGATAAAATGCAAATCTTCTCATAATTAATCGTTTTGATGTTACACTTTTTGCTTCAAATCTTACTACATCCACAAAGATTATCAGCATTTTCGTTTTTGCGGATTGTTAGATAACGGATTATCTAAAACTATATTGCATAGGGAACTCCTTTTTTGTATTTTATAGAAGATAAAAATAAAATATTTCCGATTTATATCCATTATAAAAGATAAAAATATGGCAACTATTATTCGTCAATCATAAACAGCGAATAGTTAGTTTCAATGGTTAAGAGATAGTGCAAACAAGCACAATGAAAGTGACTTTTAGATTACTGAAAGCCTTATCCATGACAAAGATATTGAATTGTTGTGAACAATACAAGTCCATATTAGAAGAGAGCGGACGATACCAATACTCCCATGAATAGCCTGCGGTGGGATAATTAACGGACATGAGAGTGTAAAATTAGATGTTTTTTACACTCTCGTCTTTGCTATTCATACAGCTTGGCAAGCTCAGCCGTACGTTTTTTGAACTCTCTCCTCACTTCATCAGGACCAACAATCTCAAGACCAGCTCCCATTTGCAGGATACGACCTATAAACTCATTGTTTAGCTCAACATAGACTGTAAACTCGCCATATTCTCCGTCTTCATGCTTACCGAAAGGGATGGTTGTCTGCTGGCTTTGGTGTATAGGCTTAGTTTCTGTCAGTTTAAACATATAATTGCTATGAGCTCGCACACGAATCTGAAATGCCGTTGCTTTCTTATAATGAGTTACGCCAACAAGATTCTTGAAATATTTATCGTAGAATCCTTTTGGTACTGACAGGTATGTCACGCCATTACATGTTTTCGGCTTCGCACATATCCTATCTAAGGCTATATTGCAAATATGCATAGGTACATCACCTTCCTCATAACCGAACAAATACCATCTTCCATTAAATTCCTTCAACATATGGGGATGAACGATCTGTGTTTGGCATTTCTTGTTGTATGGTTTGTATTCAATCTGCAGGACCTTCTTTTGGATAATTGTTTCATAAAGAAACGGCAGCAATTCTATATTCGTTAGCTTTCTATCCAAGCTGGCACTCAACACCTGTTCGCCATCTTCCTTTTTCTTCTTAATCTCCAAAAGGTCTTGACATTCTTTGAAGAAGTATTCCAACCATGATTCAGGAAAGAACCCGGCAGAGTCTTGGCAGAATTGCCAATACGTTTTCAAATCACGGATAACCCTACCATAATTGTACAAGTCGGACAAAGGATCGTCTATATTGCCTTTATATCGAAAACGTTGATTGCGATTGTTACCTTCTACCTCAATGCTGTCTTTACCCACTTTCTCTATAATAAGCACCTTTATCTCACCGAAAGCCTTTTTAAGTTCTCCATAGTGCTCTTCTTTCGATGGATTCTCGCATGGCTCTCCAAGATAGTCACTCATTATCTCTGCAAGAGTAACCCACTCACGACTCATGAGTCGCTTGTAGATTGCCCGTGCAAAAATCGCTTTATAACTATCTCCATTAAAAATATTGCCTTTTACTTGACGCATTTCACCACCTATTTTGATTACCACCAGTCACGGACACGTTCTATCGCATCCTTTCCAAACACTCGAATATCACAATATACCTCATCCATGTTTAAAGAGGTAACAGGTTCCCAGTCTCCTTCCGTATTTTTTATTTTGGTTAACACAATACAAAAGTCTGGCTTTTCTGAATTTTGCAAATACATTGGCAACAGATAATTATATTTATAAGTCACAGTTTCTTTATCTTTATCTTCATTCAGATATTCAGTGGGATTTATATAATAAATTATAGGCAGATTTTGGATGTTACAAATTTGCTCGTTTATTGTTTCTATAATTATCTGCTGATAATATTTAAAACTATCCTTATCATTTTTTATTCTATATCTTAATTTTTCATAATTAATTTCATTTTTTCGTGGTATATTGAAAAAACTTTTTAAAAAATCATTTGGTAAATTATCAATTCCATCTATTAAAAGATGAAGCCATCGCTTACCTGCTGTTTTTTCCCTTTCAGCAGATTCTCCTGTGGCTAACAATTCAGATGCAGTATCTGTTTTCATAGGAGCTTTAGGAAAGATAATATTTTCTAATTTCAAATCTTCATTACAAACCAATTCATTTTCAAAAGAATCTCTACAATTTATCTTCTCTAATACATTTTTTCCGTATTTTTCAACAAATTCTTTCGTTGTCATTACATTAAAGCCATCTGAATCATTACCAACAAAATATAATCCATTCCTTACCCCTTTGTATGTTTTAGGCGTATATAAACCTGTAAAAAACACACGCAAAGTATTATCCTCACTATCATAAAGATTTATATATTTATCAGTAACACTACTTAAGGTTTTACATAACTGAAATGTTGCATTTACATAATTACGTAGCAAATCATGCGTCCATTGTCTATAAGGATCTTTCTCTACCTTTTGAAGTAGTGTATGAAATAAGCTTATAACACATGGATTAAAATTATATTTACCTCCCTCTATTCTTAAGTACGTGTTTTCAAAATCTGTAAGTTTCATAACAAATCACTTTATAAAAACAACAATTACCTTATGCCAATAATCCCAAGAGAAACCTACAGAAGGATGATAAATAGGTAAAACCTTTATCATTTTACCTTCTATGTTATAGGTCCATAAGTTCATATCATTACATGACATATACTCACCTTTTTCATTCGGCAATTTCGCAAAAAGCCTACGTCCCCAAACTATTATATAGTCTGGTTTATATTTCTCTAAAATGGCAAAGAAGGGTTCCTTAGCTTCCTCATAGTATTTTTCACCAGCCATTCGTGATCCATGTAAAGCACATTGGAGGTAATTATAAAACATCAAATGGTTCCAAATGCTTTTACTATCGATATTTGTGTCAACATTAGACAATGCACGTTCAAACTTTAGGAAGGTTCGCTTCCAACTACAACGTTCTTCTGAATTTAAATAGCTATCCAGAACATCTCTTGTAAACGATGATAATTCTTCGTCACTTAAATCTTCATCACAATAGTGGCTTTCACCAAGAACCAGCACCTTCTTTCCAGGATTTTCTTCCGTTCCAAGTACAAGGTTTCCATCCTTGTCAAAGGAAATGCCATTCCAATACTCATCGCCCACAAAAGGTAGGAACTTGACACCTGCCTCTTGCAACTCTTTATCTATTTTATCGTCTTTAATCATATCTTTTTTATATACTTATTTAACTTTGTAAGTTTCTAAAATACAGAGATTTTTTCCTCTGTCGATTGCAAAGATATAACATTTTGTCGGTCTAACAAAACAATATATCTTTATATTAGTGCCACACATTGGTGCTGCACTAACACTCTGTCTGATTTTATTCAAGCAGACGTTTTATCACTCGATACCAATAACTCCAGGAATATCCACCAGAAGGATGGTATACAGCTACGACCTTCACTCGCTTGCCATTGCGTAAGAGATAATATCCTGTAGCTGCATGGTAACCATCGACTACGATGTCGTCACCATCCTGCCATCGTTCGTTTGGCATATTGTTCCACAGTCGCTTACCCCAAACGATAATACATTCAGGCTCGTTCTCATCAATGACATCAAAGAATGCATTAGCTGCCTGTTTGTATTGCGTTGACGTACCAGCTTTACGAGGACCTGTCATCGCCACTTGCAGATAGTTATAGAACATAACAGAATCCCATATCTTCCGTCTCAACGCCCAATCGGTCTTCTCTCCAACAAGCGACCGTTCGAACTTCACGAAAGTACGCATCCAGTTCTGACGCTCCTTTCTCTCATCGAGAAAGTCACGGAGGACATTCTGCGTAAACTTTGCACACTGCCTACATAGACGGCAGTTGCCGCAGTTGCCGCAGTCGTAGCAACCTCCGTCACAATAGTGGCTATCGCCCAATATCATTATTCGCTTACCGAACAAGCCTCCATTGGCATAATACCTGCCAATAAAAGGCAAGAAGAAAATGTTGCTATTCATATTTTAGAACAATGAAACTATCCAATCATAAGCCATGGTTCCCAAGCGAATGGCCCACGAAATTACCACATAAATCAACCATACTATTCATCGTATTTATATTAATTTATTCTTTATCACTACCTACAAATGCCGATGCCTTCATAAAAGAGAAGGTTGCATCAACGAGCCAACCGATGCACGAACCGACTGTAACTATCCACCAGGCAACATGATAACCTGTAGTACAATTGGTAGCCTTGAAAAGGACATCACCGTCAAAGAGATGCCTCACCAGATTAGGCAGGAAGAACAATCCATGCGCCAAACCAGCTTGCCATCCATACAATTCCGTACCATTGATGTTGACAAACAGTATCGCTGCCACCAATACAACTATCGGTCGCCAGGGCAAAAAGATGTAGACCATAGCTAGATACCCCAAAATTCTATCCATATCTTCTTTTATATTTTATATGTCTAAACACTAACCAACCATAAAAGCCACACATTTCAGCCATGACATAGAACAAGAGGGAAACTAAATTCGACCATTTACCTTCCACACCCATAACATAGTATCTATCTTCTATATATTTGGGTACCACATCTAGTGCTCCTATAGACAAACCCAAGAAACACAAGACTAAAACTAAAGCCAACCCCAATTTTATCTTTGCATTCATACTCCTTAGAACAAATGAAAACGTTTATACTCTTTTCTCTGTATATACTAATTAAAGTGTACAACTCCAAACCGATTGCAAAGGTATGCTTAAATAATCAAACAACCAAATAAAATCCATAAAATCATCTGTTTTGCTCATTAAATTTCTTAGTTTCTTTTAATCTGTATGACTCTCCATTCATGTTTACCAAGAAAGCATTGTGTGTGAGTCTGTCAACCAGAGCAGTCACCAACACCTTATCCTTTATGATTTTTCCCCATCGATCAAAGGCGAGGTTTGTCGTAATGAAGGTGGACTTGGTGTCAGCCCTAAGCGAGAGGTGGTTGAAGAGCACGTACATCCCCTCCATGCATGCCTTTATGACCAAGGCTGTCGCTACATGTGTCTTTCCCGTACCGGGGTTTCCATAAAGGACGACATTTCTGTGCTCATGTATGAAGTCCAGCGTTTCCAACCTTGGCAACAAGTGCTTGATTTCCTCAGGCAATTCGTTCCAATCCAGCTGCTCCAGACAGGTACACTTTTAAGTTAGAATCTACACTTTTCTCCAATCTTCAAACTCTTTATCAGTAGATTTACCAAAAGCTGGATACATCTTGTTATATTCAATCTCCGTATGAGTAGGTTTCTCTTTACGATAATCCTTCAAGGAATCCTTCTGCACCTGAAATCGACTTGATTCTACGAAGATTAAACTTTTACAAATTCTCTTCTCAATTCTTTCCTCCATCCATTCTCTGCCTTTAGCAAGAGAAGACATATACCAATATCTTGTCTCAGCCCAAGCATTCCTTGTAGGTTGCGCAGTACCATGAATGAAGTCACGATAAACAGGAAGCGAGAGACCGGTTAGCCAACAAACCTTGACAGAATCCCCCTTAGCCATTAACGTCATGTCTGATAACATCTGTTGCATGGTCATTTTCTCCGACTTTCGCCAAAGCATTTGCTTTTCCATGTATTCATTTTTTTCAGCTTCTTTCTGCTTTTGCCAATAGCCATGAGGGTTCAAGAAGAACCAATAGCCAAATAACACTACCAGCACGGCACTCATTACCGCAGCCAACCAACACACTCTTTTCTTGATATTCTTTTCCATAATTTCTATCTTTTATTTGTTATTACTCACAAAACACTTACATATCCATCATATCATCATTGACATGGTAAGTATCTTCACTAAAGCTTTTCTCGCACGTAATGGCTGTTCTGCTAACAAAGTTGTTCATTCTCACAATATCTGGAATACTGTAAGGCAAAGAACAATGCAAAGCAAGTAGTGCTGGACATATCTTGATCTTTTCAAAAGCTGGAGTAAAGAGCACACTTTCATCCCAACTAGTGACCTCAGATGGCAAATCCTCCGCAGCCCAACCTTTATCTGCAAGAGCATCCAATATCAGCTTTTTCTTCATCAAGTTATTGTCAAACAGATTTATCTGTTCACCAAGAGTGTAAATCAGCCGATGTATGAAAGGAAAAGCCGAACCATAGACATCATCGTCTTCCAAAACCAATACCGCCTGACAAGAATCAGCCTTATATTCTAATACATACTCCCCATATTGCAGGTAGTCATTCGCCTTAAAAGATGAAGAGTTCTGAACAGCATCCCACATTTCAGTACCTTGCTTCAAACATTCGGCCATCAGCATTGCCAACTTATCACTTTGGTAAGAGACACGTTCCACGTAATCCTTGCTTGGCTCACCCATTATCTGATCCATCAGATAACGTCGAGCTACAAGAAGCGAATATAGCGCAAACTTATCTTTATCACTTATCCTAACAGAAATATCTTCTTCCTCGAAGAAACCGATATCTTCTGCTATATGCTTGATTTTACGTTCTATCAAAGCTAATGCATCTTGTTTTTCAGAAAGTGATGTATTAGGATTGCTCACAAAATCGTACAAAGCATCTTCTGCCAAATCGCTCTCATGGTCATCCACCTCACAAAGTTGCCTTACTAATATGCTCACTAAATCTATCTTGCTCATAATTTATCCTTCTAAGTGTTCTACAAAAAACTCAAAAACTTATGCTTTACTGCGAGTATTCTCACTTAAAAAGCGAGAATACTCCACGTACAACGGAAGAACCAGCAAGGCCACCTGCAACTCCACCGACAAGTCCACCTATAACTGTTCCAACTCCAGGACAAACAAAAGTTCCTAACGCTGCGCCAAAGGTTCCACCAGCATAACCTGCACCTATTCCGGCTGCATTACTTGTTGTGTTTTCGGCAAACTCGGCAGCCGACATCTTTCCCTTGCACATTTTCACAGCATCAGGTATCGTCTGTGCTGCCAGCATGATTCCACCTGTTATCATGTTAGTTCGCATACCCTTAGCGATTACATTCTTCGCAGCCTGTCCAACGACTTCCTTGCCAACTAACGCCGAAGCCGTCTTCTCGACAACAGTCTTCCCGACTTGAGTTGTTGTTGCAACATCAAGTATGGTCCTGGCAGAGTTTGTTGCAGCCGATGCCATTGAACGACCGACAGTTGTACGGAGTAACTGTTGTGTTCCAACACCTACAACCAAAGAAGTACCTCCAGACTTGGCCATTTGTACAGACGCTGTTTTGAGAGCTTCACCATGACTTTTACCACTACGGATAGCATTAGCATATCCAAGCACAAAGGAAAAACCACAGGTGATAGAACAAGAAACCGATTGAGTCTTTACATCAAACTTAACAGAATCCAAAGTTCCAGCTTTGGCAATGTTCACAGCTTGATTGTAGGTACAATTGCCCTTAATGACTATATCTTTTGCCACTGCTGGGTCTGTTATACCTGGAACTTGACCAGAACGAATCTTATCAGCCATCAATCGAACACATTCATCGTACTGCTCCTTTGGAACTTCAAGTTTCATTCCACCATAGCGATACGAACCATCAGAAAAAGCAGCCCCTATAGTCTTAGATGGGGAAGAACAATACTTCGTCTGAATTTCGATACCATTGCTAATGCGATCTGCACCGTTAAGGCAGTTGTCACGACCAACCTGTTCTACTTTCTTTCCAGAAAGACGGTCTGCCATTGCATTAGCATCTTCTGCAGCCCAGCCATGTCCTTGCTTGTTACGATACTTTGGGTACTGCATATAGTTGTTTGTTGACTGAGCGCTACATGTTGCTGACGCGCTATTGATTACTGTTTTGTCGTTTACTTTTTTCATATCTTTGATTTTTTAAAGATTATTCAAAATGTCACATTACTCACTTGCCATCTTTTACATGCTTCTACACAAACATTGTCCGTATAGAAGCAATGCAAAAATGAGGGCATTAAAAGAATGCGTGTCCTCGCAACCAAGATGGGATTGTCTTAGAACAAACAAGCCCAATTCCTCCGATTACAGGAGTTGCAGGTACAAGCATTGCTGCTACTGCTAAACAAGAACTAGCCAACGCTACAGTTCTCAACACATTCTTACCATTGATGACACTTTCTTTTCTGTTGTTCCGTTTCATAACTTTGTTGGTTTTATGTCAGCTAAAGCAAGTAATTATTACCTACTATTCGCCAACGGTTTGATAAAATTGATAGGGTGTCCAGTTCTGTGTTCCAGTTTTTAGTATCAAAAACAATGTAATAACCATCTAAGTCATTGATAATCATTCGCTAAATAAACTATAATCTTGTGCGAATCTACATCAGACTTTTTGACAGTTAAATTTGTCTTATATTTTATGCTTAATTTACTGATTTACAGTGTGCTAAGTTGCTAAAACATAATCAAAAACGAGAACATGGAACTGGACACCCTATAAAATTGAAAATTAATAATAAATAATATACACAACGCATCATGTGTTAGACAACATCAAATGTCAAATCATGTCCACCATTCTGAATATATCTCCAATATGTCAAAGACCTTTGCACTCCCTATGTTTGGAATTGCGCTGCAAAGATAGACAAACTTTTCAAAACGAGCAAGAAAAAATGAAAAAGAATTGGTTCCAAGAAGACAAGAAGAAAGGAACCAATTCTTATAGTCTATTTCTGTTTTTTATATAAATCTGCAAGTGCTTCTACTCTTCTTTTGAACTTTTCTCGAACATTCTGTGGAGAAACTATTTCTAAACCTGCTCCCATTTGCAAGATGCGCCCTACAAATTCGTCATTCACTTCGACTTGAACAGAAAACTCTCCATACGCACCATCCATATACTCACCAAAAGGTATTTCTACTTTTTTGACTAAGATGTATTTTTTTGTCTCCGTAAGCATAAACATATAATGGTTGTGGGCCCGTACATGCACATTTACTACTTCGGCATTATTAGGATGAGTAACTCCAACTATATTTTTGAAATAATTTTCATAATAATGAGCCTGTGGTTCCACATAAGTTACCCCAGACGAGATTTCTCTTGGTCGAGCAACAATACGGTCGAGAGCAATATGATGCCGCCATACCTTTCCCTCATGATTTATTGTATGACCCAACAAATACCACCTACCATTGAATTCTTTTAAATAATGAGGAGAGACTATCAAAGACAGTTCTTTCTTAATACTATCAGTATAATGTATATAACAGATAGCAAGAACTTGCTTCCTTTTTATTGCCTCATAAAGAAATGGAAGCAACTCTATATTGGTGAGATTTCTATCTTCACTTGCTTCTAATATCTGTTGACCTTTATTCTGCGTATCTTTAATCTCCAGTAAATCCCTACTATCTTTAAAGAAATAATCCAACCATGAAATTGGGAAGAAGCCTGCAGAATCTTGACAGAATTGCCAATACTGCTTTAAGTCACAGATGACTTTGGCTGTACGCAAGTCAGCCAAAGGATCATCATCCTTACCGATATAACGAATACGCTTATTTTTCGTTCCTTCCTCCAGAAAGCTTTCACATCCTAATCTTTCTATGATTTTATTACGTATATCAGAAAATGCTTTTTTAAGTTCACCATTTCCTTCACACTTAGAAACTCCACAAGGTAATTCTTCTGAAGAATTCAAACCACGATACTCTGCCATAACATCAGCATGAGTAACCCACTCACGACTTATAAATCGTTTGTAGGTTACTCGTGCAAACTGAGCATAATAGCTATCTCCATCAAAGGGATTTTTACGTTTCAGCATTCGTTTTTTTAAATTTGACATTTATCGCATACCAAACTTTTGCAATTGGATTCTTTTCATTTGGTTTACTTTTGACCGTAAAAATAACTTTCTCATCTTAATAAAATTCATCCTTGGATTTTTCTATTCTTAACCAATAAGGAAATACTGGAGTATCAATCATCATATGACCTTTATTTTTGACTATACCCCCTTCAAATTTGCCATCTTCAAAAATCCTCGATTTACCATTTATAGTCGGAATGGAAAATTCCAAATTACACTATATGACGGTGTAGACTCGCTCAAACAAATTCTCGTTCTTTCTACGTTTCAATTTACCAGATTTCAACCTACAGAACTGAATAGCTTGCTCGTGTCCACAAGATAATCTTGTTTCTCTGCATCATAGCGACTTCAAGCGAGAACTTTACCCTGCCCTGTCACTAATCCAATGGCAAATTTAGTAAAAATCTGATGAACCACCAAACTTTTAACAAGAAATCTTATGGATTCCTCTTATATTTTATTTTCAGGGACTCCTAACCCCTCTTCTTTCTGCATTCATACCTTATTATATAGAGTTATTGTCAATTCTGCTGCAAAACTACAATCCGGTGGCGACAAAAAAACTGACATAGGAAGAAGAAAAGTATGCTCCTAGAACCTGAATCCGAAAAACATTCTTACTCGCCATTTGTTTCTCTTCACCTGCAGGTGATCCTCATCTCCTGCTACAGAGAAATTATAAACCGCAGTGGCACCGGCAAACTTGTTGCGCCAGGAATAGACGGCTGCACCTCTACCGGTAATGATGGCAGACGGGAAATGATATTTCATGCTGTTTTTAACGGTTGGGATTTCTGTATCACTACTTCCCTCCTCTACTTCAGCCCTCATCTTGGTATAGTCATGAGAATATACCGTGATGGTTGGCAAGGCTGACAGATGGAACAGCAGATGAGAAGATGGAACGAGATTATATCCATAGCCTGCACCGAGTGCCAACTCGTTAAGGCGGATAGTCATTCCCTTCACCTTCGTCTTGGAACCGTCAAAACTGGCGCCAACCATCCAACTTCCGGCACTTCGCTTCTGAATGTAGCTCTGGCTGAAGGCTGCCGGGAAGGAGAATTTGCGGTAGTTGAAGGCATAATAGAAATTGAGATTCAGAGCCTTCTGCGAGATTTCTCCCTTATGGATATCTATCTCGCTACCTCCCATTTCCTGATGACCATGGAATGTCTTGGACGAGAGATAGACCACATCAAAGCCATAGCGGTTGCTATAGGAATTGAGGTTGAACCCAAAGTCCTGATTCTTGCCAGCCAGCTTGGCTGGGTTTACAGCCAAACCAAGCCCCAAGCCACGATAAGCCACAGCCATGGAGAGGGTTCCACGGCAGTCGGCCATCACCTTGGTATGGGTTTCCGTTCCATCCGTCTTCGCTGTAGTTTCCAAATCGGCTCCAGAAAGATTGCCTCTCAGTTTGATGGTCCATCGGGCATGAGGACGGGAGATGTAGGTAGTATCATACTTTATCTTGTAATAATTGGCTGCCAGCAGTGAATCTCCTCTGAACAATTGGCGGTCGTATAGGCTCAATCGTCTTTGAATCTTGACATAATGCTTCATGAACCTTTGCTTTTTCTTCTCACTCATCTTGCTCTTACCCAATTCTGCCATGAGAAGAGAGTCGCCCCATTGGAGCATACGTCCCCTATCAGCAGACTGTCGCAACTGGAGTCGCAGGCTATCTGCCTTCATCAGTAGTTCTTTCAGCTTCTTTCGAGGTTTCCTGTTCTGTCCGTTCTGGGCAATGGCAGGAGCAAGTACTCCCATAGAAAATACCACCACAAGAAATGATGCTTTCAACATCACCATTGACCCAGTTTTCATTTTTCGTCTATTCATCTTATTTATCTTTCTTTCCTATTCCCGGTACAAAAGTACGGCAAAACTTCGAAACAGAAAAGGAAAAAGCAAAAAAAAAATAAGAAATGAGGAAAGAAAAGATCAACCTCAAATCCGCAACTACGCGCCTAATATGATACAGAAGCGAAAATAATCTGCAT
>ENA-OXOB01000450-OXOB01000450.1-human-gut-metagenome-genome-assembly--contig:-NODE-450-length-13162-cov-7.0428_pt1 | contig 13162 bp, 8 predicted proteins | sample MGYA00249744_ERZ652497 | MGnify/ENA primary metagenome ERZ652497 (study PRJEB26925, sample SAMN05826889) | human gut metagenome | biome: ENVO:2100002; feature: ENVO:00000062; material: ENVO:00002003...
ATCCCGCCCCTCTTCCCTCCCTGCATTACCCTCTTAGCCCTTTTGTATGGAAACGTTCCATCTCACATTGAGACAGAGCAGTGAGCTCGGTTAACAAAACTCCTATAATCACGTCTATTGTCTTTCCGCCGTCATAAGCGACGGAATGTCAACATCAGAGGAGAAAACAATGAAGAGAAACATGCTCCACCGCCTGGTCGCCATGGCCGCGGCGGGAACCATGCTGATGTCGGTCGCCGCGTGCGGCTCGTCATCCGATGACAACGCCGCCACCAGCAATTCCAGCGACACCTCGCTGATTTCCGTGAACAACAGCGAGCCGCAGAACGGTCTGATTCCGAGCGACACCAACGAAATGGGCGGCGGCAAGGTCATCCGCTACCTGTTCGAAGGTCTGGTGAGCTTCGACGCGAAGGGCAAGCAACATCTCGAAGTCGCCGAGAGTATCACCCCGAACGAGGACGCCACCAAGTACACGATCAAACTGAAGAAGGGTTGGAAGTTCACCAACGGCGAGGCAGTAACCGCCCATTCCTTCGCCGACACCTGGAGTTTCGCCGCCAATGTGAAGAACGCGCAGAAGACCTCGAGCCGCTTCTCCACCATCAAGGGCTATGACGAGCTGCAGGATCCGAACGTCGATCCGAAGGCCACACTTTCCGGTCTTTCCACCCCGGACGACTACACGCTGGTCGTCGAGCTGAACAAGCCTGATTCCGTGTTCCCGACCAAGCTCGCGCACCAATCCATGTTCCCGCTGCCGAGCGTGGCATTTAAGGACATCAAGAAGTTCGGTCAGGCTCCGATTGGCAATGGTCCGTACAAGTTCAAGTCCTGGTCGCATGACAAGAACATCATCATCGTGCCGAACAAGGATTATAAGGGCAGCCGCAAGGTATCCAACAACGGCATCGAATACCGCGTCTATACGAATGAGGATTCCGCTTACTCCGACGTGCTGTCCGGCAACCTCGACGTGATGGATCAGATTCCACAGTCCGCGGTGAAGACCTTCCGTCAGGATTCCAGCGTGATCGCCTACAGCCAGGCAGGATCCTCATTCCAGTCCTTCGTCATTCCGGAACGTCTTGAGCATTTCGGCAACGACGAGGAAGGCCAATTGCGTCGTCAGGCCATTTCCATGGCCATCAACCGCGACCAGATCGTCAAGAAGGTTTACAACAACACGAAGACCCCGGCCACCGATTTCACTTCACCGCTCGTCCCCGAATATGTGAAGAAGCTGGAGAAGAACGGCGACAACCTGAAGTACAACGCTTCCAAGGCCAAGGAACTGTGGAAGAAAGCCAATGCCATCAAGCCATGGTCCGGCAACTTCCGAATCGCCTATAATGCCGATGGCGGCCATAAGGAATGGGTCGATGCCGTGTGCAACCAGATCAAGAACACACTCGACATCGACGCCGCTGGCGAGCCGTACGCCACGTTCAGCGACGTGCGTAACCAGGTGACCAACCGCACCATCAAAACCGCGTTCCGTGCCGGCTGGATGCTGGATTACCCGTCCGCTGAAGATTATCTCAATCCGCTATATGCCTCCAGCTCCGCTGACGGTCATGGTTCGAACGATGGTGATTACAAGAGCGCGGAATTCGACAAGCTCCTGAACGCCGCGCTCGCCCAGACCGACGTAAAGAAGCGAACCGAGGACTTCACCAAGGCGCAGGAAGTGCTGGCCAAGGATCTTCCGGTGATTCCGCTGTGGAACGACAACGTCGCCGCCGCGTCCGCGACGAACGTGAAGAACGTGTCGTTCGACTACACCAACCTGCCTACCTACAACACCATCACCAAGTGACGGCTTCGTTGTGACGTTTTGCTGCCAATCGGCAACGAAAAACGAGTGGGGGTTCGAATCCTTAATGGATTCGAACCCCCACTCGGCGTTTTGCAGCCGTTTCGTTTATTTGCTTGCGGCGTCAAACCTATGGCGTCAGCTCTGCACGTAGCTGCCCTTCGGGGACTTCCAACCGCAGTTCATCATCTCGCTGTTGAACACCATCGCACCGTCGCCATGGGCGGGGACGACGATCATGCCACCGTCGCCGTGGTGACGGGCCACACCGTCCAGCGCGGCCTTCGCAGCCTCGACCGGATCTTCCTTGGCATACAGCACACGGTCAGAAACCTGGTGCGCGGCGACTTCCTTGACGAACGCCTCACCGATGCCGGTGCAGGAGATCGCAACGGAATCGTTGTTGGCGTAGGTGCCGCAACCCGGCAGTGGCGAATCGCCAACACGGCCCGGCATCTGGTTGGTGATGCCGCCAGTGGAGGTGCCGGCTGCGATATTGCCGGACGCGTCACGTGCGACGGCGCCGATGGTGCCATGCTTCTCCCATTCGTCGCCATTGGACTGCGCCTCACGCAGGGATTCCTGACGGGCCGGGGTGATGAAGTACTCGCTGTCGCACAGTTCGATGCCCCACTCCTTGAGCAGGTTATCGCCCGGCTTGGCGAACATGACGTGCTTGGTCTTCTCCTTGATGGCGCGCGCCACATTGATCGGGTTCTTGGACGTGGTCAGACCGCATGCGGAGCCGACTTCGCCGTCAACGCCAGTCATCAGGCAGGAATCCATGGACACGATGCCTTCGCTCGTCAACGCGGCACCACGGCCAGCATTGAATTCGGGAGCATCCTCCATGACACGAATGGCCGCGCAGACGGCATCCTCGGCCGGAGCGCCCTGTTCCAGCAGCGCATAGCCGGCTTCAAGGGCCCTGTTCAGATCCTGCTCCACCTGGGCGCGACGTTCCGGCGTGTCCTTCTTGCCGCGATTGCCAGCGCCTGCGTGGATCACCAGAAGGATCCCATCCGGATCAGCCTGGGCAACCCGGACCGTCGACTGCGGCAATGCTGCTTCGTTTGTTGACATCTTCTCTCCTTCAGATATCTCGCTTATGTTTGACATTCGCAGATATCTTACGCCGGTGGCGGCAACGAAGCGCCCGACATGCGCAAAAGCGATGCCGTCGCGCCGTTACGCAATCAAAAACATATCGAAGCGCGACTGCGTCCTTTCTTACGTTTCATACTTTTGCAAATCGCAATCTCGTATTTCATGATGCTCCTCCGTTGGTAGTGCCAGTATGTGTCAAGCGCATCGTTCCCCGGACAAAATCACGTTCTTAAGCAAAGCCACGCTTGTAAATCGGAAACACAAGTCGTTGTGGCCCCTACGGATTCATGTATATCGAAATGGCTGAAATTATTATCCATCGCAAAAACTCTCGTAAGCAACACCTATCGAGATAAATGTAGCTTATTTTAACGTTAGCTACACTTATGCGGATAAGTGTAGCTAACGCACATGCGATGCGACTGATAGATTGGCAATAAATGGAAACAACAAGCCATTTCGCCCAGCTCTATATGCTATCGGAACGAATTGCGTTTGAAATCGTTGTTCTCCCATATGAGTAGACCGATGGTCGCTGGGACTATCTCACCATCTGCCGCTTTTATCTCAGACACGTCGACTAGGCGGACCTATCACAGCAAGCCGGCATGGTAGACAACCGCATGGAAAGGATGGACATCATTGTGAAAGCACGGGCATCCCTTGGATGTCGGAGTCCACTACCGTTTTGAGGATGTCGCGAATCAGGTCCATGTCACGGCGTATCGGATCTCTTTTCGATTAGACCGGCATATTCTTCTTTGTCTTCGTCGTCGAGCAGCGCATAGGCGTCAAGCAAGACGTCTTTGGGGGACGGCGATGTTATTTTCGAGGATGTCTGCTATTAGCCAGCTCAGCGAGTAGTATGGTTCTCCTGCATTAAAGCCATCATCGAGGGATTGGACTTGGCCATCGGGAAGAGAATCGCAATAGGGTCTCAACTGTCGGTAGGCTGCCGCCACTTGCCGATCCAGGGGCCATAACCTTTCCCTTTCCTGTGTGGTGGTCAGATGGCCGGTGTAAATGCGAAAACGTTTCTCTTTGCCGTGTCTTTTCTGCAACCATACGCGGATTAGTTCTTCTTCCACGATTCTATAGCGAGTTTGCCTGTTCTCATCAGCCCGTTTGATGTAATCCGGATCGGCCACCCCTAAATAAAACGCCCATTTCGCTTTCATTTCATCCCAATCGTCTAGGAAATGTATATTCCCTTCGACGCGAATATCAATCCCATATCTTTCGAAAATATGATTCCGAGCCTTGAAATAGGCATAGCCGCGAGTGGTCTAGGTCATTGATCTGACAGGCTTCTGAAACAAGACCCTGCTCGTGGAGGCGCAGACCGGCGTGGTCTAGGTCATTGATCTGACAGGCTTCTGAAACTCCAACCTCTCACTTTCGTGACCGAGGTCAGTGGTCTAGGTCATTGATCTGACAGGCTTCTGAAACATGGATTCGGAGAGCGTCACGTCCACCGTGGTGGTCTAGGTCATTGATCTGACAGGCTTCTGAAACGAGGAGATGGCAGATGGCATCGAAGACGAAGTGGTCTAGGTCATTGATCTGACAGGCTTCTGAAACAGGGTAAACGGCTTACCATCGGCTTTCCCTGTGGTCTAGGTCATTGATCTGACAGGCTTCTGAAACTACCGTCCCTCATGGTTGACCATAAATCCGGAGGTCTAGGTCATTGATCTGACAGGCTTCTGAAACATTATCGGCGTGGTGTCCACGCACAATATCGAGGTCTAGGTCATTGATCTGACAGGCTTCTGAAACTTCGAGTGGGAGGAGATTCACGACATCCTCGAGGTCTAGGTCATTGATCTGACAGGCTTCTGAAACCGTGGCCCAGGTGCACAGGAGGATCGTGCCAGGTCTAGGTCATTGATCTGACAGGCTTCTGAAACACTCATTGCGTTGAATCGCGCCATGCTGGAGTGGTCTAGGTCATTGATCTGACAGGCTTCTGAAACAACCTGAAATACAAGTGTTCCTATGATGTGGTGGTCTAGGTCATTGATCTGACAGGCTTCTGAAACCTATGTGGTTGGGACAGTCGAAGCGGGTTTGTGGTCTAGGTCATTGATCTGACAGGCTTCTGAAACCGTGGAAAAACCCACCGTCACACCAGGAACGTGGTCTAGGTCATTGATCTGACAGGCTTCTGAAACCGAGGATGGACGTTTTGGCGCTTTCGACCGGTGGTCTAGGTCATTGATCTGACAGGCTTCTGAAACTTCCGCGTATTCCAGATGTTGAACGATTCGGTGGTCTAGGTCATTGATCTGACAGGCTTCTGAAACTACATGCGGACGGTTGCGTTGCAACGTGTGGTGGTCTAGGTCATTGATCTGACAGGCTTCTGAAACAAAGCGTACGTTGGATTAACGGCGCTGTCAGTGGTCTAGGTCATTGATCTGACAGGCTTCTGAAACTTCGTTAATGTAAGTTCACGTGGTGTTGTCGTGGTCTAGGTCATTGATCTGACAGGCTTCTGAAACTGCTCTTAAGGCTTGCTGCTGTTCTCCGAAGTGGTCTAGGTCATTGATCTGACAGGCTTCTGAAACGCAGACCAATCCGGTCAACATCAATTCGGTGTGGTCTAGGTCATTGATCTGACAGGCTTCTGAAACAACATTGCTCATTTCATAGCATGACGCGCCGTGGTCTAGGTCATTGATCTGACAGGCTTCTGAAACCATGATACGCTCTTTGACATTCCCAGACGGGTGGTCTAGGTCATTGATCTGACAGGCTTCTGAAACGCCGACAAGTTGGGCAATCTGCGAGGGCGTGTGGTCTAGGTCATTGATCTGACAGGCTTCTGAAACGAGAGAGGTACTGGTGAACCGTCAACCGTTGTGGTCTAGGTCATTGATCTGACAGGCTTCTGAAACTTCAGACTGGTATCACCGCGTCACGATGGAGTGGTCTAGGTCATTGATCTGACAGGCTTCTGAAACGCCCCGGCTACGTGTTTTCCTCGCTCCGCCGTGGTCTAGGTCATTGATCTGACAGGCTTCTGAAACCGATAGCCTTGGAGCTTCCTGAACAGTTCATGAGAACTGAACATAATCTCCATCAACATAATGGCTTCTTCCTTCTGTCAGGGTAACCCTTTTGTTGCAGCATTCCAGGTCAAGAAGCTGCATACCATTTTTTAATAGGTCTCTATGTAAATAAATCAATTGGTCGTTATTACAATATTGAGTTGTATGAAGCGTCACAAGCATCCTGTTCTCAGCAAGAGCACCGGCAGTATCAACCACCATCTGAATTTTATCAAATAGGGAACCCACAGAGCTCACATCAACACGTAATTTTGCCATTGAAATCGCAGTTTTCAAATCCAGCGAAGAAGAAATTTCCAGAGGCAAATCATCATCCCATATTTCATCTTGAATAAGCGTTTTTAACTCTGCCTGCAACTCAAGCACTCTAGTTAATTTATCAACATCAAATTCATCTATTATTTTCTTAATTGCCGCTTTTTGGAATAGTGCATTGTAGTCAACAATATCAGCGCAATCCCCAACATACAATATTGATTTTGTTAAGACCGCGGTCTTACTCCCATCTCCCAGAACCACGTCATCACCAAACCCCTGTAGGCCCTCCACAAATTTAAACAAAAGTTCTGGCGACGATAATCCCAATACATTCAGCCCTAATTCAAGAGGCATCACATCGAGCGGATACATGACAATGCTATCAATCATATAATCACTGTCCGTTCATCCGAATTTCTTACATCCTCAATTCGATTTCCTAAAAGAAATTTGATTGAAGCATATTGCTTTTCCGTAATAATCAGTGACTGCACCAAACCTTCTTCAGGAACAAAACTCGCCACACGGCCTTCAAGAAAACCAGCCGATTCACGAGTGGTAGCGATTCTAGAATATACTGATTCTTGAACCATAATGAAACCTTCTCGCAACAGATTCTTTCGAAAAGTTGCGTATGCCTTACGCTCTGCTACTGTTTTCACAGGCAAATCAAAGAATATCAAAACCCTCATAACCCTATACCTCATCAATAAACCCCAATTCTGGCAATCTGCCATCTCCTGATAGGTAATGGAATGCATCGCGAACAAAAATATTGATCAATTGCGTCAAACAAGTTCCAAATTCAGGCAAATCAGTGCGCAACAGCCGTATAAGCTCATTCTTCACTTCTGAGTTCAGAGTTTGTTCCCTTAGCTCAAATACTTTTGCATCAACAAATGGCCGAAAAGGCTCCATAAGGTCACAAGCAAGATTAAAAGGATTCTTCTCGCTATCATGATGGATGCCGAATTCAGTTAAATAGCCAAATTCTGCTATCTTTCGAGCGACTTCAGACATCACTAACGAATAGCCGTAATTTAACAATCCATTCGTTTCATTACTATCATCTGAGCGAACAAATTCATAGGTAAACAGTCTTGGAAAATACATATGAGCCGCGACCGCTTCACGGTTATCCGAATCTCCCGGCTGAACAGACGTGATTAATGTTTTCATCTTTTCTATATCAGGGAAAGCGCACTTTTCCTTTAATACGAAAATCTGATGAGCTATCTTTTCTTGCACGATTCGTTGCCATAATATGTTCTTTCGTTCTTCCGCCCAACCCATTTGTTGCACAATGCATACTCGTCTAGAGGATTCAGTTTCGTATGGGTTTGTTTCACCAATTGGGAGATGTTTATCATTGCAAAACACCACTTTGATATCCCGCTCAAGAAGAGATGCCATAGCGCTTGTGGTGATTACAGCTTGCGTTGTAGCAAACAGCACCATTCCAATATCATCGATTGGAATCTGAACAGTATCATCATCCGTTTGCACAACAAGCAAGTTCATCTTCATCGAAACTTTGCAATGTTGCGTCACTACAATATTCCGCCACGCCATACTCACTCCATCGTGGTTGTGGTATTCTGTTAAAGGATTGTTTGGTCGCAATCCGATTGTCTAGGTCGTTGACCTGACAGGCATATATTGAAATAAAGCAAGGTTTTTATAACCGAGCTTCAGAAGGATTAATGCCTTGCCTTATGGCTTTGGGCTTCCGGCAATGCCGGAAGCCCTTTTCATTTATTCAGCCTTTTTCAGTTCTGCAATAGTAATTTTCGTTTCAAATAGTCCAGACGGAGATTGAAAAACAAATTCGTCATCATCGGAGAAAGATACACTTCTAACACGTTTCCACTCGCTGGGGAGGCCAACCAACGAAAGGTTTGCACGACCAGGATCAGCATGAAGCGCGACAACAATCATCCCTAAAACATCCAACTGCTTGTCCAAATCAAGCTTCTCAAATTTAGTCCGCGCCTTAGCTAGCGTACTTTCTTCAACCCTGTGAAGCGGATAATGTTTATTTACCGCGTCGAATAATGCATCCCAAATTTGCATTATGTCTATTGAGCTTTTAGAAGTCCCACACTTCAGATAATCATCCAAGGCATTATATACATCACAATCCAGCCACAACTGTCGAGCATTATTCAATTCAGTAGCAGACTTTATTGTCATGCATGCCCCTTTATAGTGAATAAGCTGCATTGACGGAATATGTCGAAGCAAAATTTTCGCTTTTGCATATTCAGGCTTTTTTGCCACCAGTACTTTCTTCAATGCTTCATCCGAAGGGCAATCTCCCAACATCGAGTACTCCTGCATCGTGATGTTCACAAGACGTACTTTTCCCTTTAATTCGACAAGAATCGAATAAACCACCTTTGCGCTGGAGAAACCACCATACAAAGACGTATCGGCTTTATTTTTATCGAAAGCAATACCGTCATGCCCTTCTTTAACCGCAGCTCCATATCGCGTTTCGTTATATAGAGCGCCAAAACTATCCCCCACCTTCTGAGTGACAAGCATCTTACGATAATTCATCACTCTTCGGAGATAATCTTTATCAGCCTCACTCCACGCAATCTCACCAGTCTTAGGATTGATACGCTTATTTTCATCCGCCGAAGCCATAGAGCCGACAATAAAACCGAAGGCTTTACCGTGTTTACGGTCCCCCGCCTTCAATTTCTCACGATATCCTCTCAGGTAGTCCTGAAGATAGATATTATATGCATTCGCCGCTCCATCAGAAACTGCACCATTATCAAAGAAACCTCTGTTAACAGCAAACTGCCCAGCTACACCAAGACATAATGCATCCTGAGCATGGTGATAATCATTAATATCACGATTCTTATGTTCAAACCCGAGATATTGGCGCATCTCCTTGGTCAATTCGGAATTAAGTCCAATCACAGCAGAGCTATTTCCATACCTCCGCCGCATCAAAGTCGCCACATTCTTCATAATCTGACGAGTCTCTACCAGCGATCGCTCGACAAAACGCTCTTTCTCATGTCTACCGAAATCATTTTGTCGTACCAAACGTTCAAATTTAGTCTGGGAAATCAACCTATTATCCAACAGTTCCTGCCAAAAGCCTCTTCTTGCTTCTACTAGTTCCGGCAAATATGCAAAAGAGTCTGTTTTACGCGCATTGGCCGCACGGGACACAAGTACTCGATTGTCCAGGGAATCATTCTGCGTTACAGCTTGGGGAATAATATGATCGATATCGTAATCAGACGATAGCCTGTCGATATCCAGCTCTTCGCCCGTATACATATCCTTACCAAGCTGTGTGTAGTACAAGAACCAACGATCATCCTGAAGTCCTTTATCGTCGCTTGCCTCCAAGCGATCATAAATGTCACTGAATTCCTTTCTCAATCCAGCATTCTTGTACAACTCCAGCAAGCGATTCTTTCGAGAAGTGGTTCGCACGCTTGCCTGAATATCTCCGGCCAATTCTAGGAATATTCTCGATGGCTTCTTTCCAACGGCCTTAGAGATATCATCAATGAGTCGAACGGATTGGATGATTCCTCGTTTCACTTTCGGAGATACGTGAAGCTCGTCAACCATTGACTCCAACGATTGCTTTTTATCCGCTCCAAGATTCTGCTCATCAATCCATTCAGGAAAACCATAATTTTTATCAGTAATAATTTCCATAAAATTACGATCTTCAAAACGCATAATCTCAATGATGCTATGCTTCTGAGGGGCAAAATCATCACCAATCTTGCATTCGCCGACCTTGGTCGTAAGCAACTTCCTTGAAAGCTTGCCCCATCCCGTGTAGTGAGTCCTTGCCAACAATTCGCAATCACTATCGGACAGTCCATCAAGCATGCGCAACTGATGCAGTAAAGTCTCTTTATCCTCAAACACAGTCTGGAGCTCGATTATCTGCTCCATAAGCTCTGAATCTTTATTCACCCGTTCTGCGCCGAAAATACGGCACAGTTTTCCATATGATGACATAGAGCTCATAAACTTTGACTCGCTCGCCAAACCAGACAGCTCATAGGTACGGCCATACTCTTTGCGGAGCAGATTTTCCGCAGCCTTTTTGGTGACTACACCGCCTTTCATAAACAAGTTACGAATCAGCAGCGTCTTTTCTTCTCGACCAAGTCGTTGACGACGACGGTTTTCCCATCGGTTGCCCGAACGAACCGATAAACGGACATTATTTAGTTCGTTAAGAACTTCATACTCCTGATACAACATGGAGTTCTTCGGCAAGGTCGCCTCACCTAGCAGATAGCTATCTGTATCCACGAGCCGTTCAATGAAACGCCTACCCGACTCATCCTTGTCAACCATCTTATCGAAATTCCAAGGAGTGATTTCTCCAGATTTTTTACGCTTCATCCAATGGTTTTCGCCATTATCTGAAGGCTGCATTCCTTCCCGTTCCACCAATGGACCCACAAAATAAGGCACACGGAAAGTCAGCAAGCCTTCTATTTTATTGACTTGTTCACCGTTCTTTTCAAACGTATCCAAAAGGAACGGATAATATTTTCCTTGCTTTTCAAGAATTCTCCTAAGCTCATTTCGATGAAGCTGATACGGAATCACACCATTATCAGAGTCTCTTTGAACTGGGAAAAGCCGATCTTCATCAATTGCGTGCTTTAAATCCAATTTTTTGGATTCAGACAAATTAGAAGCCTCAATTAACTTCGAAAAATATTTATTTGCGTTCTGTCTTGTTTTTTCATACGTAGAAGTACCCCTGATGCTCCGACGTCGACCGTCAACCATTGTCCAGCCAACCAACTCACCATAATGCTTGTTGATTTCATCGGCATTGTCTTCCGTACGGAGCTCTTTTTTAATAAGATCCCAATTTCTTTGGTGTCGTGTGTAACTCGCACACATCGATTCAGAAACACTTTTTGCGTTACCAAGCAGTTGTTTCAGAGCGATAGCGCTATATTGTTTCTGCATTTTATCGAGTAACTCGCATTGTTCATCATCAAGCAAGCCCGAATCTACGACCTGAGCACGAACTTCCTCGTAATCAGATTTATTGAAATAAATACCAAGCGCTTTCTTTTCATCGCTGGTACGTTCTTCAGATGGGAAAATCTTCGCTAAATCAAGTTTATTTCCCTCTAGACCAGCAAAAATAGCCTTAATGACATTGATTTGTTCTTTTGGCAGTTCACACGACTCACAAATAACAGCAAGCGCATTTTCAACACGCATACTGCGAGAACCCTTTGTCGTGCACAACGTATCAGCAAGACGCTTTTTGTCGATTCCTGCCGTCCATGATCCATCCAGCTGCTCATCAAATACACACAGAATGATTTCACCGATAAGATTTAAAAGATTCTTTGAGTCGAATACACTCGAAGAATCCAAATCACCTTCAACAAGGAAATTACCTCGGTACTTCAACAGGTGATGGACAGCGAAATACACTTCTCGAATATCATGTTGCTTGTCATCTTCCATCAAAGTTTTGCGCAGATGATAAATTGTCGGATATTGTTTATAGAAACGTTTATCCTGATTCTTCGAATCGAATAAGACACCGCCATACCAATAATCCGCATTGTTCTCATCAGCAGGATGAACCCAGGAGTACTTCCTCCGCGCAAGGAATGACGGATCCACCTCTGCCAGGGGAGCATCAAAAATAGCATCAAGCATATGCAAACGCCAACGTCTACGAGAGTAGCGCCTACGAGTAGTACGAGCCATACGACGAGCTTCAGCAGTCTGCGCAGGCTCGAATAGCCTTACACCAATTAACTCACGCCCTTTAGCTCTCATCAACCGATAATCAGGAGTAAACGCGGCCCATCCAACGGAAGCATTACCGATATCCAAAGAAATTGCATAATTCGGAACTATTTTTTTGCGGCTCATAAGACCCCCGTTGGCTTAAAAACAATTAGCTATAGATTACACCTGATAACCCCTTTATCCGCATGGGACACGCTCGGCAATAACCCAAAATCTTTTTTTAAATTCAGACTAACCAAGATGAAAAAGCCGGGAACGGATGCGACGTTTAAATTACGACGAACCCAACTCCCGGCATCGCGACTGCTTCTCAAAGATGTGTGCTTGACTCACATGGATGGTACTGAGAACCATTCGCTTGCGATCTGTTTCCGCCGCGCATCCAACGCAACTCGACGCAGGCATGCGGCAGACACAAATCAAGTCTGTATCAATCTTCCAGCCGGCACAGAAGCCAGCCGAAAAGCCACAAACTACTTTAGTCACACGATTGAATAATCACAAATCGGTCACAAAAACCATGAAGCGGTATACACATCCGCATTATGTCATCCAAAGCTGCCATAATCACATACTCCTTACTTATAGGCGATGAATCGACTCTGATAATTACAAAAGTCAGTTGTTGCTATTATTTTTTTGAGAAATCTCTTGCGCTTTATGCTTAGATGATATGGCCTGATTTTTGTTCCGCCCTTATAGTGGGGCGGCTTGCGCCGCTTGGTTTGCATAATACTCGGTTTCGGTCCGTTCCGGTGTCCCGTAGCCCAAGGACCGGCGCAGACGCTTCGAGTTCCACCACGAGACCCACCGGAACGTCGCCAATTCCAGGTCCCTCAAATCCCGGAAGGGCTTGCGTCGCCAGACGAGCCCGGTCTTGTACGCGCCGTCGGCGCTCTCGGCCATGGCGTTGTCGTACGAGTCGCCGACCGTGCCGGCCGAGGGAAGCATGCCGAACTCCCCGACCCTGGTGGTGCACACGAGGCCGATGTACCGCGCGCCATGGTCGGAATGGTGCACGAGACCGTCCGTGCCGCCATGCGAGGCGGCCCATGACATCGCCTGTTCCAGCGCCTGCAGCGGCAGCTCCCCGGTGTCCATGGTGGTGGTGCACGCC
>ENA-OXOB01000458-OXOB01000458.1-human-gut-metagenome-genome-assembly--contig:-NODE-458-length-13051-cov-71.9524_pt1 | contig 13051 bp, 6 predicted proteins | sample MGYA00249744_ERZ652497 | MGnify/ENA primary metagenome ERZ652497 (study PRJEB26925, sample SAMN05826889) | human gut metagenome | biome: ENVO:2100002; feature: ENVO:00000062; material: ENVO:00002003...
TCTTGATGGTGACTATCGTTCCATTGGGAAAGGTTAAGGTTATGCCGAAAAGATAGTTCTCTGGACAGACGGGGTCGGATGGCATTTCCATGGGAAGAAACATCATCCCAGTGTCCTTGGCTGTTGCTTCGGAACATTCCTTACGGGCTTCGGCCTGAAGCAGACGAATCTGCTGTTTGGCTAACCTAACAGAATAACCTTTCTCTGACATCCATCTATGCATCGAGCGATGGTTTACATGCCGTTCCTTTAAAAAAGGAATCAAACTGGCTTTTGGATTATGATTCAAATGAATCTGGAAGGCATTCCATGCCCTCTCATAACGTTCTGTTGCTCTCATAATTGCGTTGCTTTTAAAATTATGGTGCAAAGGTAAGAACTTTTACGATAAAGGGCAAGGTATAAACGCAGAGCCGCTTACCACCTATTACCACTTTTGGCATAAAATCTGCAAAATAACGGTGTTTTTGAGGGATTTGCTACGTCCCGACGCAGCAAAAGTTACGTCCGGACGTAGTAAAAGATACGTCGTGACGTAATTTCTGTGCGGGAATTCAATGGTAAGAAGTATATAAATAAATCCCAGAATCGCTCTTCCAAGCAGTTCTGGGATTTATTGTGTCTGATAGTTTGTTTACCATTTAAAGAGGTGAGGAACAAATTCCTTGAAGCAACGGCGCCAGGTGAGCCACTCATGATGAGTGCCTGGTGATACATAAACATCGAGCTTGATGCCCAGTTCCTTCAACTGCTGTGCCATCTTCTCGGTACCGAAGTTCTCTTCCGAACCGCAGCCCATAAACATATAATGAATGTTCTTGTTGTATTTCTCTGCATCGGCAAAAACTCCATTGAAACAGGTCTTTACATCCACGCCAAAGAGTGCACCGCTAAAGGTTCCAAGGGCAGAAAACTTGTCCATGTGAGGCAATACGGTGTTGAATGTCTGGTATCCGCCCCATGACAATCCTGCCATCGCACGATGCTCGCGGTCGGTATAAGTGCGGAATGTCTTGTCAACCATCGGAATCAGATCCTTGATAATCACATCATAGAAAGAAGCTCCATAGTGGCTGCGCTCTTCATCTACATTCTTGCCTGGACGGGCAACGAAAGGCTTCTTTACATCGCCACTCTCCATGACAACAATCATAGGCTCAGCCTTGCCTTCTGCTATCAGGTTGTCCATGATGTGCTGCATCATTCCCTGCTTGCTCCAGCCCGTTTCGTCTTCGCCCATGCCATGCTGCAGATAGAGCACAGGATAGCGCTTGGTGGTGTTGGTTTCATATTCGGCAGGGGTGTAAACCATGGCGCGGCGGAACTGTTTCTGAGAGGCTGCATAGTAAGATACTGAGCGAACCTGACCGTGGGCTACGCCCTGCTGAGGACGGTAGTAGTTGCCTTCTGCTCCTTCTGGAACTTCCAGACCGCCTGCTTCACGGCAGCAGCCGAAGTAGGTTTCGCTGGCAGGGTCAACTACCTGCACGCCATCTACATTCAGAAAATAGTAGTGGAATCCTACTACCAGCGGTTCGCTCACGCCGTACCAGTCGCCATCCAAATCCTTTTTCATCTCATATTGCTTGCCGCAGATGTCGAAGATTACTTTCTTTGCCTCAGGAGCATGGAGCTTTACATAAGCTCTGCGGTCCTTATCTACACGCGGATAGTTGCTGTCTGGAATGATTCCCTGCAGGGCGAGCATCATGTTTGCATAGCGCTTGCCCATGGTGCGGTAGCTTTCTGCGATGAAGTGTAGACCATCGCCACGTTGTGGACAGCCCTTTGAAGAAATGACGTGGGCTGTAGGAATGGTCTTGGCAATATCATCAACGATGGCGATATGTGCCCAGCATTTTCCGCCCATATCCTTCTGTACGGTTTCGCCTACGAGCAGAGGTACGTCTTCTGCCTTCAGATTCAAATCCTTCAAGATGTCGTTATAAACAGTCTTTACACGGTTAGGCCAGTTGGCATCGCCGTTGTTGGTTTCGCCCTGATGCAGGAGGATGCCCTTGATAACACCCTGCTTCTTGGCTATTTTTGCCAGTTCTATCAGTCGGGCGTATGGATTTCCGTTGTACTGGGATGCAAAGTTCTTCATCCAGTCGGGTTGTTTCTTGAGATAAGCCTTATAGGTACGCTTATCGAAGAGGTCGATGCTGGCTCCGCCCACGGCCACGGTGATGGTTCCCACCTTGATGCTGTCTGGCAGGTTATCCACCATCTTTCTTCCGAAATAGTCAACAGGAGTCAGTCCTGTAGAGGGTCTTGCCTGTGGCGGCACGGCGGTGTGCCATTGTCCCTTCTTCCATCCCGCCTTTTCATCATCCACGGCATACATAGCCTGGAATCTCGGGTTCACGCCCGTTCGGTCGATGTCTTCGATAGCCGCATTTCCTTCCATGTTCGACTGTCCGAAGCAGAGATAAATCTGAAAATTTGGATCAGGCTTTTCCTGAACCTTACTGCCCGTTTTCTGTGCCATCATAGGTAGGCACGCCATCGCGAGCATCGATGCTAAGATTGATAATCTCTTCATAGTTTATATTTAATTAAATTATTAGATTGATTTTCATCTTCTGTTCTGTTTGCAAAGTTATGAAAAGATTTCCATACGTGCTTTGTCTCATATATCAATAACTTTTCCCTTTGTTATATAATAAGGTGGTTCTTTTTTTCTCAGGTCTCAGAATATGTTTCATTTTGTTTCTTTTGGGGTAGATGTTATGTTTGATAAAGTATTTGTTACTTGAGGTAAAAATGCGTTTTAATGTTTTTATCTATTTTTGCGGCGTGTTTCAGCATCCTTAATGATTTTTTTGAGAATTTAGGATGTAGAATATAATAATGTAATATTTAGCAACTGACAAGTAAGTATAACTATTAATCTATTTTTATGATGGTGAATTTTAAAATGATTGAAAAGCCGTTTGTATTGCTATTCCTGCTCTGTTTGCTTCCTTTGGGAGTTTCGGCTCAGAGCATAGTAAAAGGTATAGTGACTGATCCAAGTGGAGAACCTGTGATTGGTGCTACTGTTAAAGTAGATGGTAGCAAGCTGGGTGTTGTTACCGACTTGGATGGTAAGTTTAGCATTGATGCTGCACCTGATGCAACATTGACAATTACCTATGTGGGTATGGAGCCTAAGACCGTGAAAGCTGAGGCTGGTAAAACCCTTTCCATTACCTTGAAGGATGATTCAAAAGTTCTGAATGATGTCGTTGTCATCGGTTATGGCGTTCAGAAGAAGAGCGACCTGACAGGTGCAGTTGCATCTATCAAGAGCGATGACATCAAGGGTTTGTCAGCTACCGATGCCGGTGCTGCCCTCCAGGGTAAGGCTGCCGGTGTGCAGATTATCAACTCGGGTGGTCCGGGTGAGGCTGCCGATATCCGTATCCGTGGTTATTCTTCCAATAGTGGTAATATCGGTCCGTTGCTCATCGTCGATGGTCTGAAGGTGGATAACATCCAGTACCTGGATCCATCTATGATTGAGAGCATGGAGGTATTGAAGGATGCCGCTTCTGCTGCCATCTATGGTGCGCAGGCTGGTAATGGTGTCGTTATCATTACTACCAAGACGGGTGCTGCCAATGGCGGTAAGGCTCAGATTTCTTACAGCAGCAAGTTCACTATCCAGTCGTTGGGAAAGAAGGCTGATATCTTTGATGCTCCTGAGTATATCGAGTATCACAAGTATTTGGGCGACTTGAACGATGATCTTCTGAAGAAGAACAACTATAATGGTCAGAACACCAACTGGTATGACGAGGTATTTGAGAACAGTCTGGCTCACCAGCATAGTCTCACCTTGCAGGCAAGTAACGGTAAGGGACGTTTCCTCGCCAGCTTGAATATCCTGAACAATGATGGTATCGTTAAAGGTAGCAAGGATACTTATAAGCGTTTCACTGGTCAGATCAATGCCGACTATGATATCTATAAGTGGTTGAACGTGACTACTAATACATCTTTTGAAAAGTACAAGACCAAAGGTGTAACTAAAGGTTATGGTTCATTGCTGAACTCTGTGGTTTCTATCGATCCTTTGACTCCAGCTTATATCAGTAATGTGGAGGATTTGGCTCCTGGCATGAAGGCACAGGTAGAAGCCGGTGGCCCAGTTCCAAGAGATCCAAGCCATAACAATGACTACTATGGTACTTCTAAATATGTAGATGATGCTACTGGTAACCCTCTCTATCAGCGCGACCGTCATGACACATGGACTTCTGGTATCAATGTACGTGGTACCGTTGCTGCCAATATCAAGCCATTCAAGGGCTTTACATTTACTTCTCGCTTAGGTTATCGTATCACTCAGAGTAACTATCATAACTACGAGACTCCATATTGGTTATCATCTATGGCACATAGTGAAAACTATACCATTGAAGCGAAAACCAATAATGGTTTGTACTATCAGTGGGAGAACTTTGCCAACTATTTGACAACAATCGGCAAGCACACTATTGGTGCCATGGCAGGTATGTCGTTTACCAAGAATCATTGGGATAATAGTTCCATCAGTTCTACAGGAGGTAACATACTCTCATCTTATGAGCCAAACTTCCGTTACATCGACTACTTGTTGGCTAATGCAACCAAGAATGTAGGTAACGCTCCTTCAGATGCTACAGAGTTATCTTACTTTGGTCGTGTATCTTACAGCTATGACAACCGTTACTTCATGCAGGTTAACTTCCGTCGTGATGCTTTCGATACATCAAAACTTTCAAAGAAGGCACGTTGGGGTAATTTCCCATCAGTTTCAGCAGGATGGGCTATCAGCAATGAGAAGTTCTTCAAGGACAATATAAGCCGTGATGCCATTTCTTTCTTGAAACTTCGTGGTTCTTGGGGTCAGAATGGTAACGTCAATATCTTGAGCGATTATCGTTATGCTTCTACCATAGCTCTTAATCAGAGTTTCTATCAGTATAATCCTTCTATCGGAGATGGTAAGCTGACTTTAGGTTCTAAGCCTTCTGGACTTGCTAACCCAGACTTGAAGTGGGAAACTTCAGAGCAGGTTGACCTTGGACTTGATGCGCGATTCCTTAACGACCGCTTGACTTTGGGCTTAGACTGGTATCGTAAGACAACCAAGGACCTCTTGATTGAAATCGCTCCTATTCCAGAGATTGGTGTAAACAAGAGAGTTGTTAATACAGGTAAGGTACTTAACTCTGGTCTTGATTTCGAGTTGGGTTGGAGAGATCACATCAAGGACTTTAAGTATAGTGTGACCGTAAATGGTTCAACTCTGAAAAATGAGGTGAAGGAGGTTTCAAACCTTGTAAGCCGTTTGACCGAAATAGGTATTGATGGATTCAATAACCAGCTTAAGCCTACATTCGAGGCTGGCCATCAGGTATGGTATTTCCGTGGTTACAAGTATGCAGGTGTAGCCGAAGATGGTAGCGCTCTCTATTATAATAAGAATGGCGAAACAACTTCAGCTCCAACCGATGAAGATAAGCAGGATTTGGGCTCAGGTATTCCTAAGTTTACTTATGGTATTACTCTTAATGCAGAATATAAGGGCTTTGACCTCACCGTATTTGGAACAGGCTCTGCTGGCAACAAGATTTACAACTTGATGGTTTCTGCAGACCGTCCGTTGATCAATGGAATTGATACCTACTGGAAGGATTCTTGGAGAGCAGACCGCACCAATGCTAAATATCCTGATATGAAAAAGGTTGCTACAGACTGGAAGTTCTTCAGTTCTGATGCAGCTGTGTTCAGTGGCTCATATTTCAAGATCAAGCAGATTCAGTTGGGCTATACATTGCCAAAGGCTATCTCTAGCGTGGCAGGTATCAGCAATCTTCGTGTATATTGCTCACTGGATGATTTCTTCACCATCACCAAGTATCCTGGTGCTGATCCGGAGACCGCTTCTATGAATAGTGGCGCATCTCGTGGTTTTGATAATGGTACTTATCCAACTTCCAAGAAGGTGGTATTTGGTATCAATGTAACATTCTAACCTTTAATATTCAAAAACAATGAAGAAAATATTATTTTCAACAATATTGGCTCTTGCTGCCACAGGAACAATGACGCTCACTACATCTTGTGAGGATCAGCTTGACATTGAGCAGAAGGGTGTAATATATACCGAGAACTTCTATAAGACCGATGCTGATGCAGAGGCGGCCCTCGTTGCTGCATACGAAAGCTTTATGTGTAATGTGATGGGACGTAACCACGATGGTGGTGGCCCAGGTATTTATACTCCATTGAAACTGATAGTCAATGAGTGTGGAGACGATGTGTTGGCAGCAGGTGCCAACTCTGGTGATAATACGTTTGGTATCATGCTCAATCAGTTCTATTATGATGCTGAGGCTGAGGTGCCAAAGTTTATGTACACAGGCCTCTATCACTCTGTATATGCCTGTAACCTTGTACTCGATCACTTTGCCGATGCTACTACCGCTGTGCAGAAACGTTGTGCCGCAGAGGCTCGTGTGCTTCGTGCTTATGATTATTTCCTGTTGGCTAATCTCTGGGGTACTCCACCATTGGTAACTCATGTTCTGGATGCTTCTGCACAGCCTTTTAATTGTGATAAGGATCCTGAGCATCCTATGGATCACAAACAGTTGATAGAGTGGATTGCGCAGGAATGTGAGAATGCTGCCAACGATTTGGATGAGCGTAAAAGTAAGGATGACAAGGATGGAGCAGTGAAGGTAACCAAGGGCTTTGCATATGCTCTTGCCGGAAAGGCTTACCTTTTCGCCGGTCAGTATGATAAGGCTAAAATTGCCCTTAAAAAGGTTATAGACTCGGGCAAGTATGATCTTGTTCCTGGTAAGCAATATGCCGACAACTTCCATATCGAGGGTGATGCCAACGAGGAGAAGGTATTTGAAGTCAACTTCGAGTATAATTCAGGTAAGACCGATTGGGGTGGTATGATTCAGCGTTCTAGCTGGATGGAGACCAACTATTGGGATTGGCGTGCTGATCACTTTGTTGTTTCTCCTAACAAGGTTTATTGTGGCGGCGTTGATGGCTGGGGTGGCCTTGGCGTGCCTCAGTGGTTTGGTGACGAGTTCTATAAAAATGATGGTGACTCTTATCGCTTGAAGGCTACTTTAAAGCATATTGATGATGCGGTTTATCATATGTCTTACGGCAAGGATGAAATCGATAATATGACTGACGAGCAGAAGAAAACCAGTGACAAGATTGGCATCAATGACCCTGTTCAGGGACTCTACGGCAACTCTACCTGGTTGGCGTTCAAGCAAATAATGAGAGCTTCTGATACTGATGGCAAGAAATATGGTGATAACATTCGCTTGAATAATTATCTTGTCATGCGTTACGCTGAGGTTTTGCTCAATTATGCAGAGGCTTGTCTTCAGACAGGCGATCAGGCTGAAGCTAAGAAATATATCAACATGATTCAGAAACGTGCTGGTTCCAAGACAATCAGTGAAACTGTTGATATGGATGTGTTGAAGAAAGAAAAGTCATATGAACTTTGGCTTGAAGGCTGTCGTTGGTTCGATATCATGCGATGGAATGATACAAAGGCCATTGAGCGTTTGACTAAGGCTGGTACAGTCGTGCCACATTTGTTTGATAAGGTTTTCAGAACTCCAAAAGCAGACGACCAGAATGTAACTTGGGAGCATGGATCAGAAGCAAACAGCCGTTTCTATACGACCAACACTCCTGAGACTAATTTCAAGGTAGGTTTCAAGGAGGGCAAGCATGAGTTCTTCCCTTATCCACAGACCGTGTTGGATAAGAATCCTAACCTAAAGCAGAATCCTGGTTGGTAATCATGAAGTTGTTTTGTTAATTAGGGTGTCCAGTTCCATGTTCTCGTTTTTGATTATGTTTTAGCAACTTAGCACACTGTAAATCAGTAAATTAAGCACAAAATATAAGACAAATTTAACTGTCAAAAAGTCTGATGTAGATTCGCACAAGATTATAGTTTATTTAGCGAATGATTATCAATGACTTAGATGGTTATTACATTGTTTTTGATACTAAAAACTGGAACACAGAACTGGACACCCTATTTGTTAATATAGTGTTTTAAGTTTAAAGAATTATAGATTGTTTGACAATTAGGGGGTGTTTTGAAAAAAAGCACTCCCTTTTTTCTTCTTTAAAGAAATTTGCGTATGAAAACATGGATGTGTGCCTTGATGCTGGCGTTATCGACAGGAGCTTCGGCTCAGAACCCGATTATCAGCGGACAGTATTCTGCTGATCCTACGGCTCGCGTATTCAACGGGAAGGTATATCTTTATCCTTCTCATGATATTCCGAGTCCTATCGAGAAACTGAAGGAATGGTTCTGCATGGCAGATTATCACGTTTTCTCTTCCACTAATCTTACTGAGTGGCAGGATCATGGAGTCATCGTTTCGCAGGACAAAGTACCTTGGGTACAGGACGGCAGTTATACGATGTGGGCTCCTGACTGTGTAGAGAAAGACGGAAAATATTATTTCTATTTCCCTGCCGCTCCGAAAGGGGAGGAGAAGGGATTCGGAATAGGTGTGGCGGTTGCCGACCAGCCTGAAGGACCGTTTATGCCGATGTGGAAACCCATAGAGGGTGTGCACGGCATAGATCCTTGTGTGCTGATAGATAAGGACGGACAGGCTTATATCTACTGGGCTGGAGCAGGATTGCACATGGCTAAGCTGAAACCAAACATGACGGAACTTGCCTCGGAACCCAAACTGGTAGAGGGATTGCCTGAGGGATTCAAGGAAGGACCATTTGCCTTCGAGCGTAACGGCAAATATTATTTCACCTTCCCTTGGGTACGTGAAAAGGATGGAACCGAAACGCTGGCTTATGCCATGGCTGACCATCCGATGGGACCTTTCACGTTCAAGGGCATCATCATGGATGAGTCGCCTACGAAGTGCTGGACCAATCATCATAGCATCGTGGAATATCAGGGACAGTGGTATCTCTTCTATCATCATAATGATTATTCGCCTAAGTTCGACAAGAACCGCTCGGTGCGAATCGACTCTCTGAACTTCAATCCCGACGGAACTATACAGAAGGTGATACCTACGCTAAGAGGTGTGGGATTGACGAAGGCTCGTTCGCGTATTCAGATTGACCGCTATTCTGCGCTGCAAGGCAAGGGTATTGGTATTGATTATCTGGATAAGAACAACTGCTTTGCCGGCTGGAAGACTCTCTTCTCTAAATCGAATACTGCCCTTATATATAATAAGGTGGATTTCGGTAATGAGAAGGTGGAAGAAATCACCATTCGTGCCAAGTCTTCAAAGGGCGGTGTACTCGTAGTCAGAGCCGATGGCAAGAAGGGTAATATCATTGCTAAAGTGAAGATTCCAAAGTCGGCAGCCTGGAAGAATGTCCGTGCCCAGGTGCTTCATGCTCCTCAGGGCGTTCATGCTCTACACGTATCCTTGCAGAGTGGTGCCGACGTAGAGGTTGACTGGCTGGGCTTCGATGCGTTGCCTTGGGAAAAGGGTGCTTTCGAAACTCACCAGTATCGCAATCTCTTTGCCGAGATGGGCTATAAGCAGGCTGATATTGACAAGAAGGTGAACGAAGTGTTCAATGATGTGTTCTACGGTAAGAACAAGGTTTATTTCGAGGTGGGCGATTCCATGGGATATGTCAGCGATATAAAGAACAATGATGTGAGAACCGAAGGCATGTCGTATGGAATGATGGCTGCCGTGCAGTTTGACAAGAAGGACATCTTCGACCGCCTCTGGCGATGGAGCAAGAAATACATGCAGCATCAGGAAGGACCTTATAAGGGCTATTTCGCATGGAGCTGCAAGACTGATGGAACGAGAAATGCGCAGGGAGCCGCATCGGATGGTGAACTCTATTTCGTAACTTCGCTCATCTTTGCATCCAACCGATGGGGCAATGATACGGGCATCAACTATCTGAAGGAAGCGCAGCATATTCTGGATTGCAGCATGCAGAAGGCGGGAATGGACCGCACAGCTCCGCTCATCAATCTCGAACATCAGCTCATCACCTTTACGCCCGATCATTGGGGCGGGAAGTTTACCGATCCTTCTTACCATCTCCCTGCCTTTTACGAGGTTTGGGCGAAATGGGCTAACGACGGACGGTCCCAGTTCTGGAAGGAGTGTGCTGAGAAAAGCCGTGAGTTTTTGCATAAGTGTATCAATGAGAAGACGGGCTTGAACCCGGACTATTGCAACTATGATGGCAGTCTGATGAAGACCGGTCGGTTGCTGGGTGATGCATTCCGTTATGACTCATGGCGAGTGCCAATGAACATAGCGCTCGATTATTCCTGGGCTTGCAAGGATAAGGAGTGGCAGCAGAAATATGCCAATACGCTGCAGAACTTCCTGTATAGTAAGGGCATTGATTCTTTCCTGGACCAGTATAATGTAGATGGAACGATGGTAGAAGATATTCTGCCGGCAGGTACGGCTCCTAAGGCACTCCGCCATTCTATCGGTTTTGTTGCCACTTCGGCTGCGGCTTCTTTGGTCAGCAATCATGTGAAGGGCAGGGAATTCGTCAGTCATTTCTGGAATGCCAAACATGAACCAGATAAAGAAGGCTTCTTCGATGGCTATTACGACGGACTGTTGCGTCTCTTCGCCTTCATGCATCTGAGTGGCCGTTATCAGATTATCGAACCTCAATAATAATGAATAGTCTATGTACAAATTTTTTAATAAAATAGTTAGATTGTTTTGTTTATGTGTATTCCTTTTTGGGCATTCCTCTGCGGATGCCCAAAATAGGAATTTACCTGCAGACATCAATCCTTATTTCGGACCAGTCGGCAAGCAGCCTGTCATGCCTAATGCGGCTGGCTTTATTCAGAGCTGGTTGCTCCTGGAGCCCATCTCTATGCCGGTCAAGAGCAATGTCGTTTTTACAGATTCTTATCTGAAGGAGGTATTCCATACGCAGTATTTCCCTAAACAGATGGAAACAGTTCCTAAGGATGGAGCCGTCGTGAAGGTGGGCAAGGAAAAACTGAAATGGCATGCGCTGGACAGTAAACTGTTTAATGTGAAGCTCTTCCGTTTCGCAACTTCATTTAAGAAACCCAAGTATGGTGTCTTGTTCTGGGCGGTTACCATTATCGATTGCCCTGAGGAGATGAAAGACGTCCGCTTGTCTGTTGGCTCGAATGGTGCTTCCATGTGGTGGCTCAATGGCGAGGAGGCGGTGATGCTCGAAGGCGACCGAAGAATGGTTCGCGATGATGTGGTTTCTAAGAAGCTTACCTTGAAGAAAGGTAGGAATATTCTTCGTGGTGCTGTAATCAATGGACCTGGTATGAGCGACTTCTGTGTTCGATTCATCGACGGACAGGGCAAGCCTGTCAGAAACCTGTCTATTCACGTGAAGTAGTGCAATCAATAAAGAAAGTTATGAAACAGAACAATATATTTTTCAGATATTTTAGCCCGGTTGCTGCTCAGCAGAAACTTTATGCCGCTGCTTTGTTTGCCTTGTTGTCTTCCTCTGCTTACGAGGCAGAAGCCCAGGTGGGCGAACCTTTCATTCATGATCCTTCTACCATTGCCCTGTGTGATGGAAAGTATTATACCTTTGGAACGGGTGAAGGTGGAATCTGGTCGGAGGATGGCTGGACCTGGCAGGGTGGTGCTGTTCGTCCCGGTAGAGGAGCGGCTCCTGATGTGTTGAAGATTGGCGACCGTTATCTTGTAGCCTACAGTGCTACGGGTGGTGGTTTGGGTGGCAGTCATCGCGGTGATGTCCTGACAATGTGGAACAAAACGCTCGATCCGAAATCGCCTGATTTCAAATATACTGAACCGGTGGTGGTTGCTTCTTCATTGGATGATGAAGACTGTGATGCCATTGATGCGGGCTTGTTGCTCGACCCTACTACCGGCAGACTCTGGCTCAGTTATGGTACCTATTTCGGATTTATCCGTCTGGTAGAACTTGATCCGAAGACAGGCAAGCGGATGGAAGGTAACGAACCCGTCAATATCGCCATCGACTGCGAGGCTACTGATTTGATTTACCGCAACGGCTGGTATTATCTTCTCGGCACCCATGGCACCTGTTGCGATGGTCCTAATTCTACCTACAATATCGTGGTGGGACGTTCGCGAAAGATAACCGGTCCATACGTAGATAATGTGGGCAGAGAGATGTTGCAGGGCGGTGGAAAAATGGTGATTGCTGCCAACAATCTGAAGACGGGGCCCGGTCACTTCGGCCGCTATATTGAGGAAGAGGGTGTAGAAAAGATGTCGTTCCACTATGAGTCTGATTTCAGACAGGGAGGACGAAGCGTGTTGGCCATCCGTCCTTTGTTGTGGAAGAACGACTGGCCTGTGGCTGGTGATGAATTTCATGCCGGAACCTACGAGATAGAATCGGAACGAAGAGGCTATGCCCTGGAGATTGCCGTAGATTTCGTGAGAATGCAGCGGGATATCGAACCTTTTTGGATTAAGCCAACCAAGCCTCTGAAGAATATCGAACCTCAGACCTTGAAGGAGGTAGAGGCAGAATGGCCTAAGGGCGAGGTGAAGGTAAGAATGAACGATTATATGTTCCGTCCTCATCAGAAGTGGAGTATCATGCCTGCCGGAAAGGGTGGTTATCTGGGTGGTCCTTATTATAAAATCTGCATAGAAGGCACTACTCGCTATCTTACCGCAACCGCTCAGCATGATGTCATTGCCAAACCTGAGTTTACGGGTGAAGATGCCCAGCTTTGGCGTATCGAACAGCTCACCGATGGTACCTATCGCATCATGCCTAAGGCTGTGCCAGGCACTGAAGAGAAACTGGCATTGGTTTCACTCGGCGATTGTACCCCAGGCTTGGCTCCTTTCGATTTCAATAGCGATAATTCTAAATGGAATTTCAGACAACAATAAATAATAACAGGGGTCTGCCTTTTTTGTAGTTGTACGACTAGAAGGTTTATGGTTGTACGACTAAAAGGTTTATAGTTGTACGACTAAAGGGTTTATAGTTGTACGACTAAAGGGTTTATAGTTGTACGACTAAA
>ENA-OXOB01000477-OXOB01000477.1-human-gut-metagenome-genome-assembly--contig:-NODE-477-length-12793-cov-54.2434_pt1 | contig 12793 bp, 7 predicted proteins | sample MGYA00249744_ERZ652497 | MGnify/ENA primary metagenome ERZ652497 (study PRJEB26925, sample SAMN05826889) | human gut metagenome | biome: ENVO:2100002; feature: ENVO:00000062; material: ENVO:00002003...
TGATAGCGTTGCTAATCTTGTATTCCTGTTCACCACGGAGGATGACAGTCATACCGTCTTTAACCATATTCCAGAACTCAGCAGTCTTCAATGTATCCTTAGCTTCCTTAGCATCCCAGTTGCGGGTATCCAGCCACATGCCTTCTCCATACTCCTCGTCGAAGTTGACGCTAGCCTTGGTTGTAGCTGTTGTTTTACCTGCATAGGTAGTATTATTGAAGTCAGAAGAACTGTCGTATGTCTTGAATGTGTATGATGTTTCTGGCTGCAAGCCGTAAATATCTACATATCCCTGAGCATAGTCCGCATCGCTTACTTTAACTGAGATAGTATCATGGTTTTCTGCGTCTTCAGCAGGGCAAGCCATTACATACTTGATTTTCTGACCACCTTCAGCCCAGGATACACGAGCAGCGTTATCAATAGCCTTGGCACCAGAAACCTTTGTTGGGTAGTTGATGCTCTGAGCCTTTACCTGATAATACTCAGATTCCTTGTTGTTGCCAATACACTTGATTCTTACACCATACTTCTCGTCCCATCCTAAGTCATCGAAAGTATAGGTATCATCCTCTGTTGTGGCTTTCTTGATTACTTTCAGGTGATTTGTGCCATCCTCATCTGTAGATGTCACAAGACCCAATTCCAACTCATAACTGGTGGCACCCTGGATTTTATCCCATTCTACCTTCAAGTTATTTGAGTTGACCGTTGCGCTTGCAATTGGACGGAACAAACGAGGTGCATCGCCCAAGTTGTCATCGTCGCTACAGCTTACCATTGTGGTACCAATTGTAGCAGCGAAAAGCATAGACAATATATATTTATTGTATTTCATAATTACTTACTTTTATTTGTTATGGACTACATAACTCGATTTACTTGTTGCGAATAGCATAACCTTCGTTAGACAATACACCGTTTGAAGAAGCAATGTTGTCCTTAGGGATAGGCAAGATATATGGAGTTACCTTTTTGCGGAGAGGCTCCATGTCTTCTGCACCTGTTGTCACAACTCCGTCTGTCAGACCAAACCATGAGTATAAGAAAGCCTCATTCATGACACCCTTCTTGATAGTGTTGCCATCTGCGTCGGTTCCATACTTTGTGTTTGTTGTTGGATCAGTATCACTGACTGACATGTATGTATCCAAGAACTTGATGTATTTCAAACCGTCGAAAGAAGCTCCCGCAGTCTTGATGTCATCATCTGCAAGTGTTGTAGCCTCTTTGTATGGGCTTGCGCTGTTATCACGATAAGTGAAATAGTTGTTCTCGAACTGAATCTCGCCATTTACATAGTTGTAGTAGAGGCGTGGTGCGATGCCCATATCAACAATTTCTTTAGTCTGGTCGTAGATGAATTCTCCATTCTCCAGACGGAGCTGGTTATAGTTCATAGTTACGTCACGAACCCACTCCAAAGTATTAACGATGGCATCTGAGTAGTAGTTCCAACGAACGAGGTCGAACTTACGGATGCACTCGCCACCAAACTCCCAAGCACGTTCGTTGATGATAGCTTTCTTGAAAGAGTCGTGATCGTTGAGATTATCAACATATTCATTCACCATCTCGTTCTTGTTGGTTGCATTTGCAAAGGCACGGTTACGAACTCGCTTCAACATCTCCTTTGCCTCAGCAGTAGGTCCATTGTTGATTTCGTTATCAGCTTCAGCGAGGAGTAACAATACGTCAGCATATCGTAGGATAGGGAAGTTGATACCTGTACCCTTAGACTCAACGTTGTTGACACTCAAATCCATGCGGCACCATTTAGCTGGCTGGATGTTGACGCCATCCACTACTGCCTGCTTGTTGTCGTACAACCAACGGTAGTTAGCACATGTAGCCTTCAGACGCTGGTCTTGTGCATTGAATGAGCATGCATAGCTTGGAGTCAGGTTGGTATAAGTTGTACCAGCACCCTTAGAACTTGAAACTACGCTCAAGCCAAGACACCAACCGATGTCACCACCTGAGTTTGGAACATAACCCATCTCGAACAATACATCACCATTAGCTGGGTTGCAGCCGTTGATTTCATTATCAAAAATCTGCTTGAAGTTGTTGTTGAGCTGACGGTCCTTCAAGGAAATCAACTTCTTGGCATAAGCCTTAGCAACCTTGTAGTAATCGTCTGCAGAAGTAGCTGTAGCCTCGTTACCATTTTCATCAACATAATGTACAGTATATTCATCGCCTGTACCTGTGCTGCGGGCCATTGTACCATCAGCCTGCATAGAGTAACCGGCACGGAACATAGCCAACTTGGTGATGAAACCGAGAGCGAATTCACGGTTCATGCGCTCTACTGTAGCTTTGCTGCTCCACTGCATCTCACCCTCGTTGTTGATGAGGTCTTGAATCAAGTGGGTATAGATGATGTTCTTATCTGTACGTGGATCATTGTGCATATCGTCCTTTGATGTAGGAGTTGTAGCAAATGGCACGTCACCCCAGAAGTTACACATCAGGAAATACCAGTATGCACGAAGACAAATAGCCTCACCATGAAGTTGCTTCATATCTGCATCTCCATTCTTATATGCATCGCTTGCCTCAATTCCCTGAATACACTGGTTGGCGAAATCAATGGCTTTCTGGGTGTTGTTCCAGCAGTTCTTGATATCACCGAAGTATGATGGGTTAAGGGCCCAGATACCGCGACGTGTTGTCTCTGTAGCTTGAGCCTTCTTTACGTAACCGATCTCTACGTCAGTATTCTGCATCCAGTTTGTACCCATACGTGATGTATAAGTGTCCTCGCAGAAGTAGGCATATACGTGGTCTACCATCTTGCGGGCATCAGTTGCGTTTGAACACAGGTAGTTCAAATTGTCTGTAGACAAAGTCTCTGTGTCCAATAAGTCACTACAAGAGTTAAAACTTGCTCCTGCAATGAACATTGATATATATAGAAATATACGTTTCATAATTTGTATCTTGTTTTCTATTAGAATGAAATGTTTACACCTGCTGTCCAAGAGAATGACTTAGGATATGATGAGAAGTCGGCACCTGGAGTCAAACCGCTGGTCTTGCTGCCACGGATTGATGAGTTAACCTCTGGGTCATAACCTGAGTAGTTGGTCAAGCAGAACAAGTTTGTCAATGTGCAGTACATGCGCAGTGAGTTGCAAGCGAACTTCTTGGTCCACTCCTTAGGGAATGTGAAACCTACTGTCAAGTTCTGCAAACGGAGGAATGAACCATCCTCAACAGCCCATGATGACGGTACAGGGTTGTTATCTGACAAAGTTGCTGCGCTCCAAATAGAAGCATTTGCATTCATATTCTTCAATGTCTCGTAATCTGTTACGATTTCACCTGTAGCCTGATCCATGTAAGTCCATGCCTTACCGCCCAAAGTTACAGGAGTCATTTCCTGACGGAGACTTGCGTATGTATTACGGTATGACTGTGATGTAACCATCTTGTCGAGGTTGTAAACGTCATTACCTACTACGAAGTTGAAGTTGGCAGTCAGGTCAAACCACTTGTATGTGGCGTTGAGGCCGAAACCACCCTGGAATTTAGGCTGAGTCTTACCGATGATGGTGCGGTCTGACTCTGAAATCTTCTTGTCACCATCAAGGTCTCTTACCTTCATTGCACCTGGACGGAGACCTGCCTTAGAACCTGCAGTAATGAATGAACCATCTACTACACCTTCCTTCAGGATATAGTTACCGCTCTTGTCAAATACGAACTGAGTCTTGCCGTTCTCATCGGTTGTGGTCTGGAAGTCGTCAACAGTATAGAAACCGTCGCAAACGAAACCATATACCAATCCGAGAGGCTGACCTACAACAACTCGGTAGTCGTCGTAACCGCGCATGTCGGTAGAGAAGGCACCAGAGTTGTAAGACTGGTAAGTCTGACCACCAGCCAACTTGTCAACCTTGTTCTTATTGAAACCAACGTTGAAGTTGAAGTTCAAAGAGTAATCCTTCTTGCGGAGGATAGCTGCATTCAAGTTCAACTCAACACCACGGTTAGATGTCTGACCGATGTTCTGCTGCATAGAAGTATAGCCGATTGCTGTTACAGGAGCATCGAGGAGCAGGTCCTTTGTGGTGTTCCAGTAGTAATCCAAGCTACCTGAGATGCGCTCATCGAAGAAACCAAAGTCCAAACCAACGTTACGTGTAATGGTGGTTTCCCACTTCAATTCTGGGTTAGCCAACTGAGAATTGTTCAATGTATAGTGAGGGTTTTGCTGGTTACCTGCACCATAATATTTTCCGCTACCATAAGCCTTGTAAGTTGTCTCATACATGGAAGAGCTGATACGGTTGTTACCGGCTGTTCCATAAGAGAAACGGAGTTTCAGGTTAGACAACCAGTCCTTTGTATTTATCATCCAAGGCTCCTCTGCGATACGCCAACCCAATGCGGCAGCAGGGAAGTAGCCCCAACGGTTGTCCTTCACGAACTTAGAAGAACCATCGGCACGCATAGTGAATGTCAGCAAATAGCGGTCTGCATAAGAGTAGTTCAAACGGCCGAAGAAAGAAAGAGTACGATCTTCCTGACCCAATGAAGAGTTGATGGTACGGGAACCTGTTGCACCTGAGTTTGAAGCAAGACTTGCAAACATCTTCTCTGGAGCAATATCCTTCTGGAAGTATTTAGCGATAACACTGAGGCTCTCATTGTTTGTTGCTACATACTCCTGGCCAATCATGGCGTTCAGATTGTGTACCTTGTTAAATGTCTTGTTGTAAGTCAAGGTATGGGTCAAACGGAGCTTCCAAGTATCTTTCTTGGTCCATTCACCCATAGGAAGGCTACCGCCATCCTTTACAGCCTTGTCACTCAAAGCAGCATAATAATCTTTCTGCTGGAAGAAGGTGTAGTCGTAACCAGCCTCTGCACGATATGTAAAGTTCTTGAGGAAATTCCATGTAATGGCACCATTATAGTTGTAACGGCGTTCATTCTTTCTTCTCCAGTAGTCATTTACCTTATCCTGCAAACTGCGGGTAATAGAGATGTACTCATCATACTCATCGTCTGGAAGAGTTGAAGGATCGATGTCGAGCTGATCGTAGAGACCATTAACAGGCCCCTTGGTAATTGCCTCATAAGAACGGATCTTGTAAGTACCACCACCTGTACCAACACCCTTGGTTGTAACATCAGCCAGACGCATACCGAAGTCGAGCTTCAAGTTCTTGCAAATCTCATGATTCAACTTGAAGTTTACATTGAAACGGTCGTAACCGTTGGTCTTCATCAAACTGTTGTCGTTGGTGTAAGTACCGCTGAGGTTGAACTTAGTCTTTTCAGAACCACCGCTAACACTTACGTTGTGAGACTGTGACAGGTCGTGATTGCCGAACATCTCGTTCTGCCAGTCATGCCCCTGCTGATACTGATACAAGTCGAGGTCTCCGAAAGAACCGAAACGCTTTTCGAAGCTACTGATATCAGATGTACCGCGGAGAGCAGCACGCTCATAGTTGTACATAACGTACTGATAAGGAGTCATGGTGTCAAGAGTCTTAGCGATGCTCTTGCCCTGAACGTAGCCATTGTAAGAAACAACTGTCTTACCAGACTTAGCGCCCTTGGTAGTAACCAGGATTACACCATTTGCACCCTGAGAACCATAGATAGCTGTAGAAGCAGCATCCTTCAATACGGTAATGTCCTCAATGTCAGAAGGAGCAATGTCACCGATGCTGGATACAGGGAATCCGTCTACGATGTAGAGAGGAGAGTTGTCGCCAGTGATAGAACCACCACCACGTACCTTGATGATCATTTCTGCATCAGGTGAACCGTCGGTAGTTGTAATCTGCACACCAGGCAACTTACCTGTCAAAGCTTCTGCTGCATTTGTAACAGGAACCTTGGTCAGGTCTTCACCCTTTACGGTAGCAACGGCACCAGTCAGATCCTTCTTTTTAACTGTACCGTAACCGATGACAACGACATCGTTGAGGGAGTTAGCTTCGTCCTCGAGCTTTACTGAAATGGTTGTTTTACCTGCAACATTAATTTCCTTTGCTTTCATACCAATGTATGAAATCTTCAGTTTCTTACTGCTGCCTTTCAAATTAACGGTGAAGTTACCATCAATATCAGTGATACCACCATTACCTGCTTGACCAACCTCCATGACAGATGCGCCGATGATTGGCTCGCCCGTATTGTCAGTAACAACGCCTTTTACTGTTTGTGCAGATACACTTGTTACTACGAACATCAGTGCGCCTGCCAAAGCAATTTTCTTTTTTCTAAAATTACCAGACATACACTTTAGGTTTAGATAAAACTTATTCTAAATTACTAATTTTCTAATGTTTTTTCTTAATGTTTTTAAGTAGAATTCCAGTTCTGAGCAGATGCTTGCTGAAGGCTGTTCCTCTTGGCTCCCGAAGGCTCCGATGAGGGTAACCTGAATGCGTAGCGTCAGCTAAGTCTTGGTTTTCTTGATGCAAAAGTATATAAAAAATATGAGATTATGGGTATATTTGAGATAAAAATATACGTAAACGTTTACAGGTTCTTGCGTAAATACTCTGCTTTTTACATTTCGACGGTCCGTTTTTCTCTGTTTTCATTTCTGCTGTTTCGGGTGTTGAGGGAACAAAAAAAGTGCAATATCCGGCACCCTTCTGAATGAGGATGGGGATATTGCACTCTGATAGTTATCTGTCAATCTATTTACTTATTATCTGTGCTTCATTACTTTACGATGACTTTGCTTGTCTTCTTGCTGCCATCTGCCAGGGTCTTAACGATGATGTTGATACCCTTCTGAAGATTTGAGAGCTGGGTGCCGTCGGCTGCGAAGATGATGGTCTTGATGACTGCTGCATCTGTAGCTGAGGCGATGTTGTGGATGCCGGTGCTTACTGAATTGGCTGTTGCACCGAAACCACCCATCTGGTTGGCTGCACGTACGGTGAATGAACCCTTCTCGCCGTTGAGGTTTACTGACTTCTCTGTGGTCAGGGCAAAGAACTTGCCGTCTTTTGCTACGAGATACATCTGGGCATCACCTGTCCATGAAAGCTTGTCGTTGCTCAATGTAGCCGCTGTCGCTGTGGTCTGAGAAGCGAGGTCGGCAGGCTTCCAGTTGGTAAATACCTTGTCGAGGCTGAACTCGGCTGCTTTCTCTGCTGTGATGATGGTGTTGTACTCGCTTACTTCCTTATCCTTGGTAAACTTCACGATGTTCTCGGCTGGAGAAATCACCTTACCGTCTTCATCAAGAGTGTTGTACTCGAAGAAGTTCTTGGCAACTACGTTCATACCACCTGTTGTCCAGCGGGTAGAAGCAATCTTGGCTGCTGCATTCTTGTCGAGAATGGTGTTGAGGAATGCACAGTTGGCTGTACCGCCCCAAGAGCGACCGAAAGTAAAGCTGTCTGTAGCTGAACCTACAATCTTGCAGCCGTCGAATACGTAACCATACTTGGTGCCGTCTGTATAAGGGGCAGTAATGTATGAACCTTTACCTGGTTCCAATGTGAGTGTACACTTGTTGAAGAATGCATCACCACCGCCGCAGATGAAGTCTACGATTCCGTGGATATCTGAACCTTCGAAGTAGTACAGACCCTTATTATTGTTGCTGTAGTAAGTGTCCTGATAAGAAAGCATCTTCACATTCTTGCAGATGGTCTGTGTACCCTTGTCCTGGAGGCAGACTGCACGACCGGTACTCTTGTTGAATGGATAAGCATTCTTCAGTGTGAGGTCCTGCATGTAGAGACCTGTACTTGTGTTATACAATGTTGCAGTTACGCCGATACCTTCTACCTCTGGCTTGTTGACGATGATGGTGTTGTCCATGCTCTCGCCGATGATAGAGATATTGTTACCGCTGATTGAGGTAAGACACTTGTCGCCGAGGTCGTATGTGCCGTTAGGCAAGAAAATGTATGTACGGGCAGCGTTGGCTGCTGCATTGTTGCCGTTCGCAATTTCGAGGGCTGTGATGAAGCTCTGTACATCGCCAGCCTTTACCTCCATCCAGTTGCCGTTCTGTGTGTAAGCAGGAGTTGTCATGTTTACGATGCTGAGGTTGTGGATGTAGGTGTCAGCATCAAATGTGATGGTGTACTCACCGCTTTCGGTAGATTCGTTCTGGAGAACGCCAAGGTTGCCGTCCTTGGTTGCCTTGGCTTCAATAGAACTTACTTCCTTTCCCTGAGGGTCGAGGAGGGTAATCTTGCCCGACTTAGAATACTGGCAGAGATTCATCTTGATGTAACCCTTGCCGCCCATCTTAACCTTGAGTTTGTCGGTAGCTTCGAAGCTCCAGCCGTGTGTGGTATCATGCCACTTGCCGTTGCCTTCTACCGAGATTGCTTCGTGGTCGTTGATGTCGAAACCTTCCTTCTGGAAGTCGTAGTCGTAACGGGCTGTTCCGTTTGCGGTCTCAATATCTGTAACGAGTGCATAGAGGTTAGCATCTGCTTCGATGACAGAAGAGGTGGTGAACTTCTTGCTGTCTTTCTTCTGGTTGCTGGCCCAGCCACGGAATTTCTTACCTTCGGCTACGGTTACCTTCTCTTCCATGCCTTCCTGGAATTTCTCTATGTTGGCATCCTGCTCCACCTTCTGGGTTCCGAGCACTGTTGTGCCGTCTATATTATAATAGGTGAGGGTGAAGTCTGGCTTGAAGCCTACGGTGAGCTCGTAAGTTACTTCATCTCCCTTAGATTCTACAACGATGGTTACCACAGTCTTCTGGTCTGCACCTTCGCCGGTGGTAGTGTATGTTGTGCTCTTGATGGTTCCGTTTGCAGCAACGAGATCTTTCAGTGGATTGGTCTCGCTGATGAGGTTTGCCTTCTTTGAAACGAGGAGGGTAGCGAGCTGTTTGCCTGATGCGTCTTCATTGAAGATGTCAACGGCTGAATACTTGGTGCCGTTGAGGCTGAAGTGCCGAGCATTGGAGTTTTGCTCATATCTACGTTTCCGTAGATGGCGAGGTCGGTAACGTAAGCGTTCTGGTTGAGGGCGAAGTTTTCGAACTTGATCTGGCAGTTGGTGCGGTTTACGTCGAGTGTCAGATCTTCACCGCTTGCGGTTACAATTGATACGTTGTGGATGGTTACCCAGTCAGCATCGCCGTCGCCCTTTACGGATACCTTGATACCACGTTTGCCACCTGTAGCTGCCTGATGGAGGGTAATCTTTGTGATGCTAGCCAATGGAGAGGTTACTGCGCTTGGTTCAGCTGTTGTGTATTGGCTTGGATACTTAGCTGTAATCATATATCCAGTACGGTCAGAGAACTTAGCCTGATTTCCCGTAGGGTCAACACCCACTCCGTTGAATGTAAAGGTAAAAGCCTCCTTGCTGTAAAGGGTTTTGAGATTTACCTTTACATCTGTAGCTTTTGTGTTGTCTATTTTCTCCCAGTTGGTGAAGTCGGTAGTGTAGAGAGCCTTCTCCTGGATGGCGCTTACGTGTACCACCTTAACCTGATAGAGGTAGCAGCCGCCTGTAGCAACAACTTCTACATATCCCTTAGCCACTTCAGCAGATGTTGCGTTGTATTCTGTTACGTCTTCAGTAGCAGTCTTTCCGCCTACAGTGAGGTTGTGGTAGTTAGGATAAGTTGTTACGGTAACCATATCATTGGCTGATTTTACCGGAATCTGCAGGATGGTTCCTGCGTTAAACTGTGCATCAGTTGTTCTGCCCTTCAACTTACCCTGTGTAGCGTTGACGTGCATGGTGATGCCTTCTACAGTAGAAGCGAGGTCGCCCTCCTTACCTTGGAAGTTTGCTGCAGTGTTGATACCTTCAGGAAGATTGTTCTGAAAGTCCCAAACAGCAGTGACATTTTGCGCCTTTGCGATGAAAGCAAAGACAAGCAACAGGCTGAGAAGCCTAAATCAGAGTAGATTCTTTTTCATTTGTTTGCCTTTTAGGTTGTTATACTTATTATTTTCTCTTTCTATCTTTAAGATTGTAAGTGCAAAAATACACTTATTATTTTTATTTAAGGTATTTTTGTTTTGGTTTTGTTCTAAAAGTTACGTAATCGTTTTCGTAGTTTTAGTTCATGTTTTTCAGAGATTCTCAAAATGATTTATTATTTTTGCCACCGAAAAGAACTAGCAAATGAATGAAACTGCAATACAGTTATTCATCAACTAAATTTAATTTATAAACTTAAAAATAAACGATTATGAAGAAATTCTTTACTCTTATCGCAGCTGTAGCTTTGGCTGCAAGTGTTAATGCACAGGGCGTTTATGCTGTTTCTGATGGCGAAATTCCTGAAGGTGGTTCTAAAATCATTTCTGTTCCTAATATTACAATGACTTGGGGAGAAGATACTTGGAAAGATAATAAAAAGTAGATGGTAAGTTTGAAGGAATGGATTACAAAGTAACTGGTAGTTCAAATGCTTCTGTTTCAAATATGGTTCCTTCATCTGGTGCTTATGTAGCTTTTGAAGCAACAAAAGACGGTGTTGTCACTTTCTGTTATAAACTGAACAAGAATAAGACTCAGCATTTTGTAGATCAAGATGGTAATAAGGTTGTAGAGTCTATTCCTGAAACATCAGGTAAATCTGTTTATCTTAAGACAGATTTTCCTGTAAAAGCAGGTGTAAAGTATTACGCATATACTGAAGGCAGTAAAATGGATGTGTTCGGTTTTAAGTTTGCTTTGGGTACTAGCACTGGCATCTCTTCAGTAAACGCTGCTGCAGCCAAGAAGAATGGTAAGACCTATAATATGGCTGGTCAGGAGGTTTCTTCTTCTGCCAAGGGCTTGATTATCAAGAACGGTAAGAAGTATGTAAAGTAACAGATTGTATATACATATAAAACAAAAGGGCATTCCCAAACATGGGGATGCCCTTTTTGTTTTATAAGAAGTTTTATTCCTTTATTACCTTATCCACTACGGTCTTTCCGTTCTGAAACAGCATCTTGCGGATGTTGATGCCTTTTTGAGGAGCAGAAAGGAGGGTGCCGTTGAGGCTGTAATACTTTACTTCGGCTAATTCACTGGGATTGGAGGTGATGATCTGCGAGATGCCTGTAGGTTTCTTCCATGCAGGATAGTATTCATCTACCTTGTTCTCTGCATCAGCATTGCCCTGCTTCATGATGTCCTCAACCAGAGAATTGGCGTAAACCTCAAGGTTGGTGTAGTACTCCTTGCTGTCAAGCGAGTAGGTGAGGGCATCTGTGGCGTCGTTTGGATCCAGACCATTGGCTGTCTCCCATGCATCAGGAATGCCGTCCTTATCGGTGTCGAAGTCGGCAGGGCGAGAAGCGGTGCCGAAGTTTGCCTCGGTGTAGCCGTTTACATCTGATACCTTGTCGATGATGCCAGGTGATTTGGTAATACTTCCCTTGTACTTGGCAGTACCTGTCTTTGCCTCTTCCATGTAGCGCGCATCAATCTCATCGCGGTAGAGTGAGGCTCCGCTGTATGCCAGTACTTTACTGAATGCTTCGGCAGCAGAGTGGGTGGTAACTTCTCCTGTTGGAGCAGCAGCGTCCATCTTGATCTTGACACAAGAAACACCACTGATGATTTGGTGGGCTACGGCATCTCCGTAGAAATTCTTTTTGTCAGCAGAATATTCCTCGCCATTATAAGTATAGGTTCCATCATCGTATATCACACCCTTCCAGTCCTTGTTCTTGGTAACAGAACCCTTGGTGGTTTCGGTGGTGTTTCCGTTGATGAAGTAACGGCTGGTCATGCCGTAGAACTCAGGATGATTCTTGTCAGAATTTCCACTTGTTGATACGGTTACTTGCGTGATACGGTCCTGGTTTCCACGTTCCTTGCCGGAGCTTACGCTTACCTTGAGGCCGTTCAGGGTTGTACTTTTTAAACTGTGGCTTGGTCCAGCCTTGTAGTAATTGTTCACGATGTTGATCTGTCCGCCGCCCGGCCCTCCGTAGCAGGTACCCTGTGCGTTATACATCACGCAGTTGCGGAAGTCTACGTTTTCTGCCTGCACGGTGTTCTTCCACTGATATGTATCGTAATCCTTGTTGCTGGTGTAGCCTGTCCATCCGTATCTTGCGCCATTGAAACGGGGACCGCGGTTCGTGAGATGGCCTACGAAGTTGTGGTGGAAGCTGGCGAGCTTACCGCCCCAGATGCCTCCGTAACCATGTGCTCCCTTAGAGTGGCCCGGATTGGTGAGACTCTCGGCAACGGTACACCACTGCATGGTGAAATTGTTGTTGTCGTAGAATGAAGCCACCTCATCGATACTCCAGCTGAAGGAACAGTGGTCGAAGATGATGCCGGTCTTGTTGCGCTGCCAGGTAGCATCCGCACCGTCATTGATATCCTTCTCCTCTCCGCGGCGTATGCGGAGGAAACGGATGATGTTGTTGTTGCCCGGTTGAACGGTGTAATATCTGAGGGTGATGCCCGGAGATGGGGCAGTCTGTCCGAGGATGGTGATGTTGTCACCTATCTTGAGCTCAGACTTCAGGGCGATGACGCCAGCCACATCGAAGACGATGATTCTCTTTCCCGTTTTGACAGCCTCTCTGAAAGAACCTGTTCCGCTGTCATTGAGATTGGTTACGTGTACTACTTTTCCGCCTCTTCCGCCGGTTACATATCTTCCGTGACCTTCTGCGCCCGGAAAGGCTGGAGTTTGTGCCAAAGCAGCAGCACTCATGAGTGCTGCTGCCATTGTTGTGAATATTTTCTTTTCCATCGGTGAGAATTCAATTAATAGTTTTAAATTCAGTTTACAGTTTAGAGGTAAGCGGCTCCGCATTTATACCTTGCCCTTTATCGTAAAAGTTCTTACCTTTGCACCATA
>ENA-OXOB01000497-OXOB01000497.1-human-gut-metagenome-genome-assembly--contig:-NODE-497-length-12524-cov-7.27203_pt1 | contig 12524 bp, 10 predicted proteins | sample MGYA00249744_ERZ652497 | MGnify/ENA primary metagenome ERZ652497 (study PRJEB26925, sample SAMN05826889) | human gut metagenome | biome: ENVO:2100002; feature: ENVO:00000062; material: ENVO:00002003...
ATCAATAGATAAATAGTATGTTCAAAAACATACTTCTTTCGATTATTTTATATAATTTTGCAACCTCCACTTTGCAAAAAAGAACGAAGTACACGTATAACAACATATAAAAATGAAGCTATTTGAATTTAAACCCAAACTGGTTTCTTGTCTAAAGAATTATTCGAAAGAAACGTTTATGGCGGACCTGATGGCCGGTATCATCGTAGGTATCGTGGCACTCCCATTGGCCATCGCCTTCGGTATCGCTTCGGGAGTCTCACCCGAAAAAGGTATTATCACCGCTATCATTGCCGGATTTATCATTTCTTTATTGGGCGGCAGCAAAGTCCAGATCGGTGGTCCGACAGGAGCATTTATCGTCATTATCTACGGCATCATACAGCAATACGGTGAAGCCGGACTGATTGTAGCCACACTCATGGCAGGTGTACTCCTTATTTTATTAGGAGTGTTCAAGCTCGGAGCAGTTATCAAGTTCATCCCTTATCCTATCATCGTCGGATTTACCAGCGGTATCGCTGTCACTATTTTCACGACCCAAATCGCCGATATTTTCGGACTGTCTTTCGGAGACGAGAAAGTGCCGGGGGACTTCGTCGGTAAGTGGATGATCTATTTCCGTCACTTCGATACGATCAACTGGTGGAACACCATTGTAAGCATTGTCAGTATTATTATTATCGCCATCACTCCGAAATTCTCAAAGAAAATTCCCGGTTCACTGATTGCTATCATCGTTGTCACAGTAGCCGTTTATCTGATGAAAACTTTCGGAGGTATCGACTGCATCCAGACCATCGGCGACCGCTTTACCATTAAATCGGAATTGCCCGATGCCGTTGTACCTGCACTGGATTGGGAAGCTATCAGGGAATTGTTTCCGGTGGCTATCACCATTGCCGTATTGGGAGCTATCGAATCTTTGCTGTCGGCCACTGTAGCCGACGGTGTGATAGGCGACCGCCACGATTCCAATACAGAACTGATCGCACAGGGAGCAGCCAATATCATAGCCCCTTTGTTCGGAGGTATTCCCGCCACAGGTGCTATCGCCCGTACCATGACGAATATCAACAACGGGGGTAAGACACCGATAGCCGGAATCATTCATGCAGTAGTATTGCTGTTGATTCTGCTCTTCCTGATGCCACTCGCACAATATATTCCGATGGCATGCCTTGCCGGCGTACTGGTCATCGTATCTTACAACATGAGCGGATGGCGTGTATTCAGAGCTTTACTGAAGAATCCGAAATCGGACGTTACCGTACTGCTTATCACCTTCTTCCTGACCGTTATCTTCGACCTGACTGTCGCTATTGAGGTAGGATTGGTCATTGCCTGCGTTCTCTTTATGAAGCGTGTCATGGAGACTACCGAAATCTCGGTGATTACCGACGAGATTGACCCGAACAAAGAATCGGATATTGCCGTACATGAAGAAAACCTGATGATTCCCAAAGGCATTGAGGTATACGAAATCAACGGCCCTTATTTCTTCGGTATCGCTACCAAGTTTGAAGAGACAATGACACAACTGGGAGACCGCCCCAAAGTACGTATCATCCGTATGCGCAAGGTTCCGTTCATCGACTCCACAGGTATTCATAACCTGACTGCTCTCTGCGAAATGTCGCAGAAGGAAAAGACTACCATTATTCTTTCGGGAGTCAACAAGAACGTGCATAATGTACTGGAAAAAGCCGGATTCTACGAGTTGCTGGGAAAAGAGAATATCTGTCCGAATATCAATGTAGCATTGGAAAGAGCAAAGAGCCTGGTAGAATAGCACTGTTTATCAGCTACTTGCAATCCATATATGCCGTACATATTGGACATATAGATCCAATGTGTGCGGCATATATGGCCTACGTGTAGGATCTATATATCCAATACGCTGAATCTATATGCCCAACAAGCGGGGTATATAGATTTATCACGTGGGCTGAACAAAACCCTATTTGAAACTAAAAGTTTCACACCGGGAAACAAAGTGTTTCACACCGAGAAACGGATTGTTTCAAGCAGTGAAACACTTTTTGAAACTAATATTCCATAATCCGGTGTATTTATGAGTTCACTTTTTATCAGTGCAAACAAAGATACCCTCTTTCCGCTACTTTCACAAACAAATGATTTTAAAAATGTTCTCTGCCCTGATACTCTTCCAACAGGAATTCATAATGAGTACTGCAAGAAGTGATAGATAAGATTTGGAGTTTAAATAAAGGCTTGTTCGTCTCTTTTATTTTCAAGGCTTCTATTGTAGATACATGTATATCAAAAAGAAACATCACCGGCTAATTACCGGAGCAGGGAAGAGAAGTAGGAGAATCAGTTTTCCCTACCTTTATTAAATCTATGACATAAGTTCCACAAGCTTTTCAAGCGATTGCACATGATACTTCTCAATAACCTCAATGCATTGATGAAGATAATCTTCGGGCACTTCCACCCCATTCCATTTGTACCAACGCTTCACCATTTCAAAACCTGCATGGTGCTTCTTTGCGATATTCCAGATGGTGATGATGTCATCTTGTCCTTTTCTTAATTTTAACCGTTTCAATTCAAGTACTCCCTTGTAGATTTTGATTTCTTCATCATAGATGAGCTGTTTCCTCAACGTCAGTTCATCATCTCCCAGAAAAGTGACATGGGTCATGAGTCGTCGTTCGTCACTGAACTCGGCTACAGCGATGCCATGGTCGGAAACAATGAAATAACCGCCATTGTCCCTGCGAGTATACAAGACATCCGGATTATTATACACAAAGTAATCGAACAGACTTTTCCCTTTGAGGTCTATTTGATAATGGTCAATGTAGCGCTCCTTGTATCGTTGCATGAAGTGTGCCGTGTAATGCATTACTATATTGGAAGACTTGAAACCTGTTATTTGGATATAGCCATTGCTTGAAGTACCGATAACGGGAGCATAAGCTTGAAATGCCAAAGCATGCATATACGAATTGTATCTCCCCTCTATCGTCCATACATTTCTTCGGGTGGTGGTGATAGTCATACGTTGGGGCGCCATAGGAAATGGACTCATCATCGTTGCTTTCTTACGAACCTTATCTATAAACATGTTCGCTTTGGTCGATATTGCAATGAGGTCCTTATGTGCTTCGGCATATAGTTCCTCCCGGCTCATACTTGTCAGATACATACTTGTTTTTTTACAGGAGACAAAGGTAGCATTTATCTCCAGACCGGACATCATCCGTCGGATTGTTTTTTTTGAAAGTTGGATATACTGAATGTAAACCAGCCCCGGTTCTTCATTTGAGACATCTTGCCAGACCCGCAAGAAAGCACTGTTGGTGATTTTTAAAAGCTTATCGGCTGCAAGCCAATTCACCGTATATTAACCGATTAAACAAACGGGCTGCCACAGAATCACTTCTCCGGCAGCCCTTCTTTCATTAAATTAGAAAACAGAGAGTATGATACAGTTTATTCCTGACCTCCCCCTAAAGCACGGTATAGGTTAATTAAACTTTGTATTTCAGTAAAATGATTGGCCGTCTGCGAGAGTTGCGCACTAAGCAACGACTGCCGGGAAGTAAGCACTTCCAGATAGGTTGTATTACCATGCTCCATCAACAGAGTAGTGCTTCGCAGAGCCGTTTGCAAGGAAGTGATCTGTTTATCCAGCAAGATTCTTTTTCCCTGACTGGTTTGATAGGCAATCAACGCATCATTCACCTCACTACCGGCATTGAGCAACGTTTGCTGAAAGCCGAGCGCCGCTTCTTCCTGTTGCGCACGGGCAATGCGGTATTGCGCCACCACCTGCCCTCTGTTAAAGAGCGGCTGCGTAAGCGAACCTACCGCCGACGCGAGAAACTTGCCCGGATTGATAATCATCGCCCCGGCGGAGTTTGTCCATCCGGCGCTTCCGCCTAAAGTGATGGAAGGATAGAAAGCCGAACGTGCCGCATTGGTGCCATAGAACGCCGCTTCCAACGTCCGCTCTGCCGAACGGACATCCGGACGGGAAGAAAGCATCCGTACAGGAATTCCTATCGAGAAGTCGGCAGGAAACTGTTGCTTTGCCAATATACCACGCTCATAGTTGCGTGGCGTCTCCGCCAATAATAAGGCAAGACTGTTCTCCACCTGATTGATCTGCTGCTGCAAATCGAGAACCGACCCCTGCACCTGATAATAGGTCGCCTCCATCTGCGACACAGCCGATTCGTTTGCCAGTCCGGCATTCATTAATGCACGGGTGGACGCAACGGTTTCTTTCCATGCCTCTTCCGTCTGACGGGAGATGTCGAGTTGTTCGTCCAGCATCAACAGGGTGTAATAGGTATTGGCGATACCTGCTATCAACTGCGTACGGACTGCCTGACGGTAATCCTCGCTTTGAGCATAAAGCGCTTTCGCCTGTTTCTTGGAGTTGCGCATACGCCCGAAAACGTCCAACTCCCAACTGGCAGTAACGGGCAACGAATAAGTCTGCGTAGCCTTCTGCGTATCGAAACTGCTCACTGTTCCCTGCGGAGCAAGCGCAAAAGCGGGCAGAAAAGCAAGTTTGGCGGACATCAGTACGGCCTGTGCTTCTTCCACACGGAGCTGGGCAGACTGATAGTCGGTATTGGTCTGCAATCCCACTTCAATGAGGGATTGCAAATAAGGGTCGGTGAAGAGTTCCCGCCAGTCCATATTACCCAGACCAGCAGTGTCTTCGGTCACCACTTCCCCGCCGTAAAGATCGTCGGGAACGACAGTGGCGGGTTCGTATTTGGTATAGATGCCACAACCGCTCAACGACAGACTAATGGCAACTAATGTGATGATATTCTTCTTCATTCTTTCTTTCATTTATTTACGTTCGCGTTCAACTTCACTCTTTTCTTTCTCTAAAAGCACCTGCACATCTGGTTCCTCTTCCATCGGTTTACGGATTTTCTCCTGCAAAAACTCAAAGATGATGTAGAAAACCGGAACGACAAAGAGCAATGCCAGTGTCCCGACAGCCATACCGCCCACAACACCCGTACCCAGCGAACTGTTGCCATTGGCACCCGCACCGGAGGAGAACATCAGCGGAAGCATACCGAAGATCATCGTCAACACCGTCATCAGGATAGGACGCAAGCGGACTTGTGCGGCAGAGTAGGCAGACTCCACGATACCCATTCCCTTGCGGCGACGTTCTATGGCGTACTCCGTAATCAGAATGGCCGTCTTAGCCAGCAAACCGATCAACATAATCACACCCGTCTGCAGATAGATATTATTCTCCAACCCGAGTATTTTGGCGAAAAGGAACGACCCCATCAGCCCGAACGGCACGGAGAAGATAACGGCAAACGGTATGAGGAAACTTTCGTAAAGACAGGCCAGAATCAGATAGATAAGGAAGATACAGATGGCGTAAATGAAAACCGTCTGCGCACCACCGCTACTTGCTTCTTCGCGTGCCATACCACCATATTCATATCCGTAGCCTGCCGGCAAAGATTGCGCAGCCACTTCTTCAATCACTTTCTGCACCTCGCCGGAGGAGTAACCGTCGGCAGGATTCACATTGGCAGTGATGGTGCTGTAAAGATTGAAGCGGTTGGCCGTTTCCGGTCCCAGCACTTGTTTCAGCGTCACGAACTGGCTCACCGGAGCCATCTGCGTACCATTGCGTACAAACATATTATTCAATGCCTGCTCGTCGAGGCGGTATTCAGGCGAAGCCTGCATCATCACACGATATACTTTACCATACTGGTTATAGTTGGAGATATACGCGCCACCACAATAACTGCCCACCGCATCGAGCACCGCACTCGGCGAAATACCTGCACGCTTACATTTGGCAGCATCCACTTCCACCGATATCTGCGGGAAGTTGATAGCATACGATGTATAAGCCATCGCTACCTCCGGACGCTCGTTCAGAGCACCAAGGAACTGTATAGCCGCTTCATAGAACGTAGCCAATTCTCCACCCGTCATGTCCTGAAGGTTCAGTTCGAGGGAGTTACCCATACCGTAACCCGGAATCATGGCAGGCTGGAAGCTGAATACCTGCGCTTCCTTTATCGCCTGGAATTGTCCGTTGAGGCGTGACACCACAGCATCCGAGCTATGCTCCTTGCCCTTTCGTTCGCTCCAGTCTTTCAGGCGGATAATAATCGTACCGTACGAAGTTCCCTGACCGGATATCAGTCCGTATCCTGCTACGCGGGCGTAGTGTTCTATTTCGGGTGTATCTTTCAGAATATTTTCCAGGCGGTCCATCACTTTCGTGGTTTCTTCGAGCGTGCTTCCCGGTGAAATGCTGACATTCACCATAATGACACCTTGGTCTTCCTGCGGCACAAGTCCTGTTTTAGTGGTACTCATCAGGTAAACCAGCAAGGCAACGGCAACAGCCAGTGAAGTCCACACCATCCAGCGATGGCGGATGAAGAACATCACACCTCTCTTATATTTACCCAATACGGCATTGAACGAAGCATTGTAAGCTGCACGTACCCGTCCGTTGATGCTCTTGGCGCTCTTGGTTCCGTCCGACGGACGCATCATGATGGCGCACAAAGCGGGACAGAGCGTCAAAGCCGAAATCATCGAAATACCTACGGCAGTTGCCATCGTGATACCGAATTGTGTATAGAATACGCCCGAAGTACCTCCCATGAAGGTTACAGGAATAAACACAGCCATAAATACACAGGTACAAGAAACAATAGCCATCGTCACGTCGCCCATTGCATCTTTCGTGGCAAGGTAAGGAGACTTATATCCGGCATCGAACTTAGATTGCACGGCCTCCACCACCACAATGGCATCATCCACCACCGTACCGATGGCAAGCACCAGCGCAAACAGTGTCAGGATGTTCAGACTGAAACCCGCAGCCACCAGACAGGCAAACGTACCCACCAACGACACAATGATAGAGATGGAGGGAATCAGCGTACTCTTCAGATCCTGCAAGAAGAAATAGACCACGAGGATGACCAGAATGATGGCAATAATCAGCGTCTCCACCACATTGTGTATGGAAGCGAAAAGGAAGTCGTTCGAACTCATCATCGTGACGAATTCCGTTCCTTCCGGCAGATTCTTCTCCATTCGCTCTATCTGCGTAGTGATTTCTTTGTTGACAGCGGTGGCATTGGAACCGGCTGTCTGGAATATCATATAAAGAACGGCAGGCTGACTGTCCATTTCACTGCGGAAACTATACGTCATCGTACCCAACTCCACCTCTGCCACATCTTGCAGGCGAAGTATGGAACCGTCTTCCCGCGAACGGACAACCGTGTTCCGGAATTCTTCCACGCTTTTGAGGCGTCCGCGATATTTCATTGTAAACTGGAAAACATTCTTCGAACTCTCGCCCAGTGAACCGGTAGGAGCTTCGATGTTCTGCTCACCCAATATGGCGGTAATGTCCGACGGAACCAGTCCGTATTGCGCCATCCGTTCCGGTTTCAGCCAGATACGCATACTGTATGTATCGCCCAGCTCCATCACGTCTCCCACTCCCTCGATACGTTTAATCTGGGGAATGACATTGATGTCCAGGTAATTGGCTAGGAACGTCTGATCGTATCGACCGTCCGTGCAGACCAAAGCACCAATCTGCAAGAAGCTGGTCTGCCGCTTCATCGTGCTGACGCCGACTTTCGTTACTTCAGCCGGAAGCAATCCCTGTGCTTTCGCCACACGGTTCTGCACGTTGACTGCCGCCATATCGGGGTCCGTGCCCTGCTTGAAATAAACCTGTATAATGGCCAAACCTGCATTGGAAGCACTGGAACTGATGTACATCATGTCTTCCACACCGTTAATACTCTCCTCCAGTGGCATGATGACACTGTTCATCACTGCCTCGGCATCGGCGCCTGTATAACTGGCAGTTACGTATACCGTTGGAGGCGCAATGTCAGGATATTGCTCCACCGGCAGCGTGAAGAGCGAAATAAGCCCTATAGCCAGAATCAGTACGGAGATGGAGATAGCCATCACCGGCCGTTTTATAAATATATTTCCTTTCATAATCAGTCTCCTTCTTATTTAACTTGCATGCCTTCGCGCACCAGTCCGGCGCCTTCCGATACAATTTCATCACCTGCTTTCAGTCCGTCCAGCACCACATATTCGCGTCCGTCATTGTTTGCGGCCACTGTTATCAGGGTAGATACAGCCTTTCCGTCCACTACCTTATATACAATCGTCTTATCCTGCATCCGCACGGTGGCCGTCTGCGGAATGGCGATACAGTCTTTATAAATGCTCGGCACTACCACCGTGCCCGATGCTCCGCTATGAAGCAACCGCGATTCGTTGGGAAACACCACGCGCGCCACCACAGTACCCGTTTGCCGGTCGATGACGCCGCTGATGGATTCGATGACACCTTTCTTATTATAAACCGAATTATCATTCAGGCGTAATTCCACTTCCGGCATGTTCTTCAACGCTTCGTCCATGTCGCCATACTGGCGGGTGAGGGCAAGCAACTGATTCTCGGTCATGGAGAAATAGACATACATATCCGAGTTGTCGCTGACCGTAGTAAGCGGATAGGGCATATTGGCACTTACCAATGCGCCTGCACGATAAGGCAATGCGCCTACGACTCCGTCACTGGGACTTTTCACCTCGGTATAAGAGAGATTGTTGCGGGCACTGATCTCTTGTGCTTCGGCCTGCGACAGTTGAGCTTTGGCGGTGAGATAAGAATTCTCGGTCGTTTTCAGGCTGAATTCCGAAACTACTTTCTGCGCATACAGTTCTTTGTTGCTCTTGTAGGTCAGTTCGGCAGTACCCAGCGCGGCACGTGCTGCTTCCACATTGGCAATGGCGGTTTTGAGTGCGGCCTTGTAAGGCACCTGGTCGATAATGAAAAGCGATTGCCCGCGGCGCACTTTCTGTCCTTCGGTCACACAGAGTTTCTCAATCGTTCCCGACACCTGCGGATAAATATCAATATCCTGCCGCCCACGTATGCTCGCCGAATAGGAAGAAGAAAATTCCTTATCCACCGCTTCTATCTGCATTACTGCATAAGAAGAAGATTTCACTCCCGCATCCGATGCTTGCTTGCAAGATGCCATCCACACTGTACAACCGACAATCCCTATCAGCCGTATCCATTTTTTGCTTACTGTAATCATACTTTCTCTTTTGATCTTTTGTTAAATCCTGGACAAAAGTAGGAGAAAAGAACAAGGCAAGAGTGACCAATTTCCCTCCATAAATGTCCTATTTTCGCCATTTACGTTTATTATAGCTAACTATTTGGCAATAAACGACATATCAAACAAATCTGAAGAAGTATGGGACATTCTGTTTTCCCGATTATTCACCAACTTTGCAAAAAGAAAAAAGGAAAGAACATGGAAAAAGAGAACATTATAACGGTGGATATAGAAGATTTTAAGGACAGTCAGCACGTCCTTGATTATATTGATGATGACTTTGCGATAGTCAACAGTCTGGAGGGGACTCCTTATAGTAATGATACAATCAAACTGAATTGTTTTCTCATCGCGGTTTGTATAGAAGGGTGCATCCAGTTGGACGTCAACTACCGGACCTACAAGTTGCAGGCGGGCGAGCTGCTGCTCGGTCTGCCCAACACGATTATCAGCCATACGATGCTTAGTCCTAAATATAAAGTCAGGCTTGCCGGATTCTCTACCCGTTTCCTGCAACGTATTATTAAAATGGAAAAGGAAACGTGGAATACTGCCATTCATATCCACAACAATCCGGTGAAGTCGGTTGACAACGGGGAGGATCAAACAGTCTTCGGATTCTATCGGGATTTAATTATAGCCAAGATAAACGATGAACCTCATCGCTACCACAAAGAAGTGATACAACATCTCTTCTCCGCTATCTTTTGCGAAATGATGGGGCAGCTTCATAAGGAAATCGAAGCTTCCGGCAACATGGAAGGTTCGAAAGAAGGCATCAAACAGGTGAATTATATTTTGCGGAAGTTCATGGAACTGTTATCGAAGGACAAGGGTATGCACCGTTCGGTGAGTTATTTTGCCAACGAGCTTTGTTATACTCCGAAGCATTTCTCGAAAGTCATCAAGCAGGCGTGTGGCAGAACTCCGTTGGATTTGATTAACGAAACTACCGTGGAGCATATCAAATACCGATTAAAACGTTCGGAAAAGTCTATCAAGGAAATTGCGGAAGAGTTCAACTTCCCCAATCAGTCCTTTTTCGGGAAATACGTAAAAGCGCATTTGGGAACATCACCGGCCAATTATCGGAACAGAAAAGAAGAATGACAAAAAGAACAGATTCTTATGTTAGACAAATCTTTTTGGGGATCTTGTTCATCTTAATATAAAAAAAGAGTAATAATGTGCACATTATTACTCAATAACACTAAGATAGCTCCCGACTCTTGACTTATACATAAGTCTATATTGCTTTTTCAATTCTTTAGAGAGAAAAGAATGTTCAATCAGTTGATCAGTCAATTCATATATCTTACTATATTTTTCGAGACAAGAGTTTACCAAACGCTCGGGTAGACCTATTTTTAAGCCAAAGTGATAAAAAGTCTTCCCAGTAACCGCCGATGCACCACCGAAATAATCCGGTTCAGGATTAACAAACAAACCTTTGCTCATGGCAAAGATACCATCGTTTATATGGAGATGAGTATTCAATAAATCGTAAGCAGGAGATAGGCGGAATCTTCCTTTCTTCTCTTCCAATAAAGAAAAGTTCTTTAAATGGGCATCGCCGTTAGAATAGACAAAGTTGAACAAGATAAGTTCAAAAAAACGCAATTTATCCACTTGGGGGACAGAGCTGTATTTATCTATAATTTCTGCAAACTCTTCATAGGCCAGATTGTCATATTTATAATCGGAACCTCCATTTTTCCTGGTAAGCCCGGCTAAAGAAGCAAAATCCTCCTTTTGTAACTTTCCTTTCTCCGACAAATCAAAACGTCGTACAAAATAAGCAGGGGTTCCGTCCTGAAAAAAGCATAATCCATTAGGAGCTGTCGGAATCCCATATACTTGCGCAGCTATCTGCATTGTCAAATGTTCGTTGGCAGGACAAAACTCCTTGTTACGGAGATTATTGGGAACAGGCTTTAATATGAATTCGCCCTGTTCTCCCTCTTTGGTCAATCGCAATATCCCGTCATCGGCAACTAAAGAATACTTAATCTGGACTCCAGAAACGGATATGCGTTTGCTATTGTTATTGAAGAGATCAATACCGACATTATCGTCAAAATGCCTGTAAGGTAATTCACAAGATATATTTTTCCCATCAGAAAGCTGCTTCAAGGCTTTGGGTGAATATCCGCTTTCTCCACCAGTCTCCCGTAAAAGTGAGGGACAAATATGAATATCAGTTTCCATTATCACATTTTTTTAATTGTTATTGCTCCGATTGTATCTGTATGGGCAGTAGCCAGAAGAATACCAAAATCATCCTCTTCATCAATATGCAGGTTTCTAGCTTGAATAATCCGATTATCCCCTTCAGATGTCATATTAAAAAAGACAGGGAAAAGATAGGAAGAGGTATATTCCTGCTGTGTCTTGGGCATGGTCAGTGAGACAGCTGGGAGTTGTGGATTATTATAATAGTCCGTATCATAACAGAATGAATAGTGTTCACGATCTATTTCTGTTAACAGACCGGCATAAATACCTTTTATATAGACTTTGGCAGATCGACTCATATGTGTGTCTATTATTGAATATGAATACTAAGTCCTAAAGTTTTCAGGACATTAAAAAGAACATCGAAGCGGGGATTACCACTTCCACGTTCCAAGCGGACCAAAGCGTTAATCCCTATTCCTGCAAGAGTGGCCAACGTAGACTGATCCAACCCCAACTCCTTACGCCTTTCGCGAATATGTTTTCCTATCTCTATTAAATCCATAATTCACCATATATAGAAACTTTCTCACAAAGATAGAATCTTTTTAGTATAAAAACAAGTAAATTCACCATATACAGTGAATTTGCACATAAATAGCATAGTATTAAAGCATACTATCATGCTTTTCACCATATATGGTGATTTAAAAGAGATACATGCTTATAAAGGAAAGACATTGATTGCTGAAAGAAGTGCCAACATGAAGAATTGTATATTTTACCTATCCTGCTCTTTATATTTCGAGCCCTTCCTTGCACTTCATGAAAAACGCCCTCCATTTAGAGTTACAGATTTCGCAAATAACACAAAATAGGCATTATTAGCAAACAAGTTACAATAAAAGCAGTTAATCAAAAGCATAAATAGCTATCATATCACAAAGGATATATCAGATTGCTATTTATAAATAGGCAGTAGAAAAAGACAAACCAGCTCAATATATCCTCTTCAAAAACCAAGTTTAGCTTCCTTTAAAAGAAACCGATGGTTTGATTATAGCAAACGGACGGTTTGTTTAAACCAAACGGAGGGTTTGATTACGGCAAACGGATGGTTTAGTTACACCATATCTGTCTCTTATACACATCTCCGAGCCCACGAGACGGACTCCTACCTCGTAT
>ENA-OXOB01000502-OXOB01000502.1-human-gut-metagenome-genome-assembly--contig:-NODE-502-length-12503-cov-6.75844_pt1 | contig 12503 bp, 7 predicted proteins | sample MGYA00249744_ERZ652497 | MGnify/ENA primary metagenome ERZ652497 (study PRJEB26925, sample SAMN05826889) | human gut metagenome | biome: ENVO:2100002; feature: ENVO:00000062; material: ENVO:00002003...
GTCACAACACCGCCCCCTACCTCACTAAGGAAACGGACTTTATCTCCTATTTTCATACTCTTTTCTTTTTTAGTTAGCGCAAATATCGGTACTTTTGCGCAGAAAAAGAAATAGATTCAGATGGAAGATACCAAACATATCAAAATAAGTGAGTTCAACTACCCGCTACCCGATGAACGGATCGCCAAATTCCCCCTCGCCACACGCGACCAGTCCAAACTGTTAGTTTACCGCCACGGTGAGGTGAACGAAGATGTCTTTACTTCTTTGCCGCAATATTTGGAATCCGGAGAATTGATGATATTCAATAATACCAAAGTAATTCAAGCGCGTCTGCATTTCCGTAAAGAAACAGGGGCATTGATAGAGGTCTTCTGTCTGGAACCTATCCAGCCCAATGACTATGTGCTAAGTTTTCAACAAACACGCCGGTGCAGCTGGCTATGCATGATAGGTAATCTGAAAAAATGGAAAAAAGGTACGTTAAGCCGCGTGGTGGATGTGAAAGGAAAGCAAATTGTCCTGTCCGCCACCCGTGGAGAGTGTAGGGGAACCAGTCATTGGATTGATTTCTCATGGGATGATGATTCAATCACATTTGCCGACCTGTTGGAAGTAATAGGTGAACTGCCCATCCCTCCCTACCTGAACCGTGAAACACAAGAAAGTGACAAGGAAACTTATCAGACGGTTTATTCAAAGATAAAAGGTTCCGTTGCCGCTCCTACCGCAGGGCTTCATTTTACGGAAAGAGTACTGGCAGCGCTGGACGAACGGGGAATTGACCGTGAGGAACTGACTTTACACGTAGGCGCAGGTACTTTCAAGCCCGTAAAAAGTGAAGAGATAGAGGGACATGAGATGCATACGGAATACATTTCTGTAAGCAAGCATACCATTGAAAAACTAATCGCCCATAATGGAAAAGCCATTGCGGTAGGAACCACTTCTGTACGCACCCTGGAAAGTCTTTATTATATCGGGGTCCTTATCCACCATAACCCTGATGCCGCCCAAAACGAATTGCACGTACAGCAATGGATGCCCTATGAAGATAAGAATGAACTGACTCCAGTGGAAGCCCTGCAACAAATTCTGGATTATCTGCACCGCCACGAAATGGAAGCGTTGCATAGCAGTACTCAAATTATCATCGCACCGGGATATCAATACAAAATAGTCCGGAAAATGGTCACCAATTTCCATCAACCACAAAGTACATTACTGCTATTGGTTTCTGCCTTTGTGAGAGGAAACTGGCGAAAGATTTATGACTATGCTTTGGAACATGATTTCAGGTTCCTGAGCTATGGAGACAGTTCGTTGCTGATCCCCTAAAACTTCATCACAGATATAAAGCCTTTCTTCCGTATTATTAAGGCTTTTTATACAAATGTTTACTACATCCTACGACAGCAGGACGTATATCCTATTGCAATGGGGCGTCTTAGTATGCTGTATAAAAAGAATTAGTCATCCGTATAAAAAGTCTTAGCTATGCCCAAGAAGCAACTTGGAAAAAGACATTGGTAAACGGAAATAGATTTTTAGTCAACGAGAAAAGAATTTGAGAATAATCCACTATTTTTGTATTTGAGTAAAAGACTATACACAATATGACTAGAAACGAACAATGAAAAATCCAATATGACAGCAGAAGAATTAGGTCAGATGATATGGAACGTGAAGGAGCTCCTTCGCAATGTATATGACAATAAGGACGTGGAGGATGTAATCCTTCCGTTCACTCTCCTCCGCCGTCTGGACTGCGTACTTGTAGGTTCAGAGGCCCTTGTGGCAACTAACATGAAGCAGCTTGAAGAACTTGGTCAGACCTCACAAGAGGATATCGACAATATGATGCCGATGCTCATGGATGCTGCCGGCTACAAATTCTACAACACGAGTGGTCTGTCACTCTCTAAGTTGATAACAGTTCCTGCCGACTTGACGAACAACTTTAAGACCTACCTTGAAGGTTTCAGTCCAAACATCCGTGAGATTCTGAAAAACTTCACCGGTAAAGGTGAAAACGCAAGCCTGAGCGACATCTTCTCAAACCTTGCCCGCAAGAACCTGCTGCTCCAAGTGACTAAAGCTTTTGTACTGAACATCGACCTCAGTCCCGACAAAGTAGACAACCACATGATGGGTACTGTTTTCGAAATTGTCATTCGTTACGCAAAAGAATCTGTAGGTATCGGTGCCGGTCAGTTCTATACTCCTCGTGACATCGTCCGCTTGATGACGGAGATTACCTTGCTCGGCCAAGAAGATAAGATTTACCAAGATGGGAAGATAATCTCTGTGTATGACCCCTGCTGTGGTACAGGCGGCATCCTGACATTGACCAAGGACACCATAGAGGAAACAGCAAAGGAGCGTAGAGTGGATGTAACTGTCAACCTGTTTGGTCAGGAATTAAACGACAAAACATACGCACTCTGCAAGAGTGATATTATCATGAAGGGGGACGAAGCAAAGGGTATCGCTGTAGGTGACACGCTTCTTGTCGATGAGTTCCGCGACCAAAAATTCAACTTTATGCTGGCGAACCCTCCGTACGGTGTGGACTGGAAACGTGAATACGACTCCGTTTCTGCCGAAGCGGAAGATAAAAACAGCCGCTTTGCTCCGGGACTGCCCGACAAAAGCGATGGTCAGTTACTATTCACCTTGCACATGCTCCATAAGATGGACCCCAAAGGCAGTCGTGTAGGCATTCTCTCTAATGGCTCACCATTGTTTAACGGTGGTGCAGGTTCCGGCTGGAGCAATATTCGCAAGCACATGCTTGACAATGATTTACTTGACGCTATCATTGCTTTGCCCGGTGGTTTGTTCTATGGCACAGGTATCGCTACCTACCTTTGGATATTTGATAACAAGAAACCCGAAAGCCACAAGAATAAAGTGCTACTGATAAATGCAGCTAAAGACGAGTACGTACAGCCTATGCGCAAGAACCTCGGTATGAAAAATGTCTTGGTCAGCGATTACGGTCGAAGTGAAATAGGTCGTATCTACCATGCTTTTGAGACTTGCGACAATGCAAAACTTATGGATAAGGACGATTTCTTCTATACTTATATTACCGTTGAACGTCCTCTCCGTCTTATATACAAGGATGTGAAGACAAAATATGCTGCGCTCGATGAAAAGAAACAGAGCGAAGCTTTGGCAAACATCGTTGCATTGGACGATATTGATACAGAGCGCACTGATGCTGAGTTCTTTGCTTACTTGGAGTCAAAAAAGATAAAGACTACCGCAAAACTTATCAAAGATTGTCGCACCTTCTTTGGTGAAGTGTCTGAAACTGCCCCCGAGGTTCATGTCATACCACTTGATGATAACAGCGACTTGGTCGCTGACACTAATTTGCGTGACTATGAATCGATTCCATTCAAGACGGATATTCAAGAGTATTTTCAAAACGAAGTCCTTCGCTTTGCTCCTGACGCATGGATGGATAGAGAGAAAGATAAGATAGGTTGCGAGTTCCCTATTTCAAAACTGTTTTATGAATATCAGCCGCTACGCTCAGTAGAGGATATCCTTGCGGATATTCGGGCACTTGAAGAAGATGAAGAACAGGAATTATCTTCATTGTTGAATGATTAAAAAGAGGGATGATGAAGAAATATGATGCTTATAAAGATAGTGGGGTGAAATGGATTGGAGAAATACCCAATCATTGGGAGGCGATAAAGATATCACGTGTACATCCAATAATAGGAAGTGGTACAACGCCATTATCCTCGCGTGAAGACTATTATTCAGAAAAAGGTCTTAACTGGCTTCAAACAGGTGATTTAAATAATGGATTGATAACTGAAACAAGTAAGAAAATAACCCCAAAAGCTGTAGATGAATGCAAAATGAAGTTCTATCCTATTCATTCTGTTGTGATTGCAATGTATGGAGCAACAATTGGTAAAGTTGGTTTACTTGATATAGAGACAGCAACCAATCAAGCCTGTTGTATAATTGTACCATCTAAAAGAATATGCCCAAAGTATACTTTTTATTCATTTATCATAGCTAAAGAAGAATTACTATTATCATCATTTGGAGGTGGACAACCTAATATAAGCCAAGATATAATCAGAAAATTAAAAGTCCCTGTTCCTCCGTTATCCGAACAGCAATCCATTGCCTCCTACCTTGATGTCAAGACCGAGAAGATTGACAAGATGATTGCTAAGGCAGAAAAGAAAATAGAATACCTTGATGAACTTAAACAATCACTTATCACTCGTGCCGTGATACGAGGACTGAATCCCAATGCACCACTAAAAGATAGTGGAATGAAATGGATTGGCGAAATCCCGGAACATTGGAAAATTATGCCTTTTAAATATTATGGCAAATTATGCAAAGGACTTACATTTTCAAAAGCAGACTTAACAGCAACTGGTGTTCCTGTAATGAGCTATGGTCAAATCCACTCAAAAGAAAATAAGAGTGTACGATTTTTTGAAGAAGGAATAAGATTTATCCCAAGGGAACTTGCTAAAAATGGAGATTCCGCTTTGGTAAAACAAGGAGATTTTATTTTTGCAGATACTTCAGAAGATTTAGAAGGATGTGGAAATTGTGTTTATAATGATACAACTAATCCTATTTATGCTGGTTATCATACCATTATATATAAAACAAGAGAAAGAGATTGCAAATACTTAGCTTATTTATTTAGGTCAAATGTATGGCGTTCACAAATTCGTTGTAGAGTAAGTGGTATAAAAGTCTATAGTATAACTCAAGGAATCATGTCACAAGTAAATATTCTCTTACCTCCTATGTCCGAACAGAAAGAGATTAGCACATACTTAGATACAAAATGTTCAAAGATTGACCACATTATCGCTACCCAAAAGAAAAAAATTGCTTATCTTCAAGAACTGAAACAAAGCCTCATTACCAACGTAGTGACAGGCAAGATAAAAGTAAGCTGACACATAAAGCATAAGACCATGAAAGCAAGCAATAATAAAGAAGAAGAACCTCATTTCGTAAAGCGAGATAAATTTGCTATAACCGCAGAATATAAGCAATGGTTTGCCGATATCAAATCTCGTTTGCGAAACAGTCAGATAAAAGCCGCCATCAAAGTAAACAGCACGCTGCTGGAGTTCTATTGGAGCTTAGGTCGTGACATTGTAAAGATGAAAGCGGAACAAGCATGGGGAAGTGGTGTTTTGCAACAGCTCAGCTTTGATTTGCGAGATGAGTTTCCTGGTATGAAAGGATTATCATACACCAACTTGCGGTATGCGGCACAGTGGTTCAGATTCTATACAAGCGATGATGAGTCAATTTGCCAACAACTTGTTGGCGAATTATCCATGCCACAAAAATTCGCTCTTGTGCCCTGGGGACATCACATTGAAATCATGGCAAAGAGTAAGACTGTGAACGAAGCATTATTCTATATAAACGAAGTGATTGCCGGCAACTGGAGTCGCGCCACGCTGATGAATATGCAGAAAGCAAGTCTTTATGAAAAACGAGGAAAAGCGCAGACCAATTTCAACGATAAGTTGCCACAACCACAAGATGAACTGGCACAAGAAATATTGAAAGACCCTTATAACTTCGATTTCCTCACATTGCGAAAACCATACAATGAACACATGCTTGAAGAAGCCTTAGAACACAATATCCGTCGTTTTCTGCTGGAATTAGGTACAGGTTTTGCATACGTTGGAAGTCAGATGGAACTTCGCATGCCTGGTGGAACCAGCTACTTTCCGGATATGGTATTCTATCATACAAAGCTGAAATGCTATGTCGTGCTTGAACTAAAAGTCGTGGAATTTGAGCCTGAATTTGCCGGTAAACTCAACTTCTATGTGTCGGCGGCAGACCATCTTTTGAAAGATGATAATGACAACCCCAGTATAGGACTGCTGGTATGCAAGTCGAAAAACGAGACGGTGGTTAAATGGGCTTTTGAAGGCATCGACCGACCGTTGGGAATAGCAACCTATGAACTTGATGAAGTACTGAAAAAGACACTGGCAGAGAAACTGCCAAGTATTGAAGACATAGAAAATGCAATAGAAGAGTAAATTGTGCAGAAACACTGCACGGTTATATACGAGCTTTGCAATCATAAAACGAAAAATATGAACCGATATGTTTGAACTACTAAACGAAACTCTCTTTGAGAAACACATAGCAGAATACCTTGCAGGAAGCAAGATGTACAATCAACGCACACCAAAGGATTTCAATATTCAAAAGTTGGTGGACTCAGATATGCTTTTACAATTTTTGCGCGAGCAACCTATGTGGCAGAAACTTATCACTCAAAGTTTCGCAGACGAACAAGATGCGCTCAACATTGTGATTGAAACTATCAACACGAAAATTAATCGTGGTGAAAGTTTGCTGTCACTGTTGAAGAATGGCTTCATGCTGCAAGGCCGACGCATCCGGTTGGCAGCTTTCAAACCGAAGATGACCCTTGATGATGATGATGCTGACCACCTCTACAAGAAAAATATCTTCAGCGTGGTTCGCCAGATGAAGTACAGCACGCAGGGCTTCGATAAGGATAACGAACTCGACCTCTGCATTCTGTTAAACGGTCTGCCTATCATTACTCTGGAACTGAAGAACGAAGCTACCGGTCAGACTGTGGTAAACGCCATGCACCAATATCAGACCAACCGCCACCCGCAGAACCGTATGCTTCGCACCTGCCTGGTCCATTTCGCCATGGATAACAACCGGGTGATGATGACCACCCAGTTGGCCGGCGATAATACACGCTTCCTCCCATTCAACAAGGAAACGGTGAATCCACAAGTAGAAGGAGATTATCCGACCTGCTATATGTGGAAAGAGGTGCTGCAAGCTGATTCTTTACTAAATCTCATTCAGCATTTCATTAAACACATTACACCTAAGAAGGGTGAACCGTTCTATATATTCCCCCGTTATCACCAGTTGCGTTGCGTACGCAACATCATTAGCGACGTGCGCGAGAAAGGTGTAGGGCAAACCTATCTCGTGCAGCACTCAGCAGGTTCAGGCAAAACAAAGAGCATGTCATGGCTGGCCTTCCAACTGGCAAACCTTCAGAATGTAGACAACACCCCGGTATTCGATTCGGTTATTATGATTACCGACCGTATTGTGCTCGACCGGAACATTGCCGATGAAATAAAGGGAATGGAAGAAGTAGCCGGTACTGTGAAAGACATCCGCAAAGGTTCACGTAATCTGGCAAAGGCATTAGCAGAAGGCGGTCACCGCATCATCATCTCCACGGAACAAAAGTTCAGCTTTGCATTACCTAAGTTGAAGGAGGCTGCCGGTTCACACTTCGCTGTCATCATAGACGAAGCGCATACAGCCTTTGGCAAGCAAGCATCGCACAATGTGCGTCAAGTTCTCACCGACAAGAATGAACTTCGCGAAACAGTAGAAGAGTTTGGAATTGAGAGCCGTGAAGCCGAGAACAATATGCAAGACCAAATGTTGGCCGAACTGCAAGCTGCCCGCAGCATCAATAGCGGCCATATCAGTTACTTTGCTTTCACAGCCACACCAAAGTCACAGACTTTTGCACTCTATGGCCGTAACGGAAAGGCATTCGACACCTATTCCATGAAACAAGCCATCGAGGAAGGCTTTATCCTTGACGTGCTGAAAAACTATACCACCTTCCAGACCATGTTTGAGCTGGTAAGCAAGATAGACCTTCCTGAAGACACACCTGAATACGAAAAGCAGAACGCACTCCGTTTGATGATGCAATATGTGAACCAGCACCCATACGTCATCAACTACAAAGCCAATATGATGGTAGACTACTTCATGCAGCACTCTGCCCAAAAAATGAAAGGGCAGGCCAAAGCCATTGTAGTGACTTCCAGCCGCGCCAACGCCATATTGTTCCACCAAGCCATCACACGCCGGTTGAAAGAGAAATACAATGGCGAGATAAAAGCACTTGTGGCATTCAGTGGTGAAGTAGAAATCAATGGCAACAAATATACAGAGGAGAAAATAAACGGCTTCGGAATCAAAGACAACGGCATTGCCGTTGAATTCAAACAGCCTAATCAAAGGTTCTTAGTCGTAGCCGACAAGTTCCAGACCGGATTCGACCAGCCTTTACTCCATACTATGTTTGTAGACAGAAAGCTAGGCGGTGTGCAGTGCATCCAAACGCTGAGTCGTTTGAACCGCTGCCATCCCGACAAGCAAGATACCCTGATTATCGACTTCGTAAACAAACACGAAGACATAAAGGCTGCATTCGAGCCCTACTATGATACGACCTGGTTGCAAGGAAACTATAACCCGTCGAACATCTATGAATATAAGAATGACATCGAGCGCAGGAAACTCTTTACACAGAACGATATAGATAAGGTGGTAACCTTATTGCTCTGCGGAGATGAACAACAGATAGCCGGCATTCCATCTATCTTAGGACAACTGGTAAACGAATATGTGAAACCGTTACCTGAAGAGGAACAGGAACTCATCCGCAAGGAAGTGAACCGTTACATCCGCCAGTACGGATTGCTTGCTCAGTTAATGAAATTCCTTGATCCTGACTTGGAACGTTTCTACATGTTCTGCAAGCTCTACTACAAATACCTGCCTTATACTAAGGAGACTTTGCCACTGGACATCTTGGAAAAGATTGACCTCGACAAGTATCGTATCCAGCTGGCAGAACAGGGCTGTATCACATTAGAAGGAGAAGATGGTGAACTGACGCCTCCAAGTCTGTCTCTTATAGGGAGAAGGAGTTTGATCATCTCGATCATCTCATCCACATGATGAACGAGCCTTATGAAGGTTTTCTTAACGAAAATGACCAGATCATCCTTGAGTTGCTGCGCCAGTTGAGAAATGACCCCAACATAAAGCAGGCATTCAGCGCAGAAAACTCTCGTTCCAGCCTGTTGAAGATGGTAGAAAAGGAGTTCAACAAAAAAGTCGCAACACAGTTAGGCAAGTATATCAACTTGAAGAAACTGCTCAACAGCAACCAAGCATTCAATGAGGAATTCTTAAACATGCTGGTAACCTTCCTGGGGCAAAGTTTCCATACAAGTAACGTGCTTGAATATAATGAGGAGTTGCTTAAAGATGTGATGTTTGAGAAACTAGAAGATACTTTCAGTGAACTCTGCGGACACGGCTATCGTGAACTTGAAGAAGTGCTCGATTGTCTTTTCGCCATCTTGAAGACCCATACTGTGAAAAACTTGGATGGTCTGAACACCATGATTCCAAATCAATTGAACAAGTTCTATCGTGGTGAGAACGAGCCGGTAGACTTGAAAGTGATATTCGCAGCATTGTTGCCCAAGTATGAGGCATTCCTCCGCAAACTCTATTACCTGAAAGAGGGAGAACAATTTATGTCTACAAAAGGTGCAGACGGTTGGGTGGCCATTGTAAAGACTTTCCATGAAATAGATAACCTCTACTATAATCATGGCAAAAATCCGAAATTGAACACTTTTGAAACCTACTACAAGTGTATTTCAAAGTGGAGAAACGAAAACGTTCACCATGCTCCGGAACTCCCCGATGCAGAGGTTGCTCCAGCCATCCACATGGTGGTCAGCATGTATATCTATGCCGTAATGGTCAGCATTACAGACTTGGAAATGGCAGGTTGTGAACTTGACAATTCGGGAGTCACCGTTCCTGTTATGTATCCTTCAGCTCCTGCAGCCTCTTACGAAATGGATACTTACAGTTACGAAATGGATACTTACAGCAGGGATAATTCCGAAGAGGATGAGCCTGTCCAAAAGGTGGCAGAGTGTCCTATTAACAAGATGAACGAAGAAGAGAAGATGGACCTTTTGAAACGCAGCATTCTGAAAGCGCAAAGTTACACTCCGCTATTCACCAAAAAGCGTCATTGGATGTCAATCTATAAGATGGCAGCGCACAAGAACATCATCATCGACGGCGATTATGCATACTTTGTACAACGTATCGGCATGATGGATCTGAAAAATATGCCTGACGGTTTATCCGCAAACTATCTGGACCGTATGAACAAAGGTGTTTTTGCTGATGACCTCAGCGAATGGACAAGTACCGGCTTAAGCGGCATGAAACGATCTGAGTTCACCGACATCAAGGAAACCGCAGAGAAATTCGGCGAAATCATAGACGAAACCAGACATAACGAATAAACCAGAAAGACTAATCCGGACAGAAGACATTGAAAACTTTATGCCATGACAGACAGGGCGTTATTCCGCATGGAAAAGTGAAATTTATAGTAGCTGTGCGGCAAGAATGCACAGTTGCTATTTTACTTTGTACCAAAATAAAAAACAGTCATAAAACAGAAGGCGATGGCAACAAATAAAAACGCGATGGCTCGATACAGAGCTTTAGACAAATGCTTTAGCAGCAGAACCAGAAAATACTACATGAACGATCTCATCGAGGCCTGCCGTATGGCACTTGAACGACAGAATGGTGATAGCGGTTCAAAAGGTGCCGAAGGAGTACAGCGTCGTCAAATCTTTGACGATATGAACGATATGGAATTGATGTACGGAGTCATTATCGACAGAATCCAAGACGGCCATAAAAAGTATTACCGCTATGCAGTCGGTTCAAAGACTATGGCCGAATCCGGTCCTTCCCAAGAAGAAATGGATTGTATACTCGAAGCCGCCGCCATCATGAAACGCTTTGAAGGTGTTCCTCAGTTCGACTGGCTGGATGACCTGGAAAAGAAACTTTATACCACTTCAAAACTAGGCAGTGAGACTCAAAAGGCAGTCAGTTTCCAGCACAACCAATACCTTACAGGTATAGACAAATGGTACAAGCCCATATTCGAAGCTATTGTAGCAAAGAAAGTAATAGAAATAAATTACCATCCATTCGGTAAAGATGTCAGAACAGTTGTGGTGAGCCCCTATCACTTGAAACAGTACAATAATCGCTGGTTCTTGGTGGCGAAACGCAAAGACTTCGATAAAATGTCCAACTATGCGATAGACCGGATTGAAGGAATAAAGGAAACGACCCGAACCTTTGAGCCTCTGGACAATGACTTTGATTTTGAAGAGTTCTTTAGTGACGTGGTCGGCGTTTCCGTAGTTGAAGGCGCCCCCGTGGAAAATGTCATTTTGCACGTTACCGACAAGGCGTGGAATTACATTACAACAAAGCCGCTGCATGAGTCCCAATCTGTGCTAAACAGCAAACAAGCCGACGGCAAATGGGAGGTTCGACTGAAAGTACAAGACAACTATGAATTACGTTCACTTCTACGTTCCTTTGGCGATAGCGTTGAGGTAATGGCTCCGGTTACCTTACGTCAAGAAATGAAAGAAATGGCACAGCGTGTTTTCCAAATGTATAAAGACTAAACCTGTATACTATGAAGATACTATACCTGTAAGCGACAATTATCACTATTCTATTAGTATTGAATAATAATTATTTTACTTAAAACAAATCCGGAGAGCCTCCCATAGCACATGCCATCGCTGTATTTCTAAAAACCAACAATATATTATACTGAGTTTATATAACTTTATGTCACTAAACATATCCTCAAACTTATAGTATTCCAGTAGTTTTGCTATCTTTGTGACAAAACACTTACATACTATGACTATCACTTTATCCAATGACTTACCTGCCTATCCTACATTCACGGAAGGCATCCGCCGCGCTCCCGACCGGGGCTACCGCTTGACACCCGCCCAAACGGAAACGGCGTTGAGGAATGCATTGCGGTACATTCCTGTGGAACTGCATGAGCAACTCGCTCCCGAATTGACGGACGAATTACTTACCAGGGGCAAAATATACGGTTACCGTTTCCGGCCCGAAGGTGATTTGAAAGCAAAGCCCATTGACGAATACAAAGGGAATTGCATCGAAGGGAAAGCATTCCAAGTCATGATAGACAACAACCTTTCATTTGATATCGCCCTCTATCCTTACGAACTGGTGACATACGGCGAAACCGGACAAGTTTGTCAGAACTGGATGCAATACCGGCTTATCAAGCAGTATCTGGAGATAATGACCAATGAACAGACCCTAGTGGTAGAAAGCGGCCATCCTTTGGGCTTATTCCAATCACATCCCGAAGCTCCCCGTGTTATTATCACCAATTCCATGATGGTAGGCATGTTCGACAACCAGAAAGACTGGGAAATAGCCGCACAGATGGGAGTAGCCAATTATGGACAGATGACCGCCGGAGGCTGGATGTACATCGGTCCGCAAGGCATTGTACACGGCACGTTCAACACCCTATTAAATGCCGGCCGCATGAAATTAGGAGTACCTCAGAACGGTAACCTGAACGGCCATCTTTTCGTATCCTCCGGATTAGGCGGAATGAGTGGCGCACAACCCAAAGCGGCAGAGATAGCCGGAGCAGTGGCCATCATAGCCGAAGTAGATTATTCACGCATAGAAACCCGCCACCGCCAAGGGTGGGTACAGCATATCACATCCGATTTGTCTGAAGC
>ENA-OXOB01000512-OXOB01000512.1-human-gut-metagenome-genome-assembly--contig:-NODE-512-length-12346-cov-14.8511_pt1 | contig 12346 bp, 15 predicted proteins | sample MGYA00249744_ERZ652497 | MGnify/ENA primary metagenome ERZ652497 (study PRJEB26925, sample SAMN05826889) | human gut metagenome | biome: ENVO:2100002; feature: ENVO:00000062; material: ENVO:00002003...
GCTATAGCGGTACCGATTCATGCGCTATGATGGTACCGTTTCGCCGATACTATCAATTTAGAGTTGAAGCATATATTATTGCAGCCCCCAAGGAGTTTACCCAACTAGGACTTTACAACAGGTATCAAGAAGAAGTACTAAGTAAAGGACAAGGACGATTAGCCGATATTGATTCACATAACAAAGCCGTAAATGGACTAATGAAATCTGCAAATCAATTATACAGTGATAAGGCTGTAGATAAGATTTCTATCCACACCTACTTAGCGAAAGAAAGAATTAAAGATTTCAATCTAGTAAATGGTGAATGGAGTTGCAAAAGTATGCCATCTATTTTTATAGATGAAAGTCGTTCAAAACAGATGAAGAATAAAGAAATACTTAACACTAACATTCAAAGAGGAAAAGAGCTTATTGAATCCGTAACGAATCCTGAAGTAAAAAAAGGAATGAAAGAAGCTCTGTCACAACTTCAATCTTCACTAGAAAAAGTTCAAAGACAAGAAAAAGGATTAAAAAAAGGTTTCTTCTGATTTGACTAGTCCTAAATAACCGTTACAGTTATTGGACAAAAATAAATTATTTATCACAGTTCAGCAAGGTCAGTCTTGCTGAACTGTTTGTTTTTGTAACTTTTAATTTTAATCAGCTTCTGATGATGCATATACTCCGGCGTTTTATACCCACAAGAGTAATGAGGTCTGATGTTATTATACTTGTAGACAGCATCCCTTATTACCTGTTTCATATCTGATAGCGGTAGATTAAGTTCCTCAAGCAGGAACTCCTGTTTTAGTATTCCGTTTATTCGTTCTGCCACGGCATTAGCGTACGGATCGTAAGATTCAGTCATGCTGGGTATGATGTGATATTGTCCCAGTAATTTCTGATATGCATCGGAACAGTACTGTATACCACGGTCAGAGTGGTGTATCAATGGCGTGTCCCTATACAGTCGGTTGCGGTTTGCCATCCTCAGCGCGTTCAAAGAACCTTGAGTGTCCAAGGAATCGGAAAGATCATATCCCATAATCTTCTTGGAATAAGCATCTGTAACCAGAGAAAGATACATATGCCGGTTTCTATTGCCAATATAAGTAATATCAGAAACCCATATTTCTTCCGGGCGTGTCGCTTCCATACTTTCTACAAGATTCTTGTGCTTCCGAAACCGGTGATGCGAGTTGGTTGTTACATGATATGAACGTACGGGCTTTATAAGCAGACGGTTGGCACGGAGTATATCGAACAGTTTGTCCCTGCCTACCTTGTTCTCCTTAAGTGGCTGATGAAGCATATGATAAAGTTTGCGGGTTCCTACACGTGGCAGTTCCATTCGGATATCTCGTACCATGCCCACAACATCAGTGGCCCTTTGCCGGCCTCGGATTATCTTCCATTGCTGACGGTAATATTTCTGCCTGCTTATCCCGAGCAGTCGGCAGATTCCGCTGATACTTACGGATTTTTCTTCTTTATATTTATTGACTGTTCGGGAGAGGAGTTTTTTCGTATGTCGATATTATATTCCTTTTCCGCTATGTCTATCATCATGTCGAAAAACTCTACTTTCATATCCTTCAGCTCAAGCTCCTTTTCCAGACGGGCATTCTTGCGTTCCAGGAACCTTACTTTCTGTTGTAGTTCTAACAGTTTTTGATCCTTACTCTTTTCCATAGAATGGTAACATTTGTTTGTGATATCAAAGTTACCATATTTTTCAATCCAACGGCTAATAGTTGAACATCCTTGTATCCCATATTTTCGTTTCAGCGCTCCCAAACTTATTTTTGTGGTTTCATACTCTTGCACTACTGATAGTTTAAAGGACATACTGTAATCTTTTTGTGTGCGCTTAACGTACTTTGTTTCTGTCTTTTCCATAATGTTACCTTTTTTGTTGTAACGCTATTTCAGGACTAGACAATTCTTCCAAAAAGAGAGGACTGGCTTTTCCAATCCTCTTTTTCTATTTATTTGCGTCTTAACTCATTATCTATTTGCTGTGAAATTTGTCCTTTAACGGTTCTGATTACCTCATTAATATAATCAAGAATTGGCTTAGGGTCTATAGTTTTATCTTTGTATTCCATTTGAAAATGTAAGTGTTCTCCTGTGCTGCGCCCGGTACTTCCACTAATGCCTATTGGTTGCCCAGCTTCAACAGCTTGTTTCGCATTTACAAGCACACTGTATAAATGCCCATAGATAGAAGTAAAATCACCATGACGCACTTCTACATAATTGCCCAACCCTTTATTTTTTCCTGTTTTTACAACCATTCCCGGCATTATCGAATAAACATAGTCGTTGTTGCCTTTAAGGTCTATCCCTCTATGATTTGCTATTTTTCCAGTAAATGGGTCTTTTCTTTTACCATAATGGGAAGTTATCACCATTGAATCAATGGGCAAAGATAAATACCTTCTTTGCTTCCAGTATGCAAGTCGTTCTGTAGTCAAAGCATCATTGACGACAACAGCCTTTTCTTTTTCTTCTATCAATTTATTTTCTGTCGTTGCTAATACAGGTTCCGCTTTAGGAATATCCTTTTTCTGTAATACCGTATTAAACTGACAGTAGCCATTCACTGAAAAAAACAATGAATAAGTAAAAAACATGATAATTTTATTCTTCATATTGATATTTTTATTACTTTTGGGCAAAAATATACATTACATGGATAAAAAGCAAGCTATTTTTAATGAAAATGATATTCCATATAAAGAATTAGAACTAATAGGAATATCAAAAAAACAGATATGGTCTTTGGATAAGGCAAATATCACAGCTCTATTATCTGGAAAGAGAACCAGTTTACTAGACCTTTCTTTTCACGATAATAATGGAGAAGAAATAAGTATGAAAGGAAAAATAAGTTTGTACTGGAAAGATAGCAACAATGCTGGCGTTAAAGTTCATCCAGTCAGACCAGAAATAATGAATGATATAAACCTTAAACCAAAGGAGTTAGAACGACTTCAAGATAACGAGATAATAACAAAAACTATTAACAATGAAAAATATCTCGTACAATTAGACCCTGAAACAAACGAATTGCTTAAAACAAAAATCAAAAGTATTTCAATACCTTCAAACATAAAAGGTGTTGAGCTGGATAAGCAACAAAAGGAAACTCTAAAATCAGGTAAGGAATTGATTTTAAACGTTGACAAAGAAAAAATTGCCATAAGATTAGATTTAAATAATCCAAGAGGAATAAAATTCCTAGACTTCGAGCAGCAACAGAAAATAGCTTATGACCGACATAACCCACAAATTATAGGAACTATTCATACTGATAAAAACAGAAATGAATATATAGAATACATGAAAGAACAAAAGCCGTCACTTGGAAATGAATCTCAATCTAAAGTAGAACATAAATTCAAATTATAAAATGGAAGAAAAGAAAAGTTTTGAAGCCCTGCAATATAGTTATGAAAATGCCGGACAATTCCGAGCCATAGCAGCAGTTCTTGGATATTCAGAAGAATATCGGAATGGTGATATTACCTTTTCCAAAGGTAATGAAACATATACTTATCCACTGAATACACTTAAACTTGGCAATTTAGGAGATAATAGAGAATCTTTATTAGAGCAATCTAAAGAAAGAATAATCAGTTTCTTTGATAAAGAACAAGCTAGCAATAATTTTCAAGAATATAGCCAATATTTACGAGAAAACCACAATGTTGCAATTATAAAATGGGATGATATAAAACAAGGTACTAACAAGAATGAAGGATATAAAGACGGATTTACAGTCATTGACCTTGAAAATAAAATTGCATATAAAGGAGAAGACCTTTATCGATATGCTTATGAACAAAACCAAACCCTAGATGGTAAAGGTTCATATGTTGATATAGACTGGAACAAGTTTAATGAAGTAGGAGTTAAACCGGAAAATTTAAGCCCCGAAGATGTTGCAAACATCAAAAATGGGAAAAAAACAGGTATGCTAAATTTTTCCATTGAAGATACTCCCGGTAATAGAACACTTCTAGACAATGAAAAAGTGTCTTATAAAACAGAAAATGGAAAACTCCATTTTGAAGGGAAAGCAACAACTCTTAAATATATAACAGCCGAGAATACACCTGAAAATAAATCTAAATTAAAAGCCAACGAAATTGATTTCAAAGAAGAAGGTAAACGCATCAAAATTGATGGTATCAATGCTAGAAAACTAGCAATTGCAGCTATTACAGTAGTTTACCCAATCGCTGGGATTGCTATCTTGCTCATTCCTAAACGACAAGAAATAAAAAATGATTTATCCTTTACTAAGGATGAAATAAAAGCCCTAAAAGCTGATAATGTCGTAGTAAAGACTAATTCAAAAGGAGAAAGAACATTGCACCAACGTGACAAAGATACTAATGAGATAGTATCAATAAAAGCAAAAGACATTCATATTCCCCAAAAACTTGGAGGAATAGAGCTTACTCCTATGCAGCAAGAAAATCTCAAAAATGGAAAAGAAATTACCATTGTAAACGAGGAACTAAACAAAGCTGCAAAAGTAAAACTAGATTTGAATGCCAGAAATGGATTATCAATCAAAGATGCAAATACTATAGAAATTAAAGCGACTGAAAAGAAAGAACAAACAATAGGGAAAGAAAGATATATATCTGATAAAGAAAGATTAGAGTTTGTAGCCCAAAAAGGAGCTAAAGGGATTGATGAAATTTTTAAAGATAAACCCACCGAAATGGCTGCCTTTTTAGAGAAACATAAACTTTCTAAAGATTATGCTTCTTACAAGGAAGTAGAAAAAACATATTCCAGCTCTAGGGAAGCTACTAAACAAACTGTCGGAGAACAAATATCTACCCAAATGGATAAAATAGATAGTTCTATTAAAGCAACAGCGAAGCAAGAAGCATCTATTCTCGGATATGGTAGAACCTACGGAAAAAATAATGATACTCCAACAATGAAACTATAATATTATGCTAACATTTGACGATTATAAGGCTAAAATATCCATCATTCAAATACTTGAAGATTTAGGATATAAACAAGACATTAGCAAAGGAAAGGTTTCGCCTGTTTTTAAACTGACAGACGGAGCAGGTAACAAGTTGGATGAAATCATCATCAAGAATCCTCATAGTGTACAAGAACACTACTATGATAGGAATTATAAAGGTGGAGATTTAATTCAGTTCATCAAAAATCATATTAACGACTTCCCACAATTCCAACATCAAAATACATTTGTGCGAATCAATATGATTTTAGGACATTACGCAAATGAGCCTTATAGTCCTAAATATGAAGCATTCAAAGTTGTAAAAGCAGAAAACAAATCTTTTGACAGAGATAGATATAAAGAATTTCCTACTACACTCGCTGATTTAAGATTTCTCACAAATGAAAGAAATATAAATCATCAAGTCGTAGAAAAGTTTCTACCATTTATCACAAGGGTTAAAGACTTACAAGGAAACGGTAATTATTATAATATAGGTTTTCCCTATATTAATCCAAAAGATAAAGACAACAAAGTAACAAATTACGAATTAAGAAACTATGGATTCAAAGGGATGGCTGCCGGAGGAGATAAAAGCAACTCGCTTTGGATTGCTGATTTTTGCCCACACCCCCAAATGGCAAAACATATATACTTTGCAGAATCCGCTTTAGATGCTATGAGCTTCTATCAGCTCAATGCTAACAAAATCAAATTAGAAGAAAGTGTTTTTTGTAGTGTAGGAGGGTACATTTCAGTTAATCAAATAAAAAACACTTTATTGCGATACCCACAAGCTAAAGTACATACCTGTTTTGATAATGATTTAAACGGTAATTTGTATGACATTAAAGTGTCTGGAATCATTAGTAATACAGAAGTGACAATAAAAGAAAATAAAGATGATGTGCTGTTTAAAACTAAGGGGAGAGAATTCACTATTAACAAAAATGACGTTTCACTAGAAAGTTTTAGGGAAAAAAGCAAAATAATAGCTCCTATGATTTCTCATAAAGCAGAAAAAGCAAAAGATTTCAATGAAATTCTAATGAAACAACATGAACAAAAAAAAAGTATTAAGTTATGAATGATGGAACAAACATAGCTTCTGATGATATTATATTAAAGCCTAAATTCCGATATTGGTTAATGAAGAATTTCCTTTTAATCACATTAGCGATTTTCGTGTTCATTTTTAGTAAATATATAAGAGAACATGAATTATTAAAATTTATCAGTGGAACGATATTAGTATTGTTGATATTTATAATTTTCTACAGATATATTTCAATGTTACTTTGTACAAAATGGATTATAACTAGAGAGCAAATAAAAATATATCAAGGAGTACTTTCAAAAAGGATTAACTACATAGAATTATATCGGGTATATGATTACGAAGAAAAGCAAAGTTTTATCCAGTCTTTAATAAACAACACCAATATCTACATTTATTCTGGCGATAAATCAACACCAGAACTACTGATGAATGGTCTTAAAGCTAATAGTGATATAATTCAAACTATCAGAAATAGAGTAGAAGAACAAAAAAAGAAAAAAGGAATATATGAATTTACAAACAGATAATGATATGAAAAGAGTGCTTTTATTTTTTTCCCTAATGTTACTGTTGGGCAACATAAAAGGACTAGCACAATCTATTGTCATTGACCCGGCAATGATTGGAACATTGGTTTATTCCCATCAGGCGCAACAAGGTGTACTGAAAGATATACAAAGTGAGGAAACAAAAATCCGTAACTTTCAAATTTTAATTCAACAAAAAATGAGTCAAATTCAATCCTTACAGGAAAAGACATACAACTATCTTTCTACAGTTAATGCAGTTGTGAAAAATGGAAAGGATATTATTTATGCTTCAACCTTAGCTAGAGACATAGCTAAGTATCAATCCGAAGCAGCTAAATATGCAGTTGGAGACCCCAAATTATTAACCATAATTGCAAAAACAGAGTATGAACTTATCAGTCGAAGTGTAGATTTAATGATATACATAAATAATATAGCATTGCAAGGCGGTGAAAAAAATCTTATGGATAATAAGCAAAGGATAGATTTATGTATTCATGTGGTCAATGAACTTAGACGAATGCGAGGACTTGCATACGCTGTATGCCGACAAATGAAATCCGCTAAAAGGGCTGGAGTACTAAAAACTCTTGTACCCGGACAATTTAAATATGTAAATAGTGGGAAACAAAAAGTAGATAATATTTTAAACGGCATTAAATGGATTAGTAAAGGAGGATATTAAATGGATAATGATACAATCAAAGATTTAGGCTTATGCCCTATTTGCCAGAAAGGACACATAATGAAAGGTAGTTTAGGATATTCCTGTAATTACTTCAAAAACATGAATGACAAATGTACATTTAATATTTATCATTCATATTGGGGAAAAGAGATTACAGAAGAAATAGCCAGACAATTAATAACAACAGGGAAAACAGATATATTTCATGACTTCCATAATAAAAAAGGAGTTCCTTTTTCTGCATATCTGACTATCGAAAATGGAATCGTTATTCCTTCTTTCGTAAATGAAGTATTAGAAACTCCGTGTCCTGTGTGTGGTAGAGAAATTGAAATTTTACTAAATGGATATGCTTGTAAAGGGTATTCGCAAAAGGACAAGGACAACAACAGAGTTTGTAACCTCTATATACCCAAAACTATTGCACAAAGAGAAATACCATTGGAAGCAGCAGAAATACTTGCCAAAGGAAAAAAAACACCGTTTATGACTGGATTTAAATCAAGAGAAGGAAATGATTTTTCTTCACGGCTGGTTCTAACAGAGAACTTAGATATTTCTTTTGACAATACATTGTGTAAGTGTCCTAAGTGTGGAGGAAACTTATATATAAACAAAAAAGCCTATAATTGTTCCAACTATAGAAATGAAGCCATAAAATGTGATTTTGTCATTTGGCGTGAAATGTCAGGACGTTCTATAACTCCCGAAGAAGCAATAGAACTTTGCGAGAAAAAAGAAACACCTGTGTTAACTGGATTTCATGATAAAAACGGGCAACCGATGGAAAGAAAGCTTGTACTGAACGATGATTTTAAAATAAAACTAATATGAAAATAGAATTTATAATTTATAGCCATTTTTTTAAAGAGAGAGGAATGAAGGTAAAGGGTGATTGGAATTTTCCGCATCTTCCAAGGATAGGCGAAGAAATTTCACCTCACATTATAATGTTTCAGAATGAATTTACCTATCAAAATTTATTAGAATATCTAACAGATGAAGCTAAAAGTGATTTTAATAAATTCAATGATGGTGAGGATGATTTAGAAGGAAATTTTAAAGCATGGGTATATGATGTTATCTGTGAGGTCAATATAGTTGAATCAATACATTATAGACCAGATACAGAAGACTATACCCAAATTATTCCTGAAATTTGTTTAAGTGATTTAAGTAATTAAATATTATTGATATGCAAATGAATAAGACTGATTTAATCAAAATGGTTGCTGAAAAGGCAAATAAACCAACAAAAGAAGTAGCAGAAATAATTGATAGTTTTTTCAAAGAATTATCTCAAAATCTAAGAGAAAAAGATGTTTCTATAAAAGATTTTGGTACTTTCAAAAAGATTATTCAACCAGCTCGGATAGCTAGAAATCCGGCAACTGGAGAACCTGTAGAAGTTCCAGAAAAGGAAGTTGTTAAATTTAAGCCGTCCAAAAATATACTAAACATGAAATGGCTATGATAGAAATAAACATCCATATTCCTATAGATGGTGTGAACAATATTTCTATACCAATCCAATTACCTGTAGTTCCAAGGGTTGGAGAAAAGATTTATCTATCTGACAAACAAATAAATAATTTGATAAGTCTATTAGAAGAAGAATATTACCACAATCCACAAACAGAAGAATGGAAAGAATCAATAAGACGGTTCACCAATATTGAGGAAGTAGCATATAATGCTGCAAATGGAACGATACACATTGAATTATCAACTATTTAAAAGAAACAATATGAAAAAGTATTTATCATTAGTAATGATTGGTTTAAGCCTTATGTTGTCTGGATGCAATAAAGACGATAACAACGACCCTGATACTCCACCTACAGGAGATACAGGAAAAGTACGTTATGAAGCTACCGTAAGCGACCCAGAAAATTTCAAACTTCTAATACATTATACAGTAGGAGTAGATATTTCTTCCGAAGCTCCCGAAGAAGCTGCCAAAGAAATTATTGTAGAAAGTCCATTCACATTTGAGCAAGAAGCCAAACAAGGAACATATTTATGGCTATCTGCCTACCCTATACCTAAAGATGAAGAAAACCTTGAAAATTTACAGCTACCTAAGACAGTCGAAGTAAAAATTTTTATTGATGATAAGCTGCATAAGTCTAACAGTGGTGAAAATTATGCAATGGTTCAACATATATTCGGACAGGAAAATTACCAGTAGAATTGATACCTTTTCTGCCTGCACTGGAGAGAAACCGGGAAGGTATTTGATACCGTACTTTTCCGGGTTCTGCCCGGCATGGACGATAAGAGAACATTATTATGATACCAAAAAATAAAAACCAATACCACTCTCACTGCATAAAAGAGTGGTATTTTCATTTGAATTAATAAAATGAAAGACCAAAAAAGATTATTACACAAGTGCCTATTAGAAGACATTCCAGCTTTTGTAATATGCGGAACAGATATTTGTTCCGTCCAAGCAATGGAAGCATATTACCAGATAGCAGTAGAAAAAGGTTGCAATAGCAATTTTTTAGAAGACTTGAAATTAGCTATAGAAGATTTCAAGGCTTTTCAATGTGAGGAACCTGAAAAAGTTAAAATACCCGATTAAATCATGGAAGAAAGCAAAGAATTACAAAAACTATATGGATTCATGCAAGCATTCATTTATATAACTGTTTGCATAGAGATTCTACTATTTGTTCATTTTCCCTTTAGTGAACAAATTATGCCCTTATTATCAAAAATGGCAAAAATTCCTATCTATTCTAATATTCTTTATAGTAAACTATTTACATTCTTTATTATAATGGTTACTTGCATTGGAACACGTTCAAAAAAGGATTTAGAATTAGACCCGACTAAACAAATCATTTTTCCTTTAATCTTTGGATTCATAATGTTCTTTGGAAGTATATGCTTTCTTTTCTTTAAAGAAAAAGGAGAAACTAGTTTAGAATGGTATAATATAGCTTACATTATACTATCAATAATTGGAGCGACATTAATAAATTCAGCTCTAGATAACATTTCCAAACGTATTAAATCAAACTTTATGAAAGATAGATTTAATATAGAGAATGAAAGCTTTGAACAATCTAAAGACAAGGTAGAAACAGAATTCTCTGTCAATATTCCGATGAAGTTTTTCTACAATAGAAAGTGGCATAATGGGTGGCTGAATATATGCAACTGTTTTCGTGGAACTTTCGTAATAGGAACGCCTGGAAGTGGTAAATCTTTTTCTGTTATAAATTCTTTTATAAGACAACATTCAGCTAAAGGATTTGCAGAAGTTGTTTACGACTTCAAATTTCCTGAACTTGCCAAAATTGCATATTATAATTATCAAAAGAACAAGCAATTAGGAAAAATACCAAGTAATTTCAAGTTCAATGTCATTAATTTTTCTGATATTGAATATAGTAGAAGAATAAACCCATTGAAACGAGAATATATAGAAATCCTAGCAGATGCAACAGAAACGGCAGAAGCATTATATGAGAGTTTACAAAAAGGCGACAAAGGAAGTGGAGGTAATAGCGATTTTTTTAAAACATCAGCAGTAAACTTGTTAGCAGCTTCTATTTATTTTTGGTCTAGATACGAGAATGGCAAATATTCAGATTTACCGCATGTACTGGCTTTCCTTAATCAAGAATATGACGTACTTTTTAAAGTCCTCTTTTCCGAACCTGAATTAAAATCACTAGTTTCCCCATTTGAAGCTGCATATAAATCAGGAGCAGTGGACCAATTAGAAGGACAGATGGCAAGTCTAAAAGTACAGTTATCAAGACTAGCAACTAAAGAATCTTTTTGGGTATTTAGTGGCAATGATTTCAATTTAAAAGTATCAGATAAAAAAGACCCTAGTTATCTTATCATTGCAAATAACCCTAAAACACAAAGCATGAATAGTGCTTTAAATGCACTTATCATTAACCGATTAACTAGACTTGTCAATACAAAAGGTAACTACCCTACTTCAATCATAGTAGATGAATGTCCCACATTATATTTTTATCAACTTGCAACACTACTTTCTACTGCACGTAGCAATAAGGTTTCAATTTGTTTGGGATTACAGGAACTACCGCAATTAGAAGAACAATACGGCAAAGCGACCGCAAAAACTATAACTTCTATTATAGGTAACACTTTATCCGGGCAAGCTAAAGCTCCTGAAACTTTAGATTGGCTACAAAAACTATTTGGAAAAGTTAAGCAAGTAAAAGAAGGTGTTACTATCAGAAGAAACGAAACAACAATTAATATGAATGAACAAATGGATTTTGTTATCCCGGCATCCAAAATATCTTCATTACAAGCTGGTACATTAGTAGGGCAAGTTGCATTAGATTTTGGACAAGAAGATAATTTTCCAACAGCGATGTACCATTGCAAAACCAATTTAGATTTAAAAAAAATTAAGAAAGAAGAAGAAGCCTACAAAGAACTGCCAAAAGTATATAACTTTGGGACAGCAGATAATAGAGAGAAATTACTGCAAAAAAACTTTAAGAGAATATACGACGAAGTAGAAACAGTAATAGAACAATATGTATAACATTACATTACCAATTTTAGGCACAAGGTTAAAGCAAATCCGAGAGCATATAGGATATTCCCAAGCTCAATTAGCAGAACAGCTGAACTGTAAACAAAATGCGATTTCAAATCTTGAACTAGGAAAAGGGGGCAGCCTAAAACTTTTATTTCAAGTGCTGAATTTTTATTCTAACTATGTTTTTATAGATTTAATATTTAGTGAAAAGTTTTATCTGATTTCTAATACAGAAGAAGATGAAGCACAAAAAGCCAATTATAATTCTGTTATAATAGAAATTATAAGACAATCAGAAAAAAACTATGATGATGCTATGTCAAACGCTAAAAAAGAGCTAGAAGCTAATCTTCAAAAAGCCATCAATTTATTACAGCCTTAATAAAATAAAAGAGAGTACCAAATACTCTCTTTTATTTTCAATATTACTTTAAAGAATTTGTTGATACCGTACTTTTCGGAGTTCCGGCACTGATGGGCAAACATGGCATGATGAAATGATACCGAATTATCATTCCTGGCACACCCTGCAGAA